>BNJS01001962.1_pt1 | contig 163735 bp, 184 predicted proteins | sample 8540461 | NCBI WGS metagenome assembly BNJS01 (sample SAMD00202454, study PRJDB9452) | human saliva metagenome | isolation source: human saliva | place: Japan | reverse complement strand
CTGGTTGATTTCGTTCTGTAGAGCCATGATGGTCTGGGACGGACCGTCGAGCGAGCCATCTACGGAGACACCATAGTGCTTCTGAAGCGCAGCAATGTCAGTCGGAGAAAACTTGCCGTCCGTAGCTTTGTTACCCAGCCATTTATGCATGCAAGTTATAGTGGGTGAACCCGTGGCCTGATAGTAGGGAACCCATTCCCAACCACCGACGATTCCAGGGCACCAGGTCTGCATAGCTGCATCCTGACCACTGATGATCCCATCGACAATCAGGTTTGCACCGATAACTGTGTTCATGAACCGCTGGAAACCTGCGAGTCGTTTCGAGCCCCACCAGCCGTCGGCGGAGATGGCGTTTGCGGAGGTTGCGGTTACGAGGGTGGAGCCGAAGGCGAGTACGCCTGCTGCGGGGACGCCCAGTGCACCGGCGCGCAGAAGGTTACGGCGGGAAAGGCTAGTGTTTTCAAGAGACATAAAAATATCCTTTCATCGGTGATGCAGCTTAGTTCTGCATTTCCACCTTAAAATTAATTATCGGAGGATATCAACCTTAATTTTTCCAAAGATATTTGTTTATACTTGCAAAAAAGGCTCTTTATTCCAATGAAGCATGAGAAAATCCGCTTTAGTGGAATAAAGAGTCTTCTTATTATCGACTCCCAGTAGTCGACCGTTATATGGCTAGAAGGTGTTAACCGACGTACTGGTTGATTTCGTTCTGGAGAGCCATGATGGTCTGGGAGGGCGCATCAAGGCGACCGTCCTGCGTGATGCCGTAGTGTTCTTGGAGAGAAGTGATAAGTCCTGTATTTAACTTCTGCATGTTGGCTGAAGGTGGAGTCTGATCTACTTTATTTAGCCAGTCGAACATTAGCCTAAGTGTACGTGAGCCTTTCGCCTGGTCGTCAGGTACCCATTCCCAACCACCAACAATTCCTGGGCAGGAAGGTGCCATACTCGAAGGTTGAGATTCAATCCTGCCGACCTCAGGAGCGCGACCTGTAGATACTACAGCGTTTAAAAACCGCTGCAGTCCTGCGCTGGTTTCTTCGCCCCACCAACCGTCGGCGGAGATGGCGTTGGCTGAGGTTGCGGTCACGAGGGTGGAGCCGAAGGCGAGCACACCTGCTGCGGGGACGCCCAGCGCACCGACCCGCAGAAGGTTACGGCGAGAAAGATTGGTGTTTTCGAGTGACATAATGCATCCTTTCGTTTGCACTGCGGATAATTCCTGCATTTCCACCCTAAAATTAATGATTGGAGGATTGCAACCATAGTTTTATTCCACTAAAGCATGCATGAATGCTATATATAATTTATTCAATATTGTTATATACCTAAAAGATTCTTGATAGTAAATAAAATAGATTTGCTATGAAGAGCCTTTTTAGTAATATAAAATATAAATGCTAGATTCCAATCAGCGTTATATTGTATTCTTCCGCAACCGCATCCCAATCCTTTATAAACTTCGCTGCGCGTGCCCCGGACTTACAAAACACGCCTACGCGCTCCCCGGCAAGTGGCTTCAATATAGAGCGCACCGCATCCTCGGTAGCTACAGACAGCGGAAGGTGCAAGGAATCCGGGTACTTCACCTGGGTTTCGCGTTCGCTCTGCTCGCGCACATCCAGCAGAATTTTCGGCAACTCGTAGGCGCTCAAATCCGTTACGGGCACACGTTTCGGGATCGGGGAGAGCGCAAAATTCTGGAAGGTGCCGCTCAACGCCTCGTAGGTGAGCAGCCGCCCCTCAAGCGTGGGCAGCCCCGCCAGGAACTTGAGCGTTTCCGTCGCCATGAGCGAGCCAATCACCGCCGTGGTAGCGCCCAGCACCCCGGCCTCGGCGCAGGATTCCAAGGTTTCCGGAGTTGTAGGGAACAGATCGCGCAGATGCGCCGACCCCGTGCGGAAGACGCTCACGCTGCCCTGATACCGCAGCACCGACCCCCACACCAGCGGAATACCGGTTATCTCGGCGGCATCGGCAATCAGATATTTAGTCGCAAACGTATCGGTACAATCGACGATCACCGCAGGGTTCTCATCGGCGAACAGGTCAAGAATCCAGGATGCCTCCAGGTACCGCCGATACACCGTCACCGTCAGCGCCGGGGCGATCTCGCGGGCACGATGCGCGGCAACCTCAGCCTTCGCCCGGCCGCAATCGGCGAGACCGAACAACGGCTGGCGCTGCAGATTCGACAGCTCAATCACATCGTGATCGACGAGCGCAATCGACCCGACCCCGGCGGCGGCGAGCGCCTGCACCACGGGGCAGCCCCAGGCCGCCCGCACCGATAACGAGCACATGCGCATTGGCGACCGCCTGTTGGTCGAAACCGGGCAGACGATCCTGCCGCGATACGCGCTCCGCTTCGAGGGCTTGTGCCTGCGCGGGGTTCTTTGGAGCTAGAATCTGCGGTGCATCAGGCACCGAAGGGCGATCATGCGAGGTCACATCCATGACACCAGACCCTCCGCCGGGGAGGAAGCCTTCGCGTGCTCGCGCTGGGGAATCCTGCCCGCGCCCTCGCGCCAGATAGCCCTGCCTCAACGGCGGCTTTCATGGCTCGCGCCATCGCCACCGGATCCTGCGCACGGTTGACCGCCGAGGCCAACAGCACACCCGAGCAGCCCAGTTCCATAGCAAACGCGGCGTCCGAGGCGGTGCCAACCCCCGCATCCAGCAGCACCGGAACCGTGGCGCGGGAGCAAATCAGCTCAATATTGTGCGGGTTCAAAATGCCCAGCCCCGTGCCGATGGGTGAGCCGAGCGGCATGACCGCCGCGACTCCCACATCCTCTAGACGCCTGGCGATCACCGGGTCATCAGAGGTGTACGCCATGACCGTGAACCCTTCCGCCACCAGCGTTTCGCAGGCTGTCACGGTCTCGCACACATCCGGCAGCAGGGTATCTTCATCGCTAATCACCTCAACCTTAACCCAGTTCGTGCCCAGGGCTTCGCGTGCGAGCCTAGCAGTGATAACGGTGTCGCGTGCGGTACGGCACCCCGCCGTATTAGGTAGAGGCGCAATATTTAGCCTGGTCAGAAGCGGAAAAATAGGGGTACCCGAGGCGTGCCTGCGCATCGCGACCGTGGTCATCTCGGTGCCGGATGCGACCAAAGCTTTTTCGAGCAGGTCCATGCTGGTGGCGCCCCCGGAACCCATAATGAGCCGGGATGAGAACTCTTTCTCAGCAATAATCATGGCTTTTACCCGCCCTGAACTGCGGTCAGCGCATCGACCCTAGCACCCTCGGGCACTTCGGTACTCGCCCACCGTGAACGCGGCACCACAGCACCATCGAGTGCGACAGCGACACCCTGATCGGTGCCCGCCTGCTGAAGAATCAGCGCCTCAAGATTCGTGGCAGAAATGTCTAATAATGTGCCGTTATAGGTTATTTTCATGGATTATTCCTCTCGTTGTTAGTGCACAAACTGGCGGTATGTTGTAGCAAAATCGCGTATCAGTGCTCAAACCTCTTCGGCGAGCAGGGCGCAAACTCCGGCGGAATATCCCCACCCAAAAACACCTCCGCACCGGCTTTCCCAGCGAGAGCCGCCAGTAAAATTCCGTGCCGAAAATACCCGTTCGAGATCAGCTGCCGCCGCCCGGTCGCCGTGGTGCGGTCACCAAAGATCGGCAGATCATCCGGGGTTCCGGGGCGCACCCCCACATTCGACTCGATAAGCTCGCATTCCTCCACCGCAGGAACCACCCGAATCGCATCTTTGAGTAGTTGATACACGCCGTCCACACCGGGGCGTGTGCGCGTGTCCTCGCGGCTTGTCGCACCGATACACACCTCACCGCCAGGCCGTGGAATCACATAAACGGGCCGCCCGTTCACGAACCCGCGCACCACATGCTCCACCAGCGGATGCGGCGCCTGCAAACGCAGAATATCGCCGTAGACCGGCCGCAGCGGATACTGCCCCGCCGCGCCCAAACCGGTGCACACAATATCCCCAAAATCCGGATCCGTCACACGCTCACGCACAAACTCGACCCCGCGTGCCTTCAGCGCCTTCACGAGAGCCTGCAAAAACAGCCGAGGCGCCAGCTGATGATCGCCCTCAATCAACGCCGCACCCGCCAAATCCGGGGTAAGTGCAGGTTCCAGGGCGCGCGCCCGGCTCACGGGAATGGCCTCGGCACTGCGGTTGAGCGAATGGTAATACTCAGAAACATCGCGCAGATGCGCCGCATCCGCACGGTCACCCGCCACCACCAACGTGCCGGTAGTATCGTAGCCGGTGGGCGCATCCGTCACCGCAGCGAGCCTGCGCATGAGCGAAGGGTACGCATTCGCGCTGGCAACCATGAGCGGGAAAAGCGCATCCTGTTGAAACTGCACTTCGGCAATAGGCGCGAGCATTCCGCCCGCAAAATAGCTGGCACCCGTGCCGCACTCGCCGGGGGTTGGGTCATAGACGCGCACCTGCTGGCCGCGTTCGGTAAGCTCAAAGGCGGTGGTCAGCCCAATAATTCCGCCGCCCACCACGGTAATAACTTCTGCCATGATTATGCCTGCAATTCCGGGTTTTCCACGAAGGCACGCGCCATTGCAACCCCGGCAACCCCTGTTTTGCGGATGCTCGGGCAGTCTTGCGGCCAAATATCGCCGATAGCGACCACCGGAACCTTCGAGAGCTCGGCAAGTTCACGCAGCCCTTCAATACCCAGCGGCGGGCGGTTTGAGGCTTTGGTCGGGGAGGGGCGGAACGGTCCGGCACCAATGTAGTCGATCAGGTGCGCAACGGTGTTAGCGCGCTCAACAAGCTCGCGAGTGCCGGTGGTGAGACCAATAATGGCGTGCTCGCCCAGCAGACGGCGGGCATCGGCGACGGGCAGATCGTCTTGACCTGATATGTACCCCGTCGATGCGTACCCCGCGAGCGCGCAGGGCGAGGGCAACATCCACCCGATCATCAATCAGTATCTTCTGGTGGGGGAGTGCGATGCGCGCAATCTCTTCGGCAAGGGCATACAGGTCGCGGGCGCTGATGGGTTTGGAACGCACCTGTATGCAGGTGGCATGCCGTGCCCGCCGCACCGTTTCGACGGGGTTTTCGCCGGTGACCAGATACAGCGAAAGGTCTAAAGGTGTGGCAGTTCCGGCGGTATTACTGGTTGTCATGGGACCACGATTCGACTGTGAAAGTAGTATTCCTGCGTGCTCACGCGGGTGTTGCGGTGATTTTGCGACGATGCGGCACACGCAGATGTTTCCCACTCAGGCTAGCACACAACCTTTATCGTGGTTCTTGGCGGCGTTTTTATTGCTTTGACATGCTGCCTGAATCCGCGAGCAGGTAGTTTTTGACCGAAAAGGTAGGAAAATACTACCTGCTCGGGTCAAAAACTACCTGCTCGCGGGGCTAGCTGAGGAAAATAAAAAAGCCCTGGTAAATACCAGAGCTTTTGAGAGCGGCTGACGGGCTGGAGGGTGCGGATTCCGAGCGGGCGAGGTGCCAAATCCGCGCCTGGAAGCGATTCCCGTCTAAAATTGGGCACACGAAAACCCCTAACAGAAGCTAGGGGTTTATGAGAGCGGCTGACGGGAATCGAACCCGCGTATCAGGCTTGGGAAGCGTGCGCTCTACCATTGAGCTACAGCCGCGCATCCGTGAACGGACTTAACCTAGTGTAGCGTGTGCTGCCTCGGTTCGCACACTTTGCCGCAGATTTTTATTTTTGATTTGTCGGCTGTTCTTTTTGAGCAATGGTGAAGTATGGAGTCTGGAGTCGGTATCCTTAGAGTGTGCTTATTTCAGACCGCGATATTCGACGAGAAATTGCTGACGGCCGTATCGTACTTGAGCCGTTTGACGATTCGATGATTCAGCCGGCGAGCGTCGATGTGCGCATCGACCGCTTTTTCCGTCTGTTTGACAACCATAAGTACCCGCATATTGACCCGTCGCAGGAGCAGGAGGAACTGACTCGCCTGGTGGAAGTTGCCCCCGATGAGCCTTTTATTCTGCATCCGGGCGAGTTTGTGCTCGGTTCCACCTACGAACAGGTGACCCTGCCTGCGGATGTTGCGGCTCGCCTGGAAGGTAAGTCTTCACTCGGGCGTTTGGGGCTTTTGACCCATTCAACCGCAGGGTTCATTGACCCCGGTTTTTCAGGGCACGTGACCCTGGAACTGTCTAATATGGCGACCCTGCCGGTTATGCTGTGGCCCGGGTCTAAGGTCGGTCAGCTGTGTTTCTTCCGGCTCACAAGCGAGGCTGAGCATCCGTATGGTTCCGGCGCATACGGAAACCGCTACCAGGGGCAGCGCGGGCCGACCGCATCGCGCAGCTACCTGAACTTTCACCGTACAGAGATCCCCGTTGAGAAATCTGGCGACTAGTCGCCGTCCGCATGATTTTTTCAAGGAGATACCTTGTCGTTCAAGACAATGGCTTTAAGCCCTGCCGGTGCCGATCTGAAGGTTATTTTTGGTCCCGGTGTTCCCGATGCGCTGCGCGAGCAGATCGTACAGACCTGGGGGAGTCTATCCCCGCGCCTCTTCGATAGTGTGCATGATGCCCTTGAGGCAACCCAGTCTGTGGCGCACGCTATTGTGCTCACGGACGGGAGCGTGAATCTGTTTGACGAGCACCCCGACCTGGTGAACCCGTTCGGGATTCTGCAGATTCTTAATATTCAGAACGAGAAGCAGGCGTTGGAGACCCTGACGTCTAATCTGACGGTTGCGATGATTCAGCAGTTGGCGGGTAAGCGCACTATGCTGCATGCCGCCGCCATTGGCGACCCCGCTACGAAGCGCGCGCTGGTGCTGGTGGGTGCTTCGGGGCGGGGGAAGACGACTGCCGCGCAGTATCTGGGGAAGAAGTTCACCTATCTGACGGACGAAACCACGATCGTGGGTGCCGACCGCGAGATTTACCCCTACCCGAAGCCGCTGTCGCTGGTGGTCTCTGACGACGAGCCGAAGGAACAGCGCAACCCCTGTGGAGCTGGGTCTGAACGCGGCGGACTGTGAGGATACGAGCTATACAGCCGCTCGCGTCGTCATGGTGGGGCGCACCGATGAGCCCACGAAACCCTATCTTGAGCGTGTGAGCCTGGGGGATGCGCTCATGTCGATTGCCGAGCAGACCTCCGGCGTGGCGCTCAACCCCGAGGGTGTGCTCTCGATTATTCGCCTGTTTGAGCAGTGCGGCGGCGTATGGCGGCTGGTGTATTCCGAGGTTGAAGATATTGAGCCGCTCGTGCGTGAACTTCTCGCCGAGGATGCCATGCTCCCGAACTCCGAGAGAGTGGACGAATACGAGACCTTTGAAAGTGCCCGACCGCTTGCCGAACGTATACCCCTAACGGCACGCAGGTTCTTCAGCGCATGTTCGGTACCGTCGGGTACCTGGTGGATGGAGAAAGATTCCTGCTGCATCACGGAGATTCACTGGATGAGCTTTCCGCCTTCGCAGCAGAGTGCTGGATTAACGCCGCTCACGAGCTGACGGTGCGGGAGCACTACGAAGTCATGCGTGAGTTGTTTGAGGGGTTGCCCGAGGATGCGCATCGCCAGGTCGTTGAGCAGCTATCCGAAAGCGGCATACTCACGATGCGCACCGTAGATGACCCGCTGTATACCGAAGAAGACTCGAACTAAACAAACCCAATAAATACGCGAGCAGATAGCGAATTGCTATCTGCTCGCGGGTTATTAAGACCCGCAGGTCAAGGGGTGCGGGTTAAGGGGAACGAGTAAAGAACTACCGCTGCGCCGCCTTGGCCGCTTTCTTTTCAGCGCGGCGTGCCTTGCGCAGGTGAAGCGCCTGTGGCGATTCTAACGGCAGAGTCATGAGCAGGCCCGCCAACACCACGATCATAATGCCGACAATACCCCACACCTGGGCGTTGAAAATCGTGACAAACAGCCCGAACAGCATAGGGGCCAAGAAGCTGGTTGCACGCCCGGTTGTCGAATACAGCCCGAAGAGCTCACCTTCCGTACCGGGATCGGCGATGCGCGCCAAGAAGGTACGCGACGAGGACTGCGCGGGCCCCACGAAGAGGGCGAGAATGAGTGCGCAAATCCAGAAGGTCATGGGGTAGGGGAATAAGAGCAGGGGTACGGCGGCGATTAGGATGGCCACCAGCGAGAAAATAATAATCTTTTTGGGCCCCAGATAGTCATCCAGGTACCCGCCCAGCACCGCGCCTACGGCGGCAACACCGTTGGCGGCAACACCAAAAATAATGACATCCGAGGTGCTGAACCCGAAGGAACCAGCCGCCAGCACACCGCCGAAGGTGAAGATACCGGCTAAACCATCGCGGAAGATAGCGCTGGCACACAGGAAATAAAGGGTTTGCGGTGCCGTGGTGCGCAGCCGCATAATGGTGCGCCACAGCTCCTTGTAGGCTGCAAAAAGACCGCCTTGGCGTGCCGGAGAAAGCCTGGCTAGGCCGCGTTCTAAGAACCTGAGTTCACCTGTGGGAAGGACCTCCGGGAGCACCCGTTCGCGGCGGCGCATCCGAATTAGCAAAGGCGTGCAGAAGATCAGGCACCACAGGGCAGAAAACAGCGCCACTGCGCGAATATTGAAGGCGTTATCGGTGCTCAGGTGCAGCCCGTTAGGCTCAAGTACGAAGCCCCACAACACGATAATTAGGGCCACTAGGCCGCCCACATACCCCGCCGACCAACCGATCCCCGAGATTTTACCGATATTATTCGGGGTTGAAATGCGTGGAAGTATAGCGTTGTAATTCACGACCGCAAATTCGCTGAATACGCTCGCCGCAGATACGAGAATCACGCCCAGCCACAGATGCGCTTCATCGGGAAATACGAAAAAACACAGTCCAGAGAACGCCACCAGAGAAAGCGTATTAACACCTAACCAGAAAATACCTTTACCGGATTTATCGGCGCGCTGGCCCGAAACCGGAGCGAAAAAGGCAATACAGAACCCGGCAACGGTCAATCCCAGTGACAGTGCCGCCGATGCATCCTCGGTTGAGCCGAAGTAAGAGCTGGTGAGATAGACCGTAAAAATAAAGGTCATCATGATGGTGTCGAAGCTCGACGAGCCGACATCCCACAGCACCCAAGATGCAACCGAACGACGGCTGGTACTGTGGTCGGGAATGCGTCTAGTCATAACGGATGTGTTCACTTTCGTGTAAGACGCAGCTAGGCGCCCTCAATCTGGTGCTGGTCTTGTAGCTTACCCCGGCGACACTGCCGTAGGCATCGCCTCCCAGCGTGCCGAGTGCCTTATTCTCTTCTGAACAGGCAGACTATTCAGCACATCGGAAAGGATGCGCACACCGCTGCAGCGTGAAGGCTGCGGGGGCGGCGCATCCACCCAAATTACACCGTGAAATTATGAGAAGAAACGGCGCTGTGCGCGGGCAATACCGACGCTTACCAGGGCACCCACCACGGAGGTGATGACGGTCCACACAATAACATTGCGCAGAGTGTCTTCGGACTCGGGACCGATGGTAGGAGGTTCGTTACCGGTCACACGCTTCCACGCTGCGCCAAGACCTTTGCTTGTCAGGGCGGCGGCGGCCATATTGGCACCAGTGATAGCAATCTTTGCTACGGGGTTCATATCTTCTCCTCAAAAATCAGAAGTGACTATCCCTAGCCTATCGGCTTTGCGGCTCAGATGCAGAGAACATGACCTGTTTTAACGCGCGTATACACGAAAAATCGGGGTAAAAACTCTAGAACGTGAGAAAAAGCACAGTATTGCGGGTCTGAAAGGGGTATACCAGCGGCAAATCAAGGAATCATATTACCGACCTGCCACACGTTCTTGTCATAAACCGATTCAAAAACTCAACGAACTCACAGAAAACGACTCATACAGCATAGAATGTAAACGTTTATAGGCTTCGAACTCTCGAAGCAACACGACAGGGGAGCGCCGCAGACGGGCGCTGAGAGTGCAACGCAGACCCTCGAACCTGATCCGGTTAGTACCGGCGTAGGGAGTCGAAATATGTTTTCTCAACACCCCACCCGCAACGGGTGTGGATGTTCCCCTTCCAATCATGGGAGGAAAATATGTCTCAAAAATCTCGCCTCAGCTGGCGGGTCAATGAAATCGTCATCGTCTCTGTGGTCGCCGCCGCCTGCGCGGTAATCTTCTGGATCTGGGATATTGCCGTAGACCCCGCCACTAAAACGCTCTTCGCGGCGGTTCCCGAATACCGACCCATCGTCGCCGGTATGTGGCTGCTCGCCGGTGTGCTCGGCGGGTACCTTATCCGCAAGCCCGGCGCCGCGCTCTACTGCGAAATCGTCGCCGCCGTCATCTCCGTATTCCTCACCGGAGGCGCCTGGAGCCAATCAATCCTCATCGCCGGATTCTTCCAGGGAATTGGCGCAGAAATCGCCTTCGCCGTGTTCGGGTACCGCGTCTGGAACCTCAGCACAGCAGCCTTCGCGGGCGCACTGAGCGGGCTCTTCATGGGCGTCAACGAAATCATCATCTACTACCCAGACATGGAAATCTTCAAAGCCGTCATCTACGTGGTATGCGCGGTCGTCTCAGGAATTGTGCTCGCCGGGGTACTCTCCTGGGGACTCACGAAAGCGCTCGCTAAAACCGGGGTACTCGCCTCGCTAGCCTCCGGCGTGCAGGCACGTACCGCACGCGGATAACGGGCAGGCGGCGTATGTCACAGCCTATCTCAACGCTCAAACCCTCAAACACGGAACATCCTGAACCATCCGCAACCCAGGATACAACCATGACCGAACCCCACAGTACCGCCCCCGATGCGCGTGCCCGCGGTGCCGCAATCGACCTTCACAACTTCGGTTGGCACCACCCCGGGCGCGAAAAACCCGCGTTCTCGAACGTGAACCTGCGCATCGAACCCGGGCAGAAAGTACTGCTGCTGGGGCCCTCCGGCGCAGGAAAATCAACGCTCCTGCACGCTATCGCCGGGGTGCTGCACGATCACGACGGGCAGAGCCAAAGCGGTAGCGCGCGCATCGACGGCGTAGACCCCGAAGACGCACGCGGACTCATCGGGCTCATGCAGCAAGACCCAGAATCATCGGTCGTGCTCGCCCGCGTGGGCGATGACGTAGCCTTCGGCCCCGAAATCCTTGCGGTCGCACGCGAAGAAATCTGGGCGCGCGTTGATGATGCGCTCGCCGCCGTCGGGCTCGACTACCTGCCGCATGAGCATCCCACGAATGCGCTTTCGGGCGGGCAGAAACAACGCCTGGGGCTCGCCGGAATCCTGGCGATGCACCCGCGCGCCATTCTGCTTGACGAACCCACCGCGAACCTCGACCCCGAGGGCGTTCAACAGGTGCGCGATGCCGTGGTGCAGGCGGTCACGGCAACCGGTGCCACCCTGATCGTCGTCGAACACCGGGTGGGTGTGTGGGCGCAGCATATGGACCGCGTTATCGTGCTCGGTGCCGATGGAGGCATCACCCACGACGGTGCGCCCGAAACCGTGCTCGCCCAAGCCCGCGAAACCCTCATCGCCAACGGCGTGTGGGTGCCCGGGTATGTTCCCGAACCCGCCGCCGCTGCGGCACCGAGCGGGCGCATACTCCTAAGCGTCGAAAACCTTGCGATTACGCGGGAATTTCCGAGCAAAAAACAGTTACGGGCACGCCGACGACAGCTCAAAACCATGCCGGAACCCGCACCCGTGCCCCTGGATATTCCCGCCCTGCGCGGGGGCATTAACCTGAGCATTCGAGAAGGCGAGCACCTGAGCATTCTCGGCCCCAACGGCGCCGGAAATCAACCCTCGCACTCACTCTCGCCGGGCTCCTCTACGCCCCCAACGGAACCCTGCACGCGCACGAAGCACTGCGCGAGTTCGACCAAAACCCAACGGCAGAAAGCTCCCTCACCCGCGAGAAAACAGCCGCCAGCTGGGATATTCCCTCCTGGAGTCCCGCCCAGCTGCTGGGGCGCATCGGCTACGTTTTCCAAGAACCCGAATACCAATTCGTGCGCGGCAGCGTGCGCGAAGAACTCGAACTCGGGCCACGCCGCCTCGCCGCCCTGCGCCGCGAAAAAATTGATGAGGATGCGCTCGCCGCCGCCACCGCATCCCTCGCCGAACGCTTGCGTTTAGACGGGCTTTTAGATGCCAACCCGTTCACGCTTTCGGGCGGGCAAAAACGCCGGCTGTCGGTTGCATCCGCTTTGGCGACGGCGCCGCGCGTGCTGATTCTTGACGAACCGACTTTCGGTCAGGATGCGAGCACCTGGGGCGAACTGGTGCGCCTGATTCGCGGGCTTCTTGCTGAGGGGGTTGCGGTGATCTCGGTGACTCACGATCTCGAATTTACGGCGGCTTTGGGCGGGCGGAGCATCACGCTCGAAAGCCTGCCGCATAAGCCCGCAGACCGGGGCCTTCAGGAAGGGAAGTAGCGCATGAATACCGATTTTTTCGGGCCGAGTGCCGAGCGCAACAGCTGGTTTGGCGGGCTTAACGCGGGCGTCAAATTAGTGGTTGCGGGCGTGCTGGTTCTTGCGGCAATCCTCATTCAAGACCCGGTAACCGCAGGGTATCATCTTTGGGACTGGAACTGCTGGGGTTTATTGCGGTCGGGTTTCGACTGTGAATCTGCTGGCGCGCAGCTGGCCTATCCTGATCGCGGTGCTGACCACCGGCTGGAGCGTGGCGATTCTTGTCAATAAAACCGGTGCCGTCCTGCTCGATTTTGGGCTGAACACCATCACGGAAGGGTCGCTCGCGGCGGCGTTTTCGATGATGATTCGTTCCCTGGCGATGATTCTGCCGACCTTCGCATTTGTGCTCTCAACAGACCCAACCGACCTGGGTGATTCGCTTGCCCAAACTTTCCGCCTGCCCGCCCGTTTTCGTGCTTGCCGCGTTGGCGGCGTTACGCCTTGTCGGCATCCTGTTTGGGGAGTGGAATACGCTGGGGCAGGCACGGCGTGCACGTGGGCTGGGTGCGGGTCAGGGCCCGCTCGGGCGCATCAAAACCGGTGCAGGGCAGGCCTTCGCGCTCATGGTACAGGCAATTCGCCGCGGTTCGCGCCTTGCGGTCACAATGGAGGCGCGTGGTTTCGGTACCGGCAAACGTTCCTGGGCGCGCGTGCCCGCCTATTCCCGGCGTGATGCGTATGTTGCGGTTGCCGCCGCCGTGATCGTGGCGTGCGCCTACGGGGTTTCGCTGGGACTAGGAACCTTGCGTTTCTTGTGGCAGTAGCCGCACCGAAGCTGCCGCTAGGTTCTCGGCTCTGAAAACCGGGCTGAGGGCGGGCGCGGCGCAAGTATCAGCCTTGCGCCGCTAACCCTGCACCTTAGCCCTGTGCCAGGTATTCCAAGAACCGGTGCGTGAGCTGCGCATCGTGCGCTAACGCCGTACCGTTCAGATGCGTGACGGGGGCGAGCAGACGCACCGACGAGGCGAGCCACACCCCATCTGACTCGAAAAGATCCTGCGGGTACAGCGGACCGTAACCCAGCTCCCAGCCGTCGCGCCGCGCCGCCTCAAAAATAGCGCCCTGCGTGGTACCGGGCAGGATTCCGTGGTTCGGTTCGGGGGTGTACAGCGTCTTTACACCGTTTTCGATACGCGCCATCAGCACCGACGAGGTTGCCCCCTCCAGAATGCGGCGGTTGTCGGTCATAAAAATCGCATCATCCGCGCCCCGGCTGTGCACATACCGCAAAACCGCCATATTAACCGCATATGACAGTGTTTTCGCGCCCGCCAACAGCCACGGGTATGCGGTGTTGTCGGCGGGGTCGTGCCCGCGCGGCAGCAGCATGGCCTTCACGCCGTTCTGTCGCTGGTTCACGGTAGTTTCGGGCACCGGGGACGCGATCAGCAGGGTGTATGGTCCCGGCGGGCATTCCCCGCAGAGGCATTCGGCAGCCCGCGCGAGATAATGATTTTGACAATATGCTCTTCGCCGAGTTTCCGTGTGGGCGCCGGGCACGGCCTGGGCGAGAAGGTTTGCCAGCGCATCCCGAAGCTGGTGCAGGTCAGGTTCGGGCAGGTCGAGCATACGCGCCGAAGATTCGAGTCGGGCGAGGTGCATATCAAGTTTTCGCACCCGCCGATTGACGGCGAGCATGGTCTCAAAAACGCCGTCGCCACGGGTAAATCCTTGGTCTTCCACGCCGATAAGCGGCTGGGCGGGGTCTACAGCAACGCCTTGCGGGTTCTCTGAATTTAGGAGTATCACGGAACTAGTCATGTTTCCAGTGTAGTGGCTCACGTGCCTTCACAGCAGTGTACGCCGAGCGGGCCCAGCTCCCAGGTGGCGTTTTCGGCGATAAAGTATATGTCTGCTTCGGCGATGTCCTCGAAGGTTTCGGGGTTGTCGTTGTCCCCCTCGATGTCGAGCCCGATTTTGCCGTCCCGTTCGAGAACATGAACTCCGCTGCATATGCTGATGAACGGGCCTTGCACCCGGTAGTCCGAAATATCTTCCAGGGTTACGGTGACGTACCGCCAGACGTCGTCGGTAGCGGCCTTCTCCCAGCCGCCGTCTACATGGTTCCGGTCCACCGCGCAGAATCGCAGACGAACAGCTGTTCCCTTTGCATAGGTTATGGTGATCGAATCCAGCCAGCAGTCGTAGAAGTGGTTGAACCGTTTGATGATCTCTGCACTTGTGAGGTTTTCGTCGGGGCTCACGATCAGCCTCCTTAAAATCTTAGGATTTATCAGGATACCAGCAGCTAGGGTCGATTACGAGGAGAAGCGGGTTTCTGCTCGAAAATGATGATATTTTTCATCTTTTCGGCAAAAACCCGCTTCTTGGGCATCAACGTCTTAACACGCTCGATGCGAAGCGCTAGCGCCCGCCTTCGCCGCCGTCTGCCGCATAGTCGGCGTCCTTACGCGGGGTTGTGAAGAGCACGAGTGCGGTCATCAGTGCGAAGCCCAGAATTGAGAACGCCATCGGCATATAGGAACCCTCGCCGCCCAGCGAAACCAAGGGTGCGGCAAGTCCGCCCAGAAGCGCCTGAACTGTGCCCATGACGGCGGATGCGCTGCCTGCCATATGGCGCGCCTCGTTCAGCGCCAGTGCCGAGGAGTTACCGAAAATCAGACCCACCGAGCAGGTGAGGCAAAACAGCAGAATCAGGGTGGGCCACAGCGAAATACCCAGTGCGAATGAGATAGTCAACAGAGTTGAGACCGTCAGAAGAGAAATCACGCCGATATTGACGATCACGCGCTGACCGATACGACCAACCAGTGCGGTTGCCAGCGAGCTCATCGCCACAATGCCGAGGGAGTTCACCCCGAAGGCGAGAGTAAACTGCCCGGCATTGAGACCCAGAATGTTCTGGAGCACGAAGGTGGATCCCGAAATATACGAGAACATTGCGCCGAAGGCAAAGCACATGGTGAGGGAAAAACCCAGGTAACGGCGGATTTTGAACACTTTCGGAATCTCGGAGTAGACACTCAGCGCGGTGCCTTTGTACCGTTTTTCAACGGGAAGAGTCTCACGCAGAATGAAAAATCACGGCGAGCATGAGCAGCGCGGTCACTACGGTGAGCACATGGAAAATATTGCGCCATGTGCCCCACGACAGCACCCACCCGCCGAAGAGCGGCGCCAGCACGGGGCAAACCCGTTAATCATCATCATGACGCCCCATGAGCTTGGCGGTTGCCAGCCCCTTGGTGGTGTCTGCAACGATCGAGCGGGCGAGCACTGCGCCTATAGCACCGCTGAAACCCATGAGGAAACGCGCCGCAATGAAGACCTCAATGCTGGGCGAGAATCCGCACAGCGCGGTCGCAATAAAGCAGACTACGGAACCGATCAGAAGCGGTTTGCGGCGGCCGGTTTTATCGGAGAGTGGACCGATCATAAGCTGCCCGAGTGCCATGCCTATCATGAAGGCGCTGAGAGTCATAGATGCGGCGGCATCGGTGGTGTTGAGCTCACGGGCAACCGTGGGCAGCGAGGCCAGGTACATGTCGATACCCAGCGGAGCGATAGCGGTCAGCGCGGCAAGGGTGACGATAACGGGGGCAGGAATACCGAAGGAAACTTTAACGTGATCAGGGTGCTCATGACCCTGCTGAGAGGTAGTCTGTGACGAAGACACGGGTAGAGTGCTTTCTAGGTTTATGAACGCGTAACGGCGCCGAATACGCCCGGCTGGAAACGCAACTTTTCTAGTCTAGCGGATGCGCGCATCCGGCGTAAGTGGCGTGGGTGCTAAACTTTTTTGCCGCCGCTGGGCACATAAAAAGCCTTGTTCGTGAATAAAGCTGGATTTATAACTCTTCATTCACGAACAAGGTTCTTTATATCGGGGGAGGGTAAGCACGGGTACAGCAAACGGCAGGGCAGAGGGCTACGCCGTGCGGTAGATGAGATCCGCCTGCGCATACGTGGCGGAGTAAGTGGCGAAGAGGGCTTCTTCCTGCGCCGCCCAGCGTTCCCAGTGCGGACGATACATCTCGCCGTCGCGGTCTATTGCCCGCCTGTACCGCAGCTCATCGGGTGCCTTTACCACGATGCGCACATCGCAGGTTCCGGTGATTGCCCCCACGCCCTCACAGATGATGACGGTTTCCTGGGCGGGGTTGATCGTGTGTTTGGGGCCGGGCGCATCCGCGTGCCAGTCCCATTCTCGGTAGCTGGCGGGTTTGCCTTTGCGCAGGTTTCGCGAGATTTTCTGCCACGTTTTTGTTCCTTCCGCCAGCCCGTCCCAGCCGGGGTAGATGGAGTCGAGGTTGAGCACGCGCACACCGATTCCTTCGGCGGATAAGGATAACTCTAGGAGCTCGGAGAGCCTTGTTTTGCCGCTTCCGCTGCGCCCGTCGATACCGATGATCATCGGTAATGCGGCGTCGTTGAGGGCGTTGGTATCGAGTGGCATTCTGTCTTCGTCGGTGGGCGGCAGGGTGAGTTCGCGGTATGCTTTCAGGCAGAATTCCAAGATTTCTTCAACGTCGTTGGTTTCGTAGCCGTTGCCGAAACCTATGCTCCACACACCCATGCGCTAGTTTTCCTGCGGGGTTGCGCTCAGCTCGGCGATCAGCGCCCGCGCCGCGGTGTCGATAAGCTCGGTCGTGTACTCGAAGTCGCGCATCTGCCCGTACCAGGGGTCGTAGATGCCCAGTTCGTCCAGGTTTTTGCCCGCCATTGCGGGGTCGAAGGAGCGCATCATACGGATTTTGGCTTTGTCGTCTTCGGTGCGCGCAAGCTGTTTCAGGTGCAGGTAGTGCGGGGTGTCCATCGCCAGAATCAGGTCGTAGCGGTCGAAGTCTTCGGCAACGAATCTGGATGCGCGGTGCCCGCTGGGGTCGATGCCGCGCGCGGTGAGTATGCGCCCGGCGCGGGTGTCGATGGGGTTGCCGATCTCGTAGTCCGTGATGGCGGAGGACGCGACCTCAACCTCAAGCCCCGCCTGGCGCGCGTGCTCACGAATCAGGTACTCGCCCACGGGGGAGCGGCAAATATTTCCGGTGCAGACAGTCATGATGCGGTACATGGTCTTAAGTGTATGCCAGCGGCGAGCCCGCACGCGGAAAATATCGACATCCGCGAATAATGCACCCAAAGGTGCATGATTCAGAAGAATTCACTCAGCGTCTATTTAACGATCTGGATAACACGTGAACTTTTAGTGCCGCTTTGTTTGTCTTCAATGTTTATGGTGTAGTCACCAGGTTCTGAAAACGTTAGGCCAGTTCCACTACTGTCGGTACACTTAGCTGTTCGAGTTTCTCCCTTAACGGGGGCGGGACCTTCGACAGTGAGAACTATTTCGCAGTCATTAGAACTGACAGTATTGTTGTAGCTAATGCTGGTCCACCAAGTACTTATCTCTACATACCCGCTTCCACTTATTTGATATTTTCCAGGTGCCAGCTTTTTACCGTAGGAAGGGTTATCACTTACTTCTATTGTGATCTTGTTAGAAGGAGACCCCTCTGGACGCGTCGCAGGGGCGGGAGAATTCGAAGAATTCGATGATACAGCAGATGAGGTCCCCCATGAATATGTACTCGAAGGAGACAACATATAAGAGGGTGAAGGCGATGGTGAGACAGTCACTTGTGGACTTTGAGTTGTGCCTGTTGAAGCAGAAGACGATACAACGGGCTGAGCAACAGTATTATCTGGCTTGCTATCCTGATGATGAGTCATACTCCATACAATAATTCCGCCGAATACTGTTATGCCGAGCGTTATGAGGGAGTAGATAGTCCAGTGTGCAATATCAGATTTTTTCTTTTTATTGTTCGTAAAAGAACTTTGACGTAGTGTTGCCTCCATTGAAATGGTTACTTCCATGTGATTGAGTAATAATATATTTTGGACAGTAACCCTTTATTCTTCCTCTTTGTTGCCCTTGTTTGAAGACATTGACCTACCCTACCTCCGTATCAGTTTCGAGAGATCTCTCTGGATCCCTAGTCTGTATTGTTGAGATGAATTACCTAAGTTGTCTCCCTCAATATCAACTATTTTCGCTGTCTGTTTTGTAAGGGTCTTCAAGAGGATGTCTTCCAGGGTCGGATGGTTCTTTCGAGGACGATACGCGAAGTTTGTTCTTCTGGGAGTGTTGTTGTCTTCGATTTTCCATGAGAGACCCTCCCAAGGTTGAGCTACGTTGTTGTAGCTAGATATGTATGAGTGGTGTAACGTTTATGGTTACCGTCATCGGTATATCCGTAAACCTCGTATGTGCAGTCTATGCGTGTTAACTTCATAATAATCATCACACTGTGCATATAAGTCTTAAATAATTATCAAGAAGTATATGAATGTTGTTAAACTCACTCTGAAGGTTGAGAATATTGGAAATGTAAAGTTATTTTCCTTGTGAATACTGGATTATATATATAGAAAGTTTTGATATGTAAAGTCATTTTTGTACAGATTTAGATATAAAGTATTTGAGATTTCCGGGTTTATTGCGACAAATCTACGGTTATGGGTGTAGCGGCGCTTTATCCAGAAAATTTATCTTCGAACGTGCAAAAATTTTCTAGGTAGGCTGGTAGCTACACCTCAAAGCAGGTTTTTAACCTCGCGCAAGTACGTCTCCCACAGAGCATAGAGTCTGTCGATGTTCTCTTGGCGAGTGTATGTTGAAGGGTCATAGTCGGTCGGGGACATGTATCGCACGAACGGGGTCACGTCCTCGGGGTAGCCAAAATCGGCGTGAAGAATTTCTACCTCGCCCAGCGGGTCGTCAAAGTTCTTGCGGTGCTCATACACATGTTTGAGCAGCAGGTACAGCCAGAGCGCGTGGCGGGGGTCGGTGCTTCCGGGTTCGGGGTCGGTGAGTTCAGGGGAGTCTTCGTGCCGCGCGAGTTCGGCCAGAATCCCATCAACCCGGTAGGTGTGGTCGGGTTTGCACTGGTAGAGCTCGTATTCCAGGTCGCTGGAGTCTTCCTTCAGCCGGTCGGATGCGTATCGCAGAATATCTGCGTGGCTGATGTATCCCTGCGCGAGCCCCCAACGTAAACCCTGCCAGGTGAGGGTACTCTTTCTGATACCTTCATAGCCTATGTAATACGTGCCCAGCGTCATAGCGATTGCTCCTAATTTTTGTAGCCCCGCGAATAACGCAACATAGGGACGTATTGCGTATTCCTTGTGGACAGATGATACGACTTAATCTGCATTATTCAAGGTAGTTTTACTTGTCGGCAAGATCCTCTTAGCTAGAAGGATCGTCAGGGTCAAAGAGTTCTGTGCCTTTAGGGATGATGAATTTGACGCCGTTATGTTCTTGTTCTTCGGTCTCAATTTTGTAGGGGCTATTATGCGAAACCTCGAATTTATAATCTTCTGGATAAACCTTACATGAGAACCTTGTTTTATAAGCTCCGTCCCATGATGCGATAGTTATAAATTGTGGATTGTGCTCAAAGGTTGCCTCGTTGAAGTCAGCTTTCTGAGTGAATTTCGTTCCACAGAAGTCAGCTTTCTGATTGAATTTCGTTCCATGGAAGTCGGTGTATCCGGAGAAAGTCGCCCCGAAGAAGTTAGCGGCCAAGCCGAAGGTTTCTGCGAAGGTATCAAAGGCCAAGTCGAAGGTTGCCTTGTTGAAGCTAGCTAACTGGGTGAATTTCGCCTTGCAGAAGTTAGCACTCCGGGTGAATTTCGCCCCGTAGAAGCTAGCAATCTGGGTAAATTTCGTTCTATAGAACTCGGCGTATCCGGAGAAAGTCGCCCTGTAGAAGCTAGCGAAAGCACCAAAAATACTATTGCTGAAGTCCGTATGGTAGAAAAATGGGCGTTTGAGAAATCGTAATCATATTTTGACCAAGAACCTGGGGCGCTGAAGTCATGTAGCCGTTCGCGTATTTCTTTGATGATACTTTGGCGTACCTGGCGTTCTTCTTCCAGGGTTGCTTTGTGTTTTTTAAAGATTTGCTTATCAGCTTCGAACTTTTCTTTATTTCCACCAAAATCTTTCTGTAGATCTTTTGCGTAGGGTTTATCTAGTCGTTCAGCGCGCTCTGCAAGTAGGAAGGGGGAGCGGATATAAGCGCAAAGATTGTTGATAATGACTTGACCTTCTTTGCGGCGTTCCTCAATACTGGGTATGGTCTTTTCATCTGCTAGCCATTCATCCACCAGTCCTACGAGAGTGTAGACGCCGCCAAGGCGGATAGAGGCTTTATCGCTGGATAGTTGCTCGATTGCTGTGGTGTACCGACTACGCCGTTCAGCGTGTACCCGTCGTATATGATCTTGCTCGTTTTTGGCTTTATCTGCCTCGATTTTTTCGCGTTCCTTTGCGATGGTTTCGGTAAACTGACGGGCCTGTTCGTCGAGTGTCTTCGACTGGTGATCTTGCAATGCCTGATAGTTCTGAATATCGGCGTCTGCTTTTATTCTGTCTGTTGTGTTTTTGCGATGCGTTTCTACGAGTCCCAGAACAGCAATAGTGCCACCGGTGACATAGAGGATGTGAAGGCGAAGATTCGCATCGGTTTCACCAGTCGAACCTGTAACGTAGAGTAGCCAAGGCCCAAAAATAGCCAGAGCGCCGCCACTGACTGCGAGCCAGACTAATAGTCGTACAAAGTGCTTGCTGACAAAATTCTCGGTTTTACCAACAGGATTAGTGGCGTTGGTTTCTTCATTATCTCTTAGCGTTTCTGCCATATTGATTCCTTCCTGAGAATCAATGATTTTCTTTGTTGCAAAGAAGATTAATCTGTCATTTTTATGGGGATATACCGTTAGCTGTTGTCGTTGTCTTCTGCTCAGAAGGATCGTCCGGATCGAAAAGTACTGCACCTTTGGGGATCGTGAACTTAATGCCGTTATGTTCTTTTTCTTCAGTCTCGATTTTGTAGGGGCTATCATGACGAAACTTCGAATTTATAATCTTCTGGAGCGGCCTTACATGAAAACCTCGCTTTATAGGTTTTACTATCTAGTGCGTATTCAAATATAGGTTTTGTCTTCGAAGGTCGCCTTGAGAAGTGAGCGATCCCGGTGAATTCTGCCTTGAGAAGTGAGCGATCCGGTGAATTTCCACCCTAGAGAAATCAGCTTCGGTGAATTTCACCAAAGAGAAGTCAGCGCCCTTGGTGAATTTCACCTTGAGAAGTGAGCGATCCCGGTGAATTCCGCCCCAGAGAAACTAGCCTTGGTGAATTTCACCCAAGAGAAGTCAGTGTCCTGGTGAATTTCACCCAAGAGAAGTCAGCTTCAATGAATTCCGCCCCGAAGAAGTCAGCTTCAGTGAATTTCGCCCCAGAGAAGTTAGACCTGATGAACTCCGCCCCAGAGAAGTCAGACCTGGTGAACTCCGCCTCGGAGAAGTCAGCGTCCTTGGTGAATTTCACCCTGAGAAGTCAGCTTCAATGAATTCCGCCCTGAAGAAGTTAGATCTGGTAAATTCCGCCTTGGAGAAGTCAGTTCCGGTGAACTCCGCCCCAGAGAAGTCAGCGTCCTTGGTGAATTTCACCGGAGAAGTTAGACTGGTGAACTCCGCCTCGGAGAAGTCAGCGTCCTTGGTGAATTTCACCCTGGAGAAGTTAGACCTGGTGAACTCCGCCTCGGAGAAGTCAGCGTCCTTGGTGAATCTCGCCCCGGAGAAGTCAGCGTCCTTGGTGAATTTCACCCCGGAGAAGTTTGAGGAAGCGCCAAAATAACTGTTGCTAAAACCAACAGGGTAAAAGAAAACCGTGTTTGAGAAATCATAGTTATAATCTGACCACAGACCCTTTAGGATTTCCTGAGCTCCATCCTTATGAATACGAATGCCGCCGGTAAGCCTCTTCTTGATTTCTGACAGGATTGTTAGCCGCAATTCCTTTTCTTCACGGAACCTTTGCTGGGTCTTTGGTGAATTGTTGATCTCCGCCCTCATAATTTTCTGGTGTTTGATCCTGAGACAGTACTTTAGCTCTTGACGCAAGATCAAACGGGGAGCGGATGTAGGCACAGAGGCTGTTAACGATGACCTGACCTTCTTCTCGCCGTTCTTCTTCGTTAGGGAGAGTCTTCTCGTCAGCTAACCACTCGTCAATTAGCTTGACCAGAGTATAGACGCCGCCAAGGCGAATAGGGGCTTTTTCATCGGCAAGTTGTTCAACCGCTTTGGCATAACGAGAGCGTCGTTCAGCATGTACCTGTCGAGTGTGGTCCTGATCGTTCTTTTCTTTCTCCTGAATATTCTTGCGGCGATTCTCCCACAAAGTAAGTATTGCAAGAACACCACCGGTAGCGGCAAGGATAGCTTGACGTAGGCTCCATATGTTATCGCCTTCATGTTGAAAGTAGTAGGGGAGTGTAAATGCGCCTCCACCGCCGATAACAGCTACTAAGACCAGTGTTATATAGAACCAATTTTTACTCCACCAAGACTCAGTTCTCTTAGAGGGTTTAGAATTTTTTGGTGTCTCTGCCATTATCCTCAGTAGTCCTTCAATCTAGAGCGAACACTCACCTTCCATCATAGGGCGAGGGGGACCTTATGCATCGGATTTCCCGTTGTCAACCTCACATATTGCGTGAGGTAGGGGTGGGGTAGTCCCTAGTGTTCGCGCAGATTACTGCCCATGTAACCCCTAATTTCCGCCTATTCCGCTCTAAAACCACCAGCATCTCACCCCTTGCTTCCCACTTCTAACCCCTATCCACTTCAAAAAGTTGAGTCTTTTTCGCTCAAGTCTGTTGACATTCATCCCAAACATGTGTAAAACTTGAGTACATGAGGCTCAAGGGGTCACTCACCGGGCAGCATCCCAGCACATCTTCACCGTGCATGCGCTCGGTCTAAAACCCCTACGCCCCGAAGATTTAACCAAGGAACCCGCCTCGCCAAGAAGCGGGGCATAACACTAAGGAGTACAAAACATGGCACGTGCAGTTGGTATTGACCTCGGCACCACTAACTCGGTCGTATCCACCCTTGAAGGTGGCGAACCGGAAGTTATCCCTAACGCTGAAGGCGCCCGCACCACCCCCTCCGTGGTCGCATTCTCCAAGGATGGCGACGTTCTGGTGGGCAGCGTAGCAAAGCGCCAGGCGGTCACTAACGTTGATCGCACCATCTCGTCCGTCAAGCGCCACATGGGCACCGACTGGACGACTGAAATTGACGGCAAGAAATACACCCCGCAGGAAATTTCTGCACGTATTCTGCAGAAGCTCAAGAACGATGCTGAAGCATACCTGAACGACAAGGTGACCGATGCGGTTATCACCGTTCCCGCATACTTCAACGACGCTGAGCGCCAGGCCACCAAGGAAGCCGGCGAAATCGCAGGTCTGAACGTTCTGCGTATCGTGAACGAGCCGACCGCAGCTGCACTGGCTTACGGTCTGGACAAGGGTAAAGAAGACGAACTGATTCTGGTCTTCGACCTTGGCGGCGGTACCTTCGACGTCTCCCTGCTTGAAGTCGGCAAGGACGAAGATGGCTTCTCTACCATTCAGGTGCGCGCAACCAGCGGCGACAACCGTCTGGGCGGCGACGACTGGGATCAGCGCATTGTGAATTGGCTGCTTGAGCAGGTCAAGTCCAAGACCGGTGCAGACCTCTCCAAAGACAAGATCGCTCTGCAGCGTCTGCAGGAGGCAGCTGAGCAGGCTAAGAAGGAGCTCTCCAGCGCATCCAGCACCAACATTTCGCTGCAGTACCTCTCGGTAACCCCCGAAGGCCCGATTCACCTGGACGAGAAGCTATCTCGCGCAAAGTTTGAGGATCTCACCAGCGACCTGCTCGAACGCACCAAGAAGCCCTTCCAGGACGTTATTAAGGAAGCAGGCATCAAGGTTTCGGATATTTCCGAGGTCGTGCTCGTGGGTGGTTCCACCCGTATGCCCGCCGTGGCTAACCTGGTGAAGGAACTCACCGGTCGTGAGCCCAACAAGGGTGTTAACCCCGATGAGGTCGTGGCAATGGGTGCAGCCCTGCAGGCAGGCGTGCTCAAGGGCGACCGCAAGGACGTTCTGCTGATCGACGTGACCCCGCTGTCCCTCGGTATCGAAACCAAGGGTGGCGTGATGACCAAGCTGATCGAGCGCAACACCGCTATTCCGACCAAGCGTTCTGAGACCTTCACGACCGCTGAAGACAACCAGCCTTCCGTGTCGATTCAGGTGTTCCAGGGTGAGCGCGAATTCACCCGCGACAACAAGAACCTGGGTACCTTCGAGCTGACCGGTATCGCCCCCGCACCGCGCGGCGTACCCCAGATTGAGGTCACCTTCGATATTGACGCCAACGGCATTGTGCACGTCTCCGCAAAGGACAAGGGCACCGGTGCTGAGCAGTCCATGACCATCACCGGCGGTACCTCCCTCTCGAAGGAAGACATCGACCGCATGGTCAAGGATGCTGAGGCTCACGCAGAGCAGGATAAGGCACGCCGCGAGGCAGCCGACACCCGCAACGCGGCAGAGTCCGTGGCATACTCCGTCGATAAGTTGCTGAAGGAGAACGGCGAGAAGCTGCCCGAAGACGTCAAGACTGAGGTTCAGGGCGATGTCGACGAGCTCAAGAAAGCTCTTGAAGGCGATGACGACGATGCCGTGAAGTCCGCTCTTGAGAAGCTGCAGGCATCCCAGACCAAGCTGGGCGAGGCTCTGTACGCTTCCGCACAGGCAGAGGCTAACGCAGACTCCGCTTCTTCCTCCAAGGAAGATGACGAAGATGTGGTAGACGCCGAAGTTATCGACGAGGACGAAGACGAGAAGAAGTAATCATGGCTGAACACGAGAACACTGCGGGAGACCCACTGGAGGAGGCATTCAACGCCCCCGCCGCCGAGGGTCACCCCGAGGCTGAGGAAGCCCCTGCCGCAACCGATGCTGCGGCGGGGGAAACCCCCGAGCCGAGTGAGGAAGCACCCTCAGAGGATGCGAAACTCGCGGCAGAACGCCTGGACAGCCTGCTTCGCTTGCAGGCGGAGTTCACGAACTTCAAGAACCGTGCCGCCCGCGAGAAGGAGCAGCTTCGGGAGTTCGTGGCGAGCGATATTGTGAGCCTGCTTCTGCCGGTGCTCGACGATATTGATGCCGCACGCAAGCACGGCGACCTGCAGGAAGGCCCCTTCGCTGCGATCGCCACCAAGCTTGAGGAAACTCTTAGCAAGCAGGGCGTGGAACGTTTCGGCGAGGTGGGCGAGCCCTTCGACCCGAATATTCACGAAGCGGTCATGCAGCAGCCAACCGGCGAGGTAGAACCGGACCATATTTCGATGGTTCTGCGATACGGGTACCGCGTGAATGATCGCGTGGTACGCACCGCCCAGGTTGCGGTGGCTGTCGCCGAATAAACGCTCCATAGACCACACAACGGGCGGGTTCTTGAGGAAATTGAGAACCCGCCCGTTTGCCGTATATTTCCGCGGATTTTCTGGGATTTCTCTTCCAAAATTGAGTCTAGTAGACTAAACTTTATATAGGATAAAAAACTAAGGTTGTGCCCTCTTAGGGGCAGTTACAAGAACCCCGGACGACGGGAAAGGAGAACACATGGCAAGCGAAAACTGGCTGTCAGAAGACTTTTACAAAACGCTCGGCGTGAAAGAAGACGCCTCTGAATCTGATATTAAAAAGGCCTACCGCAAGCTCTCACGCAAGTACCACCCCGACCTAAACCCCGGGAACGAGACAGCGGAGAAGAAATTCAAGGAAGTCTCCGAAGCCTACGATGTGCTTTCGGATAAGAAGCAGCGCGAAGAATACGACCAGATTCGTAAATACGGTGCCGCAGGGTTCGCCAATGGTGGCTTCGGAGGCGGCGCTGGCGGATTTGGCGGTGCCGGTGGGTTCGGCGGATTTAACGGCCAAAACGTGCACTTCACAACCAGCGGCGGCGCCGAAGGTATCAACATTGAAGACCTGCTCGGCGGGCTCTTCGGTGGCGGCGCTGGCGGCGCGGGTGGTTCACGCCGTACCGCAGGGTTCACGAGCGCCGACTTTGGGGATGCCACCGGGTTCGGGGGTTCCCAAGGCTTCGGCGGCGGGCGCCAACATGCCCCGCAGGACAACAACCTTTCCACCAGCACGCGCATTACCCTGCCGCAGTCGTACACGGGCACCAAGGCGACCGTGTTCCTGCCGGACGGCACGAGTACTGAGGCGCGCATCCCGGCGGGTGTGAAGGACGGGCAGAAAGTGCGTGTGCGTGGTAAGGGACGCCCCGGCACCGGCGGCGATCTGATGGTGACCGTGCGCGTTTCAGATGACCCGCACTACAGCCGCGAGGGAAACAACCTGGTGCTGCGCGCCCCCGTCACCCTGGATGAGGCAGTCAATGGCGGTGTGCTGGAAGTGCCCGTACCCGGCGGTAAAACCGTCAAACTGCGGCTGACCCCCGGCAGCGTGGGCCGTAAACTGCGTGCGAAAGGACGCGGGTTCACAACCAAGTCGGGCACCGGCGACCTGCTGGTGATCCCCGAGGTACACCTGCCGCAGAACCTAAGCGATGAGGCGAAGGAAGCCTTCGAGAAGTTCATTGCTCTGGCACCGCAGGAGAACCCCCGTGAGGACCTTTTGAAGAAAGTTAGTAGCTTATGAGTGCCCATAATAAGCAGTCGTCGGCATCTGCCTACAGCGCCGACCGGCCGGTTTTTGTGATTTCGGTGGCGGCGGAGCTGGCGGGCATGCACCCGCAGACACTCCGCCAATACGACCGCCTGGGGCTGGTGCAGCCTTCGCGTGCGCCGGGTAAGGCCAGGCGCTATTCGCAGCGCGATGTGGATTTACTTCAGCGTATTCAGCAGCTCTCGCAGGAGGGCGTTTCGCTGGAGGGAATCCGCCGGATTATTGAGCTTGAAGAGATGGTTGAGGAACACCGGGATCATATTGCCCGCCTGCAGGCTCAGCTTGAGGATGCGCACGCCAAGTTGGGGCTGGCGGAACGAGTGTTCGCGGCCAGCACCCGCGGGGATGTGGTGAACATCCAGCGGGGTCAGCGCCCGGCACCGCGCAAACGCTCCTCGGCGGTGGTGCTGTACCGGCAGAAATAGTTTTTACCGTGGGCGGTTCTCAACCAACGACAGTGTAACGTGACATGCCAGCTTAGCCATACGCCTACTGCACCTTTTACGAGTGTTAGGCGGGCGGCGCGCCTGACCTGACCACGGCGTAAGCCTTTTCGGGGCAACGATATCCTTTGCCTATATGCGAGTTGTCGGATGCAACGCAGCGAAGCGAGTATGCCTCCGGCTGTTTGAGCAAGGGCAAAATGGTATCGTTACCCCTTCCCAAGCAGATAACTTATTTACGCCTATAGGTCAGGTCGTGGGCACGGCGGCCCGCCTCGCGAGCCTTCCTCTCAAAGCTAGTCAGGATACGCCCCTCCCAGCGCGGCGCCCAACCACCCACGGGGTCGTCCTCGGTAGCGCCTTCACCGGCATGCAGATTCTCGAAGTCGGGGTGCGCCTCCATGACATCGCGCATCACGTGAGCGTATTCTTCCCAGTCGGTGGCTAGGCGCCAGATTCCGCCGGGTTTGAGCACGCGCGCAACCTTGTCGGCAAAAGCGGGGGAGACCAGGCGGCGTTTGTGGTGGCGTGACTTGTGCCAAGGGTCGGGGAAGAAAACCCAGAGCTCATCAACCGAATTTTCTTCCAGCATGTTATCGAGCAGTTCGGGGGCGTTAGCCTGAGCGACGCGCACATTCTCAACCCCGGCCTGCCCCATCTTGAGCAGCAGATCCGCAATGCCGGGGGTGTAGACCTCAACGGCAAGGAAGTTTGCCTCGGGCATTTCACAGGCGCGGTGCACGATTGCTTCGCCCAGCCCGGAACCGATTTCGACCACCTGGTAGGCTTCGCGCCCGTAGATTGTGACCGGGTCGAAGGCGGCTTCGGGGGCTACAGAGGTATCTGCCCGCAGTCGGGGTATGTCGAGCACGTGGGTTTGGGAGTAGGTGTCCCACGCTTTTTGGCGGCGCGAGGTCAGGCGGTCGCCACGGCGCACGAAGGAATAAGGCTGGCGGAAGAACTCGGGCGGTACCGTTTTCTTCTCGGGCGTCTGGGATGCATCGGCGTTAGCCGATGCGGTGGTCTGCGCGTTCTGCTCGTTAGATGACATACCTATCAGGATAACGTAGCGGCGCGTGGAGGGAGGCACTGTTAAAAATTTCGGGGGCAGTTTCTTCATACGGATGAAGAAACTGCCCCCCGTTTGGTCTTTGCGACCGCAAATTCGCCGTGCAGGCTACTTTTTCTTGCTGGAGAACAGCAACGCCAGACCCGCGCCGAGAATCACGATGTTGTTGGCGAGCTGCTGCCCATCCTGAGTGGGTCGGAATGCGCTATCGTGCATGTCGGGGTTGCGGAAGTACATGGTCATGAGGTTCGCGCCGAAGGCTGTCAGCCCTGCACCCGCGAGGCGGGCAGGAATAAAGGGGGTCAGCAGGGTGGCGCCGAGTGCGGTTTCTGAGTATGAAATAAGTTTGCCGAAGGTTTTCGGCTCCAGCTTGGCGACGGCGGGAACGCCGGTTGCTGCCATCTGCTGCAGATATGCGTAGGTACCTTCGTCGGCGCCGAGTTTCTTGATGCCTGCATCAAGCACGAGCGCGCCCGTGGTGAGGCGCAGTGCAGCATTTGATAGTTTACCCATGAGTGAGTGTCCTCCTGATGTTTTGTGATGAGATGAGTGATGCGGTGTTTCCGCACCGGGCATTGCAATTGTAGCGGCAAACCTCAGGAAAGTTTATTTAATCGTAAAGTTTTAACATAATTTTTGCGGTAAGCATTATTTTTCAGCGTTTTAGCGGGGGAGAGTGCTGGCTGAGAGAAGCATCGTCGGCGTGTCGCCACCCCCAGATAGCATAGGCTTAGCCAAGGTTTATGCGAGGTATGCATCTTTTGCGGGTAGAATTCTGTGTAGTCATGGCGTAACGATGCGATTTTCCGTGAGCCGTGCTCGCGCGAAAAATCTGAACTGCATCGTGATGCCCCGAAGGTCGGGGCTTCCTGTCGAGGTTGTAGCCCGCAGGGCAGAGCGCGCATAGAAAAGAGGAATAGTGACACAACGGCCTTCCGAACATGCCGTTACCGAGAACGAGAGTTCGACGGGTGAAGAGAGCCTGCAGCGTGGCTTAAGTTACAGACACATCCAGCTCATCGCTATTGGCGGTGCGATTGGTACCGGGCTGTTCCTGGGATCGGCGAAGACTATTTCGCTCACGGGACCTTCCATCGTGTTTGTCTATGCGATTATTGGCGTCATCATCTATTTTGTACTGCGTGCGATGGGCGAAATTCTGCTGTCTAACCCGAAGTACAAGTCATTCACCGATTTTGTATCGGATATTTTGGGTGCGCGCGCGGGCTTTTTCGTCGGCTGGTCGTATTGGTTCTTTTGGGTGACCACGGGTATTGCGGATGTGCTGGCGATTACGGATTACACGCATTACTGGTTTCCCGAACTTCCCTCGTTTATTCCCGCGCTTATCGTGATCGGGGCGCTGCTGGCTCTAAACCTGCCCTCGGTGAAGAATTTCGGTGAGATCGAGTTCTGGTTCGCGATGATTAAGATCGTGTCGATTCTGGCGCTTATTGCCGTGGGTGCCGTAATGGTCGTGTTCGGGTTTACGAGCCCGGATGGAACGGTCGCCTCCATCACGCACCTGTGGGATCGCCCGGGACCTTCGGGCAACGGTGTGTTTATTCACGGTTTAACGGGTTTCTTGGGCTCGTTCCAGATTGCGCTGTTCGCGTTCGTGGGTGCTGAGCTGGTGGGTACCGCCGTAGCAGAGACGAAGAACCCCGAACGTACCCTGCCGCGTGCGATTAACGCTGTGCCTTTCCGCATGGTGCTGTTCTATGTGCTGCCGCTGTCGGCGATTCTTGCGGTGACTCCCTGGGATAAACTCGACCTTAACATGAGTCCTTTCGTGGGGATGTTCTCACTGGCGGGTGTGTCAATTGCCGCCTCGCTCATTAACTTTGTAGTGCTGACCTCGGCAACATCTTCGGCGAACTCAGGTATTTTTTCGACCTCGCGCATGGTGTATGGCCTAGCAGAGGAGGGGAATGCGCCTTCCTTCCTGAAGAAGCTCTCGAAGAACGGTGTGCCCACGAACGCCCTGTACCTGACGACGGTTCTTCTGCTCTTTAGCCTGGTGATGCTGGCGTTTGGGCGTGAGCTTCTGGAAGCGTTTACTGTCGTGACTTCGGTAGCCTCAATTATGGGTATTTTTCACGTGGTCGATGATTCTGGTGTCGTACCTGGTATACCGCAAGAAGTTCCCTCAACGGCATGAAGCCTCTCAGTATAAGATGCCGTTCGGTCGCACGATGAGCTGGGTTGGCTTGGTGTTCTTCGCTTTGATGATCTATGCCCTGAGCTTGCAGCCAGAAACCGGGTTGGCTCTGGCGCTTAGCCCTATCTGGTTTATCGGGGTTGAGCTTGGGTACGAGATTATGGTGCGCCGTCATGCGCGTAAGCGCCTTCTTGCGGAGTCAGCGCGGGCGGAATCTGAGTAGCGAGTCTTATTTCTTCCTCATTAGCGGGCGGGATGCGGTGCGTAGAGAAAACGTGCGGCATCCCGCCCGCTGTATCTTATGGGGCGATGACATACGGCATGTACCAGAACAGACCCCAATATGTATAGATATTCTTAAATTTGTATAGAAATCATATATGATGAGAATTTTTCTTTTGAGGATGTGGCGAGCTAGGCAATAAAGGGACGTACCTCACGTGCGCTGTGTTTTCCGAAAGTAAGGCTTATTGTCAAGGGTTTTTCACAGATTCCTTCCGAAATTTTTTGAATTTCGATATAAAGATTTTATTGTTCGTGACGCATGCTATAGATACGCGACACACTTCCTGGAGATAATTACACAATACCGTCCCTGTTATGTAGAATATATATTCAAAAGTTGTGATAGCTCACCGTATCTTACGGGCTGAGTGCTGCACTTGCCGCCCCGAAAGCCGGGGCTGTCCCGCTCGGCTGCGGGACCCAACCACGAAAGAGGAACTGTCATGCAGCAACCTCACGATAATGCCGCATCGGCGGCAGACACGACAGATAATGCTGAAGAACTGCACCGCGGGCTGAGCAACCGACACATCCAGCTCATTGCTATCGGCGGTGCTATTGGTACCGGGCTTTTCATGGGTTCCGGTAAGGCAATTTCTAAAGCTGGTCCATCTATCCTCTTGGTCTACATGGTTATCGGCGCCGCTATCTTCTTGGTGCTGCGTGCGATGGGTGAGATCCTTCTATCAAACCTGAAATATAAGTCATTCTCAGACTTTGCTACCGACCTGATCGGGCGCCCCGCAGGGTTTTTCCTCGGATGGTCGTACTGGTTTATGTGGGTGGTCACCGCGGTCGCAGATATTATCGCAATCGTGGGCTATACCGAGCTGTGGTGGCCCGATTTACCGAAAGGCGGTTCCAGCACTCGTCGTGATTATTGCGCTGCTGGCGCTGAATCTGCCCTCGGTGAAGAACTTCGGTGAGATCGAGTTCTGGTTCGCCATGATTAAGATTGTTGCCATCTGCGCCCTCATTATCGTGGGTGCCATTATGGTTGCTACGAGCTTCACGACACCCAGCGGTGCTCACGCTCAGGTAGCCAACCTGTGGAACGACGGTGGGTTCTTCCCCAACGGTGCCACCGGATTCTTAGGCGCCTTCCAGATCGCGGTCTTCGCCTTTATGGGGTCCGAGCTGGTAGGTACTACCGCCGCCGAAACCCAGAACCCCATGGTGACTCTGCCGAAGGCTATTAACTCAGTGCCGGTTCGTATTCTCATTTTCTATGTGGGTGCCCTGATCGTTATTCTGATGGTAAACCCCTGGCGTGAAATTGATCCGGCCAAGAGCCCCTTCGTGACCATGTTTACCCTCGCCGGTATTGCCATTGCGGCGCATATCGTGAACGTTGTGGTGCTGACCTCGGCAACATCATCGGCGAACTCGGGTATCTTCTCGACTTCGCGCATGGTGTACGGTCTCTCCCAAGAAGGTTACGCCCCGAAGTTCCTCGGTAACCTTTCCGGGAGCGGTGTGCCCCGCAATGCGCTGTTCCTCACCTCGATTCTGCTACTCTCCAGTATCGCCCTGCTCTATGCTGGCGACTCGATTATTGAGGCGTTCACGCTGGTCACCACGATGGCGGCGGTACTTGTGATCTTCGTATGGTCGATGATCCTCGTCAGCTACCTGTGTTACCGCGCGAAGCGCCCCAACCTGCACCGGGAAACCACCTATCCCATGCCCGGCGGCGTGGTAGCATGCTGGATCGTGCTTGCGTTCTTTGCTTTCATCATCGGGATTCTTGCTACCGATAAAGACACTCTCACCGGTCTGATGCTCATGCCCATCTGGTTCATCCTGCTGACTATCGGGTGGTTTGTGAAGAACAGCATCAACCCCGAAATCCCGGAGACCAGCATTACGCAGTCGCATCCGGTGGTGGATATGAAGGCACCGAAGAATAATAAGTAAGGACACTTTGGCGGATATCTATTCCGCATTACTTCCGGTATAAAAAGGCTCTTGATGTGAATAGGGTGGCGTTACTAGCGCTTTTTCACATCAAGAGCCTTTTAGCGTGATAGGGGAGGAGAAACGGAAGAATCCGCGCCCCGGATTAACCGGCCTCGGTGCCCGAGGTATCCTCGGCATCCAGCACCAGGTCATCCGTGCGGTAGTAGTCCCAGCGGGAACAGCCCATACCCCAGCGCATTGCCTGCACCACATCCTGCGCGGCCTCATGAGGGTCAAAAAAACATTCCGGTTCCACATAGGCTGCATGGGGGTCGGTGCCGCCCACCCGCGCGAACGCAGATAGTCGGTGCTGAACTTGGGCAAAACCTCAGCCTCCATCGCAATTTCGCACAGGAACCCGGCGGGGGAGCGGTAGATGCACACAAGCGGCATCGCGTTAGCATGCGCGGCACCCGTGAGCACATAGTAGGTGCGCAGATGCCTGCTCCAGGGCAGGCTCGCCAAACGCTGACCGAGTGAGTTCGTCACCTCGTCCCAACGGTCGCGGGCAGAAACCGTCTGCTCAGACTTCACAACCCCAATACCCTGCACCGCAAGCTGCTCGGGCGAAATACTCGGCGGATGCGGCGGCACCCGCACCGGTGCGACCTCTCTCTTCGTCATCTGCAGGGCATCGGTCACCATTGTGCGGCCCACCTGCAAGGCGGTATGCCACGATCCATATTTCGCGCGCACCGCCGCTAGAAACGGCACCCGGCCCAGATTACTGCGCATGGTAGACCAAGTTCCGTAGGCAAGCACTGTCGGCTGCCGATCATACCGAATACAGTAACTCATGAAACTGCCCAGTTGGTTGCGGAACTCCATATCCGTGAGCGAAGTACCGCCCAGCTGCCAGTTGTACTCCGCATAATCGGGCGGACACACACCGGTGCGCAGCATGGCGGTTGACCACCCGCCATCGCCCAGCTGATCGCGAATGCTCTCGCATGAGGGCGGCCATACAAACGAACCGTGCGCCACGTCTTGGGACTCAGCCGGAAGATGCTGGCACACATCGCGGTAGGTAAGCTCGTCAAGCTGCGTATACGGATGCAGCGCCAAGTACTTGAGCCCAGCGCCCACCTTCCCTAGAATCAGGGCGATATTCTGCGGTGAAACCCGTGCGCTCTCCAATAAGCGCAGCATATCCGCCATGACCGTTGCATCCAGAGTTGTTGCGGCGTAGGAACCATCCGGCTCCAGACCGTAAGCCTCTGCTACTGCATACCAGACGGCGGTCGCCAACAAAACATGGGTGGGAGTCTGCTCGCCGTGCGAACCAAACTCCCACATGCCAGAATCTAAAGCAAAATCAAGATGTTCCCGGTTAACCTGCGGAAAAAGAACACGAATACGACGGTGCGTTTCGCTCGGAGTCCAGCCCTGCGCAGCCAATGCGGTAATCAGCGTGCCAAACTGCTGATGAAATTCGGCGTACCCCGGCGGCAAAGATGAACGTGAAGGCGCCTGTGCGCGATCGTCAGCACGACCATACATGCGAAACCTTCTTTCAGCCAGTCCACCGTGAACCGGCTACCGTCATGTCATCTTCTATGCCCCGGCGCATAACTTCTGCACAATCGCCGGAATATCTGAAAAAAATAGCGATGTGATGTTATTACCCATTCTAGATGCGGGACCATAGCTGTAAAATTTATTACGCTCCGATGCGCAACATACCCCGCGCCGCACGCCCCGCAAGACTGGCACAGCACACCCGAGAATGCGAAACTGAGAGAATGAGCGAAAAACACGAGCGCACCGAAGCTACGAACACCCGCATCCTGACGATGCTCTCTAACGAACTAGACCTCAAACCCACGCGTGTTCGTGCCGCCGTAAACCTGCTCGACTCCGGGTCTTCGGTTCCGTTTATCGCTCGATACCGCAAAGAAGCTACGGGCGCGCTCACCGACACCCACCTGCGTGCTATCAGCACCCGGCTCGATGCCCTGCGTGCGCTCGAAACTCGCCGCGAGAATATTCTCAGCTCGCTTGCTCAACGCCGCGAAGATGGGCTGATCGATCCGCTTACCTACGAACAGCTCATCACGGGGGTGGGGGCGGCATCCAGTAAACAAGACCTCGAAGCGCTCTACGCACCCTACCGGAGTGAGCGCATCACCAAGGCGCAGCGTGCCCGCGCGGCAGGTCTGGAGGCGCTCGTTGAAGACCTGCTCGAAGTTCCCCTTGCCGGGGTCTACGATATTGCCGCAGCCTATGTAGACGAACCGGATGAAACCGACGATAAACATGCGGTCGATGCCGGAAAATCCGAAGACGCCGGAATTACAACGGTGGAGGAAGCCCTCGACGGCGCCCGCGCTATCCTGATCGACCGGGCACTCACCGACCCAACGCTCGCCGAACGCCTTCACGAAAGAATGGTTGCCACCGGAACGATCTCTAGTCGAGTTATCGCCGGGCGAGAAGCCGAAGGGGCAAAATTTGCCGACTATTTCGACTTCTCCGATAGTATCAGGCGTATCCGCCCGCACCGGGTTCTCGCCCTGCTTCGCGCCAAAGAAGCCGGAATCGTGCGGCTCAGTATTGACGGTGCCACACCAGCTCCGCCCCTGAGCAAACTCCGCGGAGAAGCGCGTGCTGCTGCGCTTGCCCTCGCCGAAAATTACGAGAACGTTCGTTCGGGATACGAGCGTGAAGTTGCCGCCGCGCTGCGCATACCCGTGCAGGTTCTCAACACCGTCGACAGTGAAGACCGTGTGCTCGGCTGGCTCGCCGCAACCGTGCGCACCGCATGGCGTAAACGGCTACACCCCCGCCTGGCAGACCGCATACGCAATGCCCTCTTCGAGATGGCAGAACGCGAAGCCATCACCGTTTTCGCCTCGAACCTGCGCGACCTTCTGCTTGCCGCACCCGCCGGGCAAAAAGTCACCCTCGGGCTTGACCCGGGGCTGCGTAACGGTGTGAAATGCGCGGTTATTGACGGTACCGGGCACGTGCTGAAAACCTTTCACGGTGTACCCGCACGCGCCTCGATACGACCGTGCCGGTGCGATCGCTGCCCTCGAGGATGCGGTTCTCACCCACGGCGTGGAACTTATCGCTATCGGCAATGGCACCGCCTCACGTGAGACGGATAAACTCGCCGCCGAACTGCTGGCGAAGCTGCGTTCTCAGGGGTATAAGGCGGCACAGAAGGTTACCGTCTCAGAGGCGGGGGCATCCGTATATTCGGCCTCTGAGCTCGCCAGCGAAGAGCTGCCCGATCTTGATGTAACGGTACGCGGGGCGGTCTCGATCGCTCGGCGGCTGCAAGACCCGCTCGCCGAACTCGTCAAAATTGATCCCCAGTCTTTAGGCGTGGGGCAGTACCAGCATGACGTCAGCGTGACCGCTTTAAGACGCGCCCTCGATAATACGGTTGAGGACTGCGTAAACGCGGTGGGGGTTCACCTGAACAGCGCATCCGCCGCACTGCTTGCGCGTGTTGCCGGTTTTAACCGCACGATTGCCGAAAATATCGTGGCGTACCGGGACGAACACGGGGCTTTCACCACCCGGGAAGAGCTTCTGAACGTGCCTCGGTTAGGGGCTAAGGCCTATGAACAGGCGGCGGGATTCGTGCGGATTCTGCACGGTACCGAACCGCTGGATGCCTCTGCCGTGCACCCCGAATCGTACCCTGTGGCGCGGCGTATTATCGCCGATGCGCAGCGGAATCACGGGGCACTCTGGCAGTCCGGGCGGCTTATCGGCAGTGACGGGGAAGACCCGCTCACCGCACTTGACCCCGCCGACTATGTGAACGAGAACATCGGCGAATACACCGTGCGCGATATTTTTGAGGAATTGCGCCGCCCCGGGCGTGACCCGCGCCCCGAATTTCGTACCGCACACTTCTCTGAGGATATCTCTCGCTTTGAGGACGTAACCGTTGGGATGGTGCTTGAGGGAACCGTCTCGAACGTCGCGGCTTTCGGTGCCTTCGTCGATATCGGAGTGCACCAAGATGGGCTGATTCATATCTCGCAGATGAGCCGCGAGTATGTTGCGAACCCGCACGATATTGTGCGAAGCGGCGATATCGTGACCGTGAGAGTTGTTGAGGTAGATGCGTCTCGCCGCCGTATTTCGCTCTCGCTACTGGTAGATGAGGGTGGCTCGGGTCGCTCGGAGACGACGCATAAGAAACGAATAAACGTTCTTGATAGGGTTGAACCCCGAATGCGCGTCGCAGGAACGAGCATCCGGTAGCGCGTATGACTAAGAGAGTATTTCGGATGCGGCACCCGACGACACCTTAGCGCATGTCCGTCCTTCGGTCGTGGGGCGACCTCAGTCCTCTTTTAATGCGCTTTCGGTGCGTCTGGAACCACATCCATCTTCTTAGAGTCTCGTGTACTTACCCGGCGCGAGTTGTTGCGGATGTGCTCGTTCGTCCTCACTGCGCTTCCGCAACAACTCACGGCAGAGCTTCGCGGTACGTTGCGCCTAGAATTTAGGATTCTCAGGGTCCGGACCTATGCGACCATCTTTCCGCGTAAGCCCATCAATCGCCGCAATATCTGCTGTATCCAGGGTGACATTAGCGGCTGCAAAGTTCTCGGCAATGCGCGCAGGAGTAACCGACTTCGGGAATCGCCACGATCCCCTTCGCCAGATGCCAGGCGAGCACAGCCTGCGCCGGAGAGATACCGTGCTTACCCGCAATCTCAACGATCACCGGGTCTTTCAGAATCTCGCCACCCTGACCGAGCGGCGACCAAGCCTCAGTCACAATACCAAACTCACTGTGCACCGCGCGCATATCTTCCTGCGAGAAATACGGGTGCAGCTCAATCTGGTGAATCGCCGGGGTCACGCTGGTATCGGCGATAATTTCGCGCAGCTGAGCCTGCGGAAAGTTAGAGACACCAATCGAACGCACCTTACCCTGCTTTTTCAACTCAATGAGCGCCCGCCACGACTCCAGATAGGTACCCTGCTGCGGCATAGCCCAGTGAATCAGATACAGATCCACGTAATCGGTGCCGAGCCGCTCTAGCGATGCATCAAGCGCGGCAATAGCCTTCTCAAAACCCTGATCCGAGTTCCACAGCTTGGTGGTGAGAAAAATATCCTCACGCGGCACGGAGCTGGCGGCAATACCGCGACCTACCCCAACCTCGTTCCCATAAATGGATGCGGTATCGATGTGGCGGTAACCTGCTTCGAGAGCCGTACCGACAGCATCGGCGGCACCATTATCCTCAATCTGCCACACGCCATACCCGAGCTGAGGGAATGCTGTTGCCGTCATTGAACGTGATGTTTTTGACCATTACTTCTCCTGAAAGTTGATGGGGACTGACGTTTTCAACGGTACCCCTGGATGCGCTCGCACGCTAGGGTGACGGGCGCATCCAGCCCAGCGCGAAACCGGTAAGCCCCTCCCAGGCGCATAAAAAGAGCCTTTATTTATATAAAGCGTGAAAAATCCCGCTTTATTCGCTATCAAGAGCCTTCTTAGCAGGGGAGTTAGGAATCGGTCGGGGTGAAAAGCTCACGAATCTGTTCCGCATCCACCCGGGACGAGGCGAAGGAACCGTCGTTGACGACCGCATCAAACAGCGCCGCTTTCGATGCCTTCAAATCCATGACCTTCTCTTCAATGGTGCCCTCAGCCACCAGCCGGTACACGTGCACATCGCGTTCCTGCCCCAGCCTGTGGATGCGGTCCACCGCCTGCTGTTCAGCCGCCGGGTTCCACCACGGGATCCATGATGAAACAGTGATCTGCCTCCGTCAGGTTCAGCCCGAACCCGCCCGCCTTTGAGCGAAATCAGGAACACCGGCGCCGCACCCTCGGCGAAATCTTTCAAAACCTGCGGGCGGTTGCGGGTTGTGCCGTCCAAGTACAGGTAGTCGATGCCTTCAGCCTGCAGCCGTTCAGCAATTGTGCGCAGATACCCCGTGAACTGGCTGAACACCAGCACCCGGTGCCCGTCGCCTAAGAGCGAGGGCAGATGCTCCACCAAATATTCGAGCTTGGCGGAAGCCACCCCGGCGTATTCGTCCGGGTCGATAAGCGTGGCGTCAAGCGCTAGACGCCGCAGAAGCGTGAGCGACTGGAAAATCGTGAACCGGTTCTTATCCATATCATCTAAAAGCCCGAGCACCTTCTGCCGCTCGCGCTGCAGATGCATATCGTAAATATGCCGATGCGCCGTCGTGAGCGGCACGTTTACCCGCACATCGTTCTTTTCGGGAAGATCGGCGGCGACCACATCCTTCGTGCGGCGCAGCATCAGAGGGCGAACCCGGCGGCGTAACTTCTCAATAACCTGCGGGTCCTCACCGGACTCGGCGGGGCGTGCATATAGGTCGCGAAACATGCGCGCTGACGGGAACAAGCCATCCGCCACAATCGCCAAGAGCGCCCAAAGCTCCATGAGGTTGTTCTCCATCGGGGTGCCCGTGATGGCGAGTTTCACCTGCGCGTTTAGGGCACGCGCCACCTTCCATGCACGAGTTTTCGTGTTCTTCACGAACTGCGCCTCATCCAAAATCAACGCACCCCACCCTGCATGCGGGGAAGTGCTCTTCTCTGCGTTTTCGGGAACGTGGTTACCGAATTCGGTGTATCCGTCCTCGTCGAGGCGGAACAGCGCATAGCTCGTGAGCACCAGATGCGCACCCTGTACCAGCTCGGCGATGCTCTTGCCGCTTTTGCTCGTAGACTCGGTGATAGTCACCACCTTCGCACCCGGCACGAATCGCGCGGCCTCCTGCGCCCAGTTACCCACTACGGATGTTGGGCGCAACCACGAGGAAAGGCGCAAAACTCGGTGTGATCGGCGCGTTGCTCATGCTCGGCGATCGCCTGGGCAAGCAGAGCGAGCACCTGCACGGTTTTGCCCAAGCCCATATCGTCGGCAAGAATCCCGCCCAGCCGGTGCTGCCTCAAGAACGCGAGCCAGCGGAAACCCTCAAGCTGATAAGGTCGCAGAACTGCGGTAAGACCCGGGGGAGAGGGCAGGTGATTCGCTGAAAATACGCCGGAAGAAACAGATAAAGAATCGGAATGTTCGTTCTCTAAAACTTCTTCGGAACCGGCGGTCTCACCCGCACGGTCGGCGGCCTCCACAAGGGCGAGAAGACTCTTAACCTGGGCATCCCAAGAAGCCACGGTTTCCACACTCGAAGCGAGCGATTCCAGCTCAGAGAACAGCCCCGCCTGATGCCGGTTAATACGCAGCTCACCGCCGGTTTCGTTGAGCGTGCGAGCCTCCTCAATGAGGGTTCGCAGCGCCGAAAACTCCGGGCGATTGAGCGAAAAATAGGTGCCGTTACCCAGCAGAATACGGTCTTGATTCCGATCGAGCGCCTCAAAAACCTGGGCGAAAGGCACAGTCCAGTTATTGACCTTAATAGCGATACCCAGCCCGAACCAGTCACGCGAATTACCCTCGGTCACCTTGACCTCAATCATGGCGTCGGTCGCCTCGGTAAACTCGGGTACGGAACCGAGCAGCCGCACGCGAACCCCGGGAATACGCCGCAGGGCGGGCAACACATGGGCGAGAATATCGCGGGTTTCCCATCCCTGAGAGCGGCGTTCACCGAACCCGCCTGCCAACACCGGGTTGGATGCGGTCGCCGACCGTACCGCGCGCAGTACCCGTGCCTCAAAGCGTTCGTCGCGTTCCGTGCCCAAGCCCATCGCCGGCAGGCGGCGAACCCCTGAGTCTGTACCTTCTTCATCGAGCGGGTTCTTCGGGTACTCCCAATACCAATTCAGGAGTGCGTCATGCGAAATCTCATCATCAAAATGCGCCTCAAACACCAAATAGGGCGAACGAACCTTCGGCAGAGCCAAGGCCGGGTCTGGGGTAAAGAACGGGACGGCCCGCGTGAGGGTAGGCAAGAACTCGCGGTGAAAAGCCTCGCGTTCGTCTGCCGGAATACGCATTTCGCCGCGAGATACCAAGGATTCTGCGGCTGCGTCCAAGGGCTCAGCAAGCGGAATAAACGCCAGATTAAGACCCTCCGGCAGGTCCGGAATAGTCGGTGTCGCTGTGTTTTCGAGTGAAAGCTCGGGAATGAGCCCGCCCGTCTGCGTTTCAGAATTTTCGTTTTCGCCCGAGCTCTTCTCCGCCTGCTCTTGTGAAGATTGAGCCTGAAAAACATCGCGATGCGGCGCGTCTAAGGCGCCTTTGCGCGTGCTTTTCCAATGCACTCGATGCGCCTGTTCCTCGTAAATACGCTGCACAAGAGAGCCGAGCGCGAAAAATCCTGAGCGTGGCGAGCCGATGGGGTGGCAGTGCGCGGCATCAAACCAGAGCTGCCGCACCCGGTTATCTTCGCGGGTTTCCCATCCCAGGGCGGCATGAAGAGCCAGGTCAGGAGCGGAATCTTCGCTCACGGCAGCCTCCGCACTCTGTCGGGATTCGGCCTCAACGGCTCCGGCATGTACCCTCACCTGGGCGGGCGGCAGAACCGCCGTGGTTACCTCAAACCCTTCGAGAAGAATCGGCAGGCCAATCTGCTCTGCGCGCCAGAACATCCCACAGTAGCGTGGAGTTCGTGGCGGTGAGCGAAATCCAGTCCCGATGCGAAGAGTACATATTCTGCCACGGGGCGCGCGATAGCGTATATCTCGGCGAAGAATCGTTCGTGCTCGGGGTACACCTCGTGACGACCGACCGGACCCACCCACGCTGGACGCGAAGGTCTCCCAGCTGAGCCCGCCCTTGATCCAGCGCCCGGTTTTGGACTGCATCAGCGGTCGCGCCAGCAAATTGATAGGGCGGGGTTGCACCGGGAATATTGCGCCCGCGCGCATACGAACCCGAAATGCTGAAGGAAAGGTCGAGCGCCCCCGGAACCCGTGCCGAATCAATACCGGATGCTTCGCTTCGGGCAGCGAGAACCTGCGCCATATCGCGCCGCCACACCGAAATTTTTGAGGGCGAAGAATGCGTATTCTCGGGGTCGTTCAGGGGGAGAGATTCGGGGTCGGTGGTGAGCGAACTTGCCGAACGAATCGCCCCCGATGCGCGCAACGCCGCCAGGGGATCGTCAGCTGTCTCCGCAACCTGTCGCGCGGTATCTTCTGGGCTCTCTTGATTCATAGACTGGCGGATGCGGCCACCGGGCGCATTGTCGAGGGCTTTCCGCGCGGTCTTGGCACGGTCGAGTGCGGTGAGCATGAGGGCGACGGCGTGCTTGCAGTCGACGGTGACCGGGCATGTGCATCGTGCGTTGAAAAGATTGGAATCGGCGTCAGAACCCGGGAAGAAGCGAATATCTACCTCATAAGGAATAGGGGTGCTCCCATTTACCAGGCCTTCCAGCGTGTTTTCGTCTTCGTCATAGGTGTAGCGCACCACTTCACGCTGACGGGCATAAGCAAGCCCGCGCTGGTATGCCTTATGCCCCGCCTGCCGAATAATCTGCGCAACGGTGACGGGAATATCAGGGAAAGGGTTTGGCGTGCTCACCGTTCCATTATCTCAACGGTGTCAAAGAAGCGCGCGGTAATTCGTTATGAGGTCCGTCCAAGATGCGCTGAACGTTTTTTACGTACATTTTTGATGACTATTATGAAGAACATAATAAAAGTGATGATGGTGGTCAGGAAGCCAACGCATAAGACACTCACGGCAAGGGTAGCGGCTGCCTGTGTGAGAGGACTCGACCCCTTGGGCTGATGCCCCTCCACTCGAAGGCATGGTACTCAACGACTGCTCCCCAGCCCGCTAGGATGAACAATCCAATACCGAGAATGAGGAATAGTGCAGCTATTGCCCCGACCATACGTGCAGTTTTCATGCTTTCCCCTTGAGTAACTGACTTTATGGATTCATCTGTTCCCGTTCTTTTGCCAAGGGTGTTTTATTCTGCTCAACATGCTTATTTTGTGCCTTGCGTGCCTTCTTGGTCGCCGTTGTGAAGAGCAGAATAAAGGTGATAATGCCGGTGAGGAAACCAATGCCTAGGAACCATAGGCTCAGATTATTAGTCGCCATGACGAGCGGACTTGCTCCTGCGGGATCGACACCCCTCCATTCGAAGGCGTGGTATTCCACGAGTGAACCCCAGCCGGCTAGGATGAGCAATCCAAACCCGATAACCAGAAGTACTGCGGCTACTGCTCCAACGGTGTATATAGCTTTTTTCATGAGCGCTCCTTAGATGCTGGCTCTATGAATTAATCTGATTCTGGTCTTCAGTCAAGGGTGTTTTATTCTGTTCAAGATGCTTGTTGTGTGCCTTCTTGGTCGCCGTTGTGAAGAGCAGAATAAAGGTGAAGAGCCCGGCGAGAAAACCGGTGCCTAAGAAGCAGTAGCTGAGGTTGGCGGTTGCTTTGGTCAATGGACTCTTCATGGTAGGTTGAACACCCCTCCACTCGAAGGCGTGGTACTCCACAAGAGCGCCCCATTGCATGAGGATATACAGAAAGATTCCTAAGGTGAAGAGTGCTATGGCCAGTCCACCAATAGCGTATATAACTAGTTTCATGAGTGTTCCTTAGGTACTGGCTCTATGAATCACTCTGGTCTTGGTTTTCTTCTCGTGAAATCGTGGCCTGTTTAAGGTGTTCTCGCTTGGATTTCCGAGCTCGCCGAGCCTCCCAGAAACCCCTGAAAACATTAAAAACTATGGCAACAATGCTGAGAATGAGACCGATAACTATGCATCGATGACCCAGGCGGGCAGTCGCCAGCACGAGTGGGCTTGCACCACCGGTGGGACCAATGCCCCTCCACTCGAAGGGCGTGATACTCCACCAGCGAACCCCAGCCTGCCAGGATGAAGAGAATGACGCCGACAACAAGAAGCCCGACGGCTGTACCTCCGATGATGTAGAAAGTCTTTTTCATGGTGCTCCTGAGGTGTCGACTCTATGAATCAATCTGGTTCTGACCTTCTGCCAGGAGGTCTTGAGTCTGTTCAGGATGCTCTTTGTGTGTCTTGCGGGAGTTCCTGATCACCGTGGTGAAGAGCGGAATCAGGACGATGAGCCCAGCGAAAAGACCAGTACCGAGAATCCAGAGACTTATCGTGAGAGTTGATCGAGTGAGAGGACTCGCTCCTTTATGCTGCACGCCCCTCCACTCGAGGGCATGATACTCCACGAGTGAACCCCAGCTTCCTAGAATAAATAGTGCAGCACCAAGAACCAGAAAGAGGGCAGCTAATATGCCAACCATGCGTACTACTTTTTATATTTCATAAATCACTCCTTATAAATTTAAAATATTTTATAGTCTCCTATAAAATTACTTTATCTATCTCGGTATGTTTTCAATACTCTAGCCCGCAAACCCTAGTAAGTGCAACCTTGGCGAGGGTGAGTGCTGACATTTAAAGTATCCTTTAATGATTTAATTGAATACTATTTAAAATTTTAAAAATAAATATATTTTTAATAAAAATCGGATGACCCGCTTGATTTAGATGAATTGGATATATACGGTGTTAAATACATCTAGGTGGAATAATGCAGATTAGATATAGTGATTTTGGAGAGAGATTTTTATGAAATTGCGGAGTTTGTTGGTGGTAATTACTTCTTTTGTGTTAGCAAATGGAGTGATTGCACCTTCTTATGGGCATGTGGGGCAACAGCCTCAGGAAAACAACAAACAGAATACGATGACCGAGCTTGAGAAAATCCAGCATACTGATTTTAGCTCTGCTGCACCCCTTCAGGATGTAGCACCTGCGCAGTTATCTGATGAAAATCAGAAAATGGAGCATGATACTCCTCGTTCAACTGTCTCGGTTCAGAAGAATCCGAAGGATGGTGTTTCTGTTAGTAACAAAAAACTCGGGGGTGCATCGGTTCATGTAGGTCTCCCGTATGCTGATGGGGCTAGCGAAGCCTCGTCTGTGTCCCAGGGTGTTGTGTCTTACGATAATAAGAATGGTTCTTCCACTATTCCCGTTGCTAAGAATGACGGTAGTCTGCAAATGGTTACCAAGATTGATAATCGTGATGCACCTACCGAGTATAAGTACGTTATGGGGGTGCCTCAGGGTACAAAGTTAGTTCATCAGAAAGATGGTAGTGTGCTTATTGTTGGGCAGGATGGCACAGATGATTAGTGCGATGAGTAAGCCGTGGGCTGTTGATGCTCAGGGCGCCCCTGTGGATACCAAATATATCATTCAGGGGAACGAGCTTATTCAAGTTATTGATCATACGTCACAAGACTATAAGTATCCCATTGTTGCTGATCCTTGGATGGGTATTGATTTGATTGATAAAGTATGGGTGGAAGATAAGCCCGAAGGGTACGTAGTGAACGTTGATCCAACTCCTTGGGGGCGTATGGTTACTGGTTCTGGCACTGAGGACGCTCATGTTGATGAGTTGAAGTCCAAGTTGGGCGACGATGCATGGAGGGTGGATGACCATGATGGAACTATTCGGGAGCAGTATTTGTGTCATGTAAAAGGTAACATTCCGGCGGAGTTGGGGACATATAACCTAGAATCATGGTGGGAAGCAAAACCGTGGGCTGATCAGTTAAATCTGAACGATCAGTGTAATGTAGGCGCTAAATCTGAGAAATATTACTAAACGTTCTCATGTGATCTGGGTTCTTAGTGGGGGATATGGGAGATATACAAAAACTTTGTCCTCGTATTTTTGTCTCTTACGTTGGAATCTATGCACCCATCCCATGAACGTTACATAAAACATAATGGTTTGACAGATTCGGATGTTTACAGACTCCCTACAGTTGTTGTAACCTGGATTCAGCTTCAAGAGTTTCGACTGATAAGCTCCGACTATGGTCGAACGCCAACCCCATGTTCACGGGTGGCTCGGATGACGAAGCGGTTTGTATTCGCCGCCTCAGGTGGCACTTGGTACAGGCAAGAGCAACGCGAAAGGAACGCGCATTCGGCGCATGGTTGTCAATGTACAACAGCTCTTCATCTCCAGCATCCCCCCTTACTCCTGCACGCTCTTATCAGGAAAATCTGCGTGCCGCATCCGTGCCCGCACGCGGCGGTTACCAGGCAGTAAGCATTCAGGACTACGCACGTATTTCTTCTAAGCGCGACGAATTCCTCAATTTTCTGCTTCTTCCTAACCCCGAGGGTATTCCCGCCGTCGAATATGCCGGTCTGCGCGTAGCATAGGGGTATGAGCGCCTCAGGACTGCTTCTCGACTCGGATGTTCTCGCCGAGATTCGCAAAGCCACACCAGATCCCAAAGTTGTTGCCTTTCTGCGCCGCCGCGCCTATAAACACCTCTACATTTCGGTATTGAGCGTGGGCGAACTCAAAGGACTCTACCCCTACCCAGAGACCGACCGCTGGATTGCCGAACTTCTCGACAGATTCGCCGACCACATCATTAACGTGGATGCGCGCGTAAGTCTCGAATGGGCGGGACGCAGCGCCCCGCGCGGCATCCACAGTCACGGGCGTAAAGATGCCGAGCCCCTGCCCACCGCCGCCCTCGAAGGTCTGATGGCGGCGAGCGCCCAAGCTCATGACCTCGAAATCGTTTCTTCAAAGGCTGAGGTGTACCGGTCCTGGGGCGTGCCTGCGGTGAATCCGTGGATTGAAGACTAATCTTCCGCACAGTATTTCACCGTAAGCGCCGGGGAAGTACCTGCGTGTTCGAGAAAGCCGTGAGAAATGCTCGGCACAGTTAGCTGTACGCGCTGCCGCATCGGTGAGAGCGCATCGGTAACGTTCGTGTAACCCCTATGTTCACGGTGAGCGGTTAACGAAGGTTAGCCGCCATTTAACCGGAACTATTTCCCCGAAAGCCCAGCAGGCTCACACGCGCTGGCAGGTTTCATGGCATGATGGAAGAACGATGAAAAGTAGCTCTTCTACATCCCGGTATTCTGCCCCTATGCCACTCTGGCTGCAGGGCATCGTTGAATTAGTTTTTACCGCCGCGCTTTCTTTCGGGCTTGTGCTCGTTCTGCTTATGGCGGTGTGGTTTACCAACGGTTTTAACCGTATGGATTTTCCCGCACTCGCAACTCTTGCCTCTCATCTGTGGCTGCTCATGCACGGTGTGCCGCTGAATATTCCGAATGCTTTCGGCATTATTCTGCCGCACGGCATGCTCACACTGGTGCCCATGGGGCTGAGCATTATTCCGGTGCTCTTATGCTTTAGGTCTGGGCGAAAACTGGCGCGCGCATCCTATGAGGGGGAATTCTTCAAGCCCGTACTATTAGGGTGCGCCGCCTACGGTATTTTTGCTGCCGTCGCCTTTGCATGGGCGAGCACCGAACGGCATCTGCTGGGTATTGTTGGTGCGGCGTTGATTCCACAGATCGTGGTGCTGGTCGGGCTGATCTGGGGCGGCTACTATGAATCGCGTTCGCTCGCCCGTATGGTGGGCGTGAACACCGCTGAACAGATTTCGCAGATGAGCCAGTACTCGCGGTGGGCGAGCTCCTATGTGTGGTCGATTGTGCGTGCCTCCATGGTGGCGATTTTCTCGCTCATCATGGGCGGTGCTCTGGTGCTGGTGGTTGCCATGATGATGCGCTGGTCGCAGATCGCAACAATCTACCAGGAACTTCACGCCGGGCCGGTGGGGGCGCTCGCCGTGACCTTGCTGCAGCTGGGTTACCTTCCGAACTTGGTGATCTACGCGATGTCGTGGACTACCGGCGCCGGGTTCGCGTTCGGTGTTGACACGCATGTGGGCTGGTCGCAGACGACGATGGGCGATCTTCCGCTCTTTCCCGGTGCTGGGTGCTATCCCTGAGAGCCTGGGCTGGATAGGGTATGCGGGTCTGGCGGTTTCGCTGGGCGCCGGGGCCGTTGCCGGTTGGTGGTTCTTGCGTGAAGGTGAAGACCACGTGGACGAGTGGATCACCATGAAGGTACGTTACCGGGTGATTGCGCTGCCGCTTTCTTCGCTCGTGTTGGGGTCGCTGGTGGGCGTGCTCTGTGGCGTGTGGGCTTATATTTTGGGTTGGATTTCCAGCGGATCGTTGGGTGTGGGGCGTTTTACTGAGGTAGGCGCATCGCCCGCAGCTTTCGCCGTGGCGACCGCAATAACCCTGGGCGCGGGTACCGCGTTGGGTAACCTGCTGTGCCATGTGCTTCTGCCCGACAGCAGTCGCGAGCTGCCGCGTTTTGCCGATGAACGTCCCAATCTGGGCAGTCGCATGAGCGAGATGCTGCAGCAGCGTCGCGCGGCGCGGGCAGAGCGTGAACAGCTCAGGAACGATGAGCAGGAACGCGAGGCACAAGAACGTGAAGAGCAGGCGCGTGAGCGGGCTCAGCAGCGGCGCGAACGCGTCAAACAGGTGCACGCCCGCCGTGCAGAACTCAATAAATTTGCCGAGCAGGAAGAAGCACAGCGAGCGCATAGTTTAGGTATCAAGACGGAGCAAGAATCCTTGCGTGAAGACGGTTCCGCTGAAGCTGCAGACTCGAAGGATGCGGCATCTGACGAACAAACCATCGAGCTGACGGGAGCGGATGAACCCACCGTAGAACTTGATACCTCTGAGAAACCCCGAGGATGCGCCGCGCACGGTCAAGCCCGGCAAGCGTGAGAAAGCACCGGGGAAGCCGGTCTTTAACCGCGTTCCCCGCCCCGAAACCTCCGGTAATGGCGGTGATACTAAGGGTGATCGGGAAACACGAGAGCAGAGCGCTCGTACAGGGGAGTCTGGGTCGCAGAAGGCCTCATCGTCAGCGGAGTTCCACGAGCCCGGGTATAAGCGTTTTGGCGTGCCGCGCCCGGTTGCCGCATCGCCCGCATCCGATCAGGAGAGTACGGAAGGTTCGGCGCAGTCGCACGAGACTACCGTTCAGGAGAAGCGTCAGCTCACGCCCACTCAGGCGATGGCTGTTATCTTCGGAACCCCTGAGTCGACCGAGGATGAATCTTCGGAGGAAGAGCCCGCCACGGGTCAGGGCTCATCGCAGAAGAAGAGGAAGAAATAACTTTCGCGCTCAATATGTCGATATATCGGGAACACCTAGAGGGCTGGGAGTACAGCGGAATATAGCAATTGTGCCGAGTGAATCCTTAACCTTAAGATTCACTCGGCACAATTGCTTGAAAAGCTCCCCCAAGAAAGGCTTAAGGAGCAGGTTCGCCAATCGATACAGAAGTATTGGCGCGCACTGCACGGTCGAAGGACTCTTGACATTGCTTCATATCGGTATCCGTCAGGGCGTGGGAGTAACACTGCCGATAGTTTTGCGCATCCGGGCTCAACGCCATGACAAGCCCCGAAAGAAGCGTCCACCCCGCAAAAAGAAGACTTAGCCCCGCGGCAACATAGAGAATCCACGGCCCCCGCCCTTGGGCATTGCGCACGATCGCCATAATGGTCAGCCCAATCCCCAGAAATACCAAGACAAAAAGCAGAAGAAACAGGGGGAAGGGGCTCAGCAAGAAGGGGGTTCCCGATAGGGTCAGCATAGAACCCGCAAGCAACAGCCATAAACTGCGCATCAGCTTGCGGCGGCGTTCTTCGGGAGTGAGCTGCGGACGCTTCGGCGCAGGCGGCATCGGTTGCTGCGGCGGCACTTGGGGGTACGACGGGGGCATATTTGACATAGGTTAGGGTACCTCCCTGCGGCGGTCTGCGGTCACGAGAATCACCGTGAAACCCTGAAAATCTGGACTGGGGAGAGGGTCGCCAGCTTATCGTTTCGGAATTGGCTTAACTGCAGAATTTCTGGTGCGGTGCCCGTGGCATAGGTGCTACCCAGCCGCTATGTGATGCGCTAAACTATTGCTGTGCGAATTGTGATAATGGTCTCCGGGTCCGGTACTAACCTGCAAGCTATTCTCGACGCCGTGAAGGCTGACGAGCTGAAACGCAGAGATCGCCGCCGTAGGCGCAGATAAGCCCTGCACCGGCCTTGACCGAGCCGCCGCAGCCGGGGTTGAAACCTTTCTGATCGAACCGGCAGACTATGCTGACCGCGAGCAATGGAACCGCGCTCTCGAAGAGAAAATCGCCTCCTACACCCCCGATTACGTTGTATTCGCCGGGTTCATGCGCATTGTGGATGCGCAGCTGGTCGCCCGCTTCGAGAACCGGATTATCAACACTCACCCCGCGTTGCTGCCCTCATTCCCCGGGGCACACGGTGTGCGGGATGCGCTCGCCCACGGCGTTAAAATCACCGGGCTGACGGTTCATTTCGTGGATTCCGGGGTTGATACCGGCACGATTATCGCCCAGGCTGCGGTGCCCGTCGAGGACTGGTGACACCGAAGAAAGCCTGCATGAGCGCATCAAGGTGCAAGAACGTCAGCTCTTGGTGCGGACCCTTGCAGAATTCGCTGCCCTCCCCAAAACTCAAAACCCCTAGAACTTCCTGCCCGCATGGTGCCGCATCCCGGTGCATGCGGGCAGTATTGAAACCCCGCCACGGGGTACCACCCATTCACCGAGCAAGAAGCAACGGAGTAATTAGTGTCTATGAAGAAGCTCGATCGTCTGCCCCTGCGCCGCGCCCTCATTTCCGTGTACGACAAGACTAACCTGGTGGAGTTCGCCCGCGGTCTGCACGAGGCAGGCGTGAAGCTGGTGTCTACCGGTTCGACCGCATCCACGATCGCCGCCGCCGGTGTGCCCGTCACCGAAGTTACCGAGGTTACCGAGTTCCCCGAGTGCCTAGAAGGGCGTGTGAAGACCCTGCACCCGCGCATCCACGCCGGTATTTTGGCCGACCGCCGCAAGCAGGAGCATATCGACACCCTTAACGAACTCGACGTTGAGCCCTTTGACCTGGTGGTCGTGAATCTGTACCCCTTCGCAGAGACCGTTGCATCCGGTGCCGACCAAGACGCTATTATCGAGAAAATTGATATCGGCGGTCCCTCAATGGTGCGTGCCGCCGCGAAGAATCACGATGCGGTCGCTGTCGTGGTAGACCCCAAAGACTACGAGCGCACCGTAACCGCCGCTCAAAACGGCGGGTTCTCCCTGGAGGAACGCCGCCGCCTGGCTGCTGGCGCCTTCGCACATACTGCCGCCTACGATACCGCCGTCGCTACCTGGACCGCCGCACAGTTCCAGCAGGATGAAGACGCTAACTTCTGGCCCCCGTACGCTGGTTTAGGGTTTGAACGCAGCGAGACCCTGCGTTACGGCGAGAATCCGCATCAGCGCGCGGCTCTGTATGTGGATCCCGCAGCAGCCCCCGGTATCGCCCAGGCTGAGCAGATTCACGGCAAGGCGATGAGCTACAACAACTATGTAGATGCCGATGCCGCCCTGCGTGCCGCCTACGATTTTAATGAGCCTGCGGTCGCCATCATCAAGCACAACAACCCCTGCGGTATTGCAATTGCAAGCCCTAACGCCGCAGACCCGATTGCCGATGCGTACGCTAAGGCTCATGCCTGCGATCCGCTGTCCGCCTATGGTGGCGTGATTGCCGCGAACCGCCCGGTCACCAAGGATATGGCGCAGGCCGTTAAAGATATTTTCACCGAGGTTATTGTGGCGCCCGGATACGAGCCGGAAGCCCTCGAAATCCTGGAAACCAAGAAAAACCTGCGTCTGCTGGTGCTTCCCGAAGGATTTGGGCGTGAGACTATCGAGTACCGCTCGATTTCCGGAGGCGCGCTCTTTCAGGAAGCCGACCGCCTTAACGCCGAGGGTGATAACCCGAAGAATTGGCAGCTGGTCGCCGGTGAACCTGCCGACGAAGCCACTCTGCGCGATCTTGAATTCGCGTGGCGTGCCCTGCGTGCCCCCAAATCGAATGCGATTATGCTCGCCGATCACGGTGCCGCCGTGGGTATCGGCATGGGGCAGGTTAACCGCGTGGATTCGTGCAAACTCTCGGTTGAGCGTGCCAATACACTCGGCGGAGAAGGCCATGAGCGTGCCCGCGGTGCGGTTGCTGCATCCGACGCTTTCTTCCCCTTTGCGGACGGCCTGCAGGTTCTTCTCGACGCCGGTATCCGTGCGGTCGTGCACCCCGGCGGCTCGATCCGTGATGACGAAGTTATTCAGGCCGCGAAGGATGCGGGCGTCACCATGTACCTGACCGGAACCCGCCACTTCTTCCACTAAATTCCGGCATTGTCTCAACAATCGAATGCGCCAGCCAGGTAGGCTGATGCACGGTGAATATTGCCAACCCAATCCGTCTGCAAAACTTATGGTGTGCACGGGTTGGGTTGGCACGCATCCGGGGTAAATATTCGATAGGATTAAGACGTGCCTAAAGTCAGTGAAGAATACAAAAAGAACAGGCGTATACAGATTATCGATGTCGCCCGTGAATGCTTTATTAAAGGCGGGTATCAAAAGACCTCGATGAACGAGATTATTGCCGCCACCGGGCTCTCCGCAGGAGCTATCTACAACCACTTTTCCTCGAAAGAAGAGATCATGGTAGAGGCCGCACGCCTTGACATGGCTCCCTTCGAGAAAGTGCGTGCGGATTCTCCGTGGGATTATGTTCTGGGGTTCTTGAAGATTCTTGATACGGCGAAAAACCCGTCGCTTTCTGCTCGCCACCTGGGGCGAGGCCGTCTCAATGCCCGCTATCAATGCCGTAGTGGGGGAGCAAATGCATCAACTGCGCGCCATGGCGATGGAACGTTACCGTGCCTGGGGCGAACGTGAACTCGATGTAACCGCTGAAGAGCTTGAGCAGTGGCTTAATGTCATGGGTGCGGCGGTGCTTTCGGTGCTTAGTGGGTATGTGGTGCAGACTCAGCTTCTCGGAAAAGAAAACCGTGAAGCCTATTTTGCGTATGCAGCCGCTATTTTGACCCAGGAATAACCCGGTGTAGATGCGCCGCCTGCGCGTGTCTGCATCTTTCGGGGCAATACTCACGGTTCGGCATGGAAAACTCGCCCGCAAGGATCGCCGCGAACATGCCAAAGAGCCCTTGGTATGGCGTCTCATACGGTGGGCTTCATATCTGTGCAGGCGCTAACCTATACGGTAAGATGAGAGTCACATCATAAGCTCTCATCACATTTTATGCAGATTCACACTTTGAGGAGTGGTATGACCGAGCAGACTCGAACCGTGCTTGAGGCTCCCCTCGCGGAGCTTGACCCCGAGGTCGCCGAAGCACTCGATCTGGAACGTAAGCGCCAGCAAAACACCCTGGAAATGATCGCTTCCGAAAACTTCGTGCCGCGTGCCGTACTCCAGGGGCAGGGGTCAGTGCTGACCAACAAATATGCGGAAGGCTACCCGGGCCGCCGCTACTATGGTGGCTGCGAATTCGTCGATATCGTTGAAGACCTGGCTATTAAACGGGTTAAGGAGCTCTTCGGCGCCGAGCACGCCAACGTACAGCCTCACTCCGGTGCCCAGGCGAATAACGCCGTCATGCACGCCCTGCTGACCCCCGGTGAGAAGATCATGGGTCTTTCGCTGGCTCACGGTGGGCACCTCTCGCACGGTATGAAGCTGAACGTCTCGGGTAAGCTCTACGAGGTTGTTGCCTACGAGGTAGGCGAAGACGGTCGGATCGATATGGAACAGGTTCGGCAGCTCGCACTCGCGGAACGTCCCAAGGTTATTATTGCCGGATGGTCGGCATACCCCCGTCAGCTGGATTTCGCGAAATTCCGTGAGATTGCCGATGAAGTTGGTGCCTACCTGTGGGTTGATATGGCCCATTTTGCCGGTCTGGTAGCGGCGGGTCTGCACCCCAACCCGGTACCGCACGCCCACGTGGTTTCGTCAACCGTGCACAAGACCTTAGGTGGACCCCGCTCCGGGTTTATCCTGTGCACCGAAGAGCTCAAGAAAAAGATCGACTCAGCGGTATTCCCCGGGCAGCAGGGCGGACCGCTCATGCACGTGATTGCCGCGAAAGCGACCGCGTTCAAGGTTGCCGCGACCGAAGAGTTCAAAGACCGTCAGAAACGTACGATTGAGGGGGCGCGCATCCTAGCAGAGCGCCTGACCCACCAGGATATGCGCGATGCGGGCGTTTCCATCGCCACCGACGGTACCGACGTTCACCTGGTACTGGTCGATCTGCGCCACCACGAGCTCACCGGTAAAGAGGCTGAAGACCTGCTGCACGACGCGGGTATTACCGTTAACCGCAACGCGGTGCCGAACGATCCCCGCCCGCCGATGGTGACCTCCGGGCTGCGCATCGGTACCTCGGCCCTGGCAACCCGCGGTTTCGACGCCGAAGGCTTTACCGAGGTCGCCGATATTATCGCTTCGGTACTGTTGCCGCAGCACGATATCGCCGCCCTGCGCGAGCGTGTGAATAAGCTCTGCGATAAGTACCCGCTCTATGTGGGAAGTGAGAGCTGGTAAAACTTATGAAGACCCCGTTGTACGCTTCGTAAAGCGTCTGCGGGGTCTTTTGCCTATGTACATCTTTCACGGTTGAATCCGTGACGTGAAGAGAAAGGAAACTGCTATGCCGCAGATTCTTGATGGTAAGGCAACCGCAGCCGCCATTAAATCCGAGCTGACTGAGCGCGTTGAGGCGCTCAAAGGCACGGGGCATTACCCCCGGTTTGGGAACGGTACTCGTGGGGGATGACCCCGCCTCACACTCCTATGTGGGCGCTAAACACCGCGACTGCGCGGAGATCGGCATTAACTCGATCCGTGTGGATCTGCCTGCCGATATTACCCAGGAAGAGCTTGAAGCCGAGATTGATAAGCTCAATCACGACCCTGCCTGCACGAGCTATATTGTGCAGCTTCCCTTGCCCAAGCACCTGGATACTAACCGTATTTTGGAGAAGATCGCGCCTGAGAAGGACGCTGACGGTTTGCACCCCACTAACCTTGGCAAGCTGGTGCTGAACGTTTCGGAGCCGTTGGATTCGCCCCTGCCGTGCACCCCGAACGGCGTGATTGAGCTGGTGAAACGCCACGGTATCGACTGGAACGGTAAGAATGTGGTTGTGCTCGGTCGCGGTATTACCGTGGGTCGTCCTCTGGGGCTGCTGCTGACCCGCCGTGAGATCAACGCAACCGCGACCTTGGCGCATACCGGTACCCAGAACCTTGACGAAGTTCTGCGCCAGGCGGATGTTATTGTCGCCGCCGTGGGTGTGCCGCATGTGCTCAAAGCGGATCAGGTGAAGGACGGCGCAATTCTGCTGGATGTGGGAGTCTCCCGTGCCGAAGACCCCGAAACCGGCAAGAAGAAACTCTTCGGCGATGTTTCCCCCGAGGCGGCCGCGAAGGCATCTTGGGTGTCCCCGAACCCCGGCGGTGTGGGTCCCATGACCCGCGCAGAGCTACTGGTGAATGTCGTAGAGACCGCAGAACGTCAGGCAGCGAAGAACTAGCCTGGCCGTCAGCTCAACGTTCCATGTCGCAGCACGTGAGAGGGCTCTGAGGATAACCGCGCGCCATTGTGAAACACGCTAGGTACGACAATGCCCGGGTGCATATTGTTGTCGCACTCGGGCACTGTTATCGCATGTCATATGCCTGCTGTGGAGTGTCTTTACAGCAGCATCTCGTAAAAATAGGCATCCCCTTTATAGAGCGTCACGCTGTGCTCAACGGGTGAACCCTGCGAGGTATAGCTGGTGGTGGTCACCTTGAACGCGGCGGCACCCACGGTTGGCAGATGATTGAAGGCTTCCGCATCCGCCTCGGTCATCAGGGTTGCTTCCATGCGCATCATGCCGTGTTCGATTGTGTACTCGCAATGGTCGTGAGGATCTTTGCGTGAACCGCCAGAGGCCATCGTTTCAAGCAGGCATGTTGCAACCTCAGGTGTCAAATAGGCGAGCTCAAAACCGATAGGCTCACCCTCAGCCAAGCGCAAACGCTTAACCAAAAGCACCGAAGAATCTATGGTGACACTCAAATAACGTGAAATTTCTTCTGTCACCTCAACCCACTGGGTTGAAAGCATTCTGGTCGAAGCCTGCAGCCCGCGCCGCTCCATATCTTCGGCGAACGAGCATACCCGCGGAATATAGCTTCCCTGAGAACGATCGGCAACGTATGTTCCAGAACCCTGAACGTTATAGATAAGACCGCGCTCCAGTAGAGCCTTGATAGCATTGCGCACCGTCTGGCGGCTTACCTTGAACTTCTCCTGAATAGCGCGTTCAGTCGGGAGTTTATCTCCGGGAGAACCCGGAATCACATATTTTTGTTCCAGGTAGCGAATAACCTGCTCATATTTAGGGCCAGGAACCGGCGGGAGCAAGGTTGGGATCGTCGTGAAGCTCCTCAGCGTTCTCCGTCATAGAACCACGTGCAGAAGCCTCGGGTGCCTCGTGGGAACCCGAGTTAGAGACAGAACCTGAAAAGTTGAGTGAATGAGTCATCACAGATAGTTTACGCCTATCCGGCCCTAAAAGCGTTGCACTACGTGTATGTCGAGGCATTTATCCTGGCATAATTGATGTTATGCACACACGCGAGCAAAATTCTGTGACCACCGCCGACTCCGATAACGCCTCCGTGCGTAAAGCCATTATTGGGTCCTGCATCGGCGTTGGGCTCCTAGTACTTCTTCTCGTTCTGGCAATTTTCAACGCCAACAGCGTGCTCGGTTGGATCCTGGCCGGACTTATTCTTGGATGGCTGGCGCTCGCCGTCTACTTAGTGCGTATCGTGCTGGTATCCATCAAACAGGATCGTGCCGAACTTAGCCGCATCCACCGCGAAGAATCGGATGCGATGCTTGCCGATAAACTTGCCCACAGCTTTCAGATCGTGCTTGTGCAGTCCCGCGAAATTGCCAACTACCTCACGGACGACAGCGAAGAATCTCGCGCCATGATCGAGCGGGCTTTAGATACTATTAACACCACAGCGTCCAATGGGATGGGAATGGTCAACGACGAAATGAGGGGTGAAGAATGAGCCGCGCCGCTAAAACTCTGCGCGTCGCCAGCGTGAACGTCAACGGTATTCGTGCCGCCTACAGGAAAGATATGGCCACGTGGCTCGCTGGCCGCGACGTTGATATTCTCTGTCTGCAGGAGGTTCGTGCCCCCGATAAGATCGTGCGCGAACTTCTCAACGAAGACGACTGGAATATTCTGCACGCCGAAGCCGCCGCCAAAGGACGCGCCGGGGTACTGGTGGCAACCCGCAAGCACCCCAATGCGAACGGTGAGCTTCTGAAAAACCAGCCTGTCGCTACCCGCTCCACGATCGGCGAAGACTATTTCGCGGACGCTGGCCGCTGGGTTGAGGCAGACTACACCCTGCCCACCGGCGAAACCCTGACCGTCGTAAGCGCCTACGTGCACTCCGGCGAGGTTGGAACGCCCCGCCAGGATGACAAATACCGCTTTCTCGACCGTATGCTCGTGCGCCTGCCCGAACTCGCTCAGCACTCAGATCACGTGCTCATTGTGGGAGACCTCAACGTGGGGCACACCGAGCTCGACATTAAAAACTGGAAGGCAAACCAGAAACGCGCCGGTTTCCTGCCCGAAGAACGCGCATACTTCGATAAATTCTTTGGCGAAATTGGCTATGAAGACGTGGCGCGTAAACTCGCAGGTGAGGTGCCTGGGCCCTATACCTGGTGGTCCTACCGCGGCAAAGCCTTTCGATAACGACGCCGGGTGGCGCATCGACTACCATATGGCTACCCCCGCGCTCGCCACGAAAGCCGTGGAAGCAACGGTCGATCGTGCCGCCTCCTATGATGAACGGTTCAGCGATCACGCGCCGCTCGTCGTCGATTATCAGTTCTAGAATTCACCCGCCGATAAGATGCCGGATGCGCTGGCTAACCGGCCGTCCGCATCGTGCGCCCCTTGAAGAAAGTATCTATCATGTCTGACGAAAAGAAACAGGATAAATCACTCATTCCCAATGCGTCTTTGGATCGTGTGCGTGTCTACTCCGGTGCGCAGCCTTCCGCAGATTCGATGCACCTGGGCAACTATATTGGCGCGGTGAACAACTGGGTTGCCCTGCAGGAGGACCCCGCCAACGAGTGCCTGTTCTTTATCCCCGATATGCACGCTATTACCGTGCCCCAAGACCCACAGTCCCTGCGCGAACGCACCCGCCTGACCGCCGCCCAGTATATTGCCGCCGGTATTGACCCTGCGCGTTCCCCGTTCTTTGTGCAGTCGCAGGTGCCTGAGCACGCGCAGCTTGCCTGGGTACTGAACTGCTTCACGGGTTTTGGTGAGGCATCACGCATGACCCAGTTCAAGGACAAATCGCAGAAGCAGGGTGCTGATAACGCCTCGGTGGGGTTATTTACCTACCCGGTGCTGATGGCGGCGGATATTCTGCTGTATCAGGTCGATGGCGTACCGGTGGGCGAGGATCAGCGCCAGCACCTAGAGCTTACCCGCAACCTGGCGCAAAGGTTCAACTCGCGCTTTGGCGAAACCTTCGTGGTGCCCGAACCCATTATATGAAGGAAACCGCCAAGATTTATGATTTGCAGGAGCCGACCTCGAAGATGTCGAAATCTGCCACCTCCGATAAGGGGCTTATCAAACTTTTGGATGAGCCGAAGGCGACTGTGAAGAAGATTAAGTCTGCCGTGACTGACGACGGCTCCGTTATTGCTTATGATCGTGAGGCGAAACCTGGCGTCTCTAATCTGCTCTCGATCTATTCCGCGATGACTGGTGAGAGCATCGACTCTCTCGTCAAACGTTATGAGGGTAAGATGTACGGTCATCTCAAGGTTGATTTGGCGGATGTTGTGGTCGAGAAACTTTCGCCCCTGCGTGAGCGTACCCTAGAGCTTATGGCGGACCCCGCCGAGCTTGACCGCTTGCTGGCATTGGGTGCTCAGAAAGCTCGTGAAATAGCGACTGTTACTATCGAGAATGTCTACGATAAAGTGGGTTTTTTGCCCGCACAGCGCGGCTAGACCGAAGGAGGTACGCTGTGACTGTTAAGAACACCTGCGAGAATCTATCACACACTGAGGAATCGCCCACTCTTCACCCCGGGCAGCGTTATTTGAGTCTGATCGCCCACGTGAACGGACCGTTGGGGCAGCGTCTTGTGGACTGGAAGACGAGAACCGGCATGACTCTTCCCACTGATTTGAGTAATCATGTGACTGTGTATGTTAGTGAGCTGACCGAGCAGAACGAGAACGACTGGCGTTCGGATGCGCTGGCGCATTCACTCGCCGCAATTGGCGCGGTGCAGGCGCGCGCTGGGGGAGTGTGCACCTTCCGCCCAAACTCTGAGATCGAGTATCTGGACGTTATCTTAGGCGCCGATACTTTTGCCGAACTTCATGGCGCGTGCGTGCAGGAGTTAGGGCAGTGGGCATCGCCTTTCCCTTACGTTCCGCATATCACCTTGGGGCGTTCTTTGACGCCGGATCAGGTGCGGCAGGCGCATCGGATTTTCGATAATTTACCAGAACAAGAACGTTCGTTCACGGTAGATACTCTGCACGTATATGCCTATGATGGCGCGGATTGGGAACCTCTGGGAGCACTATCTCTTCAGTCTTAGTTACGCTCCACAGTCTTGATATATGTACCTACAGCCCAAGCCCCGATACCGGTTCAGGTATCGGGGCTTGGGTTCTCTAACTTCTTCCTAGTGGGAGTCCGCAGTTACGGGCGCCGCATTCGCTGAAGAGACACCGCTGAGTTCATTGGGAACCTGCGGCAGGTCGATGCTCATGAGAGTCTTTGGATGAGAAGCATCCGAGAGTGATACCGCATGAAGCTTCTTCGTCTCGGGGTCGGTCACGTAGGCGGTTTTACCGTCCACCCACAATGCCGGGCGAGGATCCTGCCAAGTTTCTGACTCGGTCCACGTATCCATTAGCTGTACCGACCCAAGCTCGGTGCCGTTCGCCGGGTCGTAGATACGCAGCTTACCATCTGTGGTAAGCAACAGAGCCTCGCCGTTAGGTCCGCGGCCCATGGAACGGAAGGTGTAGCTGACTCCTTTGGGGAGTGAGTATACCTCTCGCGTGCGGTTGACCGTATCAATGATGGCAAACTTCTCGGGACGCTCAAGTTTGGCGTCCTTATCCGTCTTATAATCCGCCAGAACGTAAGGGGAGTCTGCCGTTCCTGCCTGGTTGCCCGAGCGTGAATAGGGATCTTGAGGGTTTGTCACCTTCGTGAAAGCGCCGTCCCGGTAGATGAGTACGCCGTCGGTGCATCCGATCGTGAAGGTATTATCCCGCGCGATAGCTTCGCCGTGTACACCGGGGCATTCCTTATTTTCCGTTATGGTCTTACCGTTAGCGTCTACCACGGCTGCGCCCGTGCGGGTTTTGGAATCCCCGACTGCTACGAGGTACTGGTCATTAGGTAGGGGAATAGCGAATCCGTGGTGAGGATTGGGGAGCTAACCTGCTTGGTTTCAAGGTTAGTTGCCGTGCGTTTATTGGATACCAGGTTTGCGGGGTCGTATACGTCGAAGGTACCGGTACCGTCTGCGAATGCCGCAACCTTACCGTTATCGGCAATAACATGCCCGGTGTGGTCGGCCTGAAGTGAGAGTGTCGAGAGGCTGGGAGCGGTGGTGTAGTAGTGTGAGTGGTCACCATGTGCTACCGACCATGCGCCGGTGTCGAGGAAGGTGTAGCTGGATCCGTCGGCTACGATCAGATGGCGGTTATCACCCGCATCGTTCAGGCGCAGGAAACCATCTTTGTGAATATCCTGCAGAAGCTTCATATCTTTACCGTCGTACACCATCACGCCGCCGTCATAAGTGATGGCGAGGCGGGTTGACGCGCCTTTGCCTTCAACGATGGGAGACTGCGAGGCGCTTGCGTTTGAATCCCCTGAGGATGCTCCTGCGGAAGGCTCTGAGGAGCCTGCAGAGGATGTGCCGCCTGCGCATCCTGCAAGGAGTAGGGAGGATACGAGACCGAGTGAACTTAGTGACATCAAAAATGATTTTCGTGTGTTGGACATACACAGAGACTATCACACATGAGAATCATTATTGAATAAGTAAGAGCCGGGATATAAATAATGGGTGGATCAGCATGAATATCATGCCGATCCACCCGATGAGTGAGTGTTGAGAATGTTATAAACGCCATACGGCGTGGTTATTTAAACGATGGCCGCTTTTAGAGAAGATCAGCCAAGCCGCGATCTTTGAGCTCGGCAACTGTGTCTTTCACGGCCTGAGCCCGCTCACGCGGTGCGACGAGGAGCGCATCGGGGGTATCAACCACCACGATATCGTCAAGGCCAATCACCGAGATCTTGCGGTTGCTGTTCGCGACAACAATGCCGCTGCAGCCTTGATTGATCACATTGTCTTCGTCACCGAGAATTGTGAGGCCTTCACCATGCTTCTCTTGGTTAAGACGGGCGACGGCATCAAAATCTCCCACGTCGTCCCAGCTGAAGGAGCCGGGGACCATCGCAACATCGCCAGCAGCAGCGGCAGGTTCAGCAACGGCGTAGTCGATTGCGGTCTTGGGAAGAGTGCCCCAAGTCTGTTCCATAATGCTCTCACGCTCGGGAGTGTCCCAAGCCTTGGCGATCTTCATAACCCCGGCGTAAAGCTCGGGCTCGTTCTTTTCAAGATGCTGCAGCATCAGGGATACGGGTGCCACGAACATGCCGGCGTTCCAGGTGTAGTCCCCGGAGTCTAGGTATTTTTGAGCGGTTTCGCTATCGGGTTTTTCAACAAAAGACTCGACCGCAAGGGCGTTCGGTGCGTGAGCAAGCCCCAATGGAGTGCACGCTCTAATATATCCGAACGCGCTCGACGGCTCGGTGGGGGTAATGCCGATAGTGACAATCTTTCCTGAAGCTGCCGTGATAACCGCCTCGGTCACCACGCGCTGAAATTCATCAACGGGGTTGATGACGTGATCAGCGGCAAAGGAGCCAATAATCGCATCCGGTTCACGCTCGTGAATAATAGCGCACGCTAAACCAATAGCGGCTGCAGAATCCTTCGGGGAGGGCTCCAAGACGAGGTCGGAGGCTCGTAATTCGGGAATCTGCTGGGTTACAGCGTTGGCATGAGAAGTGCCGGTCACGACCATGACGGAGCCGTTGCTCAAATCAATGAGACGGTCGTAAGTATCACGCAAGAGCGATTTACCTGAGTCTGTGAGGTCGAGAAGGAACTTCGGCGCCTGAGCACGCGAAAGCGGCCACAAACGCGAACCAACACCGCCAGCTGGAATAAGCGGGCGGAAACGGGTTAATGCAGTATTCATCAGTTCCAGAATACCGGGGGCTTTTGTAATATGCCGAATTCTTAGAGTGATTTCCAGGAAAGTCTCAGATAAAAAATATCAAGAGATGCATCACATTAGGTAAAGGTTAGTTCCGCATGAACTCAGCTCACGGAGGGGTATCGCAAAATAACTATTTCGTAATTAACCTTGTAGTTTCCTGCGAAATAAGGAGACGAGGTGTCAATAAGCCTGTGAATTACCTGGTATCTTGAAACTAACAATATGAAATCACAGGAGTTGCTGAGCGCGCTTCCCGCCGAGGTTAAACACACAGACCCCGACGTCGTCTCAGCGGCGACAGGAGGTTATTCAGTGCTGAATAGTTCAAAGGGGACCCTGTACCGCGGCCGATGGGGCATGTGGTCTTGGGTCGCTCATCGTGTGACAGGTATCGCTATATTCTTCTTCCTACTGGTTCACGTACTTGATACCGCCGTTGTCCGTATCTCTCCCGAGGCATACAATAGCGTTCTCGGCCTCTACAAAAACCCCGTGATGGGTCTGGGAGAGACCGCGCTCGTGGCAGCCATCGTGTACCACGCCTTCAACGGTATTCGCATTATTCTTATCGACTTCTGGGGAACAGCTACTAACGCCAAAGTCGAGCACGTGATGAGCAAAGGCAAAGACGGTTCCCCCGAAATCAACCAGAAGGCTACCTACCCGCACATTAAGATTCTGTGGGTTGTTCTGTTCCTGTGGGCAATTACCGTTGCAGGGATTCGCGGCTCGCCACCTGCCGATCGTCTTCTCACACCTTGGAGGTCACTAAGCCATGTCTACTCCACTCAAATCACGCGTTTCGGTTCCTCGCCTGCGCGATAACAAGATTGATGGTGTGAAATATAACCGCTCCTCCAGCAAGCGCAACAACTTTGAAATGTTCGCCTGGCTGGGGATGCGCCTCTCCGGCGTCGTGTTGGTGGTGCTGATTTTCGGGCATCTCTTCGTGAACCTCATGGTGGGGGACGGCATTCACGCGATCGACTTCGGTTTCGTGGGCGGTAAATGGGCAAACCCCTTCTGGCAAATCTGGGATCTGCTGCTGCTGTGGCTGGCTATGCTCCACGGCACCAACGGCATCCGCGTGATCATTGACGATTACGCCGAAAAGGATCGTGTGCGTGTGTGGCTGAAGATTATCCTCTTCGCAGCATCCGCTTTTGTGTTGCTGGTCGGAACTCTCACGATCTTCGCTTTCGATCCCTGCCCCTCGGGTGCGGCGGCTAATCTGCTGCCTAGCTTCTGCCCGGCCCACTAAGGGTAAAACACTAAAGATTTTTGACATACGAGAGAGAGCATCATGCAGGTACATAAGTACGATGTAGTGATTGTTGGCGCTGGCGGCGCAGGTATGCGTGCCGCTATTGAGGCGGGGCAGCGCGTACGAACCGCGGTGCTGACGAAGCTATACCCCACCCGCTCGCACACCGGTGCGGCACAGGGCGGTATGTGCGCCGCTTTAGCCAACGTTGAGGAAGACAACTGGGAATGGCATACCTTTGACACCGTCAAGGGCGGCGACTACCTTGTCGATCAGGATGCGGCAGAGATTATGGCGAAAGAAGCCATTGACGCCGTGCTCGACCTTGAAAAATGGGTCTTCCCTTCAACCGTACCCCCGAGGGGCGCATCGACCAGCGTCGTTTTGGCGGGCATACCCGCGATCACGGTAAAGCCGCCGTGCGTCGCGCATGCTACGCTGCCGACCGCACGGGACACATGATTCTGCAGACCCTCTACCAGAACTGTGTGCGTCACAATGTCGAGTTCTACAACGAGTTCTACGTGCTTGACCTCATTATGTCGGAAGACGAAAATGGAAACCCCCGACCTGCAGGTGTTGTCTCCTACGACCTGGCAACCGGTGAAGTACACGTTTTCCAATCGAAATCCGTGATTTTCGCATCCGGCGGATGCGGCAAGATCTTCAAGACCACCTCAAACGCGCACACCCTTACGGGTGATGGCATGGCAATTGCCTTGCGTGCAGGTCTTCCCCTAGAGGATATGGAATTCGTGCAGTTCCACCCGACCGGCCTTGCGGGCTTGGGTATTCTCGTGACCGAGGGTGCTCGCGGTGAAGGCGGTATTCTGCGTAACTCCGAGGGCGAGCGTTTCATGGAACGTTACGCACCGACCATTAAGGACTAGCTCCCCGCGATATCGTGGCTCGTGCAATGGCGAACGAGGTGCGTGAAGGTCGCGGCTGTGGACCGCATAAAGACTATGTGCTCTTAGACCTCACTCACCTTGAACCCGCGCATATCGACGAGAAACTGCCGGATATTACCGAATTCGCGCGTACCTATCTGGCAGTTGAGCCGCACCACCAGCCTATTCCGGTGTTCCCCACTGCGCACTATGCGATGGGCGGTATTCCCACGAACAACGATACCGAGGTGTACCGCAACAGCGAAGAGACTATTCCAGGACTATATGCAGCCGGTGAGGTTGCCTGCGTGTCGGTGCACGGTGCAAACCGTTTAGGAACCAACTCGCTGCTGGATATTAACGTTTTTCGGTAAGCGTGCTGGTCGTCGCGCCGCAGAATACGCCGCCTCCGCAGAATTCGTGCCCGTTCCGGACGACGCTGCCGATCGCACTCTCGCGATGCTCAACAGTATTCGTGACGGGTCAGGGCACCGAAAAGGTTGGCGCTATCCGCACCGAGCTGCAGCGTGTGATGGAAGCCGATATGCAGGTGTTCCGTACCGAAGAAACCATTCGCAAGGCTCTCGCCGCCATTGACGAACTCGAAAAGCGCTACGCAAATATCTCGATTCAGGATAAAGGCAAGCGCTTCAACCTTGACCTGTTGGAGGCCGTTGAGCTCGGCTTCCTGCTACAGCTTGCCAAGGTGATGTCGGTGGGCGCGCTGCACCGCCAGGAATCCCGAGGCGGTCACTACCGCGAGGACTTCCCGAAGCGCGACGACGTGAACTTCATGAAGCACTCGATGGTTTATCTAGATCCCGAGTCTGAGTTTGAGGGTGTGCAGGGTCTGCGTTTTGATACCAAGCCCGTTGTCTACACTCGCTACGAACCCAAGGAGCGTAAGTACTAAAATGGCTGAACACGAAACTCCCGAACCGGAATCGGTCAAGCTCTTTGAAGGTATGTCCGGTTCAGACTCCGGGAACATCCCCACCTATGACGTGACGATTCGCGTGCGCCGTTACAACCCCGAAGTATCGGATAAAGCATACTGGGATGACTTCAACCTGACCATGTACCGCACCGACCGCGTGCTGGATGCATTGCATAAGATCAAGTGGGAACTCGACGGCTCGGTCTCGTTCCGTCGTTCCTGCGCGCACGGTATCTGCGGGTCGGATGCGATGCGCATCAACGGACGTAACCGCCTAGCGTGCAAGACCCTGCTCAAGGATCTGGACATTACCAAGCCCATTATCGTTGAGCCGATTAAGGGTCTTCCCTGCGAAAAGGACCTGATCGTCGATATGGAGCCTTTCTTCCAGGCGTACCGCGAGATCATGCCCTTCTTCATCAATGACTCGAATGAACCGGAACGTGAGCGTCTGCAGTCTGCGGAAGAACGCGCCCGATTCGACGACACCACAAAGTGTATTCTGTGCGCGGCTTGTACCTCCTCTTGCCCCGTTTTCTGGACGGACGGTCAGTACTTCGGTCCTTCTGCCATCGTGAATGCGCATCGTTTTATCTTCGATTCGCGCGATGACGCTGGGGATCTGCGTTTGGAAATCCTCAACGATAAAGAAGGTGTGTGGCGCTGCCGCACAACCTTCAACTGCACCGAGGCTTGCCCGCGTGGCATTCAGATCACTAAGGCCATTGCCGAGGTCAAGCAGGCTATTTTGGCGCGAGCCCTCTAAGCCTGGCGACTGGAGAACTCGTAGAGACACAAAATATGCGGTGTGGGCGCAAGATTGGTGACGCCCACACCGCATTTTTGTTTGCGATATTAGTGCGAACTGGTACCCGCTAGTTAATTTCCGCGTCTGCAGGCGGCGGTTTCAGCCTCGTCACAATCCGTCACAATGTCATAAACCGGCCACACAACGCGATGATTCGTCACGTCGCGTACAAAAACTTCAACGAACGTAAGAGGGTAGCCGGAAGGTGTGTACTGGCTGCGGATTCGCGCTATTCTCGAACTATGGTTTTTGCAAACTCACGTTACGATCTTTCGACCCCTGTCTTCGACGACTGGGTAGCTCGCATGATGCCTACCCTTGTGGAATTCCGCCGCGAGGTGCACCGCACCCCGGAGCTCTCATTCCGCGAGGTGAAAACGACTGAACGCATTATGACGACGTTGAGTGAGGCAGGGCTGAACCCTATTGCCTGCGAAGGTACCGGCTGCTACGTCGATATCGGAAACGGACCGTTTGCTTTAGCTCTTCGCGCCGATATTGATGCGCTTCCCATCGTTGAACAGACGGATCTGCCTTATTCATCGACCATACCCGGGGTGATGCACGCCTGCGGGCACGATATTCACCAGACCGTCATGCTCGGGGTTGCTTTAGCGCTTCACGAGCTGAACGAAAAGACTCCGCTGGGGCGTAGCGTGCGTATCCTGTTCCAGCCCGCCGAGGAACAGTTGCCGGGTGGGGCTGTGCAGATGATTGAGCAAGGTCTTTTACGCAATATCCCACGTGCTTTTGCTCTGCATTGCGATCCGAAGGTTGAACTGGGGAAAATTGGCACGCGCATCGGGGCGATTACGAGTGCTTCAGACACGATTAAGATTCACCTGAGTGGTCACGGTGGTCATACCTCTCGACCGCATCTGACTGAGGACCTTATCTACGCGATGAGTCAGATTGCCGTGCAGGTTCCTTCCGTGCTCACACGCCGTACCGATGTGCGTTCCGGCGTGCTGGTCGCGTGGGGGCAGGTGAGCGCCGGGGTTGCCCCGAACGCTATTCCCGCTGAAGGCTATTTGGCGGGCACCATGAGATGTCTGGATGTTGAGGTGTGGCGTCAGGCGGGCAACCTGCTGGACGAGGTAATCGAGCAAGTCGCGGTTCCCTTCGGTGTACAGGCAAGGGTCGAACATATCCGCGGCGTGCCCCCGGTCGTCAATACCGACGCGGAAACCACCATGTTGGAAAACGCGGCGCGCGCCGAATTAGGCGAAGAGTCCATCGTGTTGGTTGAGCAATCAATGGGTGGAGAAGACTTCGCGTGGATTCTGCAGGAGGTTCCAGGCTCGATGTTCCGCCTAGGAACTCGCGCCCCGGAAGATCCTGTCTACGACTTACATCAGGGGGACTACGCTCCTAATGAGCAGGCGATTGGCGTGGGTGTGCGCGTGATGGCGGCGACCGCGTTGCGTGCCGTGCGTTTTGAGCTCGCGAAGGCTGCGAAGGCCGCGAACCCGGTGCGGGATGAGGCGCGTTAATATTACGGACAACCTGTAATAGAGGATATTCCGGGCACTGGCGCCGAAGCACGCAGCACCGAGAAATATTTATGGGGGTCTCCGCCAAATCTTTACGAAAACTTTATGAAAGAACGGGTTTCGTCACAGGAGGAATGCGTCCAGTGTGGGTGCATCGCCGAAATAGCGGGCATCTGCCGGGGGAGTGGGGTTGCGCCTGAAAAACCAAAATAGTGATGTCTACCCTAGAAAAAACGGTGTTAAGCCGCGCATGAACGTCAAAACCTGCGTCATACCCACTCATGAATAACATTTGCAGGATAAACTATAGGGGATGACCGAACCGCGCCGCGTCATTGCGGGGCGCCGAACAGCTGACGAGTGGGAGAACTCTGTGGGATTCTTTGGAATCGGTAAGAAGAAGTGGGAAGAGCAGGCGAAAGCCGCCCAGGCTGAGGCAGAAGCACAGGCTGACGACGTAAAATCCGCCCTCCCTAACTCCGATGCAGAGGCATCGGATCGTACCCTCGCGGAACGTGTGAATGAACAGCAGCGTTGGGAGAATTCCCTACGCCGGTTTGTGCAGGCTGAGAGCACTCGCATGCAACAGGAAGAGCAGAAGAGCAAAGATACTTCTGACCTTAACGTCGATGCTTTGAAACAGTCTGCACAGCACAGCGGCTCTTCTGCTGAGCCTTCGGCATCCACAGCAGGCGAAGCGAAGACTTCCGGGTCAGCAGAAGGCAAGAAAAACCGTGGGCGCTTCCTCACAGGCTGCGAACGCAGATGCCGCCCAGAAGGGTTCTTTTCACACAAGAATCAGCCCAGACATCCGACGCTTCTGCCCCGAAACGTGCACCCCAGATTTCTGAATACCGCGCAACGAGTATGCCTGCGGATGCATTTGAGACTAACTCTTCCGCCACTGCGGTTCCCTCATCAGATGCGGCATCTGTTTCGGGTACCGCATCGGTACAGAGCGAAGCAGGCTCCCAGAAACAAAACGTGCAGGACGCACTTAAAGAATTTAACGAGACGAAATACGGCACCGAGCACGAGGGGAATACCTCCTCAGTATCCTCACATGCCGATGCGGCTGCCTCCCCGTCTTCTTCTGCAGAGAAAGAATCTGTGGACGTCAAGACCCCGAACGTTGAGGATCGTGAGCGGGAGAAACTTGCCGCAGGAGTCGTGCCTACCGATGCCGAAGAGAAGCCTGCTTTTGTTCCCGCGCCCGGTGTTGAGTCTAAGAACTCAAACGATAAGAAGACAGCGAACGCCGACTCGAAGTCTACGCTTGAGTCCACACCCCAAGAATCCGAATCTGCTTCGGATGTAAAAAGCCTCTGCACACGAGAAAAAGTTACCCTAGCCCTGAGGCTCAGGCGACGAGCGGGGCAGAGTCTACACCGTCGGCTTCGAAGAAATCCGACAAGATCGAATTTGTCGGCTCGGGGGCAACGGGCTCCGCCAAACATCTTGATGACCGTAACGACCCTGAAACCTTGGCTCCCGAAAAGAATCGCAGCGTCGAAACTTCGGCTGAGAAAACCTCTGCCGAGAAGATGGCTGTACAGCACGAGAAGACCGTGGCCGATGAGATCTCAGCCCACTCTTCCACAGATAAAGACTCCAAGAAGCAGGACGTCGAAAAAACTACGCGCGATGAAAAAGCCTCTCAGAACGGCGCCGCAACCGCATCATCGCATGCGGCGGCAGCATCCGCTGAAGGGAACGAAAAAGGCGGAGGTTCTCACCCCCGAGAATCCGCTGCACGACCTCGTAACTGCGATGCGCGGATACGGCTCCGGGAAGGTGTCCTACGAACTGCGTCAGCTGGGCGACGATATGCACTACCGGATTTTCCATCGCGGCAGCGAAGTCGAACAGGGTGTTGTGGTTCCGACCGATGCGTGGTTCTCGTCGATTGCCTCGCTCTACGTGCGAGCACAGGACGCAGGGCAGGGTGTGGAACCGTGCCCTCGTGGTAGCAAACCCCAGCGAGAACGGGCTAGTAGCGGTACAGGCTTCGTACACGAACACCGCCGATGCATCGAGCTACACCACGGATTACGTTCTCGAAACGAGCGAGAAAGACTCGGCTTCACAGAAAGACTCATCAGCGAAAAGCGCCGAATCGGCAAAGTCCTCCGCCGACCAGAGCACCACATCCACCGATGCTGCAGATCAGAAAACGTCGACCGCGAAGACCTCAGCGCTGGCTGATTCCGCCGATGATACCTCTTCGCAGAAGGAATCTGAGGCAAAGCTCGCTCAGGATAAGAGCGATGAACAGGCTAAGGCCGCTGAGACTCAGAAGGCTGACGCCGGTCAGAAGGTGAAAGATCTTAACGACCACACCCAGGACGTCAAGTCTGCTGATGCCGACAAAGCCAATACTCAAGATTCACAGAAGTCTGAGAAATCCGAACATACCGTAGATTCCGAGAAGAAGTCCTCCGAGGCTCAGGACAAGGCGCAAGAAGTTTCAGCGAAGGCTCAGGCAGATACTGCAAAGTCTGATTCTGCTACAGCAGAATCGACCAAGAGCGGTTCGAGTACACTCGCTGCAGGTACCCTTGGCACCGCAGGCGTGACGGCTGCCGGGATCGCGTCATCGTCGAAGAGCGACCGCGAGGATTCGCGCTACGAATATGATTACGACGCAGATCCGCAGAATGTTACCGGTCGTCACGATGCTCAAGCTGCTGAGCAGAGCAAGACCGAGACTGACAGCGTTAAAGTCGGTGCTGTCTCCGATAAATCCGAGAAATCGTCGGTGTCTGGCGTATCCGTAGCCAAGGACTCTTCCGGCCTCTCCACCCCCGAAGCTGAGGTAGAGAAAACCAAGGTTGAGAAATCTTCTGAAGACGAAGAAGAACTCAACAGCATGCAGGCGGCTTTGGCGACTATCGTGGCATCCTCCGAAGCGAAGAAGACTGCATCGAACGCGAAGGAAGACGCTGCGGATACTTCTGCTGCGGTGAAGACCTCGGGTACCGACTCGAAGTCCGCTGCTGATAAGACGAGCGAGGACTCACAGAAGGCGGCTGATTCCGAAAGCACCGTCAAGGCTGAGAGTGATGCCAAGACTACTGCGGGTTACACCTCAGAGAATCAGAGTGCGAATGTAACTCAGGCTGTGGTGGAGGAATCCCAGGCTGACACCACCAGTACCCACAGTTCCTCTGCACTGCCCAAGCATGTGGATGACCTCGCTCTCGTCCCCGAAGTCGAGAAGGACTCGCTGACAGGCTCGACCGCCACGAAGCATCAGGAATCGGCGTCGAATAAGCAGGATGCTCTCGCCGGGCAGTCTGCAACCGCTGTTGCTGCTCAGTCTGAAACCTCAAATGTAGACGGTAAGACCGCGCAGCACGAATCCGCAGATCTGCCTCCCGCAGAGGCCGAGCCGGATACCCCCGCGCATCAGGCACATTCCTCCGTGCTCGCTGGCGATGCGCTTGCCGAGGGTAACCTAGTACTTACCGATGCTAAGGTGATTGAGCATCTGGCACCGGTGACCGAAGCTCTTTTCGGCGAGAATGGCAGCGCCAAGGATGCAACGACCGTGTTGATCCGGGTGCGCTCGGTGGGCTCTTACTACGATGTGCTCACCCACGTGCGCCGCAACGGATTCTGGGAGCAGGTACGAACCTTCGAGTTAGTTTCGGAAGAAGATTTGGGTATTCCCACGCTCAAGGCCGATTCCTACAGCGAAGGTGAAGGGTCGCCACTCGCCATGAGCCTGACCTTCACCCCGGGCGTGCCCGTGCAGTCTGCATTCGATTACTCGAATGAGCAAGCTTTCGTACGGTACCCCCGCCAGCTTGAGGCCGATCGCTACGTAGAGGAACTGCGCATGTTCCCGCGTCTGGGGGCTAAGATTCCGGCGCATATGGCGAATGCTCTGACTCACTGGAGCATGTAGGAGAAGCCTGCCCGTGAATGAAGATAGAGTTTCTGAGAAAACGGTAGCTGAAGTTGCCGCACGCGCGGGGAAAGCCTTCGAGCGTCTGGTGCAGACGATGGCAACCCTGCGCGCCCCCGATGGGTGCCCCTGGGATGCCGAACAGACTCATCAGTCCCTCATTCGATACCTCATTGAGGAATCCTATGAGGTCGTGGAGGCTGTCGAGGCACCCGAGGGTACAAACCTGCAGCTTCTACGCGAAGAGTTGGGCGATGTTCTGCTTCAGGTTCTCTTCCACGCCGATATTGCGGCGGCAGAACCGGGCGGCTTTACGATCGAGCAGGTGATCGAGGGTCTGGACGCAAAACTTCACGATCGGCACCCGAATGTTTTCAGCGATTCTTCGGACGAGTCTCGGATGACCGCCGCCGAACAACAGGTTTTCTGGGATGAGCTTAAGAAGACGGAGAAATCCGATCGAGGTCCGCTTGACGGCATTCCCCCTCATCTTCCTGCACTGGCCCTAGCGGAGAAGACGATTGCTAAGGCCCGCAAGGCCGACATTGTGCTTCCGCCGGAGCCTACCTCCTTGGACGATGATCTTCCTTTTACCTATAGTGAGGAAGAATTCGGTGAGCTACTTTTTTCGCTTGTGTGCCGCGCGCGTCAGAATGGGCTGGATGCGGAACGTGCCCTGCGTACTTACACCCGCAAGTTTATTGAGTACAACCAATAGCCTCGTGGTCGCGTAGGCTGAAGAGTATTTATCAGACACCTTTAGATGCGATAGTTTTTCGCATCTAAAGGTGTCTGTTTTATGCCCTGAAATAGAGCTCCACTGGTTACATTCGTGGGTGGGGCATAAAGCACTACACACCTGTGTTGCGCGATGTAGAAACCGGCTCTAAAGATGTTCAATCGTTTTAGTAGAGTGTGATAAAGAACTTTGTCGTTATCGGTTGGGGTTCGAATTGGTGCCTGCGGTGCGAGGACATGCTGCGTCCACAGGGGGAATGACTTTTGAGAGGCGAGTTTACAAGGGACTAAAGGTGTTGGATACCCTCAGGAATCGCAAAAAATCCCGTGGTAACTAGTGTGTTTGTGTGGGAGTTTTGGTAAAATTTAGGGCAACGGGACTCGCCCAACATCACAGGAGCGAGCCGTCATATCCTGTACTCTCTAAGGAGCAATTTCATGGCTGTTATTACCGCAGTTCACGCCCGTCAGATTTTGGATTCCCGCGGCAACCCGACCGTTGAGGTTGAGGTTCTGCTCGAAGATGGTGCTTTCGCACGTGCCGCTGTGCCTTCGGGCGCATCCACCGGCGAGTGGGAGGCAGTCGAGCGTCGCGATGGCGACAAGTCCGTATACCTAGGCAAAGGCGTTCTGGGTGCCGTCAAATCTGTTATTGAAGAGATTTCGGAAGAAATTATCGGTATCGACGCCGCTGATCAGCGTACTGTTGATGCAACCATGATTGCTCTGGACGGCACCAACAACAAGGGCAAACTCGGCGCTAACGCAATTCTGGGTGTTTCTCTGGCCGTCGCTAAGGCAGCCGCAGAGTCCGCAGACCTTCCCCTCTACAAGTATCTGGGCGGCCCCAACGCCCACGTGCTTCCCGTTCCCATGATGAACATCCTCAACGGTGGTTCTCACGCAGACTCCAATGTTGATATTCAGGAGTTCATGATTGCTCCCATCGGTTTCGAGAACTACTCGGATGCGCTGCGCGCCGGTGTTGAGGTCTACCACTCGCTCAAGTCTGTGCTGCACGACCGTGGCCTCTCCACCGGTTTGGGCGATGAGGGCGGCTTCGCACCGAACCTTGAATCCAACGCTGCGGCTCTTGACCTCATTATCGAGGCAATCGAGAAGGCTGGTTACAAGCCCGGCGAGCAGGTTGCTCTCGCACTGGATGTTGCGTCCTCCGAGTTCTACAATGACGGTGCCTACGACTTCGAGGGTCAGAAGAAGTCCGCCGAAGAGATGAGCGCATACTATGCTGATCTTGTGGCGAAGTACCCGCTGGTTTCCATTGAGGATCCGCTAGACGAGAACGACTGGGCAGGCTACAAGACCCTGACCGAGCAGATTGGTGACAAGGTTCAAATCGTCGGTGACGACCTATTCGTGACCAACCCCGAGCGCCTTGAGAAGGGCATCAACGAGGGTGCGGCAAACGCTCTGCTGGTGAAGGTAAACCAGATCGGTTCGCTCACCGAGACCCTGGACGCTATGGAACTGGCACAGCGCAATGAATACCGCTGCATGGTTTCTCACCGTTCCGGCGAGACCGAAGACGTCACCATTGCTGACCTCGCTGTGGCAACTAACGCGGGTCAGATCAAGACCGGTGCACCCGCACGTTCCGAGCGCGTGGCAAAGTACAACCAGCTGTTGCGCATTGAGGAAGAACTGGGCGATGCCGCTGTTTACGCTGGTAAGTCAGCATTCCTCCGCTTCAAGAAGGCGTAACGCGATAATATACGGACGGCTAGAACCGTATACATCATAATCTGGTGCTCTCGACTGGTTCATGACCTGCGAGAGCACCAGATTTTTTATCTCCTGTTTTTCTTCGTAGACTTCTCTCTAGAAGGGCGCATACGACGATGGCGCGCTTTATGGTTCTTGAACATGTATCCCTCCGAATCTAACAGCTCAGTTTTCCCTAGGGGTTAGGGGAATGCACCCGCAATAGTTCGGGTATATCACTTTTTCGGGGGATAACTCCGTCTGAACGTTTACGGTAGCTTAGAATGGTAATCAAAGACTTAGGGGCAGGGAAGGAAAGCACTACATGATGGCTCAGCGCGACGGACGTGAACGACGCAAAAGCCCGGCGGGGCAGGAACCGCGTCGAGGTCGCACATCACGTGGCAGCCAGTCCGCCGCCGCGCGCGAAAGCCTTTCCGCTGCTCCAGCATCCGCCCGTAAATCCCGTGCCCGCAAGCAGAAGGAGCATAAACCCGGTTCATCCCGTACGGCCAACACCGTGGATAACCAGGCTCAGCAGAAGCCAACTGCGCGGCGCTCGAAGGCCACCCTGCCGCCCCCGCAGCCAGCGCGTCGTGAATCGCACAATCAACAGGTTAAGTCCGTGAGCGTCAAATCTTCTGCACCTGCGGCGAAGGAACCCCACATCACCGCAACCCATCGAATCGTTGAAGAACGCTCGTATTTGCAGCGTCCCGCCTGGATGCGCGCCGCTAACAGTTTCTTCGGTGCCCGTACCCGGGCACATCGTACCGATAGGGAACGCGATGCACGTGAACGCCGCATTCACCGCGAACACGATGAGGATGAGAATTACGAGACTCCCGTCGCGGCGCATCGCTTTAGCGGAAAATTTTTGGGCATTCTTATTATGATCGCAGTGCTCCTGCTGGGTACCGCATACCCGCTGACTAACTATGTTGATCAGCAGCGAGAAATTAACACTACCCGCGCCCGCATTGCTGAGCTCAAACAGGAAAACGTGCAGCTTCAAGCCGAGAAAACCTGGTGGCAAGACGATGACTATGTGCGCCAGCAGGCCCGCAGCCGTCTATTCTATGTGGCGCCGGGCGATACCCCGTATACAGTCACCGGTATAGATTCGGATGACGGCCGGGCTGACAGCACCTCTGCCTCCGGGAAAAATGCTCCCGAAGATTCGTGGACGAACAAACTTTGGGGGTCCCTGAACGATGGTAAGGCTCCTTCGCCTAAACCTGCTGATAAGTAACGCCGGTACGGCTGTACACGTGAACCGTGCTGTACGATAAAACCTGACGTACCGATTCTTCAAGAAAGATCTATGAGCACTGTAGAAGACCTCAAAAACCGCGCCCCGCAGGGTTTCGGCGTTACCGTAGAAACCTTGACGCCCACCGACCAAGATATCCGAGTGCTCTCAGCACAGTTGGGCCGTACTGTGCGGGATGTTATTGAGATTCCCGCACGCTGTGTATGCGGTAACCCGCTCGTTGCCGCTACAGCACCGAGGCTATCGAACGGAAGCCCGTTCCCAACCGTGTTTTACCTGGCGCATCCGGCGATTACTGCGGCCGCATCCCGCCTGGAAGCGGGGGGCCTCATGTACGAGATGACCGATGCGCTCGCGGACGATACCGAACTTGCGAGCCGGTACACCTTAGCACACGAGAACTACCTGGCCGAGCGTGAGCGCATTCGTCTGATCAGCGGAACCGATGAGGTGCCCGAGATTGAGAATATTTCGGCGGGCGGGATGCCCACGCGCGTCAAATGCCTGCATGCCGTGATTGGTCACACCCTGGCGGTGGGCCGCGGCATTAACCCTATGGGGGACTGGGGTCTGGATGAGATCGCCGATTGGTGGACCCCGCAGGTTTGCGCATGTGAACCATCATGGCGGGATGCCTAATTTCAGCCATTTTTAAGAACTTTACCCGTGCCGTTCACTGTAACTGGTACGGGCCCCTAATATGTAAGTAGCTCGACGTATTAACCTGCGGCAGGCTAGATAACCTTAAGAACCTCACGCCTTGCGTGGATTGGAGCCCATTATGCGTGTTGGCGCAATTGACTGCGGTACCAACTCTATCCGTCTTCTGATCGCTGACGCCAGCACCGAAACCGTTAACGGTCGCACGGTAACCCGTCTCAACGACGTGGTGCGGCAGATGCGTATCGTCCGCCTGGGGCAGGGGGTTGATGCCACTGGATGGCTTGCTCAAGAGGCCTTGGACCGCACTTTTGAGGCAACGCGGGAATACGCAAAACTATTACGTAAACATAAGGTCAAGAAGCTTCGTTTCGTGGCGACGAGTGCCACCCGCGATGCCGGAAACCGTCAGGTTTTTATGGATGGTATTCGTGACATTCTGGGCATTGAGCCCGAGGTGATTACCGGCGACGAAGAGGCGGAACTGTCGTTTGCGGGCGCTGTACTGGCGGTCGGTGCCGATGAGTCTAAGACCGTAGTTTTTGACCTGGGCGGCGGGTCTACCGAATTCGTGCTTGGAACCGAAGACGGTGTGCAGGCGGCAAGAAGCGTGAATATCGGATGTGTGCGCTTGACTGAACGGCATATGGCATCTGCTCCCGCAACCTCGGATCAGATTCAACGTGTTGAAGCTGACACCGATGCGGCAATCGACACCGTATTGCAGAGCGTTCCTCTCGAAAAGGCTACCCGGGCCGTTGCCGTTGCCGGTACTGCAACCACGATCGCCGCCGCGGCATTGGGGCTAAAGACCTATGATTCCGAGGTTATTAACGGTTCTTCCATCTCTGTAGATACGGTGCAGAAAACGGCAGAGATGCTGCGCTCTATGACCCGCGAGGAGCGCGCCGCACTGGGGTATATGCACCCCGGTCGGGTTGATGTTATTGGCGCCGGGGCTACCATTTACGCCCGTATCATGACTCGTCTGCGTGAGATCACCGAAGGAAACATCGATTCTGTGACGGTGAGCGAACATGACATTCTGGACGGCATAGCGCTATCCCAGGTACGTTAAGCATGTACAACTAACACCCAACGACGGTAGGTACACAGGTATGACGCGTTCCAACCACATCGTCATGATGACGCGCACAAGCATACGTCGGGTCGTAGCGCTTCTCGGATGCGGGGCGCTCGCGACCGGTTTAGCCCTGTCCGGAGCTCCTGCATCTGCCGCTCCGACGGCCTCACCAACCCCTATAACGCTCACTCCCGCTGAAGCCGCCGTTCTAGGTAAGGACGACGTTCGTCAGCACGAATATTGGCTTACCGACTACAGGATTGTGGATGCGTGGAAACAATCGACGGGATCGGGCGTGACGGTTGCCGTCATTGACACCGGCGTCGACGGCACCCACCCGGATCTTGTAGATAACGTGCTGGAGGGTTATGACGCCTCCGGTGAAGGCTCTCCTAACGGTTGGCAGGGGCTGGGCGTAGAACCCATGCACGGCACCGAAGTTGCATCCCTGATTGCCGGTCACGGTCATAATGTTTCCGGTATTCCTAAGATTGCTGGTCAGCCTGGTAAACCTGCGGGCGTTATCGGCGTGGCGCCGGATGCCAAGATTCTGCCTATCTCCCTTAACATGGTCTCAAATGCTGAGAAAAGTATTGATGAGCAGATTCCCGCCGCCGTGCGTTATGCGGTAGATCATGGCGCGCAGGTAATCAATCTTTCTATCGGCTCGAATAAGACAACCTGGCCCAAGAGCTGGGACGATGCTTTTGCCTACGCCGAAGAGAAGGGCGTGGTCGTCGTAGCATCCGCCGGTAACCGTGGCAGCGGTATTACCCAGGTGGGTGCCCCGGCGACTATTCCGGGGGTTCTGACAGTTGGCGGCGTGGACCGTCAGCGTGAGGCTTCCAAGGGCTCTTCGACTCAGGGTATTTCTATTGGCGTGACGGCACCAAGCAACGATATGATTGCTGCCGCGCCGGGGAATAAGTACATGATATGGTCGGGTTCTTCGGCATCCGCTCCGCTGGTTTCTGGTCTTGCGGCGTTGATTAAGTCTAAGTACCCCAATCTGAGTGCGGCTCAGATTATTCAGCGTATTACTGAAAGCGCCGACGACACCGGTGCTGCCGGGCGTGACCCGGTGTACGGGTTTGGCATCATAAATCCGCTGATGGCTCTGGACCCTTCAACCCCGCAGGATGCTACGGAGAATCCGCTGGGGTCGTTGAAGGCTTGGATCGCCGTACACCGCCGCCAAGAGGTACCTGCTCCGACTCCCGCCGATGCTTCGGCCACTCCGGTGCATGAAGAAGGCGAGACTATCGTTAAGGCGAAGATTCCAGAGCCCAGCCGCCCAGTTGAGGGCCGCGGATTTTTGCCGTTTATCATCGTGGGGGCTCTCTTTGTCATTTTGGGGCTGCTCACGGTGCGCAGTGTTCGTCGTCTGCATCGCTTGCACGTTAATGTACGCGATGTAGTGCCGCATCCTCATCTGCACGGGCACGGTGAGCGAGAGCAAGCTTCACATTCCAAGCCTTCTGCGGCTTCGGTTGCTGTTCCGGATGCTCCTGCTCCGGTCGCTCCTGCCATTCAGCCGCCCGCTGCCAGCGCGCCCCAGAGCCCCGAACCTGAGACTGCTGTGCCTGATGCGCAGGCACAAACACAGGTTGCACCTGCCCCTGTTCCCTCCCCGGCACCAGATGCCGCAGCCGCAGTGCCGTCAGCACCCTCCTCCTCCGGTCTCCAACCTGGGGCGGATCAGAACTTAGACAAACAGCAGGATGCGGCTGCAACCCAGAAGAGCGCAGCTGCAACGGGTACCGAGCAGAGCACTGTGCCCACGCAGCCTCCTGCTACCGTGCAGAACGTTGGCACAACGGAGCACAATATTGACTCGGCACAGAACGTCGGCGCAGTACAACCTGCGGCATCAGCATCAAGCGTGGCTGAACAGTCAACGGTGGCTACAGGACAGCCATTACCTCAGACGCAGAAACCGGCAGAGTCTCAGCAGATCGACCAGCACAATACGGTAGCGCAGACTCCTGCCGCACCCGCGAAAGCGACTCAACCGGCGGACCAGGGGAATGTGCCTGCGCCCGAGCAAAAGCCCGTCGCACCTGAACCTCAGGAATCAGAAAAACCTGCCCTGGCTCAGACTGTAGCTCAGAGCGAGGGTGTATCTCGCACCCCGCAGAGTCCCGCCGCCGAGCCGGTTAAGGACTCGACCGTAGGGCAGGAATCCTCCGATCCTGAAGCGTCACAGGTATCGGCAGATATGATCGGGAAAGCTTCGCACCAACCCGCTCAGAAGAACGGTACGGCACAGCATCAAGCCCACCGTTTAAGTAGGGGTCCGTTACCTCCGCATCGGAAACCTCGTCTGCCTCATATTTCCGGGATTAAGCGCCAAGTTCCGGAAACAGGTGTTCCAGATGTTCCTGACGAGGCAGCGAGTTCAGCATCCGTACAGAATCCTACGGGGCAGGACGGTCGCCCGGCTTCAGCACCGCGAAAGGTCGCTTCCGCCCAGAAGAAACATAATACTCGCACGCCGCGCAAGAAGACGGCTAACTCGTCGCGCCTTCGTCCGCAGGGTGCCGCTTCGGGGCGTTCCTCAATACCCGCCGCGCCGGAATCTGGTATTCCAGAGCCTTCATCGGCTCACGAACCTGAGCCACGGAATCCTAGCTCCTCCTAGTGATAGTGAAAAGCACGCAGTTAATAAACATTTCCGATAAAAATGTGGAAGAAAACTTCGTGACTCCTAACACCCGGTCTGTGGGTAGAACAAAGGTTTAAAACACCCTAAGGACGCGCTACATGATGCGGAACGCAACCCCACTGACGGGGCAAAATCTCGGCGTATAAACGCGAAACGTTATCATCCAAGGGCGGTTATCCTTACTTCGTATGCCTACATAAATGTGTTTTCCTCGGGATAAACGCGTAAAATAGTGGTATACAACATGCAGGAAAAATAGTGTTTTCGCGTTTGCGGCACCGAACATCGGGGCTTACGGAGAAAGCTTAAGAGTTTCTGTTCGTTTACATGTCCATGTATCCTGCACCCTGGGAAGCGCATGTGAACGTATCATTGAGTGCTCGCGCACTAAAGCGCAGCGGGTAAACAAAATCTAGGAAGTAGCAATATATGTCGTTTCATAAGGCACAGGATCGTCCCCGTATTCTTATTGTTGGTGGTGGCTACGTAGGCTTTACCGTCGCCAAGAAAATTCAGAAGGCTATCAAACAGACCGGTGGTGTGGTAACCATCGTAGAGCCTAACCCCTATATGACTTACCAGCCGTTCCTGCCCGAAGTCGCTGCGGGTTCAATGGAAGGCCGTAACGCTACCGTTCCGCTCCGCCAGCACCTGCGCGATACCGAGTTGATTCCCGGGCATGTTGTCTCCGTTAACCATGCAGAGCGTACCGCTACGGTTGAACCCATCGACAATGGTGAACCCTTCGAGCTGAAATATGATGAGATCATTCTTGGTGCCGGTGCCGTGACCCGTGCGTTCCCAATCCCTGGTCTTGCCGAAGTTGCTATCGGCATGAAGACTGTCGAAGAAGCCGTCTCCGTGCGTAACTGGGTGCTGGAACGTATTGAGGTTGCATCCGTACTGGATGACCCTGATGCTCGCCGCCGCGCCCTGACCGTCGTCGTCGTAGGCGGCGGTTTCGCCGGTGTTGAGACCATCTCCGAACTGGAAGACATGGCTCGTGAAGCTGTTAATCGTAACGACCGTTTGAGCGTATCCGACCTGCGCTTCGTGATGATCGAGGCTGCACCGCGCATCATGCCAGAGGTTCCCGAAGACCGTGCCGAGAAGGTTGTGGCTGAGCTTCGCGCTCGCGGCATTGAGGTTCTGCTCAATACCTCCCTCTCGGACGCTACCGACGGTCACCTGCAGCTCATCAACATGACAGATAAGTCGCCCGCTGGTGAGATGGATACCGATACGCTCATTTGGACTGCTGGTGTTGCTGCATCGCCGATGCTCAAGAACACTGACTTCCCGATCGACGAGCGCGGTCGTGTTCGCGTGAACGCAGATTTGCGTGTGGCTGGCGATAATGGTGTGGTCGAGGGTGCTTGGGCGGCTGGCGATAACGCTGCCGTTCCCGACCTTTCCGGAGGCGGCGTGGGCGGCTTCTGCGTACCAAACGCACAGCACGCATCTCGTCAGGCTTTGGTTCTCGCCAAGAATATTCTGGCATCACGCCGCGGCGAGCCTCTGACCGACTACTACCACGAGACCATCGGTGTGGTTGCCGGCCTAGGTCTGTGGAAGGGCGTTGCAAACTTCAAGGGCAAGACCTTTGCAGGTCCGCTCGCATGGATTATGCACCGCGGCTACCACGGTTCTGCAATCCCCACGACCGAGCGTACCGTGCGCGTTATGACGACCTGGGCACTCAACCAGCTCTTTGGCCGTGATACCACGACGATTCGCCACCAACGTTCCCCGCGCCTCGCTTTCCAAGAGGCCACCGGAACGGCACCGGCGAAGACTAAGGCAAAGCTCTAACGAGCCTAAAGCGTCGAAACCCGCAAACTAATGCTATTCTTAGTAGTGGTCTTGCGGGTTTAGACTTTGCCCCTATAGCCCAATTGGCAGAGGCAGCGGACTTAAAATCCGTCCAGTGTGGGTTCGAGTCCCACTGGGGGCACGCTATAACAGCCCGTCGCATCCGATAAAACATTTGGATGCGACGGGCTATTTGTATGCCTTGGGAGGCGAGCGTATCTCTACCTTATGAGAATCATGGGATCGCTGGGTAGGGGAGAAGCCACGGTATATAAAGAAGGCACCGTCGCGATGACGGTGCCTTCCGGGTGGGTAGACGAATGAGTGATAGATACGTTCTGGAAGAACGCTCAGGCGGTTAAGCCTTATTGCGACTGAAGAACGAATCTAGTGAGTACCTGCCTCCACCGGTCAGAATGAACATGATAGCTGCCATGCCTAAGACGAAAACGTACTCGAAGCCTGCGCCGGTCTTCTGATCGGTGATGAAGGGGTCGTTGATGTGAACAAAAATAAAAGCACCTGCCATAGCGATTGCGATGGCGGCGGCCGCAAAACGAGTTCCTAAACCAAGGATCAAGAGAGCTCCGCCAATAAGCTCGGCACCAATGGTAAGTACGCCGAAAGCTCGGGTGCAGGAATACCCATTTTGGCGAACGCTGCACCTTCTGCTGCGGGACCGATCAGGAATGCCTTCTGGAAACCGTGCATGACAAAGGTGAAGCCCAGCGCTACGCGGAAAATTAGGGTGCCAACAGATTTAGTTATTTCATTCTTCATGACTACAAGGTTGTCAGGTAAAGTTTTATCAAGCAAAGGTAAACATCTATAAATCTTTTTTACATAGGTTCTACACAGCTTAAACACAGGTTCGGCGTGATGCTGCACTCTTAAAGAGTCTATATGGGCCTCAAGATGAAGAATTGTGACAGTAAACCCCCGCCCTTACTGCTTGTCAGGGCGGGGGTGTATGTGTATCTGTAGGGGAGTGTAGACGGAGGTAAGGCTCAGAGACTTAGCGTGACTCGCATGCTATGCCGTCACCGTCACGATCAAGATGGTCGGAATACCCCGGTGCACCGCGGTGCATATTACGATACCCTGCAGCACGGGCATCAGCGCAGGTTTGAAATGCCAAAGCCGGGGCGGGGTTCTGTGCAAGAGGCGTATCCACCTGGGGCACAGGAGCAGGCGCATCCGCCGGGACTACAGGAGCGGGTGGTGCTTCTGCGGCTCCTGCGCAGGGTGTAAGAACGTTGATCATAGCCTCTTTTTCGGCTGGTTTGACCCACAGGTGGTACTTAGCTTTCACCCGAATCTGACGTGCCACATAAGAGCAGCGGAACGATGCGTTTGCTGGCAGCCAGGTGGCGGCATCCGAATCGCTTTTCTGCTGATTCGCAGGTACCATCAACTGCCAGAAGGTTTTCGGGATCATTGGCGAGTTGTAAGCGTTCTTGAGCCGAAATCTCCTGAGCGCCGGACTGCCAGGCATCGGAAAGCGCCACAACGTGGTCGATCTGAACCTGCTCCGAGGTATCTTTCCCACGCATGAAATTAATGACCTTCCCGGTGTAAGGATCGTTAAGAATGCCCGATATCACCACGCATCCGCGAGAGTTTTTATGCTGTTTTGCGGTGAGATCCCGGTTGAGAATGTCATTGCGGGTATCGCATCCGTTATGGTCGATATCGCTCCAGGCATCTCCGAACTGGGCACGGGAGTACCCGGTCTTAGGGGCGCGGCCTTTAACGGGAAGGGTATTGAGGATGCGCAGGGCCTCACTAGCCTCGTCAGATCCTATAGGCGCCGTTCCTTGAGGCTCAGCGGAGCTGGTATCAGGATTGACGATAGTGACGGTTCCGGGGCGAATTTGGGAACCCGGATGAGCCGTCGAAGTATCGGCATTATTCTCTTCAGGTGATTCACCTACCTCAGTCACGGTGGGTGTTTGTTCCGATTCCTGCGCGGAAACCGTGGGTTGCTGTGAGGCCTCCGCGCTTTGTGAAGAAGTAGAAGAATGTTCAGCTGCCGAGTTCGCTGAGGGGGTGCTGGGCGCAGAGACGGTTGACTCAGAAATTGTGATAGTTTCAGAGGAGCATCCGCTCAGCGCAAGTCCTAGGGCTAGAAAAGCTGCGGAAAATCTTGTGCCGAGTTTCAAGGAATGCCCTTGACCTGATGCAGAGTACCAAAAAGCATGCGCATTGGAGCGCGATGACAGTATTTTTAACATCAATGATTCCTAGAGATTGTATGTGTGCATAGAGTGAATGCTTTTCACAGTATAGAAAGAAAACGCCCGTAAAGGGGGAATTTTGGTGATGTCACACGATTTGTGTATATAAAGAAACTAAAATTAATGGAGAAATGTGCGGAGCAGAACGATATTCTCTCCCGCGTACAGTCAGCTTGTGTTTATAAACGTAGCCTTTGTACATGCCGATTATTAGAGGAACCCCAATGCCCACACAGCAGGAAAACCGCAGCAACAAGCCCGTGCGTATGGTTGCCGTAGATATGGATGGTACTTTCCTGAATGACGATAAGACGTTCGATGTTAGCGTTTTGAGAGAATCCTAACCCGCTTGTCTCGGCATGGAATTTATTTTGTGGTGGCAAGCGGAAATACCTACACGAAATTACGCCAGTATATGCATGGTTTTGAACATCGAGACATTATTTATATCGCAGAAAATGGTGCCTATGTAGCGGATGATTCCGGGGAACTTGCGGTGCATCATTTTGCTGCCGAGGATCTGCCGCGTGTGTACGAGATACTGAACGGTATGCCTCAGCTTGGGATCGTTGTGTGTACGGCAGAGAGCAGCTTTATACTGGAAAACCGCGAAAAAACGGTTATGAACATTATCCGGGACTATTTTGAGGTGCAGGGTAAGCCGTTGCCGCAGAATATTGATCCCTTCGCTTTTGCCAGTATGTTTTATCCCGGAACCGAGCGTATTAGCTCTTACGAGCAGGTGCGTGGTGTTCCCATCAAATTTTCTCTGCAAGTAACGCATCGGGATCTGCCGGATGCTACAGCACAGTTACGGCGTACCCTGCCGCAGACGGTAACCCCGCTCGTTAGTGGTTTCGGTGCAATCGATCTGGTTCGTGCCGGTGTGAATAAGGCAACGGGGCTGAAAGATCTGTGTGAGCGTTTGCGGATAACCCCTGCTCAGATAGTGGCCTTCGGTGATAGCGATAACGACCTTGAGATGCTCTCGTTAGCCGGTACTGGTGTGGCAATGGCCCACGCTTCAGACGAGCTCAAGGCTGTGTCCCAGCGGGTGATCGGCTCGCATAATGACGGTGCGGTGCTCGACTATTTAGAGAGCATGCTCGACGAATTAGACGGGTAAGCCCCCGTACCAATAAAGGAGTTTAGCTCTTATCCGACTTGCAATGTGGGTTCCCTAGCCTCCGCGCTGCCTCCACCACGGCAGCACGACGTTTGCGGTGCTCCTCTTCGGTAGGCTCACCGCAGAGCATGCGAGATACCTGCGGCATAGCCGACCACCACCCCACGATAGCGAGAATAAAAAGTACAAGATAGGCGGCATCTATATCGTTTGTAACAGCGCCCGCCTCTTGCCCGGCGCGCATCGCATCCGCTTTGAAGGTGTAGTGACCGCGCCTGTATTTCTCATGGGGAACTTCGCCGTCAATCGTGAGAGATTCCCAGCGCAGCAGACGCAATAGATCGGGATGGTCTCGGTGATAGTCGTACATGCGTCCGGCGTAATCACCAATATCTTCGGTGGCAAGCGACGTAAGACCGACGACTTCGGCAACTTGGTCTAGTTCTTCGTGCAGAATAGCCTTGAAGAGTTCTTGTTTGTTCCCAAAATAGTTGTAGATACGCTCCTTATTGACCTTTGCCCTCTTGGCGATGCGCTCAACGGTCGTTCCGTCGGGGCCGTGCGCGGTAAATTCGGTCAGAGCAGCCCCTTTGATCTTTTGTTTCGTACTTTCGGTATCCCAAGCCATCATCTGTAATACTCGCTTTCGACACTTCCAACGTTATGGTTGCAATTTACGTCTTAATGGTACTAGGGTTAATTCCAACGCTTTCGTTGGATTGGAGTTTACTCATGTATCACCATGCAGAGAACACGACAACAAGCACCACTACATCGGCCTCTTCAACCTCCGAAGAATATCCCGCTACACGAACTGCGGTAGCAATTCTGGTATCCACGGCACTGTTCGTCTTAGCACAGTTATACGCTTCCATACCGCTACTCGCCCCGGTCTCGTCTGCCTTTCGAGCTAACGCAACGTTCGCCCTGTCGCTGTGCTTCAGCCTTGCTTACGCCGTGGGATTTCTTATATGGGGACCGGTTTCGGATCATTACGGACGAAAAAAGGTTGTGGTTCTCTCCCTGAGCGTGCTTACCCTAGCTACTTTTGGATGCGCCTTCGCCCCTACGCTCGGCGTGCTCGCTATTCTGCGGGCCTGCCAGGGGATGGCTGCCGCCGGATTTGCACCTGTCGCCCTGGCGTATCTCACGGAATCTGTACTGCCTGCCGGGCGAGCACGAGCTATCGGTGCAATGTCCACTGCGTTCTTGGCGGCTGGAATTTTTGGGCAAGTACTCGCCTCTATTATTGCCCTGAGCCTTGGCTGGCGATGGTTCTTCGGGGTGTGCGGTCTTATCTTTATCGGAACCGTTTCTCTAGTTCTATGTACGATGCTTGAGTGCCCCCGCACTGGACAAACGACATCGTTGTGGAAACAATATGTGACTCTCGGTTCCCTCTGTATCAAGCCTATTTTCTTCTTCTACGGTCTTGCTCACGTTACCCTGCTCCTCGCCTTTGTGGCCTTATATACGGGGCTGGGGCGGCATCTTGAAACCCTGGGAGTTGCGGCATCCGGTATTGTTTGGGTGCGTCTTGCCGCTTTCCCCACAATGCTGATAAGCCTTTATGCGGGTTCTTATGCGAAAAAATATGGGGTTCTTCGCGTGGCGCAGCTTGGATACGTTTTATCTATTCTTGGGCTGCTGGGCGGGGTACTGTGCGCGCAGGTACTTGCTGGCATCGTCATATGCAGCCTTATCTATGTTGCGGGTGTTGCTTTAGCGATTCCCTCGATGATTACTCTCTACGGCGATGCGGCGGCACCGCATCGTGCCAGCGGCATGGCGCTTAACGGTTTTGTTCTGTTTGTGGGAGCAAGCCTGGGCCCTGTTATTGGCGCGTTACCCTTAGCGTTCACCACTCTCATACTTTTGCTGGTGGGTTTCCTAATTCTGGCTCTGCTTTCACTCGCGGCTGCTTCGCGAATCAACAACCGGCTAGTTTGAGGAGGATCATGATTTTGAGACCCTGCAGAAGTCTTAAAACTGTGGGGGAGTACAGCTTAGGGTGAAAAAAAGACATGATGGCACCTCAAAATTACCCTGGAATATGAGCTTTTATGGAGGAATAATCCCCGGAATTTCTCAGAATTCGATAGAATATTGAGAAACTCTTTGTAAATCTCACCGAAGGAGAGAATGATGGCGGGTAACCCGTTTATTAATTCAATCGCCAAGCAAAAATAGGCAAGGCGATCCCCGTTTCGGGCGTTTTTGGTGCGGGTGGTTCCTCGTCGCAGGGTCAGTATCAGGCACAGCCGAACTACTCCAGTGAACCGCAGCAGTACGGTCAGCAGACCTACGGTTATGGTCAGCCGCAGCCGAACCAGTATGCTCAGTACGAGCAGCCTTATGCTCAGCCGCAGCAAGCGAACTATGACCAGTACCAGCAGGCGCAGTACGATCCGTATGCACAGCCCGGCTATGCTCCCGTTGCCGAGGGCGACCGCCTCACCATGAACGATGTGATCATGAAGACCGGTCTGAACCTGGCTCTTGTGGTGCTCGGTGCCGCAGTTTCCTGGTATCTGCCCTACCTCATGTTCGTGGGACTTATCGCAGGTCTGATCCTGGGTATCGTTAACGCCGTCAAGCGTAAGGTTTCCCCGGCTCTGGTTATGCTGTACTCCGTGTCCGAGGGCCTGCTTTTGGGTGGTATATCCGGTCTGCTCAATAAGAGCTACCCGGGCATCGCTATTCAGGCTTTGCTGGCAAGCGTGATTGTCGCCGGTCTTACCTTGGCTCTCTTCGCAAACGGTAAGATCCGTGCTACCCCGAAGATGACCAAGATCTTCATGATCGGCATGTTTGCTTACCTGATCTACGGCATTGTTTCCTGGCTTGGTGCGGGTCTGTTTGGTTCGCCCCTGGGCAGCCTGAGCATCGGCGGTATTCCGCTGGGTCTGATTGTGGGGCTATTTACTGTTGCTATGGCAACCTACTCGCTTCTGCTGGACTTCACCAACACTGCCGAGGCGGTGGAAGCAGGTCTTCCCGAGCGCGAGTCGTGGCGTTTGGCATTCGGCCTGACCGCATCGCTGGTCTGGCTGTACATTGAGATTCTGCGTATTCTCATGTACATCAACGAAATGGTCAACAGGGACTAACAGCATTGAGGATACGGCGGTACTCACAACCGGTGGGTGCCGCCGATTCTTTGTTTTGAGCCTGCTAGACTTGCGGAATAACTATATGCCGCAGCAACGGCATGGGCGAGAGACGATTTCTATAGCACCGACTTTTCAGGAGATTTGAGTGAGCGAATCCGTAGCCGGACAGAACACCGGCAGCACGCATCAAAACCTAACGGCAGGGGAGAGTGAACAGGATGTGCGGGCACAGAAATTAGCCCGTACCGGCGTACCCTACGCTCTTAATACCGCAGCGGCATGGTCATGGCGTCTGATCGTGGTGGTCGGTGCCGTGTGGCTTGTATGGCAGGGGCTTTCAAAGGTGTCTCTGCTGATTATTTCGGCGATGGTGGCTGCGCTTTTGGCTGCGCTTCTAAGCCCCGCCGTCTACGCTATGCGTAAGCACGGTATTCGTGCTGGCGGTGCGACCGCTATTGCCGAACTTGGCATGATTTTAGGAATTGCCGCTTTACTGGCCCTTACCGGGCAGCAGCTTGTGCGGGGGTTTGTCTCTCTTACCAACAACGCCATTCAAGGGTATCAGCAGCTCGTGGACTGGCTTAAGGGCATGGGGTATGAGCTGGGCGCTGATCAGCTTAACCAGATTCTTAATCAGATAGAACAGGCGGTGAGCAATAACCCCTCAACCGTTTTGCGGAGTGTATCAGAGGTTGGTTCTACCGCTGCGGAGTTTGCAACCGGCGTGCTTATTACTCTTTTTACCCTCGTCTTCTTCCTGATGGAGGGAGAGCGCATCTGGCTGTTTATCGTCAAGCTCTTCCCGAAACAGGCACGCGATGCGGTGAACGGCGCGGGCCGTGCAGGGTGGAAGTCCCTGGGTGCTTATGTGCGGGTGCAGATCTTGGTGGCCGCTATTGACGCTGTGGGCATTGGTGTTGGCGCCGCCATTTTGGGGGTTCCGCTGGCGATTCCGCTGGGCGTTCTGGTTTTCTTAGGGTCTTTTATCCCGGTTATTGGTGCTCTTATTTCTGGAGCGGTCGCCGTCCTGCTGGCACTGGTAGCTTTGGGGCCGGTTCAGGCGCTCATTATGATCGGCATTGTGCTGTTGGTGCAGCAGCTCGAATCGCATATTCTGCAGCCGCTCATCATGGGTAAAGCGGTCTCGCTGCATCCGCTCGCCGTGATTTTTGCGGTGGCAGGCGATCCATGATTTTCGGTGCAGCGGGTGCACTATTTGCGGTTCCCGTGCTCGCCGTCGTGAATTCGGTTGTGCGCTACTTGGCTGCACGGCAGTGGGAGGATGACCCGGAGCTGCGCCGTGAAGAGTTCCTCTTCCCGCATGAGGTTGAGCGCCGTGAGAAATCAAAAAAGCGTGAAGAAAAAGCACAGAAGGTTGTTGCGCAGGCCCGGGAAGCGATTCGTGGTGAAGACGATTCCGAAGGCACCGCACTTGAGACTAGCTCTGCACAGGCGACTAAAACTGTCTCGCCTTCCAAAGCCGATATGTAATTGTGCAGTTTCCCTCCAGAAAAGCCCGCGTGAGATGAATAACGTGGGCTTTTCTGTTCTGTATTAGGCTTATTCATCGCCTAAAATAGAGGGCAGAAGCTGATGAGAGCGTAAAGAACGGATCCGATGTGAACGCACCCCTAACCGATCTACCCGTAACCCTGGAGAATATCGAGACAGCAGCGTCGCTCCTCGACGGGGTTATCGAGCGAACCCCTGTGGCGCATTCTCGTGCCCTGAGCCTCAAACTGGGGTCAAGAAGTTTTCTTCAAATGTGAGAATTTGCAACGTGCGGGCTCCTTCAAAGTGCGTGGCGCCTATGTGCGCATGGCAAAACTCAGCGATGCAGAAAAGAAGCGTGGCGTGGTGGCCGCATCTGCGGGTAACCACGCGCAGGGTGTTGCTCTCGCAGCGGCAAAACTGGGTATCAAGGCGCGTATTTACATGCCCCTAGGTGCGGCCCTTCCGAAGGTGACCGCAACCCGCGACCACGGTGCCGAGGTCGAACTGCACGGTACGACCGTGGACGAGGCGCTGGCTGAAGCAAAACGCTATGCCGAAGAGACCGGCGCGGTGTTTGTGCATCCCTTCGATAACGAAGATATTATTGCGGGTCAGGGAACGATCGGTTTAGAAATCCTGGAACAGGTGCCTGAGGTCGATACCATCATTGTGGGTGTTGGCGGAGGTGGCCTGCTCGCTGGTCTTTCGGCGGCGGTCCGTGCGAAGGAAGAACAGTTAGGTAAAAAGATCCGCATTATTGGTGTGCAGGCTGAGCATGCGGCGGCATATCCGCTTTCCTTGGCTGCGGATGCGCTCGTCCCGTTGAAGAAGGTCTCGACGATTGCAGATGGCATTGCGGTGGGGCGCCCCGGTCAGTTACCGTTTTCCATTATCAAGAAGCTTGTCGACGATGTAGCGACAGTGAGTGAAGACGATATCGCCCGCGCCCTTATCTTCTTGATGGAACGCAATAAGCTGGTGGTTGAACCCGCCGGATCGGTTCCGGTGGCGGCGCTCATGAACGGCAAACTCAAAGAAACATACGGCGATCTGGGAACTGTTGTGTGTGTGCTCTCGGGCGGCAATATTGACCCGATGCTCATGCTGAAGGTGATTCAGCGTGGTCTTTCGGCGGCGGGTCGGTATATGACGATTAAGATGATGCTCTCAGACCGTCCGGGTGAGCTGGCGACGATCTCGCGCATCATTTCGGAGAACGACGCGAATGTTACCGGCGTGGATCACACGCGCGTAGGCGGTTCCCTGTCGATGGGCGATGTCTCCATTACGATCGATATGGAAACCAAAGGCGTGGAACACTGCCGTCAGGTTATCTCGGCCTTGGAGGAAGAAGGCTTCAAACCCATCGTGGTGTACTAATTTTTGAGAGGTCATCTGGCATAAAACCACAGGATATAAAGGTGGGGTTCGGTCATAAACCGAACCCCACCGTGCGTTTAAAGCTTCGTGATTCTAGCCTTGGAAAGGCTTGACTGAAACAATCTTCGCGGTCAATTCCTTGCCGTTGGGAGCAAGATAGGTGACTTCATCGCCTTCTTTGGCCCCCAGAATCGCCGCACCCATCGGAGACTTTTCCGAGAAGACCTTCAAATCAGAGTTGGCGGGCAGAGTCTCCTCAATTTCGCGAGAGCCCAGCAGGAACTTCATGGAACGGGAAGCTACTTCGGCCTCAATAACCATGCCGAGGGCAACCACACCGTCATCGCTGGGGGCGTCTCCTACCTGGGCGTTTTCCAGAAGATGCTTAAGCTGGTTGATGCGAGCTTCGTTTTTACCCTGCTCATCGCGTGCCGCATGGTATCCGCCGTTCTCACGCAAGTCTCCCTCGTCGCGAGCGGCGGCGATGCGGTCAACGATTTCTTGACGATACGGACCTGAGAGATATTCAAGCTCCTGAGTCAGCCGATCGTATGCGTCCTGAGTGAGCCATGCGCCGTTGCTTTCAGCCATGCTTCTCCTTTGGTTATGCTCCGGTATAAACCGGCGCGTTGGTCTGGGGGTTCTCCCCTGGAAAGTATCACCCTATTCTAGGGCAGAAAGTACACATGCCCTAAATATCTGAGTGTTAGGGCGTGTATCATTTCGCTGAGCGCTCACCGAATCGTGGGTGTGATACGGCTATTTAAGCCGACAGGAATCCACGGTAACCGTGGTTGCCTCCGAGAGTATGCGCAGGTTCGCGCTGTGTTGTGTGACTCGGGTGTTGCCCTGCTCTGCGCTGTTAGGACCAATTTCGACGTCGGCCCATCCCACCGCAACACGGGAAGAATTAAGCGCCTTAAGCGAACAAACCGCGGTGTCTTGTGGGTTTTTAGAGAGTTCAAAACGCCCCTGTGCCTCGTCATTGCTGATGAGGGTAAACCCAGTATCGCGTGCACTTGGGCGGGATTGAGAATCCATCTGCACCCACATAATAAAAGCGCCCGCCACAACCGTAACACAGGCAGCAAGAAGCACCCACATTCGCGTGGAGAGGGCACGCCGCCGAACAGGTTTGGCGCCGTAGCGCTGCGCTAGGGCATCGGCATGAGAATCGGCAGCTGCCGATTCGCTCGCCTGCGTGTGTGAAGGATCTGTCATAGCTTTCTTCTCGTGGTGTCTAGTGGACGATGCGGTACAGAAGATGGTCTGCACCACGATACTTTACACCGTCATAATGCTTCATTTAGAGTGGTTTTCTTGCGCTATTTCTGTATGATTACACTTTTAGGAGATGCTCTATAATCTCTACCATTTTAAACCCCACAGCATAAGCCCTTTGTCATCATAAGGATTAACGTGAGCGACGCGCTAGAAAAAATCAAAGCAATTCTGCCTGAACATCCCGCAGTGCAGGATCTTAAACCTCTTGATGAGGAATACGCAGGGCTGCGTATCCTAGCCGTCCACGCTCACCCGGACGACGAATCCTCTAAAGGTTCCGCGACCGCTGCTGCTTATACCTCCCGCGGCGCCCGCTATATGGTTGCCACCATGACAGGCGGTGAACGCGGGGACATCCTCAACGAAGAAATTCGTAACGCTCCCAGAGCACACCGTGACCTGCCCGGATTACGCCGCACCGAAATGGCCCGTGCTGCTGAGATTTTAGGCATCGAACATCGATGGATAGGGTTCATGGACTCCGGTCTGCCCGAAGGCGACCCTCTTCCCCCACTTTCTTTCGGCAGCTTCGGTACACTGCCTCTCGAACAGGCTGCCGCACCGTTGGTAAGACTCGTACGCGAGTACAGGCCTCATATTATTCTCAGCTATGACGAGGTGGGAGGATACCCGCACCCCGACCACATCATGACTCATAAGGTTGCCGTCGAGGCATACGAAAAGGCTAGTGACCCCGAAGCATACGTGGGGGAAGGCGAGCCCTGGAAACCCCTAAAGCTTTACTACGATCGTGCCTTCAACCCTGAACGCACCGTCGCTCTGCACGAGTACCTGCTCGATCAGCGGGGTGAGAGCGTCTTTGAAGGTTTCATCGAACATATGGCGCACCGTTTCAATGATGCGCAAGACGGCACCAGGCACGAGACCACCACGCGAATTCTCTGCAGTGACTACTTTATCCATCGCGATCAGGCGCTTTTATCGCACTCCTCACAGGTGGATCCGCAAGGTATTTTCTTTGCGATCTCTACCGATGAGCAGAAGCATATTTGGCCCTGGGAGGACTATACACTTATCGACTCGCGGGTGCCGGTAACCCTGCCGGAACATTCCCTGAGCGACGGCATATTTTTCTAGCCTATCGCCTCCGTAAGCGATCATGCGGTGCCCCTCGGCGATGCAGAGGCTTGCAGGCCTTGAGTACTGTGAACATAGCTAAACTCTTGGCGCATTCCCAGCTGAAACATGAACCTCAGGCGGGAATATACAAGATGTCACGCGGTAGAATGAAGACTTAGACAATCACACATGACCGGCTTACCGCTAGAAACCGGAATGTTCAGAAGGATAGTCATGAGCCACCTCATTCTTGATACGCTCGCCACAGTCCCCGACCTTGTGGCATTTGCCGCTCACGGTGTTGCGCTTGCAGCAGATAACACCCCAGCCGCCAACCCCGATGGGTCTGTTGCAGGTTCGCCCGGTATTGGCGGTTTCTTTGCGACTGCGGCGCTATCCCTCCTCGTCATTATTCTTGGCATCGACATGACCCGGCGTACTCGCCGTCTGCGGTACCGTGCACAATATGCAGCCGCTCAAGAGGCCGAGCAAGCCCAAGCCCAGCAGGATACAGAGTCCGAGGACGATCAGCATGGCACCCGCTGATACTCTGGCGCTGCCCGTTATTACCGTGCATGGGGTTCCCTCTGAACCGGGAACCTCCCCGGAACCGAGCGTCTATGAACGCTCTATGGCAACTTCTTTAACCCCGCAGATGCTTCCTACACACATCGGTGTGCTGGTGGACGGCAACCGGCGTTGGGCCGCACAGCGGGGGCTGAGCACCCGTGAGGGGCACGCGGCAGGAGCCGAGCGCATCATTGACTTTCTGGGCTGGTGCGCCGACTTGGGCATACCTCAGGTCACGTTATATATGCTCTCGACCGAAAATCTCAAGCGACCCGCCGATGAACTTACCGGGCTTATCGCCGTTATCGACGAATTTCTGCGGCGGCTGCGTACCGCGCAGCAGGGGCCCGTGCACGCGGTTGGTAATGTTTCCCTTATTCCCCATGAGCTTCGCAACACCCTGGAGCGGGTTATAGCAGAGACCGCGCCCTTGCCGGGGGTGCGCGTGAATATCGCGGTTGGCTATGGTGGACGCCAAGAAATTGTGGATGCGGTGCGTGAACTTATTCTTGATGCCGAGGCTCAGGACTGCTCGATGCGCGATCTGGCAGATACCCTGAACGTCGAGGATATTTCGCGTCGCTTGTACACCCGCGATATGCCCGATCCTGATCTACTGATTCGTACCTCTGGTGAGCAGCGCCTCTCGGGATTTCTGACCTGGCAAAGCGCCTACTCGGAATTCTATTTCTGCCAGGCTCTCTGGCCTGATTTTACGCGGGTAGATTTCTTGCGTGCCCTGCGGGATTATGCGGGTCGCACCCGCCGCTTTGGATCTTAGCCACTCATGCTTCAAGAACTCTCGAAACTCTTTACACAGGGAGTATCCGGCTGTATCGCCGGTATTCTGCTGATTCTTTATCTGCTGTACGCAGCTGGGTGCACGGTAAAACTATGGGGCTGGGATCTGCGGAAACACAGGCTACCAAACCGCATCGTATTTCCTTTCGTGTTTGCCACCCACACCGCTTTGCCGGTTATTGCTGCTCTGAGCGGTCAGTGGGGAACTATCCTGCGTGTATGGGGGAGTGGTCTTGTACTTTGGGCCTTCTACGTCCTGATGAGGATGCTCTCCTTCGGGGCGCTGGGCCGAGGGGGACGTGAAACTTGCTCTCGCGCTTGGCGGGCTCATTGGCTACTTCTCGTGGGCTAACCTATTGTGGGCGACGTTGGTGACCTTTGTTGTGGGCGGATTATGCGCCGTGGTCTTGGTACTGAGCAGGTCCGTTACACGGCGCACCCGCATAGCCTTCGGACCGTTTATGCTGATAGGAATGATAGCGGCGGTTTTGGTGCCAAGCTACTCATTCCTATCGTTCTAAAGGCCTCGGGCCAAAACCACCGATCGACGAAAGGATCTTTGATGCCTACCCCCGAGTACATCGTGAATTTACGCAAGAAAATTGGTCACGAATATTTATGGCTTTCGGGCGCTACCGCAGTGATCCGTCGCGATGAGGATGGCAAGGTACTGCTGGTTAAACGCAGCGATAACGGCAGGTGGACTCCCGTGACGGGTATTGTCGATCCTGGCGAGAACCCGGCGCTTACCTGCATACGTGAAGCCTATGAGGAGGCGGGCGTGCGTATTGAGGTTCTAGAGCTTGCTCAGGTCAAGGCTGACCCCGCGATGCGCTTTAGCAACGGGGATCGCTGCCAGTTTTTAGATCACACGTTTTTGTGCCGGTGGGTATCCGGGCAGGCACGAGTGAATGACGAGGAATCTTCCCAGGTGCGATGGGTAGATGTGACGGATCCTCAGGAGCGTTCTATGCTCTCTGAGCGGATGCTTGACCGCATTGATGCGGCGCTGAACTATGACGGACATTGCCGTTTTGACTATGTATCTCACGCACCCAAAGATGAACCTGAATCCTCTCGGTAATCGCTAAATTATTCCCTCTCGTGTCCTCAAGGCAAGTGAGCTGCGCGCCTGTGTATACCTGTGTGTGATGCGTTGGAGACCGTGTGTACTCCCAAGGTTGTATCTAAGTATTTTTCTCGTATTTACCGTTGTTCATATCTGAGAAAAAATAAAAATGGGGGTTTTATGCATTAATTTCGGCTTCTTGTAAAAATCTAAAATCTGTAAATTATAGAAGATTACCACCGAAAATATCTATGTATTTTTCAGATGCAACACACCGTTAAAAAATAAACCTGTGCATAACATTGTGATAATGAGCATGTGGTGTATTTATGAAAAGTATATGTTGCTTTATGGGATATATATCGTTGATATTTCAGGGAAGTAGGTTGGATGGGTGGGTAATATTTATAGTGTGTGCATTGCTAGGATAAGAATTAAATTATGTGTCAGAAGAAATTTTTAAATAGGAAAACCCTGTATTTTGAGTTAAAGCTTTGATAAGGTGAATATGAGTGTTGAGAGATTTAACTCGCTCACTCCCAACCACATCTATACAAATGGAGAATAATAATGTCTCTTATCTACCCTACAAACAATTCACCTAACGAATCGCCCGGAAGAGCCAGAAATGCTCTCGGACGTAGCGCCTGTGCCCTCGTGGTGGCAGGCGCTTTAGTGCTTCCTCTGACCCCAGCGGGAGCTGTCACCGATCCTGGTGCTTCAACCCCTGCATCCACCGCTACGGTGACCCCGCAGGTTGTGGCCGATCAGGAACCTCAAGCAACTCCGCAGCTCGTGGTCGAAACCCCCGATGAAGTCAACCCCTACTACGGGAAGACGCTCAAAATCAAAGGAACCGGTTTCTACGGTGTGGCGGCAGATCAGCAGGTCAGCCTCAAAGTTACCCCTTCAGATGCACCAGCTAATTCCCCATATTTCACTACGGAATACGGCGTATATAACCTGGGGTATGTGAATGTTCCCGCATCGCAGATTCATGACGGAACCTTTGAGGTCTATTTGAATACCCAGCCGCTGCCGCTGAACGATTTCCATCCGGAACTCGATTACGTCGTCAGCAGTACCCTGACCTCGACAACGCAGCAGGCGCAAGGATATGAAATCTTGCCCACCACGGCATACAACACCCAGGCACCGGTGCTGGTTGCACGCCAGAACACCAATCTGGAAGTCGAGGGTAAGCCTAACTCGTTGGTGGAAGACTCCGTGAAGGTGCGCGGTACCGGCTATGACCCAAGTTTATTCCTCAAGGCGGATACTTGCAGGTTTCTCTTATTGAGGGTGATTGGCCCAGAGGTCAGGTTGTTACTCAGGAAAGAACCGTGTCATCGGTGAAAGTTTCTGCCGAGGAGCTCTCGCAGAGCGGCCTCTTTGAAACTGCGCTTCCCTATCCGGCAGGTCTGGATGCACGCCGCAGCTACCGCATCGGAACCCAGGTCATCAATCCCGACGGAACGTTGGCAAACAACGCTTTGACTGAATACCTGGATGTTGAGTTTTCCTCGGAGAGTAAAGCACCGCAGCTGAACGTGAGCGTTCCCGCTGTGAACCCGACCATCGATACCGAGATTACTGTGACCGGTACTGGATATTATGGCTCTGGCAACGCCGAGATACAGGGTCAGAGTATGAACCTCGTTATTAACGAGATAGACCAGAAGACTGGCAAACCAACGGGCGCGGTTCTCACTCATCCAGTGGATTATACCTACCGGGTGGAAGAGAAAGACCTCTACGATGGCTTTACCGACGGTACCTTCCAGACCACCTTCACCATTCCCGCGAATACCCTCAAAACCGGGCACGTATACGAGCTTAGTACGGGGGTATATCCAAAGGACCCGAAGGACGATGTTATCTTCGAAGCCCACCAAAAGCTCCCGTTAACGACTGCGGATCAACCGGTTCCAAATCCCAAACCGGCAGAGCCCCAGCCGGGCCCCGAACCCGCACCAAACCCCAAACCCGCACCCGGTGAGAAACCTACACCCGAATCGGATTTCAAGGATGTGCGCGATCGTACCGCACATCGCGATGCGATTCTTTGGGCTTCGCAGCGGCAGCTTGTCGATAGCGCGGACGGCTATTACCGCCCCTACGATGCTATAACCCGCGAACAGTCCGTTGTGGCCCTCTACCGCCTGGCAGGAAGCCCTCAGGTTACTCTTCCGCAGGAGTCTCCCTATGTGGATGTTACCCCGGAACACCCGCACTACCGGGAGATTATTTGGGCACGTGAAAGCGGTATCAGCTTCGGTTGGAGTGACGGTCATTTCCGCCCCGAGGCGGCTGCATCTCACGCCAGTATGGCTGCGTTTTTGTACCGTTACGCTGGGGAACCTGGCGTGAACCTACCGGAACAATCCCTATATGCCGATATGACGGCTGACTCTCCGTTTTACCGAGAGAGTACTTGGCTGAAGAAGAAGGGCCTAGTTTTCTGGTCTGAAAGCTGGTTCCAGCCCGATGGCGCCGTTACTCGCGCCGACTTTGCGGAACTCATCTATCAGTACGAACAAGGCAAATAGACCGAGCAAAATTCTGAGATAGAGATTTATCTATCCGCCCGCACTGCGGGTCTTAGCTCAAACGTTGAGGGGCTTCTACACATCGTGTAGAAGCCCCTCAACTATGTTCTAGGAGTGTTTGTTCGCGTGAAAACGATATGCTCGGACTAGAAGTTTCCCAGCATCTTGGTGACGTCTAGGGCTTCGTCGAGCTGAGCCTCAGTGACTTCACCGCGTTCAACGTAGCCTAAAGCCACCACGGCATCGCGCACAGTGACCTTGTTTGCCACGGAATACTTGGCAATCTTTGCGGCGGCCTCGTACCCGATGAGCTTATTCAGCGGGGTTACGGTCGAAGGCGATGCCTCCGCCAGGAAGCGGCAACGCTCCACATTGGCGGTCAGACCGTCGATCATCTTCTCAGCCGCCACGCGAGAAACGTTGGCGAGCAAACGGATGGACTGGAGCAGGTTAGCTGCCATCACCGGAATGCCCACGTTCAGCTCGAAGGCTCCGTTGGTGGAGGAAAGCGCGATGGTCGCATCATTACCAATTACCTGTGCCGCAACCTGAATAGTAGCCTCACAAATCACCGGGTTTACCTTGCCGGGCATGATGGACGAGCCGGGCTGCAGATCGGGGATGTGCAGCTCGCTAAACCAGTGTTCGGGCCTGAACCCATCCAACGGATATCGTTGCTGATTTTCATCAGACCGTATGCGAGGGTGCGCAGCTGACCGGAAACCTCAACCAGACCGTCGCGGTTTGCCTGCGCCTCGAAAGTGGTTACGTGCCTCGGTCAGGGGCAGACCGGTTTCTTCGGCAAGCAGCTCAATCACACGTGCCGAAAAGCCCGCCGGGGTATTGATACCGGTACCCACTGCGGTGCCGCCTAGGGGAACCTCAGCCACGCGGGGCAGGGACGCGTTCACTCGTTCGATGCCGTAACGCACGGTAGCGGCGTAGCCAGAGAATTCCTGGCCCTAGGGTAATGGGGGTTGCATCCATCAGGTGGGTGCGTCCGGACTTGACGACGTCCTTGAACTCTGCGGACTTCTTTTCCAACGATGCAGCGAGAACCTCAAGGGAGGGATCAGCTCTTTGACCAGTGCCTCGGTCACGGCAACGTGCACGGAGGTGGGGAAAACATCGTTGGAAGACTGAGAAGCGTTCACGTGGTCATTGGGGTGAACTTCAATGCCCCGTGATTCCAGGGAACGGGTTGCCAGCGTTGCCAGAACCTCGTTGGTGTTCATATTCGACGAGGTGCCCGAACCGGTCTGGAAGACGTCAATGGGGAAATGCTCGTCGTACTCACCGGTTGCTACCAGATCCGCAGCCTCGCGGATAGCCTGGGCGCGCTCAGCATCGAGCACCTGAAGTTCCTCATTGGCGGTCGCGGCTGCCTTCTTAACGAGGGCAAGAGCGCGAATATGGGCTGATTCGAGGGTCTGCCCCGAAATCGGGAAGTTATCGACCGCGCGCTGAGTCTGTGCACGGTAGAGTGCGTTGGCGGGCACGCGAACTTCGCCCATGGTGTCATGTTCAATGCGGTATTCAATATTTTCAGCCATAACTCTAGTTTAGGGCTCAAAATGGCGGGTTTTCATACCCTTCGTGTAAAAATCGGAACATTTGGGAAATACCGTGCATGATGATACTCACCACGCTGTGGGGTTGTGTGGCGGTACCGTATGAACTCAAGTAAAGCCTGTTGGAGCTTCTGGGGTTATGTTGGTTTTCTCGGGTAGATAACACGAAGGAGGCAGCGACCACCGCCTCCTCGTATATAAAACGCGTGGGAACTACTTCATCTCGCGCGAGTCAAAGACAATATCGACCGCGCCGGAATCCAAATGATAGAAGTAGCCCAGCACAATGGTCTCGCCGCGAGCAACTGCATCGGCAATAATGCGCGATTCCTGAAGCAGACGGGAAGCTGTCGCAGACGTATGAGCCCGTACCATCTCGTTCACATGCTGGCTTGGCTTCTCGCCGTGGGGAAGTTCTTGGGCCAGCACCGTAGGCTGAATAGTCTCAACTACTCGCGTAATAAATCCGCCCGGAAGCTGCCCCGATTCCACCGACGAGCAGGTAGCCTGAACAGCCCCGCAAGACTGATGGCCCATAATGATCAGTACCGGCGTCTTGAACTGGGTAATGGAATATTCCAGCGAACCAAGGGCACCTTCATCAAGAACCTGCCCTGCGGTGCGTACCACAAAGGCATCGCCAAGACCCAGGTCAAAGATATGTTCCGGTGGCGTACGCGAATCCGCACACCCAAAAAAATCGTAGTGATAGGAAATTGTCCACCCGTGAGTTCGTCGCGACGTGCCACATCCTGGTGCGGATGCGAAAGCTCGCCCCGTACAAAGCGTGCGTTACCCTCCTGCAGGCGTTCCAACACATACTCAGCGGTGGGTTGAACCGGACGAGAACCCATGAGCAGGCTCCTTTAAAGTGAGAGGTATCTTCCCTCTATTTTTACCGAAAACAGACCGTACATTTTTGCTAGAGAAGATCACGAAATATTAGAAGTATTGGATGCACCCGGGGAGACCGTCATCGTCGGCGCTTTCATATAGGCGACCGTCGCATCCGCCAACTGGGCGAACTCCGCCGGGTCTGCCGTGCCGGTAATAATCACAGTTGTCGTTTTGCCGTCACTGTAAGGCACCTGCGCCACGTAGGAGTACACTTTTTCACTGTTCTTCTTCGAGGTGGCTGAACGTACTTCCCACTCCACGCCGCCAATAGATTCGGTGCCCTGCTTCGCAGCGTTATCGACCTGTTGAGCCACCCAGGTAGGGTTTGTATCCTTCGCTTGGATCAACTCAATAAAATGATTTTTACTGGTCACCTGTCCGCTCTTAAAGTATGGGATATTATCGGGAGTATTACCCGTCCACCGCGCGTAGTTATAGTGCCAACTCTCAAGCTGCGGTACCGCCACCGGAAAACCCGCCTGCTGGGTAGATTCAGCCGCGACTTGCGATAAATTCACCTGCGGGCGGTACGGATTCTTATCCGGCTGTGGCATGAGCCAGAGCACCGGAATGAGAATAGCCACCATCGCCAGCATCGAAATAATCATATTGCGCGCCGGAGCATTAATGCGTTTCGCCTGTTTTTGTGTAATTTGTGGCACAACAGATGAATCGGTAGAAGCATCTGCGTGAGCCTTCGGCGCATGAGCGTTCTGACCATCGCTCTCAGCCGGTGTATGCGCGTGATTCTGAGAGTTTTCCACTCACACATTCTCTCATATGCTCTAAGACATGCCGTTTCCCACACCCACCTGGGCAGATGTTCACCACGGTACATGCGCCACCGCAAACCCGTTCAATACACGCGAACATTCCGCCGGGCGCGTTATGCTAGTAAACAGGAGGTGCCGGTTCAAAGCGCTGGAACGAACCAGCCAGCCGGCCATGACAACGACCTCGAAGGTGAGCAATGACTGAAACAATAACCACGCCGACCGCAACCTAGCTATGGAATTGGTGCGCGCCACCGAGGCCGCAGCCATCGCATCCGGTCCCTGGGTGGGCGCAGGCGATAAGAACCGCGCGGACGGTGCCGCCGTGGACGCGATGCGCTACCGTCTCTCGACCGTGCACTTCAACGGAACCGTTGTGATCGGCGAGGGCGAAAAAGATAAGGCTCCCATGCTATTCAACGGCGAAGTTGTTGGCGATGGTATCGGCCCCAATCTCGATATTGCGGTAGATCCCATCGACGGAACTCGTCTGACCGCATTGGGCATGGACAACGCACTCTCCGTCATCGCGGTGGCAGACGGCGGTTCTATGTTCGACCCCTCCGCCGTGTTTTACATGGAAAAACTGGTGACCGGGCCCGAAGCCGCAGAGTTCGTAGATCTTCGCCTGCCCGTCAAACAGAACCTTCACTTGGTCGCTAAGGCACAGGGTAAGAACGTAAGCGAACTGACCGTGTGCGTTCTGGATCGTCCGCGTCACGCTAAGCTCATTGAAGAGATTCGTAATGCCGGTGCACGTACCCGCATTATCCTTGACGGCGATGTTGCGGGGAGCTATCGCGGCCTGCCGTGAAGGAACCGGTGTTGACGTGATGCTCGGTACCGGTGGAACCCCTGAAGGTATCGTCGCCGCGTGCGCTATTAAGGCCACCGGAGGCGTAATTCAGGGTCGCTTAGCACCCACCGACGATGCCGAGCGTGAGAAGGCGCTCGCTGCGGGGCACGATCTTGACCGCATCCTCACGACTGACGATCTGGTCACCAGCGATAACTGCTTCTTCGCCGCAACCGGTATTACCGACGGCAAGCTGCTGCGCGGGGTGCGCTACGGCAAGAATATTGTGACCACCCAGTCGCTCGTTATGCGTTCCTCCTCGGGAACCGTGCGTATCGTGGAAGCTGAGCATCGCCTTTCTCGCCTGCGCGAGATTCTGTCGCATACAAAGTAACGCCTTGATATAAAGCTTTGTGCCGCACTCTCAATCATTGAGAGTGCGGCACAAGCTTTATTGTACGAGCGTGGTCTGCCTGGGAACCTAGGTTGCCGAAGTATCGTTATTTTTTCAGGCGTGCGCGAACCTTAGCTACTGTAGATTTCGCGGTTTCCTGAGCGGTTCCCAGTGCTTTCTTGAGTGCGGGACGCGCGCGGTATGCGTAGCCGTAGGCGCGGTAGCCTAGCACGTTTACCGGAATGTCCCAGGTTCCGGGGTACTCAACCGAACGCCCGCCGAAAGACTTCTTAAATTTGGTGAACCCCGCCCATTCGTGATCAGGCTGATCTTCGGGTGCGATGCCGAAAAGATCCACATATTTCAGACCCTTTGCTTTAGCATCCAAGATGAAATTGGTCACTACCGGAATGCCTGCCGAGAGCTTACGATGCGCAAAAGAGGCCGCCGCGTGGGCATAGGTGCGCGTATCGTCTGAATCGTAGACAAATGCCGCCGCGATAGGCTCCTTGGAACCATCCTCGCCGGTCAGCTGAGCAATATAGAGGGATGCGGCATCGGCAGGCATGAGGGTCTTTGCCACCTGCATCAGATAGTCGTCCTGCTGACGGTTGAACCCGTTGCGGTCGGCGGTCTCAGAGAGGAACGTGAAGAGCACCTTCATATCCTCGGGGTTCTGAGACACCTCAATGCTGACACCTTTTTTGTGGATATTACGGTGCAGATTGCGGTTATTGGACTTCATATCCTTCAAAATTGCAGCTTCGTCGCCGGAAAGATCAATAATCTGCGTGTGTGAAGGCTGAACCTGGCGCGGTGCCAACGCAGCGCCGCGTGCCTTCAGGAACTCTGCTGCATCCTGCGAACCCCAGATAGCGGAGTCAATTGGTTCGATGCGCACAAACAGGCACCCATGAGCCTTTGCTTCTTCTTTCAGCGAGTCGAGCGCGGTATCGAAAGCCTGCGCACTCTGTGCCACCGGGCCGTAGGGGCTGTAAAGATACTTGCCGGTGCGCCCGCCCTCAACGGTAGCGAGATAGGACCAGCCTTCGCCTTCGTGGCGAATAACGGTATGACCAAGAGATTGCTGAAAACGTGCCCAAATATCGGATTGAAGAATATTGCTCATTCAACTATTTTAGCCTCAACCGCAGGTTACGATGAGCGAAGGCGACCTTGGGAGTAGATAAAATACGAGCCGTTCCGTATCTTCACGGAACGGCTCGATAACACCGAGAAACGACCATACATTAGGGCACGTAAGCCTGCGGTTCGTCCCCTTCATCACGTGTAGAGTCGGCGGTTGGATCGGGTTTGGGAGCCGCCGGTGCCTGTACTTTTTCTTCTTCGGCAACTTGGGCGCGATGCTCGGCGAGCTTAGCACGCAGAGCCGTTCCCTTATCTACCGCGCTCTGGCGCAAATCCTTCGAGAAATCGAGAAGATCGGAGTGCACCTGTTGCGCGAAATCGTCGGTGGCGCATCCTAGGATGCGCAGCGCCAGAAGTCCCGCATTACGTGCGCCGTTGATAGACACGGTTGCCACCGGAACCCCCGCGGGCATCTGCACGATAGAAAGCAGGGAATCCATGCCTTCGAGATTCTTCAGCCGCACCGGAACACCGATAACGGGCAATGCGGTAACCGAGGCGAGCATGCCGGGAAGGTGCGCTGCTCCTCCGGCACCGGCGATGATTACGCGAATACCGCGCTGATGAGCCCTGCTGGCCGTAGGCGATCATATCTTCAGGCATGCGGTGTGCTGAGACGACATCCGCTTCATAGGGGATGCCGAATTCTTCAAGAACCGTAGCGGCTTCTTCCATGATGGACCAGTCGGAATCTGACCCCATCACAACGCCAACAACGGGCTTATCTGAATCGTACGGGGAGCTCATGAACAATCCTTCCTGTGAGCTAATAAGACACTACGGACACGAAATATACCGGCAAACTCTTAGAGCGGGCGACCGTCGCGCACAATAGATGCCACATTCGCGGCGGCATCGCGTAGCGCCCGAGTCTCAGCTGCCCGACCGGTAATATTCACATGACCAATTTTACGTCCTGGGCGGGTTTCTTTACCGTAAAAATGAATTTTGGCGCGTGGCTCGGCACTGAGCGCAAGCGGGTACACACCGAAAATATCTTCATTCTCGCCGCCCAGGTAATTCTTCATAATGGCAACTTCGTCGCGCATAGCAGTTGCGCCCAACGGCATATCGAGTACCGCACGCAGATGCTGCTCAAACTGACTGGTTACCGAACCTTCCTGGGTCCAGTGTCCGGTATTGTGCGGGCGCATCGCGAGTTCATTAATGTAGAAGCCTGCTGAAGAGCCCGGAACCTCGAAGAGTTCCGCCGCCATTACGCCGGTAACCCCAAGTTCGGTGGCTAGGGTAACGGCTGCATCGGATGCCGCCCGGGCGATCGCGGGGGGAGAGGCTCGGTGCGGGTGCAATAACTTCATCACAGACCGAATTCACCTGAATTGTCTCTACGACAGGCCAGGGGAGAACCTGCCCACTCTCCCGGCGCGCCACGAGAGCGGAAAGCTCGCGGGTGAACGGAACCTTTTCCTCCGCCAAAAGCGCCGAAAAATCGGTGCGGTGAGGAAGCTCATCAAACCAGGCAGCGGCCTGCTCACGGGCGTGCTGAGGAGAATCCAGCACCATCACGCCCTTGCCGTCATAGCCGCCGCGCGGGGTCTTCAAAACCACGGGCCAGCCGATCTCATCGCCAAAGGCGAGAAGCTCATCCAAAGTTTCAACGCGTGCCCAGCGCGGGTTCGGTAGTCCAAGATCTTCTACAGCCTGGCGCATCATGAGCTTATCCTGGGCATATTGCAGCGCATCCGGATGCGGCTGTACATTTACCCCCTCAGCAATAAGCGTGTGCAAAAATTCGGTGGGAACATGCTCGTGGTCGAACGTAATAACATCTTTGCCACGAGCGAACTCCCGCAGAGTCTCTAAATCCTTATAATCTCCCACGGGTGCGCTTCGCACCGCTGCTACAGCGCCCACTGTAGGGCTTTCAGCGAGAATATGAAGGTCAAATCCAAGGTTTCGTTGCTGCGGGAGCCATCATGCGTGCCAGCTGGCCGCCTCCGATAACGCCAAGTACAGGTCCAGTTACAGGGTAAGTCACATCACTCAAGTGTACTCTTATGCCCACAAATATCGGTAGTATTCCGCGCCGCAGACTTGAAAATAACCTGGGAAGTGCATGATAAAACTCAATAAAATAAGGTAAAACAGGATCGGCTGTACTAGTATTTTAGGGATGCTATCAAAATTTAACTCACAGACGCCCAGGTCATCTTAACGGGCAGAAAAGATGGAGAATATGGCTTCAGACTCTCGCTCTACACTGGGTGATCGTCTTAAATCACTGTGGAATACCTACGGTCTAGAGGTACTTAAATTCGGTACTGTTGGCGGTGCCGCATTCTTGGTAAACGCTGCCGTGGTGTGGGCGCTGATGCTTGGTCCTTTCGAGAACGCACATACCAAGGCAAAAGTAATTGCCAGCGTTGTGGCTACCATCTTTGCATGGATTATGAACCGCCTGTGGACCTTCCGCGAAGACCGATCCGAGAACTGGAAACGTGAGGGCATCGAATTTGCCCTTGTAAATATTCTTGGCATTTTGGTTGAGGCCGGATGCGTGTTCTTCACTAACTACGTATTGGGGTTGCGTTCGCCGGAAGCATCGTTTATCTCCGGTACGATCATCGGCACCGCGCTGGGAACAATTCTGCGGTACTTCCTCTACCGTTTCTGGGTTTACGGCAAGCACCGTAAACAGGTGGATGAAGGGGACGCTACCGAGCACGAAGAATTGGGGTACATTCTGAACCAGGCAACGGGCGTGTTGACCGGATCGGTTCCCGTGGTAGACCCTGCGGCACAGGCCCAGCGTTCGCAACAGAACGTTGAAATTACCGATGTTGATAAGCCCTCTACCGGTAAACGTTCATAAATAAATAGACTGTCTGTATACCGCGGCGGATTCTTTTTATGAGAATCCGCCGCAGTGTTTTTACCCTCTGAGCGAACTACGCTGCCGTTTTCTAGGAGTGGCTCAAGGTGAGATCTAGAGCTCGCTCAGAACGCAGGAGCGGGTCTAACTCGGTATCGGTAAAAGTCAGCCAGCGGATCGGGTAGGAATACGGCATAACCCGCGATGAGGCAGGCAAGCGCCTCTGTCACGATCGTGAGGGCTGAGGGTGCCGAGTCGAACTCTGAGGGAAGGTGAAGACGAAGCGCTAATGCTCGTTCCCCTGAAGGAAGACGGTAATCGTGACCAGCATGTTCATGTGCCCGAGAGAGCACTCGTGCCGTTAGCTCTGCCGATGTTAAGTTATTGCCCACGGGCGCTGAGGTCGAAGCTGGCAAGCCGATGAACTGGTCAGCCTCGCTGCGTACGAGCGCGCAGAAGTCGAGAACTTCGGCATCGATCATTGACTCGGCCTCGTGAAGGTCTCCAAGGTAGCGCATCGAGAGAGGCCCGCGATCAACGAGAAGAAGATAGTCGGGGTTATTGAGGTTCTGAGCATGATCGGTGGTATCTGAGGCGCCTACGAGCGGTTCTTCATCGTCGAAGCAGCCGCCAGCGTAGAGAGTCGCGCAGGCGAGAACCAGAAAACGCCAGTGCAGGGGAGCCGTAATCTGCACCCCAGATTCCTCGGTAACTTCGCACTCATTCACCAGAAGATTTGCGCTCTTTGCCACCCAATTCATGAAGACGCGACCGGAAAGTTCGATGCGTTCACCCCCGCGAGCATGCCAGATAAGGGCGGGGGTATGCACCCGCGCGAGAGCATCGAAAATACGCGTAAATGAGCGGGCATTTGCCACGGTCGAGAGTAAATTTTCAGCCATAGAATAACTTTACCGTGTGTAAACTCCCAAAAATTTCGATGCATGATATTACTTTCGGCAGTACACGCGACCACATCATGAGATATTTTTCCTGACGTCATAACAGTTGAAGAAGAAAGTATTTGTAGTCATAAATTTGCGTGTGATGCAAATATACCCTTAAGGACGTTGAAGTTATATTACGGGCGCATTACGGGCGTGAAGTTCATAAAATATCTTGCAGGTGGGTTATTAAAATGTAATAAGTGACACGATTAGGTTTTGAATAGGATATAAAAAACCTGTTTTGACTAGGTGCTTAGGAGTTTGAAAGAGCTTCGTTCGAGGCGTAATCTCGGGGATTTTGGAGGGGGTATGGGGGAACATATATATACAGAAGATAACGCCCAAAACTTTCATGATGAAGTAATTATTTTGTGGTCTAACACCGTATAAACATTGAAATATTTGACGGTGATCTGCACATACACGGATAAAAGTTGTAAGTCCAGTTTGACGAATGGGCGTGTCGCCCTTCTAATAGTTATGTAGGTTTATTTGCAGAAACATCTTTCATGTCCAAAAACTATAAATCTACAGAGCCAAAGATTCGTTTGCACACCAACGAATCACCGCAGACTCATCTAGCCAATGAGAACACGGAAGGAAAAACTATGGGTTCATACACCTGTGCTGGGTATTCACGCCTGAGCACCGGTATTGCCGGTGAACGCACAGGCGGAACCCGCCAACATACTATGCAAACCGCGCAATCCCTAGAAGAACAAGCAAATATGTTCCTGAGCGTTGCCGACGCAACCACTGAGGAAGGCAGCTTTGCGGCTTCCACAGTTGAGGTAGGCAACATGTTTACCTGCGTCGAAGGCCTCGATATGTGGGCCGCCGCCGCAGGCATGTACGGAACTGAAGGTGATGACGGAGAGCTCGCCTGGCAAACTGATGCGCTGTGTGCCCAAACCGACCCAGAAGCCTTTTTCCCTGAAAAAGGAGGGTCTACTCGTGACGCTAAACGCGTCTGCGAATCGTGCCCCGTTCGTGAAGAGTGTCTAAAATATGCAATGGACAATGATGAGCGCTTCGGAATATGGGGCGGTCTCTCAGAACGCGAGCGTCGCCGGCTACGTAAGCAGGCAAGCTAAGGCGCTAGGAAGGCACAACAGTACCCATGCAGAAAGTTAGACACTGCTCCCGGCAGACCTGTCAACATGAAGCCACGGTGACCCTCAGCTACTCATACGCTGACTCTACGGCGACGATCGGCCCGCTGTCCGAGTACCGCGAGCCACACGCTTACGATCTTTGCGATTATCATGCGGCACGATTAACCGCACCGCAAGGATGGCGAGTTGTCTACACGGTGGAGCTTAGAGCTGAACGAACCTGAGGTACTGCCAGCCTCTCACAACCTTCATAGGAACCTTCCGCCGCTCAGCGGAAGGTTCTTCTCCTATGAAAATAGGACAAACACCCTATCTATACCACTCTATTCAGAAAAGACACCTATGGCACAGGAAAGTCACAGCGGTACCGCATCCTCAGGGCAGAGATCCTGGGATGCGCTGCGCTCCGCGATCGGCACCGAAACCGTTGAAGAAGCGGCGGCGCGTGCTTCCGCCCCCGCAACACAAAGAACACCCGAATCACTGCTGGGAGCATCGGCACAGATGTACACCGAAGCTCCGGATTTTGCAGACAACCCCGATATTCCCAGCGATCTAGCATCCGGCGCACATGACACGAGTCAGCAGGAAGGGGAAAGCGTAGGGCAGCGGGTACGTACCTACACCAGCGTCTCAACCGGGTTTGTTCCTCTCATTCGTGAGGCAAAGGGATCTCCGAAGCACCCCACGCTCAGTACTTTAGTGCAGAAGTTTGACGAGAAAAAGAACGAAGAAGCGGCTCCGGCAGATAAGACAGCTGCGCCGGATACACCCGCCTCAGAACCCAGCCAAGATGCCGATAACAAACCCCAAAAATCCACCCTAGTGACCGTGGAGAAGGGAACAAAAATCTCAACCGGCTCGCTGAGTTCACGCCCCAAATACCGCACGCAAACAACCCGTACCGTCGAAGCCTCAAATACGTGGGAAGAAGACGCGGCACAAGAAGCCGCCGCCGAACGCCCGCGCCTGCTCAAGCTCCGTGCCGCCCTCATCGCGGCAGCGGTACCGCTCCTCTCGCTTATGATCGCTATTCGGGCCGTCGCATCCGCACCATTCCTCTGGCTGGAATACCGCAGGCCCGGATTCCCCGAAGACAGCTACGGATTCGACCTCGCCGAACGCATGCGGCTGGGCTCCTATGGGCTGGACTACGTGACAAACTAGCCCCCGAAGACTACCTGGCGAAAGCCACCACCGGACCGGCAAACACCCCGGCATTCCTCCAGAGCGAAATTCAGCATATGCACGACGTCAAACGAGTCTTGCTCTTCGCAACCATCGCCGTGGCGGTATTCTGCGTGCTGGCCTTAATCGGCAGTATCTCCCTGAAGGAACGCGCCCCCGGCACTATTCGCCGCAGCCTGTACACAGGCGCTTGGGCTACCGTTATTATGCTCGTGGTGCTAGGTATCATAGGCGCCACCAGCTGGGAATGGCTCTTTACTACCTTCCACACGACCTTCTTCCCGCAGGGCAACTGGCAGTTCCGCATGAGTGATACGCTCATTCGTCTATACCCGCCGCAATTCTGGATTGATGCTGCGCTCGCCATTGTGGTGATAACCTTGCTGATAATCGGTGTGCTGCTGGCGTTCACCTGGCCCACGCGCTACCGCCTCGTGAAGGAAAATCGGTACTACAAAGAGCGCTACCAGATTCGCCAGAAAATCAAGGCGATGCGCGCCGAACGTGACGGCGACATCGAGGCTTAGCGGGTACCCGGCACACGTCCCTACGGCATAAAAAGGCTCTTGAGGTGAATAGATTGGTATTTCTAACACCTTGTTCACCTCAAGAGCCTTTTTCAACGGCATCCTGTTGGTTCCGGGTTATAGGGGGATGCCGCCGCTAAATCCAGGTCGGAATCCACATATGCCCGTACCACTGCTCATACGGGATAACCTGCCCAGTCCACAGAGGCCAGAAGTATGCGCTCACCAGCAGAACCGCCGTCAGGTATACACCCACGCCCAAAACGCCCACGCGCACGCGTCTGACGGAACTGGTACGATTCCCCAAAAGCACGCCCAAACAACCCGCCAAGAGGATGAGAAGGAAAGGCTCAAAGGAGAGAGCGTAGAAGAAGAACATGGTGCGGTTCGGGTAGAGGAACCACGGCAGATAGCCCTGCAGCAAAAACCAGCAGAAAGAGCCCCAAAACGCCAGTCGCGCTTCAGGATAAAAATGACTAGGGCGAGAATTATCGCCGGAATAAACACCCACCAGATCAGCGGGTTACCAATATTGAGGATCGCTTGCGAACAGTTGAGTGCCGTGCATCCTTTTTTTCCCCAAACTTTGGCGCCTCATAGTAGTACGACGTCGGGTGCCCCAGAATAAGCCACTGCCAAGCCTGCGAAGCGTAGCGATGTTCACTGCTGAGCCCCGAATGGAACTTAAACGCGGATGTATGATACTCCCAGAGTAGGCGCAAATCCTCGGGAAGCCACTTCACAGCACCCGAATCGGGGAACTGATTACTCCAGTGGCGGTAGAAAGCGTTTGACGACTTAAAACCAACCAATCCAGGTGGTCAGATAGACGATAAGACCCACGCCAATCATCTGAATAAACGCAGGAATACCCTCTCGAATCAGAGCGACAAGACCCCAATTTTTTTCAACCCCTAGGATGCGCCGCGCATTCATATCCCAAAACACCGTCAGCACACCCATCGCGGCAATAAAGAACAGAGAGTTCCACTTCACCGCTACGGCGGCACCGGCACAAATACCGGCGGCAAACCGCCACAGATGCAAAACCCGAGCCGGGGCCGAAAACAACCTTCTGCAAGCCCGACTCGCCGTGCGCATCCACAATCTTCATAACATTCGCCGCGAGCCTTCTACGCGCTGTTTGTCGGTCAAGAAGCAGACAGACAAAAGTCGCTAAAATCCAGAACATCTGGAAAATATCGAGAAGCGCCAGACGGGATTCCACAAACATCAAACCATCAACGGCGCCCAACAGCGCAGCGATAGAGGCCACAGTGACAGAACGGAACATGAGCCACCCGGCAACCGCCAGAAGCGCCACCGCGAGCGTACCAATAATCGCGGCACTCACACGCCAACCGAAGGCGTTCTCACCAAAAATCGCCATTCCCCAGGCAATCATCCACTTACCCAGGGGCGGGTGCACCACATACTCGGGGCTGTCCGGCAAGATACCGCTAAAATCCCCCCGAAGCGAATGCGTGATCCACGCCGCTCGACCACGAAACTTCATATCCGTAGTGCAGGTACGAATAGGCGTCCTTGGCATAGTAGGTTTCGTCAAAGACAATTGCATTCGGGTGTGCCAGGTTATAAAAACGCAGCACACCCGCTAAGAGTACAATCAGGGTCGGTGCAAGCCAGCCCCAACGGGGCAGCGAAACACGGGCGACGCCCAGAGCCTCGAAAAGATTCGACAGAGAGTACTGCACTCTGGACTTCGTAAAAGAAAGACTAGCGGTTAACATCACCTATCAATCCTATAGGGTGTAAGCCTCCACGTCTTCTTGAAAATACCTGAAACCACAAAAATCTGGCTCACACCATATATAAAATCTATAAAACTACCCCGACATCATGAGGAACTGAGTGCTATAGCGGCACAGCGCATCTCCGAGATGAAAAGCACACACGATACACTGGGGGAGTGAGCGAAACGAAATGTATGAGCGCGATACACAAAGTACCACCTCCGCCGATACAACAATGCAGCCCCTAGCGTCTGATGAGCGTGAGGAAGGTATTCTCATCCTCGGCGGAAACCCCCTATCGGCAACCTCTCAGACGCCAGCGACCGGTTACGGCAGGCGCTCGCTACCGCTGATGTGATCGCCGTCGAAGATACTCGCAAGCTCCGCACCCTTGCCTCCGGGCTGGGAGTGCACACTACGGGACGAATTATCGTAAATCACGACCATAACGAGGCGGAACGCAGTGCCCAGCTCGTGCAGGCGGTCAGCGACGGGAACACAGTTCTGCTGCTCTCAGACGCCGGTATGCCAACCATCTCAGACCCCGGCTATGTTGCTGCATCCGCCGTTGCCGACGCCGACCTGCCGGTGACCGTGATCCCCGGTCCCTCGGCGGCATTGACTGCGCTCGCGCTCTCGGGACTGCCCACCGGACGATTCACTTTTGAGGGGTTCTTGGCGCGTAAAGGCTCAGAACGTACAAGAAGGCTGAACTCCCTGGCGGCGGAAGAGCGCACCATGATTTTCTATGAATCGCCGCATCGTGTAGCCGCCACGCTCACAGATTTTGCCCGGGTCTTCGGGGGCGAACGGTGTGCCGTCGTATGCCGCGAACTCACCAAATTGCACGAAGAAACCCTGCGCGGCACCCTGAACGAACTCGCTGACTGGGCGCACAAAACCCAGGTACGCGGCGAAATCGTGATTGTGGTTGCTGGCGCCGAGCCTCCCGAAACTCCGCAGGCGCAAGATATCGTGAGCCTCGTCCTCGAACGGGTGGATGCGGGGGAACGCCTCAAAAATGCGTGCGCCGCAGTCGCCGCCGAAACGGGTGCCTCCAAACGAGAACTCTATGAAGCCGCCCTCGCCGCTCGAAATGCCAACGTCTAAACACACCTCAACACAGCCCACAGGAGAATACCGTGTGCCATAGTTACTCCGAGCAAACCGAACTCACCCAGGAATATTTAGACTCTCTTGCAGCCTTGGCACACTATAAGATGCCGAGCGAAGAAGAACTGATGGCGAGCGTGCTTCCGCATGGCTGGCAGATCGAAGAAGGGCAAACTCCCGCGCCCTACCGCGCCGAGCTTTACCGAGACGAGACCGGGGGAGGATAGCGCAGGAACCTTCGGGTGAAGGCACCCGCCGCCGCTCCACGAAGGGCGACGACGGACGGTCCCGCAACCTTGTGTTCCCGCCTGCACCCGAGCCTCTGCCGTACGCCATCGTCGATAACCACACCCATATGGATCTGCTTGATGGCGAAGTAGAGTTACTGCCCGGGATGCCCTCGATACTGGGGAAAAACTCGGCATAGGTGCCATTGTGCAGGTCGGCTGCGATATTCCCTCCTCGCTGTATGCGGTTGCCGCCGCCCGCGCCGACCGGCGGGTTTTGGCAGCGGTTGCCGTTCACCCCAACACCGCTCCCCGAACTGGATTCCGCCGGTACCCTTGATGAGGCTCTGGAGACCTTGGATGCGCTTGCCGCCGAACCGCGCGTGCGAGCTATCGGAGAGACCGGACTCGACTACTTCCGCACCGGGGAAGAGGGAACTGAGGCCCAGCAGCACAGCTTTCGCGAGCATATTCGCCTGGCGAAGAAGCACGATCTGGCGCTTCAGATTCATGACCGGCAGGCGCACGATGATGTAGTGCGCATCCTCTTTGAGGAGGGCGCCCCCGAGCGTACTGTATTTCACTGCTACTCGGGCGGGGCTGAGCTGGCGCGCATCTGTAATAAGCAGGGCTGGTACATGAGCTTCGCCGGAACCGTAACCTTCAAAAACTCGAAGGATATTCAGGAGTCGTTGCGTATGGCACGCCCTGAGCTGATTCTTGCCGAGACGGATGCGCCTTTTTTGACCCCGCACCCGTTTAGGGGCCGCCCGAATGCCTCGTACATGACGAACTATACGGTGCGGTTCATGGCGGCGCACCGCGAGCAGAACCTAGAGGACCTGTGCCGAATTATCCGCGCGAACTCGATGCGTGTGTACGGCAGCTGGGGAATTGAGGGGTTCTAGACGATGGTAACGATCAGTGCATAAGGTATAAGTATTTTTTGTGCCACCTTTATCGAAGCCTGCATGAACTATCACGCGTATATGCTATTATGGTAGATGCTATATCTCACCTTAAGGCTTTACCTCATAATTTCTGGAGCAAATTCTGTCTTTGTGTGATATGGCATCCCGATAAATAGCTTTCTATCCCGTAACGTATCAATAGCATGTTAATGTGAGAGAACTAGGGTAAAGCTGTGTCAATCATTTCTTTTTCAAAAAGAATAAAACATTATATATGGATTAATTATGTCAAAGATGGCGCAGGGATAGATAAGATGCGCAGTTGGTATTCGCAGAAAAAACCATACTCTTATGATATTGAAAAATATACTCAGCGTATTAAAAATACTGCAATGCCTAATTCTAGTACATTTATGGTTAATCATCTATTCTATGATTCTCAACTTCCGGAGGGTAATCTTCAGAATGCTCCTAATCAGATATTTATTGTCTGGTTGGGAGATAATCAGATAACTCCAACTCGTCAGAAATCTATCGACCTTATTCGTTCTGTTAATTCTGAAAGTGAAGTTATTCTGATAACCTCGGATAACCTTGCGGATTATGTGCTTCCCGAGCATCCTTTACATCCTTCCTACGAAAAACTAAGTTATATTCAGCGCTCTGACTACTTGCGCGCCTATCTGATGCACCATCACGGTGGTGTGTATATGGATATAAAGCCTATGGATAAGCCCTGGTTGCCTCTTCTTGAGGAACTTAATGCTACCCAAGATATGTGGGTTATTGCTCCGCATGAAATAGGCTCTTGGAATTCGTCACCAGCAAGTGGAGCGTTGGGGAAAGACCAGCGTAACTATTATAAATCGATTGTGAATATGTCTGCTTTTGGATGTAAACCATATAGCAGGTTTACTGATGAATGGCTTACTGAATTAAACCGCAGGATGGATTATTTTTCATCCTTATTGGAGAGCTACGGAGATCCTCAAGCTTTTGGGTATATGCCGGAGTACCCTATTCCCTGGCTTGAGTTGGCGGGAAGGATTACAAGCCCCCTAAGCCTTAAATATATTGACCGTATAAAAATTGTTAAAGATATGAAATTTGGAACATACCCTGGTGGGTACCGGTAAATTACTGCCGTTTCAAATATAAAGAGGAAAAATGAAAAAATATGTTGTTGCTCTTAAGGGTGAAAATCGTCTTAAGTATTTCTTCAATGCCCCGGGGAGCACAGGTTTCGATATATTTTGGGGAGTAGATGGGCGTGCTTTACCTACTCCTGGGGAAAGCCCTGAATTTGATGCTGTCTATTTTGAGAAAAGAAAAGGCCGTCTAGCCCGTCCTGGAGAAGTAGGATGCGCCTTGAGCCATACTTACGTGTGGCGTGATTTTCTAGAAAGCGGGGAAGAATGGGCGCTTGTTGCTGAAGACGATGCATTGATCCACCCCTCCATTGATAAAATTGTCTCTCGGGTTATTGAAATCCCGCAGCATTGGTGTGGTGAATTTTGCGGATGGCTGGTCCACCCAGATGGGTCGTATGAACCCCCGCACTCCTTACCCCCGGTTGTCGTTGTTTTCTCCGTTTATTTGGGGCTCATCACCGTTTAGGGTACTGCGCTAGTGATTGGACTGCCTGTACAGGACTGTATCTGATCTCTCGGTCGGCGGCGCAGAAAATTATTGAGCAGATTGATGCGCGCGGCTCACAATACTGGCTAGCAGATGATTGGCCCCTTTTCGCCGCTGATTTTGGGGTGGATATTAAGGTTATGCAACCAGGGCTGTGCGGCTGGACAGGAAATAGTCTTATTGAGGAAGATGGAACACACTTTGTGTACCGTAAAGCAAACCAGGCAAAAAATCAGCCGCTCCTTAACAAGCTGCGGATTTACGCAGCCCCCAAAGCTCGCTTGAAGAATGCACAAAACATCGTCAAATCGACTCTCTGGCAGATACGGAAGAAACGCAGAGTTCTCAAGTAAATACCCGCACCAGTGAGCGGCGTCCTTCGACCTAGATCTGCAACCTTCCGTAGAATAGATAGAGTGAGAGAAAATCTGAGCGATAAACCCCTGCTGGGTCCCCAAGAAATCCGCGACCTTGCCGCGCAGCTGGGCATTCGCCCTACAAAGACCCTGGGGCAGAACTTCGTGATTGACCCAAATACTATTCGTCGCATCGTTGCCGCAGCGGATATTACCGACGACGAAACCGTGCTCGAAATCGGTCCCGGACTTGGTTCTCTCACTCTGGGGTTGGCAGATGCCGCGCGCCAGGTTGTTGCGGTCGAAATCGATCCGCCATTGGCGCAGCAGCTACCGCATACTATCGCCAAATTCCGCCCCGAGAAGGCACAAAACGTTAATGTGGTGCTTATGGATGCCCTCAAGGTGACTGAGCTTCCCCACACGCCGGATGCGCTGGTCGCTAACCTACCCTATAACGTTGCGGTTCCGGTGCTTCTGCACCTTTTCGCGCAGTTCCCGAGCATCCGCCACGCCTTGGTGATGGTGCAGGATGAAGTTGCCGATCGTCTGGCGGCGAAACCCGGCTCTAAGATTTATGGGGTTCCTTCGGTGAAGGCAAGCTGGTATGCTGAGGTCTTTAAAGCGGGGGTTATCGGTAAAAACGTATTCTGGCCAGCCCCGAAAATTAACTCCGGGCTTGTGGGATTCAGGATGCGCCCGCAGCCGCTCGCCGATATTGACCGCGACGAAGTCTTTGCCGTGATTGACGCTGCTTTCGCTCAACGGCGGAAGACCCTGCGGGCCGCGCTTGCCTCATGGGCTGGTTCCGGTGCTCGTGCCGAAGCGATCCTGACCGAGGCGGGCATTACTCCTACTGAGCGTGGCGAAAAGTTAGATATTCACGGGTATATTCGGATTGCCCAGGCGGCGCATCGGGTGCCAGCTTTAGTGGCGGATGAAAGTTAAGACCGGGAAACCGGAGATGGATAAAGAATGCATGTTCTAGAAACTCGGGCAAAAGCGCCCGGCAAAGTAAATCTCTATCTTGCCGTGGGGAACCCCCGCGAGGACGGCTACCATCCGCTCGCCACGCTCTTTTCTTCGGTCAATATCTACGAAACCGTAACCGCACGCGACGGTCAGGAACCGGGAATTACCCTGAGCCTGGATATTGTTCCTGAGTCCCTGGTCGATCAGCAGCACCATGTCGGAGAATTTGATCTAGCCGAGGTGCCGTTGGACGAGTCGAACCTGGCGCATCGTGCAGCCGTCTCTATGGTGCAGGCGCACGGGCTCACCGTAAACGATCTGAACCTGCACCTGCATATCGATAAAGCCGTTCCCGTGGCCGGGGGCATGGCGGGTGGCTCGGCAGATGCCGCCGCCGCGCTTCTTGCGGTCGACCAGTATCTCTACGAGAAGCGGCTTACCGAACGCACCCTCGGACTCGAAGAGCTGCTTGCCCTAGCTGCGCCTTTGGGTGCCGACGTGCCTTTCGTGGTGCGTGCCGCGTTCCCGCTAGGCGGGTTAGCCGTGGGGGAGGGCACCGGAACCGAGCTGCGCATCGTGGAACTGCCTGAAGACATGATTCCACTCGATATTGTACTGGTCGCCGCCTCAGAAGGGCTCTCGACCCCGCAGGTATTTAGCGAGCTTGATGAGGGACGCGTCGCCGGGCGTTACCCCGAAGCTGGCGAGCTGCAGGTTCCTTCGGGGCTGCTGCACGCGCTAACCCAGACGGAAGCGCCGATTGCGCGCATCCACGAAATTGGCAGGCAGCTTCGCAACGATTTGCAGGGACCAGCCGTGACCCTAGCACCCGATCTTGAAACTATTTTGACCATGGATAATGAGAGCATGGTTGAGGCGTTTGTCTCTGGGTCAGGGCCTACCGTGGCTATTCTTGCGGAGGACGCGACCGCAGCCGATGAACTCGCCGCAGCACTTCGCCGCCGAGGCCGTCACGCGATAGCCACACAAACCCCCGCGATGCTCTAATTCCCTGGAATAGTACCTTACTCCTCTGTAATAGGCGCAGTATCTAAACGTAGCTGCTTCGGAATACGTTTGAGGATGCGGTACTGAAGAATACCCTCCAGCGCCCCAAGATTTCCGCCCGTCAGATACGCCGCCCGAAAACGAGTCGTAGGGCTTATAAGTTTGGGAGCCTGCCGCAGAATCTCCAGAATGGACGCCTTTGTGCTGGGACCGCGCATTCCATGCCGCCGATAGTGCATCCACAGCAGTACCTTGTATTTTTGGTAGGCGCGCTGCTGATGAAAAATGCGTTTAGGTTTATCCCGCAGAATGTAGTGCAGAAGCGGCCCATGCGTAAGCGCCGCCGGAACGCCTGCAAGCTGCACACGCCAGGCAAAATCGGTCTCTTCGGAACTCTTATATGAAGAATCCATACCCCCAGCCTCAAGATATACGTGGCGAGGAATCGAAAAATTACCCCCGGCAACCGTCGGCAGAAAACCAGCATAGGGGGTGAGCTCATCGTCGTAGAAAATCCTGGTGCGTGTGCTCAGAGTCTTCTGGTCATCGCCGGGTTCAAGACCGTAAGCCCGCAGAACTTCGGGAGTATTGACCCGATCATGAAGCAGAGACCCGCTTGCTATGACAGGGGAATATAGGTTTTGCACGTGCAGATGCGAAAGCCACCCAGTCAGGTTCTACAAGATCATCGCCATCGCAGAAGATAAGGACATCACCCGCGGCTTGTACCGCCCCCATATTGCGGGCGTGGCTGGCTCCGCCACGCTGGGATGCATCTATTACCCGCAGGGGATAGGGGGCACTGTAGCTTTCGACCACGGTGCTGGTACCGTCGGTACTGCCGTTATCGCAAATGAGCACCTCAAAACTAGGGTTACCGGTTTGGGCTGCGAGGGCATCAAGCTGCTGCGTAATGTAGTTGGCGCCGTTATACACCGGAATAATGACGGATGCTGCAACGGGTTTGGGGCAAGTCACGACCGGTCTCCTTTCACCTGCTCGGCTACCGGGTACGAGTTCCCTTCGGTATCAAGGTCACGGATGCGCCGCGCCGGAACGCCCGCATACACGCCATGAGGCGCACAATCGTGCACCACCACGGCACCGGCGGCAATCACGCATCCTTCGCCGATCGTAACCCCGGCGGTAATGACAGCGTTTTGCCCCACCCACGTGCCGTTTTTGATGTGTACGGGACGAGTAATATTTGCTCCCGCGCGCTGAGCGGCGGAACCAATTTCATGGGTGTCGGCAAAAATGGTGACGCGCGGCCCCAGAAAAACATTATCTCCTAGAGTCGTATGCGCGCCCACTAAAGTTTCTTTATTGACAAAACAATTCGTGCCCATTACGACCTTAGGCATAATAGTGGAACTAGGATCGCAATATGTTCCGGCACCAAAAATAATGCCATTTTTGGTGAGTTCACGTCGTTTTTGCGCATTCGTGCGTTCTCGCCGCATAAGATGCAGGCGGTATTTCAAATCTTTGAGTTTCTGAATCATGAGAATTCGTGTGAGTGAGTGTGACCTATGCGGCTCTACCACCGTGGCAAGCCCGTCTGAAGATATTGTAGCCTACCTGCTGGCGGCGGTCAGCGGGCTGTTATTCTGGGGTAGGGAGTAACGCGAGAATGTTTTCTTTATACGGGATCAGTTTATGGCACCCGCATGAAGAAAACACTCCCGGAATTTATGATGCACTGAGTATTGCCTCCGTGTCTCTCAATAGTCTGTGATATAAAACCCACTCGGTCACGGTGATTACCAAGTATCCCGGACGATACCTAAAAACGTATATACTAAGTGGTATATCGCGCGGTGTGATGACGCACATTTTGCATAGTTCAGGTCAAAATTACGCGCGACCTATTCCCGCTCGAACTCGCACGAAATGAATACCCCATGCCCCACGACGTAGATATTATCGTAGGCGTTCCCGAAGGCGCCGGGTGGGCGCCCATCCATGAGATGGCGCGCCTGATGGCATCGTACTGGACGCGCGCATCGTCACCCCTGACCCGAGCGCATCGCTCAAACCCGCTACCAAAAATTTTTGGGGCGCCTGCCGCGTATTCCCGGCGGAAGACGTACCGCCCTTTGTTATCGCCAGCGACCCCTGGACAGCTTTACGCTATCGCGCAGCCGCGCCTCGCCGCACGACGCTATGCTGGGGTTTACGGGTGGGTTATCGATAGTTTCTGGGATGACCGCATTCCCGCCATCGCCACCAACGGAACCTATAACACCGTTTTTGTGGCGGACCGCGACGACGTGCACGATTGGCGCAGCGCCGGGGTTAAAAAAACGTGCGGGTGCTTCCCTGGGGTGCAGACGTGGAGTAAATTCGATGAGCATCTGGCGCATCCGAAAACCACCGATGTACTTCGTGTGGGGCGCCAACCCTCCGCCTATGACGACGATGAACGCACCGCAGAACTTGCCCGGCAAGCTGGGAATAACCTTCGCGGGGCGCCCGCCGTTCGGCGTAACCGATCGAGAATCCGTCGAGTCTTTGCAGAGAGCACTCGCGGACGCCAAAGTTTGTACTGGCTTTTTAGTACTTTGGTGAGTCCCGCATCGTACACGCACCCAAACAAGGAGTACATTACCGGGCGCTGGACGGACGCGCTCGCCCACGGGGTAACTGTGGTGGGGCAGGTGCCTAAAACCGAAAGCACGCGCGAGATACTGTGGGATGGAGCGACCGTCGATATTGACCCGCAGGATGCTCGCGCCGGGCTGGATGCGGTGGCGCAGCTTGTGAGCGAATGGACACCTGAGCAGAGTCGAAACCAGGTGCGTATGGCGCTGCAAAGACTGGATTGGCGGCACCGTTTCACCGAGCTATTTCAGGCTGCGGGTTTGCGCAGCCCCCGGCTGGATGCGGACCTAAAGGCTATGGCTGCGGACCTTGCGGATGCTTCCCCGAGTTTATAAAAAGAGCCTTGATAGTGAATGCAACGTTGAGGAACCCGTTTTCTTCGCATCAAGGATCTTTTAGCAGGGGAGCGGACTATCCGAGGAGTTCCGAGAGTTCCAGCCAGCGCATCTCTAGCTCGTCGATCTCATCCTGAAGCGCCTGCTGTTTTTGCCCTAGGTCGGCAAGCCCGGCGTAATCGGCGGGGTCGTGTATGCTCATCTGTTCGGAGAGCTTACTCTGTTCCTCTCCCAATTTCCCGAGGCGACGCTCGATCGCAGCGGATTCCTTCTGTGCCGCGCGTGCCTGCGCCCCCGATACTTTCGGCGTGCTCTTGGGATCAGAGTCCGTTGATGCAGCCTGGCCGCCAGAAACCGAAGAATCATTCTTTTTTGTTGGAGCGGATGCACCGCCTGTAACACCGGCGGCAGAACCGCCCCGACCCGCTGCAGAAAGTGCCAAATACTCGTCCACCCCACCGGGCAGATGCCGGAAGGAACCGTCAATCACCGCATACTGCTGATCGGTCACACGCTCCATGAGGTAACGGTCGTGAGAAACCACCAGCAGGGTGCCGGGCCAGGTGTCGAGCAGATCCTCCATTGCCGCCAGCATATCGGTATCCAGGTCGTTTGAAGGCTCGTCCAGAATCAGCACATTCGGCTCGTCTAAGAGAATGAGCATGAGCTGTAGTCGTCGCTTCTGCCCACCCGAAAGATCTTTCACCGGGGTAGAAAGCTGCGCGCTCGTAAAACCTAGCCGCTCCAACATCTGCGAGGGCGACATCTCTTTGCCGTCGGCAATATAGCTGCGCTTCTTGCGGCCGATCACATCAGATACGCGGTCGTTCTCAACCTCTTTCAGCTCATCCAGCTGCTGGGTGAGAGTGGCAACCTTGACGGTCTTACCGCGTTTCACACGCCCCTCGGTCGGTTCCAGAGAGCCGGTGACCAAGGCAAGCAAGGTTGATTTTCCGGCACCATTCACGCCCAAAATACCGGTGCGCTCACCCGGCGCAATCCGCCAAGTTACGCGACGCAGCACCTCACGTTTGCCGTCGGGCAGCGAAGAATCCTCAAAGGTGACCGAGACGTTCTCAAGATCCACCACGTCCTTACCCAAACGGGAAACCGCCATCTGCTTGAGTTCCACGGTATTACGTACCGGCGGCACATCGGCAATCAGTGCATTCGCCGCGTCAATACGGAACTTCGGCTTCGAGGTGCGCGCCGGGGCACCGCGACGCAGCCACGCCAACTCTTTACGCATCAGGTTCTGGCGCTTTGCCTCCGCGGCGGCCGCCTGCCGATCGCGCTCCACACGCTGCAGAACGTAAGCCGCATACCCGCCCTCAAATGGTTCCACGATATTATCGTGAACCTCCCAGGTGTCGGTACTGACTTCATCGAGAAACCAGCGGTCGTGAGTGACCACCAGCAGACCGCCCGCGTTCTTGCTCCAGCGGCTTTTCAGATGATGTGCAAGCCAGGTAATTGCCTGCACATCCAGGTGGTTAGTGGGCTCGTCCAGCATGAGCACATCCCATTCCTGTATCAGCAGAGCAGCCAGCGCTACGCGGCGACGCTGCCCGCCCGAGAGTGAAGAAACCGGCGCATCCCAGGGCAGATCAGACACTAAACCGGCAATAACATCACGAATACGCGGCTGCGAGGCCCACTCATACTCTGGAGTATCACCCACCAGGGCGTAACCGACCGTATGGGAATCGTTGAGAACGTCGGACTGATCCAGGTACCCGACACGCGTGCCACCGCGCGCCGTCACGCGCCCGGAGTCCGGCTCAAGACGCCCCGCCAGAATCTTCATGAGCGTGGATTTACCGTCGCCGTTGCGACCCACAATGCCGATGCGGTCGCCCTCATTAATGCCGACGGTCACCCCCTCGAAAATAGTGCGGGTAGGGAACTGAAGGTGCAGCGCTTCGCCGCCAAGTAAATGTGCCACATATCCAGGGTAACGCCTGACTCCCACACGCCTGGAAGTCTTTACACAAATCTGGCGAAAACCGTGCAGGCAGTTGACCTTAAGGTCGTTTGGGAAAGTGTAGGCAGCCGACCGTCAATAATTCCCGCGGCTTTTGTGAGCAATAATCCGGCATAGAATGAGGTAAGAATGCAGAGGTAATTAACGTAATATGTATTACTTTTTCTCTGAAGGCTCTGTTAGGCTGATGTCGTACGACACTATGTAAGGCTTTTGCAGGTTGTTCGTTACGCACCACATTCCACAAGCTAACTCCCTCGGCACCCTCAAACATTTTTAAATTTAAAAACACACATGGCACAAAAACTCTCCCGCGTAACCCGCGATATTTGGGCGCTTTCACTCGCCACGTTCATTAACCGCGCAACCGGTTTCCTCGGACTTTTCGCCGCCGTCTTCTTCAACGAAATCAAGCTTGATGCCCAAGCCGTCGTTCTCGCCCTGCTCATCGTAGGTATCGCGGGTGTGAGCGGGTCGCTTGTTGGCGGGCATCTCGCCGATAGAATCGGTAAGCTCCCCGTCCTGCTGGGAAGCACCCTCATCAATATCGTTATTTTTACCGCTCTCGCGCTCGCAGATTACACGCTCGGGTGGTGGACGGTAACTATTGCTGCGCTTAACGTCTTTGTCTCTCAATCCTTCGTGGGACCGGCTTCCGCGCTGGTCGCCGCCTCTGCCACCGGGCGTGAGCGAGTCAGCAGGTTCGCGTTCTACCGTATCTTTATCAATGTGGGAAGTATCGTCGCCCCGGCACTCGTGGGTGTGATCGGGCGCGAACATTTTAATCTGCTGTTCTGGTTTTCGGTCGCGGGTTCGGCTCTCGTTCCCCTCATCCTGTACTGGGGGATGCACGGCGCAGCTACCGCCCGGAACGATACCGCAGACGCTACAGAATCTTCCGAACCCCGCGAGAGTTCGCCCGCCGCAGATAATCCCCGAAATAAGCTAGCGCACATCTTTCGGGTATGTGGGGTACGCTCGCCCTACCCTTTGTCTACATAGCCATGGCGTTCACGATGGTAGTGTATGCGCAGCATCAAAGCGCGGTTCCGCTGCGGCTCGACAGTGAGCCCAACGGGGTGCAGCTTTACTCGCTCTTACTGATCATCAACCCCGTAATCGTGATCTTTTTCGAGTATCCGCTCAGCCATCTCACTAAACGGCTACCTTCATACCTCGCCCTGAGCCTTGGAATTTTTGTTATGGGATTTGGAGTAGCGCTTACCGGTATCTGTGCTTCTCTGCCCGCCATCGTCATTGCCGGATGGGTGCTGTTTTCCGTAGGGGAGTGCCTCTTTGCCCCTATGTCGCACACCTATGTGGCGGAACTAGCCTCTGAAGCCGCGCAGTCGCGTTCCCAAAGCTACCTGGCGACCGTGCAGTCTATCGGATATGCGCTGGGCCCGGGCATCGGAAGCTGGATGCTTCTCGTGCTCGCCGCTGGAGCCTGGGGCGGCTTTATGATCTTGACTCTGGCTGCCGTTGGGATGGTTCTCTGTGCTCGTCTGGGTGAACCGCGTGAATCCGGTGCAGATCATGCCGATGAGAGGGATAAATCTTAGGGCACCTGAGGTGCCACAGGCACCGCATGAACACAAAAATTAGGGCTTCCCAAGGGCATAGAGCGGCGTGTGTGAGAACGCTGCTATTTTTGCTACACTATGGAGTATCCGTTTCTTTGTCCGTCAAACCGACGGGTGTTCATGCGGATAATCCGCCATGGTGTAATGGCAGCACAGCGGCCTTTGAAGCCGTTTGTCTAGGTTCGAATCCTGGTGGCGGAGCGAATAGTTCGGGGGTAGACTTCCGGCTATATCCCACACCTAACAAGGAGACATCTAGGTGAACGCAGAAAATCGGAAGGCACCTTCGGCTGTTATTGTTTTGGCTGCGGGAGCTGGCACTCGTATGAAATCTGCTACCCCCAAAGTTATGCACGCGATAGGCGGCCGTTCCATGGTGGAACACGCCGTAGCTGCCGCCCGAGACCTAGACCCTCAGCGTCTAGCCGTTGTGGTGCGGCACCAGCGTGATAAGGTAGCCCAGCATATTCTTGATTTTGATGCCCAGGTCGCCATCGTTGATCAGGACGACATTCCCGGTACCGGTCGAGCCGTTGAAGTCGGTCTTACTGCCTCGATAATTCCGATCTCGTTGATGGTACCGTGTTGGTCACCTACGGCGACGTACCCCTGCTTCGCGCCGAAACCCTGCGCGAACTGATGGACTTCCACGAAGAGGGACGCAATGCCGTTACCGTGCTCACCACCAATATCGAAGAGCCCGGTGCCTACGGGCGCATCGTGCGCGACCAAGCGGGCGAAGTTACCGCCATTGTGGAGGCCAAAGACGCAACTCCTCAAGAGCTGGCGATTACCGAAATCAACTCGGGTATCTACGCTTTTGACGCCAAGGTTCTGCGCGAAGCTCTGCTAGAGGTCACGACCGACAACGCGCAGGGCGAAAAATACATTACCGATGTGCTCGCTATAGCCCGCGATAAGGGGCATCGCACCGCCGCCCTCGCTATTGAGGATCGCTGGGAGGTTGAAGGCGCGAACGACCGCGTGCAGCTTGCGCAGCTTGGGCGTAAACTCAACGAACGCATCCTGGAAAAACATATGCGTAACGGCGTAACTATCGTGGACCCCCACAACACCTGGATCGACGTAACCGTTACCCTTGAAAACGATACAACTCTGCTGCCCGGCGTGCAGCTGCACGGGACAACAAAGGTCGCCACCGGTGCAACTATTGGTCCGGACACAACCCTGACCGATATGACTATCGAAACCGGCGCAACCGTTATCCGCAGCCACGGTTTCGGTGCAACCATCGCCGAAAACGCCACCGTAGGCCCCTTCTCATACTTGCGCCCCGGTACCGTTCTGGGCGCGAACTCAAAACTCGGGGCCTTCTGCGAAGCCAAGAACTCACAGATCGGCCAGGACGCCAAGGTACCCCACCTCACCTACGTAGGGGATGCCGAAATCGGCGAAGGCGCCAATATTGGTGCGGGATCCATTTTTGCCAACTATAACGGGGTTACTAAGAACCGAACCGTTATCGGCGCGCATACCCGCATGGGCTCGGGCGGCATCTACGTGGCACCTGTCACCGTTGGAGACGGCGCATATTCCGGTGCGGGAGCCCTGATCCGCAAGGATGTTCCGGCGGGTGCGCTCGCTATTTCTGAGACTTCCCAGCGCAATATCGATGACTGGGTTCTAAAAAATCGTGAAGGAACCGAGTCTGCACAGGCTGCTGAGGCCGCGCAGGAGTAGTTTTCACACACCGAGTTCACAAGGAAAGCGAACACAATCATGTCTAGCGAGATTACCAATCCTGGGATGCGTAAAATGGCAGTGGTGTCCGGGCGGGCGCATCCGGAACTAGCCGAAGAAATCGCTGCTGAACTGGGGCATGACCTGCTGCCGACCTCTGCGTATACCTTCGCCAACGGTGAGACCTATGTGCGCTTCGAGGAATCTGTGCGCGGCGCCGATGCTTTCGTGATTCAGTCGCACCCGGCGCCCATCAACGAATGGCTGATGGAACAGATCATTATGATTGATGCGCTCAAACGTGCCTCCGCCCGCTCGATTACCGTAGTTTCGCCTTTCTACCCCTTATGCCCGCCAGGATAAGAAGCATAAGGGACGTGAGCCTATTTCGGCTCGTCTGATTGCCGATCTGTACAAGACCGCTGGCGCGGACCGCCTGATGTGCGTCGATCTGCATACTTCGCAGATTCAGGGTTTCTTTGATGGTCCGCTCGACCATCTCTTTGCTATCCCAGTTTCTGGCGAATTATATTCGCGGGCGCGTTGAGAACCCCGAGAACGTGACCGTCGTTTCCCCGGATACCGGTCGTGTACGCGTGGCTGAGCATTGGGCTGCCCTGCTCGGCGGTGCCCCTTTGGCCTTCGTGCATAAGACACGCGATATTAACGTGCCGAATCACGCCGTCTCGAAAACCGTCGTGGGCGACGTTGAAGGGCGTTCCTGCGTACTGATCGACGATATGATCGATACCGGCGGAACCATTGCTGGCGCGGTCAAGGTTCTGAAGGATAAAGGCGCGAAAGAAGTCATTATCGCGGCAACCCACCCCGTATTTTCTGGTGCAGCCGTCGATATTCTTTCCGGATGCGGTGCCTCCGAAGTGGTTGTCACTAACACGCTGCCCGTGCCTGCCGAGAAGTCTTTCGATAATCTGACGGTTCTGTCGATTGCTCCGCTGATAGCACGTGCTATCCGTGAGGTCTTCGACGAAGGATCTGTGACCAATATCTTCAACGATCACGCCTAAATCGTATATATCGCATTCACCCCGTGGCCGAGCTTCGACAGTTCGGACACGGGGTTGATGTTATTGGATCGAGAAAAATATCCCCGTCTGAGAACGCTAGCGCTCAGACGGGGATATTAACTACTTAGAGGCTATGCACCTCATAATCTGCTGTTTTAGTTCTGCACCTGTGCCTGCGAGAGCCACGGCAGAATCTCGAAGAGCGAGTTTTCAATCTCATCGACCGCGATGCGTGCCGCCTCTTTACCCTGACGGTACGGATCACCAATGTTATCGCTTGTGCGGGGCGCCTGATTATGGCTGTACAGGTATGAGATCGGTTCTGCCTCGGAACCGACTTCTTGCTTCAGGTTAGCTACCTGCTTGATGAGATGAACCTTGTGGTGGTACTGCGGCCATTCGCGGATAATCCAATCGGCGTGTTCCGCCTCCGCCACCAGGATCAGGGTAGCGCGTTCCACCATGTCTTCGGTGAGCTGCTTGGCGCGGTACCCGGAAATATCGTAGCCGCGCTCGTCAAGCTGTTTACCCACGTAACGGTATACGCGCGAGCCCGAAAGTGCCGAAGTTCCGGCGCTGGTGAAAATCCAGTCGTCGGTCAGACCGTATTCTTCGGAGAGCTGGCTTGCGATAATCTCTGCCGCCGCACTGCGCGCTACGTTCCCGGTGCACACGAAGACCGCTTCCATAGGCCCCTGGAGCCTGGGAGCGAGCCTGCGCCTGCGCACCACGCCCGAGCGAACTTCGCCCGGCGCGAGCTTAAACGGAGAGGCATGGGATGCTGCGCGTTTTACGGGACGGACGGAAGCTGTCGGATGCACAGATGCCTGAGCAGGAGCCGAACGGAAACCCGTCGGCTGGGCTGCTGGCTGGGCACTCTGCGTATCCCGTATCCTGCGCATCCTGGGCGGAAGTAGAGAGCGTGTTGTTTGCGCCATCACGCACCTTCAAGGTCTGGTGAGCGGGCCGCGAGGGCTCTGTGCGGGTGTTCTCGTTAGACGTGGGACGAGCATTATCACGCTGAGCAAGTTTTCGAGCCAGCTGAGCCTGATTCTGCTCGCGCTGCTCTCGTTCAGACTGAGTCTGCTCGTTCTGCTGTCCGGCATTGGATTCTTCAGCGCGCGTGCGCTGAGCCTGTTCCTCTCGGCGACGGCGAGCCTCTAGACGTTGACGGTGAACTTCCGCGCGTTCACGTTCGCGCCGGGCTGCTTCATCTTCCTGGCGCTGAGCGTCCTCTGTCTGAGACTGCTGACTTTCTCCACTGTGAAGATTCAGTTCTTCCTGCGCGCGGCGAATGGCGATTGCCTCTTTACGGGTCTGCGGCTTATACCCGGGCTGCAGAAGCTTCTCCATATCGAAGCCCGCGAACTCGGGCTTGTTCGCAAGTTTCTCGCTGATAGAGGGTTCACTCTGCTTGTGACTCGTTGGAATATCCTCCGGGGTCTGCTTGGATGTTGCCGGAATGCTATTCCATGGATTAGCGGCAGCAGACTTTTTCTGGGGTGTGGGAATGCTGTTCCACGGGTTATGGGTTGCTGCTGTAGATGCTGATGCCGTGCTCTGCTGTTGAGTCTGTTGCTGGGGAGTTTCAGGCTTTTTATGAGTCTGAGCATCTTGACGTGCGCGAGCCTGCGCTGCGGCAACAATTTTGGCGGGGGAGTAGCCAGGGTCGGACTGCGCAAGATGCGACTGAACCGGCTTAGACTGCACAGAGGAACGCGAAGCTACTTCAGCGGGCCTTGGCTGTTGGTGGGTCCTTCGCTGCGGTTGATGTGCCTGGGCGCGCTGCTGGGTGGGCTGGCTCTGGTTCTGCTGCGCCGATGAAGGACTCTGCTGGCGCTGCGCCATTTGCTCATTTGCTTGACGCGCAAGGTTGGTGCGCACCGTATTCTTCAAGGCAGCATTCCGAGCTGCAGGGTTCTTGGCAATCGAATTCTTGGGGCGTACCTTTTTTGCGCCGGTTGTTTTTGCGGATGCGGTGCGCGCCTGAGCTGACCTCTGCGGCGCTGTGCCAGACTTGGGGCGCTTGTTCTGCGCCGCAGCTGCGCCGGGTGCTTGTGAACGAGACGAGGTGGAACGCTGGGTTATGGGTATCCGCGCGGTCTTCGGGCGCGGAGAATTTGTACGCGCAGCAGTATTTTCCACGCGAGGAGTCTGCTGCTGAGATTTATGCTGTTTTGCGTAACGCTGTGCCGCAGCCTGCACATCGTTGGTATCCATGAGAACCGTTTGATCCAGCTCTGCGCTGTTCGTCGTCGGCTTGGTAATCTGCTGCTCTGGCTTCTTTTTACGCTTTGAAATCTTGCCGTGGAATTCGCCGATGTTAATCGACCTAGTTTTCCGAACCATCGGGCTTGACTGCGTCTGCGGTGCCGCCTGAGAATTTTTACGGTTGCCGCCCACGGAACGCTGTGCCCCCGTGGCGGAAGAAAGTATACTTGCGGCACGGCGGCGAGCATCGGCTGCCTGCTGTGCCTGCCTCTCTGCGGCCTGTTTTTCAGCTGCAGCACGTTCTGCAGCACGCCGTTCTTCTGCTTCGGCGACCGCAATATCGCGTGCCGCGCGTATGTTAATGCTGGACGTTACCGGTCCAGTGTTATGCAACCCCTGGGAGCGGGACTCGTCCTCTCGCGCTTTCCTCTTTTGAGCAGCGAGCGAGCGTACTTCTTTGTGGAAGATCCTGTGACCTACGGGAGGCGCTGCGTGCGGAACGTTGGGGCAGGTCATGTCGCGCGCTCAAACGTGCGACCCCATCCTGAAGGGAAGACCTTGAGGATCCCCCTGCTCGGCGGCGTCCGGAAGCGGTATCGGCGGAGGGGGACTCACGGTTATCCTGCCCGGCAGGTACACCAGAGTCAGACAGATATTTGTCCCTGAGGGACTGAATATTAAAAATTCCCATGGATACCTTTCAGAGTCTCGGACGCTCCAGAAGCGCATTGCGTTGCCTCCAGGGCAGGGCTACTCACCTATTATTTTACCTGTAGAACACAATTTGTCAGTCTTTGGAGGGTTCCTAGCGTGTATCTTGATGTTGTGTTAGGCACGAGCAGAGTACACGACGGTAGTGTTTACGCGGATAAATTTTCGCGAAAAAACTATGTATCATAATACGTCTTATACGCCGCAAAGATTAAGCAGAAATATGCATAGTCTGAAAATAATCCTGATCTGCATGCTAAAATCTACATACGTATTTTACGTGTATTTTTTATCGGCACCAGCCGTTTCACGAAAGCACAATTCATGAAATTCCTCACCGCGCTGCGGACTGAACTGGGGCAATTGAGCTACTCACTCAAAGCTCGTAAAACCCCTCAACAATGGCGAGATCAATACGCCGCAATTCGTGGTATCCGCATTTTTAACACGCCATCTATACACTATCGAGGCCCCCGTACAGAAGTATGGGGTATTGCGATGGTTAAAGATGAAATAGATATTTTGCCTTCTGTTATTGACCATATGTTTCAACAGGGAGTACATCGGCTGCTTATTGCGGATAATCTTTCGCATGATGGTACCCGGGAATATATTCGTGAAAGATCAACTCACGACTCTAGAATTATCTATGCTGAAGATAATTACATTCCGTATGTACAATCCGAGAAAATGACGTGGTTAGCGCATCTGGCCTGGCGATACGGTGCACGATGGGTTATTCCTTTCGATGCAGACGAATTTTGGTATGCGCCTTCAGATACGCTCGCAAAATTTTTACAGACCTGCCAAAGCTCGGTAATTTATGCCGGATTCCATCATTCGGTACCTGTCACGGAGAACCCGAGTGATGTTATCAACACGGAACTTGTGATGGATACGGCAGATTCCTTCCCCGGAAAGGTGGCCTTTCGTGCCCATCCTTTTGCTGTTGTGGTACGTGGTAACCACGAAGTACGCCGTTTAGGCGCTCATGAACATTCCTTAGAGATCGTGCATGTGCAGTATCGGGGGGCTGCTCAGATTGCGCGAAAAGTTCGGCAAGGAGCCGCCAGCGCTGTGAGCACAGGCCGAGACGCCACAGTGATTACTCCGCATTGGCTTGCTGGCAGTAAGCTCAGCGATAGTGAGATTCAAGAGGTATGGACCAATATCTCTCACGGTCTGCCGGATGAGCGCATCCAGTTCAAAGCTGAAGGTCCTATGGCGCGCGGAAAATTTTTGCGGTGGAGAAGCTGGAACGAAGACGGTTCCTTAAACAAATTCTCTTCTGATGCCTCAGGTAATGCTGGGGGCTCATCATGAGTAAAGAATCTACACCCGTTATGGCAGGAGTACCTAGTACTAGGTACGTTATGCTGGATAGCCTGACAATTTTGCGGGGTCCGGCTGCGCTATTCGTCTTTTTCTACCATACGAGGTGGGCGCATGTGGTTCCTAGCGCATCCGTGGGATATGTAGGAGTCGCATTGTTCTTCGTGCTTTCGGGCTTCGTGCTGACCTGGTCGTATAAGCCCGCCGACGGATGCCAAGAAATTCTATCTGCGCCGATTTCGCGCGTGTATACCCGCTGCACCTTTTCTTCTTTGCACTTGCTTTGGCAATTCTCGTCCTGACTCAGGAAGCCCCATCTGCGGGTGCTACATTAAGCAACCTGGTTCTGCTCCACGCCTGGGTGCCGAATTGGGACTATATTTTTTCGGTCAATGGGGTGAGCTGGTCTTTAGGCTGCGAGGCTTTTTTCTATGCCTGTACTCCGCTCGTGTTGGGTTGGCTCAGCCGCCGCTCCCCGAAGGCGGGATATACCGTTTTGGCGGGTTGGTTCCTGCTGACGGTGGCGGTGGCGAGCGCTATAGCACTTACCTCTAATTACGCCGATGTTGTGGTGTACGCTAACCCGTTGCTTCGTTCGGGTGAGTTCGCCTTAGGCATGCTCTTAGGACTTCTGGCGCTTAAAGTTCGTGACGGCGATTTAGCGATGCCACGGATACGTACCTGGCAACTGTGGGTGGTAACAGCACTTGCTTTAGCCGGGATTTCTGGTGTTTCTAAAGTTAGTTTGCCGCAGACCATCAACGGGTTTGTGCTTGACCCGGTATGGTTCTTGCTGATTGGGATGTTTGCGCTTCACGACATACAGCGCGCGCAATCGCATCATCAGGTTGGTGAGCCGGTGCCGGGGAATTGGATACGCCGCTCTCTCGTGTATTTCGGTGAGGTGAGTTTTGCCTTCTATCTGGTCCATGAAATTGTTATTTTCCGATTCATCAAGACCTCTTTAGGGAGCGATATGATTCGCATGGATGCACGGGGAATCTTGATGATGCTCATAATCTTGGTGATTTCTATACTTGCAGCGATTATTGCGCATCATCTGGTGGAGCGTCCTGCTCGTATTATGATTCTCAAGGCATCCACGCGCACTCTGTGAGGTTTTTATGAAAAATATTTATCGTAAACTCAGAATCTTCTTTCCCGGACGAAAATTTTATATTTTAATCCTCAATATTCTGGGGCTTTTCGTGGTGTCTCTTTTCGAGATGCTGGGTGTGGCGGCTATTCTACCTATCGTTAACCTGGCGATGGGTGCCCCTATTACTGGATATTTGCGAACTGTCGCGGAACTTTTCGGCAACTCCGACCGCACGCAGCTTATCGTGATTTTTGGTGTCGCACTGGTGCTCGCCTTTGTCATCAAGGGTGTGTTGTCGTTGGTTATTAAGCGCTGGAGTCTGGGGTTTATTGCTACCCAGCAGAGCATTACCTCGGTGAATCTGCTCAACTGCTATATGCGTGAGCCTTATCTGGTTCACCGTAAGCGCGGTGCAGCGGCGGTGCTTAACTCGGTTAATGACATTGTGGGGCAGGCGTACAGCGCTTTCGTAAATGGTGTCATGAGCTTTATCGGGGATTTACTCTCCATCGTGGTGCTCATGGTGATGCTGCTGGTTCTTATGCCGCTTCCCGCGCTTTTCGCTTTTGCCTACTTCGGCGTGGCTGCCTTTGCGCTTCAATACGTTTTGCGAAGGAAAAATAAGGAACAGGGCGAGATTATCCTGGAAGCTACGCGCGGCTCGATGAATGCAGCGCTTGATGCTGTGGTTGGGTTCCGTGAGATTCGTATGCACGGTGTGACCGAACGGTACCTACACCGGTACCAGAGCAAGCGCATGGACTCGGTGAATGCGAATATGCGGAACGTTTTCCTTCAAGAACTTCCAAAGTATACCCTTGAAATTATTTTTATTCTCGGAATCGCCGCACTTCTAGCGATCATGAGCATGACTCAGGGTGTCGATAGCGCACCCTATCTGCTCCTTTTCGCCGGTGCCTGCATCCGTATTCTGCCGAACTACACGCGCATTGTGGCGTCTTTAGGTAATATTCGTTCCGGTGAGAAACCCAGCGATGAGCTTGTCCGCGAAATTGGGATGCTTGATGAACAGGGGAAGAAGCTCGATCTTCCGCCTGCTCCCGCCGCTGATATTCAGGCAGAGTATGTAAACCGTGAGATTGAGCCCATCACTATTACGGTGGAGAACCTTTCCTTTACCTATCCCGACGGCGACCAGCCGGTGCTGAAGAACATTAACCTGCAGATCCCCATGGGTACGTCAATCGCCTTCGTGGGCGGCTCCGGGTCGGGAAAAACCACCCTGGTTGATTTGATTTTGGGGCTTTTTAGTACCGAACAGGGGTGCGTGTTGTGCAATGGAGTGCCGATCGAGCAGGATCTACCCGCGTGGTTTCAGCGCATCGGGTATGTGCCTCAAGACGTCTTCATCGCCGATTCTACGGTGCTGGAGGCGGTTGCCTTCGGGCTTGAACCTCATGAGATTGATGAGGCGCGGGTGCGTGAATGCTTAGCTGTCGCTGAGCTTACCGAAGTTGTGGATTCCCTGGAGAACGGGCTGATGACGATGATCGGGCACAATGCTGTTCGGCTTTCGGGCGGTCAGCGCCAGCGTCTAGGCATTGCCCGTGCACTCTACCGCAACCCCAGCGTGCTCATTATGGACGAGGCCACCAGCGCCCTGGATAACGAGACCGAGCATAAGATTACCCAGGCGATCGAGCGTATCTCGCGGGATATTACCGTGATTATCGTGGCGCATCGCCTCTCGACGGTGCGCAATGTGGATCAGCTGATTTACCTTTCGCAGGGTGAAATCGCCGCGCAGGGGAACCTTCACGCAGGTGCAGCAGCAGAACGAAGAGTTCGCCAATCTGGTGCGTTTAGGGCAGCTTCCCGAGTAGTCGGGCGAATCGAGCTGAAAACATTAGATTGTGCCCGCCTCCCAATCTTAGGGAAGGCGGGCACGGGTTTATGTGATGCTAGTTTTAGGCGGTCTCTGGCCGAGCTTCAAGGAAGGGTTTAAGGCTGTGCGCATCCTGCGGTATATCGCTGCCTAGTGGGTAGAGGCTTCCGCGCGGCTGCCACGCAAGATTTACGGGAATGGGCCTGCCCGCGATAAGATCCAACCAAATATCGGCAAGCTGTTTCTCGCTCAGCTCGCCATTTTTACGCCAGTGATATCCCAAATCTTCCGGCAAATCGGTGAGCTCAAGCGCCTTTGCCCCCTGCATGAGCTTGCGCTGCAGCTGCTGCCGCGAACGCCAAGGCAAATGTAAGATAACCACCCGATCGGTGCCCTGTGCCCCAGGCCGAAGCACCCGATGATTACCCATAGTGACGACCGATGACCGCCAGGATTTAAAGCACACCTTCGGGTCAAAATGCGCGGTTGTATCGAGCACCAGTTCTCCCGAAGCCGTAGGAAACAGGTTGTAGAGCTGCGAGATTTCTACGGTATTTTTGCTGGTGGACAGAACCTCGGCGAGAGTACCTTCAACGCCGAACCAGAACTCGTCCGCGTCGAAAGGTACCACCCAGGTGGCACCGGCCCGCTGGGCACGATGGGTCAGATAGGTCATTTTCTCGGACTGATAGTAGGCGGGCTCCCGATCGCGCCCCACGCTCAGCGGCAGTTCACGGCTAAGCCGCTGAAGAAGCTCAAAGGTGCCGTCACTCGAACCGTTATCGACCACCAGGATGCGCGCCACCCCCCTGGGCGTGCAGATGCCGTAGGGAACGTTCGAGCACATCCGCCTCATTCTTGACCATCGCGACCGCCCACACGCCCTTGGTCGTGGGCAGGGGAGGGAGCTCAAAGGTCTTCTCTAGCTCCCGGTAACGGTTCTTAAAATCCCCCGAGCTCAGCAGGGCACGCGCCTCACGCCGGGTACGCAGATCGCGCTGCGCCAGAAAAAGCCGATGTTTTCCAGTGCGAAGCCCGCGAACTGTCGGGTCTAGAAAACGGGGTTTAAGACGCGAGTTTTCAAGGCGTCCAGAGAAAGAACTACGGGAGTTAGAAATAATTCGCTGCGAAAATTTAAACGGCGCGAGAAATTTGATGTTCATGGGTTATCTTCCGTGCTTGAGTATGAGTGAGTTGTGAAAGAGTGAAGTATAGGGTTTTACACGGTATCGCCTTCTTCAGGTAGAAGCCAGGTTCCCCCATGCGGCGGCTTAACCGCATGCCAGCGGGAGAAATGCGGATGCGGACGCACGGTTCCGGGCACCACGATAGGTTGGCGGGTTTTCGCATCGTACTCGTGGGCATTCGGTACGTACACCTCAACGGGGTGATCCGCCTGCGCCATATAAGCGCCCCAGTACCCGAACGTAGTGTTCGTAAGAATAAGCCAGCGCGCCTTCGCAAGAACCGCTAAATCCGCGAACATACCCTCGCCGGTCTTATCGTAGATTACCGGGGCAATATCTTCGAGGAAACTCAGGTTTTCGCGGCACCACTGCGGATCATCACTCGTGACCACAAAATTACTGGGACTCATACGTTTAAGCACCTGATCCAGGGCCTCACGTACATAGACCACAGTATCAATACCGTAACGCTGCCGAATTGCGGGAACAGAATAATAATCACCGCGCCGAATACTGAGCACCACCGTATTACTTCCTACAATATTGCCTACTGTAAGAATGCGCTGCCTAAAATGCTCAGAAGAAAGTAATCGTTCACGGGCAAAAAATTTCAAGAGAACCGGGTGCAAAACTATCTTCTACATTGGTATCAAGACCAGAATAACGCCGGTGTAAAAACTTAAAATCTTTCGGATCCATCATGAGTTCCTGCAAAGCAGGAAATTCTGTAAGCCAAGGTTTTAAACCGGCAGTATTGAGCATATATGAAAAATCCCCTAGCATCGGCGCGACGGTCAGCATCAACGGCCGCCAACAGATAAAAGCCAATTACCGCCGCGAGAAAAAAAGGAGGCGCAATATACACTTTCTCGCGAGAGTGGCGAACTGTATCCAAAACCCGTGCAATACCGGGGCGTAGAAACCCCATCACGCGAAAATAAGCTTCAACATGCGGCGGGCGCATACCCTCAAGTTCTGTTAACCGGGTTTTATCTTCAGACTCAGAACGACGATTCACACATAACTCCCTGGGATTTACACACGCAATACCTTTATTATGGGGCAAAATACGCTGTATAGTCACCTGATATGTCGATACTATATTAGAATTATAAAGTAACACTCACTCACGAGGATATGACGGCAACAACTATGTGCAGTATGCCGAGAGTTTCCTCACGAATAAACACATACGTTTACAGACAATGTTTGATGACCGGAACATAGATGTAAACCGCAACAGAAAGCATTTTTGTGACTTCGTCAGCAGAAACTATCTCCGCCATTATTCCCTTTTATGGCGAACCTGCTCCCGTGCTGAATTTAATTACCAGCCTGCGCGCGCAGCGGGGAATAACCCCCGAAAATCTTGAGATTATCGTTTCTGACGACCGCTCACCCATACCCTTTCCCGACACTGAAGGCGTGAGCATCGTGCGCCGCGAGCGCAACGGCGGGTTCGGCAGTGCCGTAAACTCCGGGGCTGCACGCGCACGTGGAGACTGGCTGATAATCCTCAACAGCGACCTTGAACTCGACGAAAACTTCATCAGCTCAATGCTTACGGCGCTCGCCGTCTATCCGCAGGCACTTGCCAGCCCCCAAGTAGTCGGTCCCGACGGAAACCACCAGTGGGTAGCCCGCAAATTCCCCACCGTGGGGCATATCGCGTGGGAATGGTTCACACCCCTGGCACGCTTCAAGCCTACACGCCTGTGGCATCGCGGGGCAGGGCACGATATAAGTGCCTGCACCGCCTTGAGGCCCCACGGAACAGACTGGGTTATGGGCGCCTGCATGATGGTGCCCCGCACGGTATACGAACGGGTACAAGGCATGGACGAGCGCTTCTACATGAACAGCGAAGAAGTAGACTTCCAGCGCCGCCTTGCCGAGATTGGGGTGCCGCGCATCCTGGTGCCAGAGGTGACGGTCACCCACGAAGGAGGCGCATCCAGCCCCTCAGCCCGGCGCCGCCAATGGCTTACCACCGCACGGTTTATCTACGCCGAAAAATGGGGGTTCGAGAAGAACCTGCGCCGCGCCCTAACCCTCACCAGCTACGCCAACTACGGTTTCAACCTGGTGCGGTCCCTGCGGAATCACCGGGTGAACCCGCGCGAGATTCTGAACCACGAACTAGAGCTGATCCGGCGGGGAACACGGCACGAAAACTAGCCGCGTAACCGCGCCGAACCTGGCTTTCCCGCACGAAGGACCACAGGACAGAGAAGAACCACAAAGGATACACGAGATGAGAGCCCCCACGATTCTGCTGGTTTCGCCAGCGTTCCACGGGTATTGGAAGGCTATTGAGGCTTCGCTAAACGTTGCCGGATACGAGGTTCGCACCCATATTTACGATGCTCCCGGCACAGTTGCCGACCGTATCCGCAATAAACTCGCGCACGAACTGCCCGAAAAATATCGGCCCGCATCCGCCGCAGCCCAGGCGACCGCCCGTGCTATCGCCGCGTTTGAGGAGTATCGCCCCGATATTGTGCTCGTCATCAAAGGCGACCTGCTGGGGGATACCTGGTGGCAAAAACTTGAAGAATCCGGGGTGCGCTACGGAACCTGGCTCTACGACGAGCTGCGTCGCATGTCATACACCCTGGAAGATTTACCGCGCCTTGGAGCGCTCGCAAGCTATAGCCCGCAGGATGCCGAATACCTGCGTTCCCTAGGGTACGCCGTCTTGGATATGCCCAACGCCTACGATTCGCACTGCGCGATCGCGCCGGTTACCGAAGACGCCATCAGTTTCGTCGGGGCGAATTACCCCAATCGTGAGCATACGCTGCGTGCCCTGCACGAGGCGGGGATACCCGTGCGCGCCTACGGGCGAGACTGGTCGCGCCACCCCTGGGATATAGCTAGAACCCGCAGATTCAAGGGCACTGGAATTCCTGCGCACCGCGATATCGACCGATCCGCCGCCTACGGGGTCATGGCATCGTCACCGGCGACCCTGAATATCCACCACAACCAAGACGGCTTCACAATGCGCACCTTCGAAGCCCCCGGAGTGGGCGCACTTCATCTGATCGACCGGGCCGATGTGGCACGCTACTACGAACCCGAGCGCGAAGTACTGGTCTACGAGAGTACCGAAGAACTTATTGACCTGTGCGCCCGCATCTTTCGTGAACCTCGCTGGGCGCATGCAATCCGTGAGGCCGGGCAGCGACGCACCCTCGCCGAGCATACCTTCGATGATCGCGTCAAAATTTTGGAGAAACTATGGGCCTAAACTACCCCGTCGATCTCGAAGCCTGGCATGCCTGGCAGCAGCGCCAAAACACTCTGCGCTGGGTGAAAGGACGCGCCCAGAACATGGTGCGCGCCCGCAGAGGTGCACAACAGGACATGGTTTCCGGCATGCTCTATACGCGCGGGGCAATACCGCGGGTACTGATCGTGCTCGACTCGTTCTCACCCACAAGCCGCAACGCTCTGCTGGAACCGCTCAAACACCTCGAAGGGGTGGGGGTCGCGCTCTGGTGCCCGAACGACGCTTCAGAATATCTCAACGGACAATACGCCAGCACACGCTATAGCCGCAAAGACTGGACCGCAACCCCGATACGCGCCGATGAGCTCGCCGAAAAACTACCCGGCGTGCGCCTCGTGCTGTCCTTAGGGCACTACCTTCCGCGCGGTCACGCGGCCTACCGATTCGCCCGCGAACGCGGCATAGCCTACTGGGTAGTACAGCACGGGCTGCTGGTTCCGCACGCCCCGCCGCTGCCCATCGGTTCAACTCTGCTCGCCTTCAGCGACGAGGACGCCCAATTTTGGGCTTCCGGACGCCGCGACGTGCAGACGCATACCGTCGGCTCACAGCTGCTCTACCGCGCTATCCAAAATACGCACGGCGAAACCACCAAATCCCTGGGCAAAATCCTGTTTCTGGGGCAGATGCACGGCGCGGAGTTACCACGCGCATCCTTCGCCCGCGCCGCGCACAGCTTTTTGAAACGCCACGACGGCATCTACCGGCCGCACCCGAGCGAAACCGATAAACTCTCCCGCGCCACCCACGCGCTCTGGGAGATAGAAGGCATAGCCATAGATCGCTCTTCCACGCCCCTAAACGAGGTGCCGAACCCGGTGGTCTCAGTCTTTTCAACCGGCGTGCTTGAGGCCGCAATCCGCGGTATTCCGGCATGGGTATACCACCCGAACCCGCCCGCTTGGCTCGAAGAATTCTGGGCACGCTACGGCATGAACCGCTGGGGCGAAGACCCCACGCCAGCGCCCGAGCAACCCGCAGTCGAGCCTGCCCACACTATCGCTCAGCTCATCATCGATTACCTGGAGGCATACTAATGCGCGTTCTCTGCGTTATTCCCGTGCGCGGCGGATCCAAAGGCATACCGCGTAAAAACCTGCGCGAGATCGCCGGAAAAACCCTGGTGGCATGGACTATTTTGCAGGCGCTCGCCGCCCGCGACGAACTGACGGGGAGCACGAGGTGCGGGTTGCGGTCTCAACCGAAGACCAAGAACTCGCCGCCATCGCCCGCCACTACGGGAGCCGAGGTTCCGTTCATGCGTCCCGCGCATCTTGCCGAAGACACTACAGCCACCGAACCGGTGATCGAGCACGCCATCGACTTCTACACGGGTGAGGGCTGGGCGCCGGATGCGGTCATGCTGCTGCAGGCCACCAGCCCGGTACGCCTGCCCGGCACTCTGGCCCGTGCAGTACGTCAATTTGCCGAGAACGGCAAAGACTCACTGGTTGGGGTTATCCCGATCGGCCCGTTTATTTGGCGGTGGCACCCGGATGCTGAACCTACCGCAGAGTTCGAGATTATGGCGCGCCCGCGCCGCCAGGAACTCACACAGGGAGACCTTCCGGTACCGGGAGAACGGTTCGCTCTATATCACCAAAACTCACGTGTATACCGAGCACCACAACCGTTTGGCGGGGTATCCTGGAGGAACCATTGATCTTTTCACGCTTCATGAGGTCGAGGGCGTCGATATTGATGCCCCTATTGATTTTGCGGTTGCCGAGCATCAGCTCAAGCAGATTCTTGAGGGTCACCCCGGCGTAAGAAGCTAAGCCTCAGCGTCAAAAGACCCAACACTCACTCTCCACTAAACACAAGTTTTCTTGAAGAAAGCATCATAAACCGTGATTATCGAACGTAATATTGCGCCCTATGTGGTCTTCGCCGAAGACCCGATTCTGACTGCGCTTCACAAAATTTCTGCCAACGGTCAGCGCATCATCTTTTTAGTCAACGAATCCGGCATTTTGCGCGGTTCGCTTTCGGACGGGGACTTCAGACGCTGGCTGATCGCCAACCCCACCGCATCCCTAGAGACCAGCGCACTGGCGGCGGCGAATACGAACCCGCAGACCGCCCCCGCCGATAGCGACCCCGAATCTTTACGCGGCTATTTCGCGCGCGGTATCGAGCATATTCCGCTCATTGACGAACGCGGTCACCTGGTGGCGTTAGCAATGGATGAGCAGAACGTGCTGCGCATCGGAAAACACACCATCAGCGAGGATGCGCCCGCCTTCATCATCGCCGAGATCGGCACTAACCACCAGGGGAGCGTAGACTTCGCGAAAGAGCTGGTGGACCTCGCGGTGGAATCCGGTGCGGACGCCGTGAAATTCCAGCTGCGCGATCTGGATGCGCTCTACCGCCAGCGCGGCGGCGCCACTGCGGGCGAAGACTTGGGCGTGCAGTACACCTTGGATCTGCTCTCACGGTTCTCGCTGAGCGTTGAGCAGATGTACGAGGTATTCGACCACGTTAAGGAGCATGGTCTGGATATTTTGTGCACCCCCTGGGATGCGCCATCCGTGCAGGCGCTCGTCGATTACGGTATTGCGGGCATGAAGATCGCTTCCGCAGACCTGACGAACCACGAACTGCTGCGCGATGTTGCATCGCGCGGGCTGCCCATGCTGGTATCCACCGGTATGAGCCGCGAAGAAGAAGTCCTGGACTCGGTGAACCTGCTGCGCAAGGCAGGCGCATCCTACGCCCTGCTGCAATGTCAATCCACCTATCCGGCGCCCTTCAAAGACGTGAACCTGGCGTATATGGACCGCCTCGCCGAGATCGGCCAATGCCTGGTTGGCTATTCCGGGCATGAACGCGGCTACCATGTGCCCGTGGCCGCTGTTGCGCGCGGCGCAAAGATTATCGAGAAGCATTTCACGACCGATAAAGACCCTGGAAGGCAATGATCACACTGTATCGCTGCTGCCCGAAGAGTTCGCGGCGATGGTGCAGCAGATTCGTGACATTGAGGAATCCATCGGCACGGCCGCGCCCCCGCGAAGTCTCCACCGGTGAACTGATGAACCGCGTGAACCTGGCCAAATCGCTGGTTGCGACCCGCAGCATAGCCAAAGGTGAGGTAATCACCGAGGCGGATGTGACCGTCAAGTCACCCGGCCGCGGCCTGCAGCCAAACTACCTTCCGCAGCTGCTCGGGCGTACCATCCAACGCGACGTTGAAGAAGGGTCGTTCTTTTTGAGGGCGATCTGAAGGACGACCTCGTAACCCGCCGCGACTTCACCTTCGAACGCCCCTGGGGCCCTGCCGGTACGGTACCACGACTACAAACCTCTGATCGAAGAGGCAACACCGGATTTCCTCGAATTCCACTTCTCCTACAAAGACCTTGATATCAATATTGACGAGGTCTTTGAGAAGAAACTGCCCATGAGCTTCACGACCCACCTGCCCGACCTCTTCGCTGGGGACTTTCTGGTCGATCTGGCCTCCCGCGACCCCCGAAGTCTGGGAACGCTCCATCGCCGAGGTGCAGCGCACCATCGACATTACCCGCGATTTGACCCGCTACTCACGGTGGACGAAGACCCCGTCATGGTCGTCACGATGGGCGGCTTCACCAAAGATAAGCATCATCCGGCGAGCGCCCGTACCGCAAAGTACGAGCGCATCGGCGAAGCCCTGGGACGGCTGATACTGCCGGGGTGCGCCCTAGCGGCACAGACTCTGCCGCCCTACCCTGGCTGATGGGCGGGCAGCAGTACCACAACCTCTTCCTTGACCCGCAGGACACCGCCGAATTCGCGCGCGCCTCACGACAGCGCTCTCTGCCTGGACATTTCACACACCATGCTCGCATGCAACTTCCTCAAAATTCCTCTGTCGGAGGCGGTAGCACAGCTGGCACCGCACTCCATCCACCCTGCACCTCGTCGACGGTATCGGCGTAGACGGCGAAGGCGTGCAGGTCGGCGAAGGGTGATGTCGATTGGGCTGCACTGGGCAAGCAGCTGCGCGAGCTGGCGCCGAAAGCATCGTTTATCCCTCGAAATCTGGCAGGGGCATATCAACAACGGCGAAGGCTTCTTCACCGCCCCAGACCGCCTCGAAAAAGTGGCTGTAGGTCGGTTTCGTGACACCACCAAGAACCGTTCAGCACGCCCGAAAAACCCGGCGAAGTACTCGACAACAGCTTTTATCACCCTCGGACGATTTAGCGAACTCGACGGGCTGCGCGGAATAGCGGCACTGGCCGTTGTGGCCTACCATTTCGGGTACCCCGCCGTGCAGAACTACCCGCGCATCGCCCCCGAACCGTACTCTATTCCGCTCGGAGAGCTGGGGGTGCAGCTTTTCTTCATCATCTCGGGGTACGTGATTTTGTTGAGCGCTATCAAAAGCGGTTCCGCCCTAAAATTTGGTATTTCGCGTTTCGCCCGCCTGTACCCAACCTACTGGTTGGCGCTCGCAGTTGCCGCAGCTGTGTATTTTCTCTACGGTAATCCCGGCCGGAATATTACGGTGGCGCAAACTCTGGTTAATGCGACGATGATGCAGCGTTTTATGCTGGTCGATAATGTCGATCAAGTGTATTGGACGCTCGCCATCGAGTTACAGTTCTATCTGCTCATGGGGCTCTACTTGGCTGTGCGGCGTGGAAAAATATATCGCCGCGAGATTACGATCGGTATTTTTTGCTGGACAACCTTAGGGCTGCTCATCTGCTGCATATTTCACCCGGAAGCGTCCCTGACGGGTGCCCCCAAAATGCTGGTGTGGGGCGTAGTTGCCGAGCATGCGGCTCTGTTTAGTCTGGGCATGGTGTTCTTTATGTACAGCCACGACCGCAGGTTTACCTGGCTGATGCCGTATTGCGCAGCGGCGGCCTCTATCAATGCCTTCCTCATGCACGATAGCGCCCACGGGGTGGGAGTCGCCATCATATGTGTGGTGTTTTTCGCCGTTATCTATGTGCGCCACGTGCCGTTTTTGGCGCGCGGACCCTTGCACGCGCTCGGCACAATATCGTACCCCTGTATCTGGGGCACGCGATGCTTGGCTATATGCTGATCGATATGTTCTACCCCTGGGCGGGGGCATGGAGTGCGCGCATATTGGCTCTCACGCTGGTTCTACTCTGGGCGTGGTGCGTGCATAGTACGGTTGAGACACGAGTTTCTGCCGCCCTGCGTAACGTTCTGACACGAAAGCTGGTGAGGGGCATGAGTACAGCCAAGACTTTGACCGCGCTCTGGGTCGTTCCGGTTCCCCTGACTTCGGGGAGTGGCGCGACATGTTCTTGACGTCGCCCGAACCGGTATTCCCGGGTATCGCCTGGTTGTCTGCGCACCTGAGGAAAACTCACCGAGCGCCTTCGCGAGCTTAATATTCCCGTTCACGCTGTGCCCCTTCGGACCGAGCCGCGGTTTTAGAACCTCGTTCGCCTCGCTCACACACGTTATTGAACGAGAGAAGCCCGCCATCGTGCACAGTCACCTTGCCTATGCGGATGTTATCGCCGCCGCCGTCGTCAACTCCCTCAAGATGCGGCGGCTTGCCAACCGGTCACTGACCGTTCCCACGCTCATCACTACCGAGCACGGAATCGCGGGGGATGATGCCGTCTACCACGGCACCTCCTGGCGTTCTAAGCTCATGGAACAGGTGCACCGGGTGCGTCTGTGGGGCACCAATGCGGCTATTGCCGTCTCGCGCTCTACCGCCGAGCAGATGCGCCGTAAATGGGGCGCTCGCAGGGTGAGCATCATCTATAACGGGGTGGATGCGCCCGGGCTGCGCGCCGCCGTACACAAGCATCGCGTGCCGACCGAACCGGATGCGCCGCGCATCCTCTCGCTTTCACGGCTTTCGCCCGAAAAAGGTATTGACGTGCTGATAGAAGCATTCGCCCAGCTGCGCACCGTGTACCCCAAGGCGCACCTTGAAATCGCGGGGGAAGGTGACCTTGCCGATACCCTAGCGCAGCAGGTGCGGGAGCTGTATATCAGCGATGCCGTAACCTTCAGTGGGTTCGTCGATCCCCTAGAGGCGATGGGCCGCAGTGATATGGTGGTTCAGCTATCCATCTGGGAGAACTGTTCTTATACACTCTTGGACGCTAAAGCCGCCGGATTAAAAACCGTCGCAACCAACGTGGGCGGAAACCCCGAAATTCTTGCCCCCCAACGAGCTTGTTAACCGCCGCCAGAACGCATTCTGTGATAGCGTTTTGAAGCTCTTTATGCGGAACTGTGAAGCCTCGGCCCCTTCCAGCATGGACGTGGGTAACCAACGCCGAGATGACGGCGCAGATCGCAGAACTCTACACTCAAACACAAAAAGCATCAAGGACCAGCATGAGCACTCACCCTAGGAACATCGCTATCGCCTCAGCCTCGCAGCACCGGAACGATAGCGCAAACCTCTCTGCGCGCGTTAGTCACGGGCTCAAAAAGAGCGGTGACTATGTGCGGACAATAGCAATCAGCTGCGCATACCCGAATTCGTAATTTTTCGGTGCCATGGTGTTCACTACCGTGCTGCCGGTCATTAACCAGCCCCTCAGCCAGATTGCCGTGGTTATCGGCGCACTCTACGGGCTTACCAAGCCTCGTACAGTACGAACTTGGCAGGTTCTAAATCTCTGAAAACTATTGTGGCTGGGCTTGGTCTACATGATGTTCGTATCGCTGCATACCGCCAGTGCTGATGCTTTCGACTGGCGACAACGCTTAGTTCGCATGATCTTCACCACCATTCTGATGTGGAATCTTGCTGAGGGGCGGCTGCATTTTAGGTCCGCCATTGCCGGATATCTCACGGCGCTTCTGATCAACGTTCCCGCCTTTTATCTGGGAATCACCGAGCGCTCGGACGGCAACGTTTTGCTGGGTTTCCTCCACGATAAAAACTATGCGGGCCCATGGCGTACGCTATCTTCGGTGTACTTGCTCGCCATTATGCGCACTATGCCCGAGCGTATTTTCGCCTTCGTGCTCGGAACTTCGGTGGTGTGGCTGACGAACCCGCGTACCTCCATCACGGCGTACCTGGTAGGCGTGCTGTGGGTACCGCTCGCTTCCCGATTCAACTTTATGGTGAGGATGTTCCTGTTGGGCGGGGTCTGCGCGCTTGTGCAGACGCTCGCCACAGACTATGCCCAGGTAGGGCAGTTTGCCTCGCGCGTGGGCTCCGATATGCTCCGTGAACGTATTGATGCGGTGGCACAGGAGAAAGCCGAAACTGCGGGGTTCTTTGGAAGCGGACTCGGAGAAGCTTCTACGCGCGCCCCTGCAGGATAGGAACTGGGTGTATCACAACTCCTATCTAGTGCTTCGTACCGAGGGCGGCTGGGTCTGGACAGTCTTCGTCATCGCTATCACGATTATCGTGGGGATGCGCATCTTCGTCTCAAAAACCTCCTGGACCGTCGAAGAAAGAGTGGGACAGGGCGCAGCGATAGCCCTGCTCGTCTGTGGTTTGAGCCTGGGCGAGGTCTTCTACACCTTTACCTGGGCAATTGTCATGGCTTATGCGGTTCGCGCGCGGCGCTATAGCCCGAACAGAGAACTTGGCATGCCGGGGTATGAGGCGGAAAACTTCGTGGGGTAGACCGCGTATCGAATACCAAAATCACCCGAAAAATCACCGCCTATATTGCGAACCGGATCAAAAACTCCTAGAACCATCGCCAAACGTGTGACTATTCACTTATGATAATTGGCATATCGGTACCGAAAACCTAGAAAGATACACCCGAGATGAGTAAAGAACTCTACCTAGCCACCAATAACGGCGATATAGGCGGGGGCGAAGTCGTGCTCCTGAATATCGCGCGGGCGGCGCGAGGCTCCGGTTACCAGGTTGTCATCATCGGTCCGGCAAACCCGCCGGATCTCACTGAAGCGGCCGCCGACAGCGGTTCACACGCATCGTACTGCCCGCCAAAACGCGCATGCAGTATGCGGTTCAGCTGCGGCTCTGGCACCGGGCGCACCGGGATGCGCTCCCGTGGTGTAACGGGCTGGTTCCTGCCGCCGCCACCGGGGGACGGGCAGGGCGCATCGTGCACCTACATCAGCCGCCGACGGGTACCAACGCTAAATTAGTACCTTTGCCCGCAAAAGGCCCTTCAAACCCTCGTTTAGCGAGTATGTTGCAGCATCCGTGCGGTACGACCGTCTTCCCAATTGGGCGCGAAGTCCCCCTCTCGCTGCCCGTCTGCCATCCCTGGGGTGGGTGCGCATCCCAACTACCTTAGCAGACTCACACCTTCCAAAGGGGTTGGCATCCTCTATGCCAGGCGATCGACGCCTCAACAGTACTGTTACCGTCCCGGGCACCGCCTCGTGGTTGCCGGAGCGCCCGTCGCTTCCGCCGAGGAAGGCGTGAAAGTATCCCGTGCTGCCGGGCTTTATTGAGCTACACCGACCGTCTCCGGTTTGGAGCACCCGCAAAGCTCTTCGACGCGATCGATATGCTGGTAGTGCCTCGCAAGCCCCGGAATCCTTTGGGCTGGTCGCTGCGGAAGCGATGAGTGCCCGCGTGCCGGTGATCGTCAGCGATGCGGGCGCCCTTCCGAAAGTCGTGGGGAGGACTGCCGTATATTTACTCTGCCCAGGATCCCTCGGCTCTCGTTGAAAGATTCGACATTTAACTCAGGCTTTCTATCAAAGAATCAATGTAACCTTAATGACGGTATTTCTGCGGCATTTGGCGTTGGCAGGGTATATTCACCCGACTCAAGCGGGGCAAGGTTTAACCACCTTTTGAAATATCTCTAGAGGGATTCATCATACTCACGCTTGTTCCCGCCAATTACTCACTCTCACAACTACAGGACAGTTTATGGCTCACTATCAAGCAGCCGTCATCATCCCATCGCGGGGTGGAGCAGGGGTTTTACACTATCCATAGACGCTTTCTGCTCAGACAGAACGAGACTTTGAAGTTATCGTTGTCCTCAGTGGTGACATCGACCAGAGCGAAAAAGTTGATGACTATATCGCCGCAGAACCTTGGAAACCTCACTAAGATTGTTCCCCGAAAATCTTGGGCGTGTGGCGGCTCTCAGCGCCGGGCATAATGCAGCGGATACGGATATTTTGATTCGCTGCGATGACGACCTGGAACCCGATCCCGACTATGTGGCGAACCATCTTCGCTTACACCGCGACTATGACGGGGTGATCGGCACCTGAACAATATTTTCCCAAGACCGCTTACTCTGAGTATGCGGAACCTACCGCGATGCAAAGTTTAAAAGGCGTTGCGCACCCGAGAATCGAGCGTTGCAGCACTATTGGAGATGGAAACTCGTCATCTCGGCAGGCTATACCGAACTATCAATGGCTTCGATCCCGCCTATCGTCTTTACGGCTGGGAAGACGTCGATCACGATAAAGATGATCGCTGATGCCGGCGGGAAAAATCATAATTTCCGATGCGGTTCGAAACTAAGCATTATGCGGAAGCGACCACGACCGCCGTACAGGCCCTCCGCGCGCCCTGCGCGGGCGGTGCGCGCACCATTTTCGTGCGTAAAACACGGCGAAGATGCGCGCTGCGGCTCCCAACCCGGCGGGCTCTGGAAGCTGGCAGTGAAGGCTCGTGGTCAGTACCGAGACGAATATTCGGCGGATAGAGCGTACTCTCGATGCAGCACTCCTGAAACTTCCCGCGAGATCGCGCGAAAGCTGGTAGCACTACAGGTGAGCAGCATCCCTACGCAGGCGTATGATACCCACAGCGCACGAGAAGGTGTTCTAATGCTGAATCGAGTAGCACAATCCTGGCGCAGCGCATCCGCGCTCACATTCGTTCTTTGGCCTCGAAAAAAATTCCCGACATCGGCGGAATCTCGGCCTGCAGGTTCGGCAGATACGGGTTCTGCCACCACGCCCCTCGGATCGCTATCGCTCCACGACTATTTGACGCAGCGTGGTGGGGCGGGCGGGTTATTCTGGCTCACCGGGCGTTCCCACCGGGCCCCATCTGCGACCCTCTACAATCCTGAAGAGTACTTTCCCAGGTTTGATCGACCAATAACTCACCAGTCGCTCAATCAGGTGGGATGCTGCGCAGCGCTACCACCGGCTGGCGCTGCCTGCCTGCCGCCCCAACCGCATCCTGCCTGATTCCGGCGCATGTTGCGGTGGTTTCGACCACAGGCTGCAGGCGCACGGGTTCAAATTCACCGGCGAGAAACTGGTGTACTGCGTTCCCCGGCGCGCGTGGCTGTGCGCGCGACCAATACCCGCGACGAGAGAAAGGACAGGTGTGATTGGGACAGTACAGGTGATGAAACCCGCTGCTGCGGTTCGGGACTCGGCGCGCGGCGGCATATCGGTCAGGAACTATTACGTTGCATGGCGAACTCGACCGCCATTCAGGAACGTATTATGCGCAGGTGTACGCGCGTAGCTGCTACCCATTACTATTTCGCCGCCTCGGAGCTGCAACCCGTGTGGAAGGACCGATCGCGGGTCTGCAGAGTCCACGGCACGGTGGGACGACTATCTGCTGCGTCGCGCCCGATGTCCCATATAAGAACGTGGATGAAGGCGATCAGGCGTGCAATCGAGGCGTGGCAGAAGCTGCTGATCATCGGGCATGGACCCGAAAAGATGACTCCTCAAACTCCTCAGGCCCAATGCGCGCATTTTCATTTCCGGGATTCCGATGACGGCTGTGTATCTGCTACCGGCATTGTCTGGCACCTTCCTCGCGGTATCTCATGAGGATTCTCTTGGCACATACTCCGCTGCGGGCGAAGCGGAAAACCGGTGAATCGCATACCGCGCGGGCGCTACCTCGATGGCTCATCCGCGAGAGGCCCTCAACGGCGTGTTTGTTGAACAGCCGACCTCAGGAACAGATCGAGGCGCGGCAATACGGAGTTCAACCCGGAAGAGTGGGATAAGCGGGCGATTAAGAACCATATCGCGCGTGGCGAAGAACGTTTTATCGACGAAATACGCCAGGCGGGTTGATGAGCTACTGCGTCCTCAGGTAAGTAGACCCTAACCTATCCGGCGTAAACACAGAGCCTTGCGAGCCTAACATCTTTGCTCTCAGCGCTCTTCGCCTCAGTGGGCAGGGCGGGTTAGACAGCACAGCAGCTCGTCTTCGACGAGTTGATGCACAAACCTCCCTCAACCCTCCCCGCGAGTCCTCCTCGGGGTCGGCCTCAGCAGCTCGGCGGTGATCAGCCTGGCGACCTCGGCAGGAAAACTGGCTCCTCAAAAATCTAAATAATGGATGCTGACTCCTCCAACACCGAGCCTGCCGTGCGGTTCGTGTGTCGGCAAGATGCGTCGTGACAGAAGCGTATTCGGAGATCTCCTCGCGCGCGCGGCAACGCTCAGCGGCAGCAGCGCGCGCGCAGCATAGCGCGCGCGCGCGCGCGCGCGCGTGTACGGAAGACATACTCTGGGATGCGGTACCTCACCGCGTGGCGTGTGTACTCATCGGAGCCGCCTCCCAACCCGAGCAACGTTCAAACACCCAGTGGCGAATCTCGAAGCGCGTGGGTTTGGCGCCCCAGTTCCATCGCCAACGATCCTGATTGACCATAAAAATATTCTTGAGCTGCGCATTTTTCTCAGCGAATCCGCGCGCCGACCGCAGCCTGCCCACCCATTGAATATGACTCGGCACCCGCGTGGAAACCGACTCCATAGCAGGTAGTCGCGTTCAGACGGTACGCCCCAAAGCCACCCATTGCGGCGGCGTAGGCAGAGAAGAATCAACTCCGGCGGCGCGTTCGCGCAGTTTAGCCCTAGTCGTAGGAGTCGAGAATATCGCGCAGATACTCAAGATCCGGGTCATAAGTGGAACTAGCCCCAGCGCGGTGCAGCACTACAATCAGCCGGAATCGAGCACCGAGGGTACGGCACAGGAACGGTGCGCTATCTCACGCTGCATATGTCCGCCCAGAGCTGCTGAAAAACACGTTCGGGATCTTTTCCCGAGCCCGAAAAGAAAACGGTGAATATCGGTGAAGACCCCAAGATTCGTGATAAAGCGTCATTGCATGTTCAAAAACGGATCCGGTGTCAAAATGCGCCTGAATACTCCAGCCGTCAGCTGGCATGTGTGAACAAAAGTATTTACGTGAGAAGGCCGTACTAAAAGATCTGCATCGGTGCTATGTCTATCGGGTTTAAAAATTTCGGAATTAAACGCATATCCTTTGATATGTAAAATATCTATTCCGTGAAGATTCGCGAGCCTTTTGAAAAGTAGGGCGTGCGCCAGCATAATACATGCGCCTTGAGCGGCGTACCAGGTTTGTGCTGTGGTGGTGTGTGGCACGATATCCTTTCACACAACGAATATCTTTTTGAATATAAGGGCGGGTGCTGTCCACCTATTTTCCCGCCCTTTTATACTCAAGAATCTGATTCAGAAATTTTCTAGCCCGTGCGCACCGGAAGAAACTTTCTTTTACCATCCTTGGAATAACTGTAGTAGCTGGCATAACCTACATAACTATTGGCGTAACCAAATCCATAGTAGAATCTGCCCAGGCCCTTACGCGGAGCCTTAATGAGTACCACACCGAAGAGGTGTGAATTCACACCGCTCCAGCACGGCAACCGCCTCGGTCATCTGCTCGCGGTGGCTCTTGCCCGCGGTGCCGACCATAATCACACCGTCCACGGCGTGGGAGAGCAGCGATGCGTCGGTCACCGGCAGCAGCGGGGGAGCATCCACGATGACCAGGAATTCCTTGGAGAGTTCTTCGATAAGCTGGCGCATCTTGTCGGAACCCACAATTCGGAAGGGTTCGGAGGAATACGACCGGCGGGAAGCACAAAAAGTTTAGAATCTTCTCTACCCAGTGCACGGCCTCAGCAATATCAACCTGACCGGCAAGAACCGCGTCAAAACCAATTTTGGCATTAATATGCAGTTTCTTCGCGACGGTGGACGGCGCAGGTCGGCGTCGATCAGGATGACCGGCTGCCCAGAGCTTGCCATAGAGCGCGCCACCGCCCGCGAGACTGTAGACTTACCCTCGCCAGGAACCGCGGAGGTCACGAAGGAAGCTCGAGCGGTATATCGATATTCACAGCGGCAGGTTCGTGCAGCTGACGGATAGATTCGCGGGCGCTATGGTCAATCGCCGCGGCGTGCATGATGTTTTCTTCCGCCAGACCGTTCGCCGACGGGCAGCACACAGAATATTGCTGTTTGTCGCCTGCACGGCGCCGTCACGAGCGCGATGCGCTGGTCCACGGAACGGCGCAGGAAGATCGCCAGGCACACGAGCGGCTCAGCCCGGCACCGGCACGATGAGGCCGTTCCTGCATGTAGTTGCTGACACGAGAGGCGTGGTTCACGCTGTGCGTTATCTGCAGCGACCGCCACGAATCAGGGTATTGCGGTATCGGACGGGCTGGCTGGAAGAAAACCTTTTGGTTCTGAGCGCTTTCTTGGTTTTCCTCCCCAGCAGGCGTGTAGCGGCACTGTTGTTCCCGAACCATTCTTCTCAATATTTTCGATGTACTGAGCGGTGGCGTGAAGCGCCGAATCTCGCCAAAACCCGTGCTCTGTTCTGGCCGAAGCGGTACGCCCGCACCTTTAATGAGTGAGCTGCTCTTCGGTGAAGCTGCGTGCTCAGGCTGCCGCGAATCGTCCTGGATGCTCAGGTCAGAGTTCTGCTCCTGAATGATCTTGGCGACGGCTTCTGATGAGACTGACGGTGCCGGAGGCGAGCGGGCACGTTCTTTTGTGCGCGTTTGAGCCGTGGATAGTACGCTCAATCAGGTGCCACTCTGACCGACTGTCACGCACCCGGAGGCGCTGGCGGCATTAAACTTTCAGGCTGCAGCAGGAATAGCCGAGCGCGATGGCACCGATTACGATGCCAGCAATGAGCAACACGAGATTGGCTCTTGTGGTGCGCAGCAAAATCTAAAATTGTCATTTCTGAATTTGCTCCAGATTGTTGAGTTTGATGGTAGAACTCGCGCGGGGCAGTGAGTTTTTGTGACTCATTTGAGCAGATGCATCAGATAGTCCCATAACCGCTTTTGGCGAATTTGGTGGCGATACTGTGAAGATCATCATTAGCTAATCCAACCTGCGCGCGCTGAGTGCAATTTCTTCAGGGCATCCACAGAAAGTCCCTGACGTTTTTGGACGGTGCGAATAGAGTTGCTGGCATCTGCGAGTGAATCGAAGGTGCCGGTATCGCTCATGCTGTACCTCCGAGGCAGTACCTCAACCTTTAGTTTACCCTGTTTTAGATATACACGATTGAGGTCGGTAATTTCTAGTTCACCACGCTGAGAAGGTTTAATGTTTTGCGCATATTCCACAACATGTTTGTCATAGAAATATAGTCCCGGAATAGCGTAATCGCTTTTGGGTACCTGCGGTTTTTCTTCAATGGAGACGGCGTGAAAATTCTCGTCGAACTCCACTACCCCATAGGCGCGCGGGTCTGCAACTTGGTAAGCAAAAACGGTTGCACCGTCTTTTTGCTCATATTTTCCAAGTTGGGTTCCCTAAACCGGGACCATAGAAAATATTATCACCCAGAACGAGTGCAACGGGATTATCACCTATGAATTCTGCACCTAAAATAAATGCTTGGGCTAAACCATCAGGTGAAGGTTGCACTTTATATTCAAAATGTACACCAAAACGAGTTCCATCCCCTAAAAGACGTCTAAATTGTTCCTGATCTTCGGGGGTTGTGATAATAAGAATGTCACGAATTCCCGCCAGCATAAGAGTAGAAAGCGGGTAATAAATCATTGGTTTATCGTAAACGGAGTGAGTTGTTTACTCAATACTCTGAGTGATGGGTGAAACGACTGCTCGGTACCACCGGCAAGAATAATTCCTTCATAATATCTATTGTGTCATGTTTCTCTCATAACCTGTGTATAAATCACTCGGTTTTGACCGCTAAAAATCTAAAGTATGTCTCACTTGCTCGTGCACTGGCGGTGCCGGATTCATTGGCTCTAATTTGTTCATTATCTATTGGATAATACCGAACACACTGTTACAGTGCTCGATAAAAATGACCTATGCCGCTAATAAAGCGTCACTTGATGGTCTTGACGGCACCAGATTTAACCTTGCGGTTGGCGATATTGCAGACCGTGAACTCACTGACGAGCTCGTAGCGCAGGCGGATGCAGTCATCCATTACGCCGCAGAATCCCATAACGATAACTCCTCGGCGAACCCAGAACCTTTTATTCACGCCAACCCTAGTCGGCACGTTTACCCTGCTGGAGGCGGTGCGCAGCACGGAACCCGCTATCACCACATCTCAACCGATGAAGTCTTCGGCGATTTGGCACCGAATGACCCCGCAAAAGTTCACCGAAGCTACACCCTATAACCCGTCATCCCCGTACTCTTCCACCAAGGCGGGGTCGGACCGCTGATGCGCGCCTGCGTCGTTCTTTTCGGGATTGAGGCGACCATCTCGAACTGCTCGAATAACTACAGGCCGTATCAGCACATCGAAAAATTTATTCCCCGGCAGATTACGAATCATCCCTCGGGACTGACCCCTAAGCTCTACGGCGAGGGCCTGAACGTGCGCGACTGGATTCACGCATCCGATCATTCTTCGGCGGTGCTGCGCATTCTTGAATCCGGCAAAATTGGCGAGACCTCACCTCATCGGTGCAGACGGCGAGGAGAATATTACCGTGCTGCGCACTATTCTCGCCCTCATGGGTAAAGACGAGAACGACTTTGAACATGTGGATAAGATCGGCCCGGGCACGATATGCGGTATGCTACTGACGGCACCCGTCTGCGCGAAGAGCTCGGTGGGAACCGCAGTTTACCGACTTTTGAGGCGGGTCTTGCCGATACCATCGCGTGGTGTATACCGATAACCGTTCCTGGTGGGAAACCGCCTCGTGCGGTGAAGTTGAGGCTAAATACGCTGAAGCGAGCAGTAAATGACGAAAGAACTGAACGTGGCAGCAACTGATATACCGCCGTTTCGTCATCGATCTGCCTGTGCACGGCGATAATCGCGGCTGGTTCATGGGAAAACTGGCAGCGCGTGAGAAAATGCGCGCCGCCGGTCTGCCCGATTTTGACCCGGTAGAATACTTTAACACCCTCGGTAGAACCCACACGCGGTATTCACGCCGGGAACCTGACAACACACGTTTCTGGCGGCGAGCGGTCGAATCTCGCGCCTGCAGACTTGCGTGCGGAGCCTGACGGTCGACTGTCGAACTCGGTCCGACAATATCATTCTTTGTTCCGCGTGTTGGTAACGCTCTTCCAAACCCTGGAGGAAACACCGCCTACACCTACCTGGTGAACGACCGCCCGTTCTATGGATGCTCTCACCGCTTTACAGCTCTCTGAACCTCGCGGATTGCCGCTATCGAATGGCCTATCGATCTGGCGCGGCTGAGTTTCCCGAGAAGGATCGCAAACACCCGCGGCTACATGAGATCATCACCTGCTTACCCCGATCCTCTTTCTGATTGTGGGTGCGAGCGGGCAGCTCGGCGTGAACTCGTTCGCCAGCTGGCCGCGCCAGAACATCCCTTCTTTCGAGGCGGTGGATGACGACTCAGCCTCGATCTCGGTACCCCGAAAAATGGCGGAAACGGCCTTCTCCCGCTGGCGGTCAGACCGAGCGGCTCACTAACGCCGCCGCCTGCACACCGCATGCAGATAACGCCCGACCTTTCGAGGGCGCCGCAGAAGCCTGGGCCGCCAACGCTCACACGGGTCGCCGCCCTAGCCGCGGCGTCTGCGAAGCGAATCTTCCTCTCGTGCACGTCTGCGACTACGTCTTCGACGGAACTCTGCCAATGTTGGGCGGAATACTCGGTGCAGCATCCCATCGCGCTGGTGTATGGCGCCTCAAGGCCGCGAAGCGCCGCGACCGCGTGGCGCACACTACCTGCTGCTGGCTGGTGGTTGGCGAGGGCAAGGGTACACATTTGTGGCAACTATGGCATCGCTGGCAGAACGCGGCGTGGATCCTGCCGCTGTGCGTGATCAGTGCGCCCACCTTCACCCAGACTGGCGGGGCGGCACTGCATCTGCTGTTTACCGGCGCACCCCACGGCACCTACCACAGTGTCACAACAGTGGCGAGGTTATCGCGGGCAGACCTGGCCCGCGCCGTAGTACACCGGCATTTCCGGTCACGATGCCGCCCGAGTGCGCAACACCACCACCGCGGAATACTTCGCCAACGCCCAGGTCTTCGCCCCGCGCGCGCCAACTCTGCCCTGGATCTTTCTGACTTAGTGCCGCCGGATTCAATTCACGCGGTCACCGCGATGCGCTCGCCGAGTGTCCGGCACCAGCTTGTGGGCGGGAAACGCGAAGACTAAAATCCGTGGACGCTTCTCGCGCTGGCGGGGCATACAGGTTGCACCTCCTTGTAATCCACCTGATTTAACACCACCGGTCATACCTTGCGTCTGACGGTGGTTAACGGCGATGCGAATGCCACTACCTCTCAGTTCTTACTAACTGGTGCGGAATAACGGTTTTCAACCCGCCCAGTCGTGCCTACACCTGGATGGGTCGCCCCGCCGGGGTGTCCATGCGTTGGCGGGTGGGGTATCAGGTGGATGATCGTCTCTCGAAGCCGCGCCTGGATATGGCGTGTCATCGTCAGCATCCTCATTGCGGTACCGTTGGCGTCGTCAAATATGTTCCGGGCGCTACTGTCCGGGAACTGGGCAGCGACTGGAGCCCGCAGCGCATTCTTGACTTTCCCAAACCTGGCCTCACTCATTTTACCCGTACGACAACCCGGCCATGAGCTCGGATATTGCAGTGCGCCCTTCTTTATCATGATTCCGCTTCTGCTCGCCCTCATCTTCGTGCCGTGGCGTTCACGACGTAACCTGCCGTTCTATCTGCTGGGTGGGCTGTCGAATTCTGCTGTTGGGGCTGGCTTTCACTTTCGACTCATAGTAATATTCCGGTATGAGCCTGAGCCGTTTTCTGGATTAACGATTTCAAAAACTTCGTGCCGCTCTGTGATTATTTTGGGCAGCCTGGAAGCTAAACAGCTTTTGAGGGCAACTTGTGTCGCGCCGTCGCATCCTGGCGGGATGTTCGATTGTTGCTGCCGCCATCGTGATTTTCGGCCTGTATCGTAGAATCTGATTCTGTACCGTGCTGATGCTCGTGCGGTGGTGCACTCTAACAGCGGTTGCTGTGACTACACACGGTTTGCGGTTTGCGGCGAGTTCAGCGAACCTTGGGCGTCCTGATGCTTTTGCCTGTCGGTAGCACTCCGGGGCTGAATTTCGCCTACTCGGTGCGACAAGCACGTGGGCTTCGGCGCGTAGACGGCGGCGGCGAGGTCGGGCACTACGGGGGCTGAGATTTCGCAGCTTATGCGCAAAAACCAGGCGTGCGAGGCAGGACTACCCGCGTCGCCCTGAACGTCGCGTTTCCGATCCAGCCCGTCAAAGATTGGGACCACGATAATATTGCTCTAGGGAGCCTGCGCCTGCTACCGATTCCCTGAGCGGATACGCCAATGTTCAAGGAAGCTCGGCACTGCGCGAACGGCATAAGGCGTTCAAAAGGCGAGCAGTATTGACTTTATTCGGTTCTATGCTTTCGCTGCCGGTGCCGTGGTGCCGCTTTCGGGCGGGTCCTTCGCGGGATCTTTCCGATGCGCGTAGCTCAGGGAGGAGCCGCTGCGCAGGGATAGCGTACACACTCTCGTACAGCAGGTTCGGCAAAGATGTCGTGCCGGGTTGAGGGTTGAAGCATCAAACCGAAGTCGCCCTGAACGAATCGTATTACACCGGCTGGACGGGCAAACTCTGCGACGCTGAAAACGCAGAAATGCACACGATGGCGCTGTCTACTGCCGGGCCGGGGGCGATACATCAAGAACAGTTTCTGCCCACGGAACGCGATGAGGTGAATGTGACCTATGATGCACCTATAAGAATCAGCTGCAGGTCATCTTCTGGGTTTTGTGTCCTTTTGATGCTTGCCTCGGCGGCGCTGCCACGGTGAAGCGGCATGTTTCTGCAGCGACACGGGAACACAAGACGAAAATCGCTTAGGATTCCTTGCGTGCCGCCTCAAATCTGAGAAAATCTGTGCCAAAGGCTCTGGTGTTGATCAAAGCGACGGCAAACTGTATCTCACCGGTAAGTGGACCTGTTCAAACCGCGAAATCGTCGCCTACGTCGTGAGCCGCAGGGCCAGCAACAGCGACATGGTGGAACAATGCTGCACAAAAGCCTGCCGACAAAGGAACGATGCTGCACACTCCGACCAAGGCGTACTATATCGTACGCGGGTATGAGACTTACTTTCCGACCATTTCATGGTTCCAAAGCATGCAGCGCAGGGGGCTGCGGGGAGCGCTGCAGTTTAGAAATTGAAAAAGCTGGGTTCTGTTGCATACAGAACCCAGCTTATGCAGACGCACTGAAGGGGTTTTTATGAGCGTCCAAGATGAGGCGCGGTTCAACCCGAGTCGGATTTTCGAGACGACCTCTTCTCTATGTATCAGTCGCGTTCAGCGGCAATTAATATAACCCTTCGCGCTCTTCGCGGGTGGAAATGTGAGATGTTTTTCACCTGCGTGTGGGCGGCGAAGCATCATCATTTCAATGTGAGTTTCGCGGCCGATGCCTGAAGTTTCTAGCAGCCGCCGAACGGTGCGCCTGCGGGCGAGGCAGTTTGCAGCAGTTCACCCGGGCACGACCGGTTTCCAGTGCGTTGGAGACGCGCAGGCAGCGGTTGATGTCTGCTCCAAACTGCTGCCGCGAAAGCCGTATTCGCTGTCGTTGGCCATTTTGACGACTTCCTTCTTCCGGTTTTGAACTTTAATCACGGTGGCAACCGGGCCGAAGAATTTCTTCTTGGGCAACGCGGGCGTTGTTGTTGTCAGCCTCGATCAGGTCAGGCTCAGACAAATTCGCCTTTGCTTAATTCGCCTTCGAGGTTTTTGCCTGCCGGTGATGATGCGGCGGCCTTCCTGCTCACCGATTTTGACATGTTCCAAAAGTGGTTTCAAGCTGACCGGCGTTGACTTGCGAACCCATTTGGGTATCGTCTTCCCAAGGCAGTCCGACTTTGATTTTCTTGAACTCTTCCTGCGGGCAAGGCGTTGACGAATTTGTCAGTAAATGCCTTCTTGTACCGAATGCGCGAACCGGCTGCTACACTTGGCCTTGAGTTTGAACAAAATGCCTTTTGCGCGCCTTCGAGGGGCTTTAGTCCGAACGGCGTGTCGTCAAGAAGATGTTGGCGGATTTGCCGCCCGCTCAGGTGGAGGAATGAGCATTTCGGCGGCAGCGATAGCCGATGCGGCGACCGATTTCGGTCGAGCCGGTGAAAGGCAGTTTGTTGAAGCCTTTTGTATTGGTGCAGCATGTATTCGCCGGATTTTCTGAACCGCGTCCGGTAATGATGTTCAGCGCACGCCTTTGGGCAGCAGGTGGTTAATTTGATGCTGGGCGAGCGACAACAGGCTCAGCGAAGTGCTGGAAGACGGGTGGATGACACGATGGTACAGCCTGCGGCGAGCGCGGGTGCGATGTACCAAGCCGCCATCAGGAAGGGAAGTTCCACGGAATAATCTGACCGACTACGCCGATGGGATTTCGCGCAATACGATGAGACAGTCTTCGAGTCAAGCTGGGTTGCGGGTGCCTTCTTCGCCCCGGATGACGCTGGCGAAATAACGGAAATGGTCGGAAGCCAGCGGGATGTCGGCAGCGGCGCAGGTTTCGCGGATGGGTTTGCCGTTGTCCAGCGCATCCTGCGGGCGAACAATTCAAGTTTTCGTCAATCACATCGGCGATTTTGTTGAGTATGGCGGCGCGCGTTCGGTTGTATGGTGGTCTTGCGCCATGTTTTGAACGCTTCCTGCGCGGCAGCGACGGCGGCATCGACATCGGCGTCGGACGCGTCGGCAAATTTTCGCCGGTGTTCGCCGTTGGCGGGATTGTAGGGAATCACAAAAGCGTGCCGGGGGCTCGTCACGCGCCGTTAATCAAAGACCGTACTCTTTATCGAACACATTCAAATCTTTGCCATGATGCTGTCTCCCTTTAAGTTGTCTTTATTGGGTTTAGTTGTTTTTATTGGGTTTTGGTCGTTTATTCAACGTCATTTGAAAACAGGGTAGTATTTTTTCTCTTTCAGTTCAAACTCTAAAAATGAGAGTGTTCTCGAAATTCCAAATATGTAATTTTGTGAAACGGAAAAAGCAGTCAAGTCACATCTTGATGATGTATGGGGGCGAGGGCGGTTTGTTAATACATTTTGTTAATACATTTTAATTTTTCAGACGACCTTGCGATCACCGCGATACGCTCGCCAAGTATCTGGAACCTTCTGAAGCGCTTGATGGGGTCCGAGCCTGGAACTAGGAAAAACTATCCTTGCTCGTATCTGGAAAATCTGTAAGAATATAGTGTTAGCCAAGGCGAGGGCAGGTTCTGCCGTTATCGACGAGGTGGCGCATGGAATCCCATGATTTGCGCCATTATTCTCTTGGCGCATCACCCATCATCAAAGAATGGAGATTACCATGTCGAAAATTAAAATTGCTGCCGAGCCCCGCACCGATTTCGGTGAGGGCTATGCACGCCGCATCCGCGCTGTTGGCGATATCCCCGCAGTTATCTACGGCAATGGCAAAGAGCCTAAGCACGTGATCCTCCCGGGCCACGCGACCACCATGGCTGTTCGTAACAAGGACGTCGTTCTGGTGATCGAGGTTGATGGTGAGCAGTTCAAGACTCGCGTGCAGGATATTCGGCGTTACCCGATCCGCCCCGAACTGCAGCACATCGACCTGCTGTTCGTCGACTAAGGTTAGGTAGACGAAGGAGCGCGCGGCGCATCAACGTTTACGCCGGAACCTGCTTTAGAGGTTTTTCGGCAACGGTACGGTCGTATCTCGCTTCTGGCGTGCGAGCCGCTATATTCTGCCAACTTACGGCGTACACCCATCTTTACCGTTTGGCTCAGGTGCGAGATAGCCGACCAGTAACCGCCTAATCCGCACATAGTTTTATCCGGTTTACCGAGTAGTCTCTACCGAGCATTTTTTATTCCTCACCCTATAACCCGCAGGAAGGTACACGAGAACATGTGTCTGATGCGTGGCTCATCGTCGGCCTGGGCAACCCCGGACCGCTATACGCGAAAACCCGCCATAACATCGGGCAGATGGTGCTCGATAAAATCGCCCACGAAGTGGGCAGCACCTTCAAGAAGCATTCCAAAGCATCCGCCGTAGTCGTCGAAGGTCGCTTGGGTATAGAGCGGTCCCAGGTCGTACTCATGAAATCCCTCGGGTACATGAACACCTCGGGCGGGCCCGCATCTGCGGTCGCAAAATTCTATGGCATCGACCCCGATCACATAATCGTGGTGCACGACGAGCTGATATTCCTTCGACACCATCAAACCTCAAAAATTGGTGGGGAGAAGGCGGCTCAACGGCCTGCGCGATATTACCAAGGCGCTAGGCACCAAAGATTATTACCGTGTGCGCGCTGGCATCGGTCGCCCACCCGGGCGATACGAACACCGCCGACTATGTGCTCAAACCCTTCACGGCAGCCGAAGCCAAAGACCTGCCGTTCCTGATCGACAACTCTGTTGATGCGGTCGCCATGCTTATCACCGACGGGCTGACGGCGGCGCAGCAGCGCTTTCACAGCGCATCCTAAATATGCGCAGGGCACGGACGCTCGACAAACCGCACAATCTGGCGCCTCTACATCTGCCGGGTGCGCCTAGCAGCAAACATGACGCCCCGTTACGCCCGTAGCTATGGTTAGGCAGATTTCCTAGGCTGTTGCACACACCTAACTAGGTTTTGCTCGCGCCAAGGAATAAGCTAGAAAAGCATGACGTTATAGCCCCACAGACACTAAGCCCGGGCGTACGGCCCCGACCTAACGTGCCACACAGCAGGGGTCTCAACGCCATACGGCGCGCCTGAAACCGGTCAAGAGAAAAGGAACAACCGTGGCAGAATACTCAGTCCCCGCCAACACGCCGCTCAACGATGACACCGTGCGAGCGTTGCGCGCAGACTTCCCTATTCTCAGCACCGTCGTCAACGGCAACCCGCTCGTCTACCTCGATTCCGGCGCCACCAGCCAAAAACCACTCCAAGTTCTCGATGCCGAACGCAACTTCTACCTGCACGCCAACTCTGCGGTACACCGCGGCGCGCACACTCTTGCCGTTGAAGCCACCGAACTCTTCGAGCAGGCCCGCACCACCGTTGCCGCCTTCGTAGGGCCCGCGACGAAAAATATCGTCTGGACCTCCAACGCCACCGAAGCGCTCAACCTTGTCGCCTACTCAATAGGCAACGCCTCCCAAGGACTCGGCGGCGAAAAAAGCCCAGCGTTTTTGCCCTGAAACCCGGCGATGAAATTCTCACCACCGAAATCGAACACCACGCCAACCTCATACCCTGGCAGATCCTCGCCCAACGCACCGGCGCAACCCTCAAAGCACATCCCCGCCACCGACGACGGACAGATCGACTACGAAGCCGCAGCCGAACTCGTCACCGAGAAAAACCCGCATCCTCGCTTTCACCCACGTCTCCAACGTCACCGGCGCCATTGCGGATGTGCCGCGCTTCGTCGCACTCGCCCAAAAAGTCGGTGCCCTCACCGTCCTGGACGCCTGCCAATCCGTACCCCACATGCCGGTAGACTTCCCCGCACTCGGTGTCGATTTCGCCGCATTCTCCGGGCACAAAATGCTCGCCCCCACCGGCATCGGCGCACTCTACGGCCGCGCCGAACTCCTCGACGCCCTGCCCCCATTCCTCACCGGCGGCTCCATGATCACCCGCGTCGAACTCCAAGACGCCGACTATATGCCCGCCCCCATCAAATTTGAAGCGGGAACCCAGCGCGTCTCCCAAGTTGTCGCCTTTGCCGAGGCAGTACGCTACCTGCAGCACCTCGGCATGGATAACGTACACGCCTGGGAACAAGAACTCGGCGCGAGGCTCGTGGCCGGGGTGCAGAACATTGAGGGCGTACGCCTGCTAGGCCCCACCGACCCGAACAAACGCGCCGGGCTCGTCTCCCTCGGCATCGACGGGGTACACCCGCACGACGCCGGGCAGCTGCTCGATACGAAAGGTATCGCCGTGCGCGTAGGTCACCACTGCGCCCAGCCGCTGCACCGCAGCGCCGGGACTGACGGCCTCGACCCGCGCCTCCGCATACCTCTACAACACCACCGAAGACATAGATGCGTTCCTTGCCGCGCTCGCCGAGGTACGCCCCTACTTCGGGCTGTAGAGAAGCCTTTACTCATATACACAGGATTGGATAATTCATGTCCCTAGAATCGCTCTACCAAGACATTATTCTGGAACACTCAAAGCAGCGCACCGGCGAACATCTGGTGGAGGTACCCGCCGGGCACGCCAGCGCCGACAACCACCAATACAACCCCCACCTGCGGAGATGAAATCAACCTGCGCCTCGTGCTTGATGAGCAGAAAAGACGGCGAAAAGGTCGTTGAATCGGTCTCGTGGGAAGGCGACGGCTGTTCCATTTCGATGGCGGCGGCATCGGTACTTTCTGAGATGGCACCGGGCATGACCGTGGGGGAACTGCAGAACCATGTGGATGCGTTCCGCGAGATGTTGCGCTCGCGTGGTCAGATTACCCTGGATGAGGAAGAATACGGCGATATGGCGGCATTT
>BNJS01003689.1_pt1 | contig 163783 bp, 215 predicted proteins | sample 8540461 | NCBI WGS metagenome assembly BNJS01 (sample SAMD00202454, study PRJDB9452) | human saliva metagenome | isolation source: human saliva | place: Japan | reverse complement strand
CCCACCGCCAATCTCGTTCCGTTGCACGATGTATGTCGTAGGCGTAGGCCCGGGCGCTGCGGATATCATCGAAGGTGTCAGGTACTCGGGCTTGGGCGAGGTGAAGGCGGTGCACGGCGTCAGGCCGACTTCAGGGCCACGTCGCCTTCGGCGCGCCTCGGCGGACAGCGAACAGGGGTGCATCCACCACCCCGCGAAAGGACCACGCGTCGTCGTCGATGAGACCCGCGCCGCGCCCCACCTCGGTGACGGCGGTGGGGCGTCGTTACCCGCGGCGAAGAGATGCGATCTCCGGGCTCAGCGCCGCACCGGCCTCGGCCAGGCCTTCACATCGCTCAGGATGTTCTTGTGACGAGCGCGGCGATCCCGTCCTCACCCTGGTGACGTAGGCCAGCCCTTGGCGCCGCGCTGTAGCCCTCCACAGGATTCGAAGGTCCGGCGCGACTGGAGGCGCCGCCGAGCATGACCCACGGCAATTCAGGCGGAGAACCGCCGGTGATGGTCAGTGCAGGTTTGGTGGCTGGGTCAGACTTGGCCGGTAAATACTTCTCCATGGCGTCTGGTAGGTGTCGCGAGATTGAGGGTGACTCGCGTAGCCGATGAGGGCCATACCTCGCGCAGAACGTCCTCGGCGACGGCGATGACGTCATCCTGCTCGACGAAGCTCATCTCCACGTCCAGCTGCGAACTCAGGCTGGCGGTCGGCGATATAATGGTGGCGGTCAATGCGTGGCATCCATTCCGGCGACCATGAGCTGGCTGGCGAGGGCTGGGGCTCTGGACTGGCGGGCAATACCAAGGCAGGCACCAGCCGTGCAGGCTGGGAAGTCCCTCGCCCCTCAGGCGTGGGCAGGTCAGGGTCAGTTCTGATCTCGACGATCATGAGAGTCAAACCCGGCGCGCGGCCTGGCTGACGGAGCGCAGGCGGATGGCGCGCTACATGGGGCGCTGCGGCGCAGGTCCGGAAGTAGCGGTAGCGCAGGCGGGCCTCCTCCCACCTGGCCCGGCGTCCTCGGCGTGGTCCGGAGTTCTGGAAGGGCAGCGGGGCGGCACGTTGAGGATCTCTCGACGTCGGAGACCGACCTCGATCTCGCCCGTGGGCGGGTTGGGGTTCGCGTTGCCCTCGGGCCGGGCGGTGACCTCACCGGTGACGGCCAGGACGTACTCGGCGCGCGGGTCGTGGCGACCTCCTCGCGGATGCCCTGGGCGTGCCGGGGCGTCAGCACTGCCAGGTCGATGAAAACCGCATGGTCGCGCGGCGGCGATCACCCAACCGGTGAGGTGCAGCCGATATCAGGCGCAGGGGCTACGGTGCGGGTTCACGCAGCACGGTGCTGGATTCCTTCCGTCGCGGGCACTAGGCCGGTGCGTGAACACCGCAGAACGGGCGGGCATATCTTCGATCCTATGCCGGGTGCGCTCTAGCTCGTCAGGAAGCTGCCAAGGTGATCAGACCGCGCAGTGCCTGGAGGAACCGCTATCTCCGCCGTAAGCTGCGGTGGCTGGCCACGACGATAGTGGTAAGCAGAACCAGCAGAAGCGTGGCGGAAGGCGTGCAGATGGAGAAAAGCGGGTGTCGACCTCAACGGCAGGCGGCGGGCACCTCCTCCATCGGGCTGATGTCGACCTGGGTCGTGCTGGGGCTGGTGGGGCGGCGGCGGGACGCCGACTCCGGCTCCGCAGCGGCGGTCGGGAAGGCGATGATGGGCGAAGGAGAAGCGGCCTGTGTCAGAGAATCCGTCGGCACATCAGTGAGAAAACATGGAGCCGCCGGTGATCGTACCGACGGTGATAAGAGCTTTGTTCGCGGTCATGGTCCGGACTGCTGGATTTTACAGATAGAAGGCGGCGACGCGGAATCAAGCCAGTGGGGCGCGCTTAGCGGTGATGGGCTTCTGGCTCCAGAGGTGATCGTGATCATCGACAGGTGGCGGTGCCGATGACGCTCTGCCTGGGCCCTGAGCGCCGAGGTGTCATCGTCAACCGAGATCTGGATGGTGGCTCAGGAAGTCGGCGGACAAAGGTGGCGGTCAGGGTTCCTCCGACCGCGACGGTCGAGGGGCTGATGGTCACGACGCGCCGTGCTGCCGTGGTCGATTCGCCGGCCTCCGCCGCCGCGGATGCGCCGGCAGCCGCACCGTATCGAGCGCCAGTGCCAGACGGCTATCAGCTGTTACGACCGTGGCGATCCACCAGTACATTTGCGTCACCAAAGCCTGCGGAACCGCGAACGGCTTGAGGCCTCAGCGAGAGGCCTGTCCGCAGTCAGGGCCGTACACGTCCCCTGTTCACTGACGCGTCATCGGATCATCAATCAGTCATCACTGCACCTCGCGCGCACTCCTGTCGCTTAAGACCGATCCGAACGGACGCTGGGGAATCGGGAAGGCCAGCCCCGAGAAGGGGCCTCCTGCGTTGCGAGCATCAGATGTGCCCGCTCGGGGCCCGCGATTCATGAGGTGTCGTTGTCTCGACCGTCATTTGAGCGGGTTCGGAGGTATTCGCAGCAGCTGTGATGATGCCGCTACTTGAGCAGGCGGGACTCCTATCGCCGACAGCGAGTTGGTAGGAGCCCTCGCTGAGTTGGAGACATCGATTGACACGGGTTGTCGCATCGACCTGCGTCAGCGGGTAAATTCTTGCGGGAGAGGAAGATCGCCACCCAGTCGCCGCTTCTTGCTTGTCAGACGGAAGGATCAGCGACACACATTGCCGCGCCAGGTTCCTGATAACGAGCCGGCATTGGACGCGACTCACTCGCATCTTTGACCGGTACGGCGGGCTCTTCCATCGCCGGTATACCCGCCCGCTTCCCATCCGACCGGCACGTGTCAGGATCTGGAGCGGGCGGCTCAGGAGCAGGAGCTTCAGTCGGGTCGGCTGGGGTGGCCGCGGGTCGGCCAGGTCGGCCGGTCAGCGGATCTTCGCCAGGTCCGGGCGGCGACCTCGTCGTCCGGCGCTCTCTCTGGGTGAGGTGGTGGGACTCGTACCGGATGTCGGCGGTGTCGGCTCCAGACTCAAGCTCCTCTGGAGAGAACCCTTCCGGATCAGGCTCAGGCGACGTAGCCCGACAGGGACAGCACAGTGACAGGCCCTGTTGCCGTGGATCCGGTGGACCCCGTGGATCCGAAGTGGGCCCTGCAGATTCCACAGGGATTGGGAACTGCGGGGCGGTCAGCAGACCCTATAGGCCGTGACCCAGTGGGCACGAAAGTCAGGGGCGGCTCTTTTTTGCGCTGGGCTCTGAGCTCGACCAGCCTTTCGAGGACGCTCCGAAGCGGGGCTGCCGGCCGGTTATGGACGGCGTTGCAGCTCAGTAGTCCTCGTGGATTCTGTGGGGCGGCGGATCAACAGACCACCTGCTGGGCTCCAGCGGGCCATTGACAGGATTATGGGGCGGCTCCGCTGCAGTGGGTCTGAGCTCAGGCTCTTGCCAGCCGCCTCCGAGGACGACTCCGGGCGGGCTGCCGTGAACCAGCAGACCCAGCCGACTCACGGGGCGATCTGGAACTGAGTGGTACCGACGTACAACCGGGGTCGATATTAGTGGCGGACAGGTAGTAGTCGCGGGGCCTTGGCCGAAGACCGTGAGTCAGCGAGTTTGACTGACGTCGAACCGCGTGAACAAATGTGGCGGGAACCAGTCTCTCGCGGGAGGCGTAACCACCTACAGCCACAGGGCTGCCGGAAGTCTACTCTCCTTGAACGAGTTAGCCATCAGACTTTGGGCGCTTTGCCAGTAGGACGGACTGACGCGGCCAGGTCGTGAGCTCTCTTACCCGCTCTCCCGTTCCGTCTCCGGCCGCAATGCGCGCGCCGCCTCCTCGCATTACACCTGTCCGGCGTTTCGGTGCCGGGAGGCCGGAAGACTCCGCCACGGGCTGGCGGCGTCTGCCACGCCTGCACGCCCGAGAGGCCGCGGAGCCGCTGTCGCCTGCAGCCGTGAGGTCGTATACAGGCTCTCGGAAAGTGCACCGCCGCCGGCGCCCTCGACCGGTGCGGCCTCTCCATACCCGGGGCTCGTCGTCAGTGCTGCCCCCCACCGGGCAGGACAGATGCGAAGGGTACGCGCAGAGGACCTGACTCTGCGCAACGTGGTGTAGCTGTGAGCGTGTCGGCCGCGGTGACTCTAATCGGTAGGCTCCATATACAAGTCGTGTCGCGCGGGCTCAGGGGCCGCTGCGGCGGGTGGGGAATTCCAGGCGCTGCCGGACACGAGCATCGTGACCGACGGTAACCGGCGAGGGAGATCGTATCGTAAAGGCGACGTTAGGCGGCAGAGCGCGGGCGGAGCGATCACCCGGCCAGGCCTCGCATCAGGGGCTTTGGGTAAATCGCACAGCGTACTCAGCTCTGGCTCAGAATCCGATCATTGCAACGTTTTCTCCCTTCTCTCAGCAGAGCTGCAGGATCCTGCGTCTCGAGCCGGAATCCGCCAAGGTCTCATCTCGATAACAGCTGTGTGGCGAGGGCATGGCAAGGCTCTGACCGTGGCTCCGGCTGCGGACTCACGCAGTTCCGATCGGTAGCGTGCTCAGACAATCATGTTGAAACGAGACCGGGCTCATGTATTGAGTGTGCAGCGTCACGCGAGTAGATGCTCCCGGTGGAAAGCCAAGACCGGCCCTAAACGGGCAAGGGCAGTCACATTGTGAACCCCGTTCGGGGAGCCGATCAGGACGTCCGCGCATACCTGACTCAGTCGATGTTCGTGTGAGTCCTGCGTCAAGCCCATCAGCGTTGCATACTGCCGAACCCCGCAGACAGGCCGTGGCTCAGGCAGTGTGGTGGGTGCGGTGGCAGGCGGAGGCAGGCCGCCTCCCACTCCGCAGCAGGCCTCACACAGGCCAGATACATGGGAAGGAGCATGACTGACACCAACACTGGCGCTGCGTCCTTCGACGGGCGGGATGCTTCAGCCTCGACGATCTTTCAGCGCCGAGCTCACAGCCTCATCCGAGAAGATCGCTGCGCCTCCTTGCAGCTCATGCAGCCCACACCCGAAGCGCCGTCGCCCTCCTCCCCTGGCTCCTTCGCGCCCCGCCTCCTCCGACTCGGAGGTCCCGGGGACGTCAGGCACGACAACGAGGACGACGACATCGTTTCTGGCCCCTGCGAGACCGACCCGAGGACGATGGGCGACGGCTCCGACGACGGTCGGGACACCACGTGGGGACGAGGTCGATCACGCCCCCTTCATCGACGTCGACGAGGGACGACGGGGAGGATGGCGACCAACCGGTGCCAAAGCGCGGAGAGTGCAGCCGCCGACCTGGAAGCTTGCCAGCCTGACCTGCTCCGGCCGTGACGGATATGGGCTGCGAACCCACCGACGCATCGCGCGAAGGCCATTCCGGTACTGCTGGCGTCGTACGACGTCGTCGGCGCTGGTCGGCACGGGCAAGACCGCCGCCTTCAGCCTGCCCCTGCTGGACGCGTTGAGGCACGTGAGCCCGTCGTTCAGGCCCTGGTCTGGCCCCACTCGAGCTGGCTCTTCCAGAGCGCAGACGCCATTATTGATAACGGCGCTCGCTGCCAGACTGGACGTCGTCGCCGTATACGGCAGCGCTCCTGGCCCGCAGATCAGCGCTCCTGGGGACGGCGCCCGGGTGGTTCTCAAACCCCGGGACGCATCATCGGCCTCATCGACAAAGGGCGCCTGGTCCTGGACGACGTGGTGCTTCGTCCTCGACGGGGCCGACGAGATGCTCCACGCCGGATTCGCCGGGACGTCGAGACGATCGCCGCCCTCTCTGCCCGAACAACGACGCACCTCTCTGTTCTCACGCAGCCATGCCGCGCCGGCCGTTCAGGCCGGCGGCCCCGCCAGCACCTGGTCGACCCCATCGGATCAGGTCTCCCTCAGGCCTCCACCGTCGACGGTCCCATCAGACCTACGCAGTCGTGCCCTTCCGCCATAAGATCAGCGCCGTCTCCCGCGTCCTGGCGGTCCCTGCCAGGCCTGGTACATAAGTATTCGTGCGCACCAAGTCCACCGCGGAGGATGCTCGCCATCAGACTGGCGGGCCGCCAGGATCAGGCAGCCGCCATCTCCGGCGACGTGCCCCAGCGGGGAGGCGAAACGCCTGGTGGAAACGCCTGCGCATGGGCACTCTGGACGTGCTCTCGTGGCTACGACGTCGCGCCGCCGCGGTCTGGACGTGGACGCATGGACTCCGTCAGTCGCTTCGACGTGCACGAGGCCAGAGCCTATGTACACATCAGCCGCCAGCCGTGCAGGTACAGTGAAGGCCGTGACGTTCCTGACCCCCAGGAGGCGCAAACTCCATAGATCGAGCGCCTGACGGGCACGAAGCTGGAGGAGATCACCCTACCCTCCCGCCGACATCTCCTCTCATCAGGCCCCGCAAACTTTGGATGGTGCTTTGCGACATGGCCGCGAGCGCCTGTCCATGCCGGGCGGGTGGAGGCCGGGCCGAGCTGGGCATCGACATACCAGCGCCTCGACCCTGCGCTCTGGCCGTTGGCGATGACGGCCCGCGCCGTCGAGAGGGACGACGAGCGTCCGCGCCAGCGCAAACGCCGCGAGGCGCCTTGATGCCGGGCACGTTCGTATCCTTCTTCGAGGGGCGGGCGCGACCGCGAGGATCGCGCCAGCAGCAGGAGCAACGAGCGTCACGGAGGCAGAGTCAGGGCGGACGCGGCGGGCGCCACCAGCAAGGGACGGCACCGGTACCGTCTACGCATCGAAGTCGGTCACCGCGATCGTGTCTGCCCGGTGCAATCGTGTTTCCCTCGCCAACGAGGCGGAATCTCAGGCTCCGACATCGGTAAGATCGACTGGTCCTTCTCCCTGGTGGAATCCACACGCTGGATGAAGACGCTGGCCACTATGGGCCGGGCGACATTCAGTAGCCGTGAACTTCTGAATGCCCGACCAGGGCCCGGGCCTGGATGGACTGGACGACAATCAATAGCGCCGCATGCGCCGTTTCGGTGGCAAAAGGCTGGCAGCGCAACGACGGCGCGTGACGCAAGGCGGTAACGACCGCTGGGAGGACCGCGGACGCGGGGCAACCGCTACGGCGGCCGTTGGGGTGCAGCAACGGGTAGCCAGCGCGGTGTGCAGCGAACGCCGTGGCGGTCGTTAAGGACCGCGACCGCCACGAAATCGCCGAGCAATCGGGGCGGTAAACGCTGGGAGGACCAGCAACGGCAGCGCGGAGGCTCCGACGCAGCAACGACCGGCCCACGCGCCGCACGGACCAGTGGTGACGGGCTGCGCTGATCCCGGCATCAAACGGCTGGCTGGCGCGCGGTCGTGGTGCAAGCCACCAGCCGGCTCTATCCTGGCTGTCCTGACTGGGCCGGACGTGCCGATCAAAGATCCTTCTGCCGGCATCCGCCGACCAGCCTTTTCCTAGCGCCGCGTGCGCATGCCGCACCAGGGAAAATTTTCCAGCCGCGAATATTTCCTGTGCGCTCGCAGGTTAGTCGCCTCGTAGAGACAACCGACTACGGCACGCCAAGCCGCTGCCGAGAAACGGAAGGTACCTGTGATCCCAGCCATCTCACCTATTCGCTAGCTCGTCATCTTGCTGATTCGCAGCCACGCTGCTGCGCGCCTACCGCTCGAAATCGATAGCTTTCCTGGCAGCCGGATTCGCCCTGGAGCATCCAGCCTGCCCACCCGAGTCGTCGACTGAGACCTCGGCGACCTCGGTAGTCGCCGTCCTGCTGTTCAACCATCGGTCTCCGACTCAACCCCAGGATCCTCGCCGCCAGCGAGGTGGCCGCGCAGCCGCCATCACCATGCTCCTGCTGACGTCGTTGAGCGCGCCCTCATCAGTTCTGCTGATCTCCCGAACGCGCACTGTGACCCCCGCCGGCGCAGTAGACAGTGCTTCGCCCTGTCCTTCTCCTCCACCGTGGTGGTCGTCAAACCACTGGAGGACCGCGATGACGCCGCCTCCCTCTACGGGAGAATCGCAATCGGCGTCCTGGTCGCACAGGGATATGCGCCGTCGCCTACATGGCTTCAGCTCCGACGAACCGCCCAGCCCGTGGTCCCTTGCTCGATCGCCCTGTGGCCCGTCTCAGCTCCTCGGCAAGGGTGCTGGACCGCATCGATCACCGGGAGATGCGCACCTGTTCAGGGCATAGTCCATGGCCTCCTGCCGGGTTATCTGCGTTCGATCTCCTCGTCTCGACGGCGACCTCGCGCACTGATCATGGGAGACTATTCGCCTCGCACCCGCGGCCAAGGGCTCTCCAGCGCCTTATTCACCATACGGAACTCCTTCTGGTGGGATTCTTCCTGTCGATCGCATGGACGTGGCTACCCGGGCGTCAGAGCCTTGCTGTTCTGGCCGGTGCGCTTCCTGCTGCTGCTACCAGCCCGGGCGCTGGTTCTACACGATCGTCGCACGCCTCACGCATGCGCCGGCGAACCTCAGTCATGACGGGCCTGGCCATGACGGCCTACAGCGAGTTCGCCCTCATCGTGGTGAGCGTGGCCGTGAAGCTACGACTTTGCTCGGTGAGGCTGGACCGCAGCCGTCTCGCTCGCCCTGGCGATGTCCTTCATCGTGTCCTCCATAGCCAATCGCAAGCCCGCCAGACTGGTGCGCTGGATGACCGACCTCATTCCGCACCGGCCTTCCCGCCGGCTGCACCCCGAAGAGCGCCCGGTCAATCTGCTGGGCGTGCGCACCGTTGTCTTCGGCATGGGGAGAGTGGGCCGCGCCACCTACACCCGGTTGTATGCCGACGGCGGGACCGGCGTACTCGGGATCGACAATGACGCCCTCGAGGTTGAGACCCTCGCCAAGCAGGGCCTCAACATTCTCGAGGCCGATGCCACCGACCAGGAGTTCTGGGATCGCCTCGACGCCGTCCACGCCACCAAGGCAGTGCTGGCCATGCCAGAGCCGGGTGCCAACGTGCACGTCCTGGAATGGCTCAGCTGATCCAGTTTCGAGGGCGGGTGATCGCCATCGCCACCTTCGATGATGAGGCCGACACCATGCGTCGCGCCGGAGTGGATGCCGTCATCAACATGTACGACGGGCTCGGGGACGCCCTCGCCCAGGCCGTGGAAGCACTGCCCGCCAGTGCCGTCCCGCCCGTTGCTCCCGCCTGCGAGGACATTGTCGCGCCCTCTCACTCTCAGTCGTCGGCTCTCGCCGATCGAGATGCGCTCGCTCACTGGTGGGGAGACTCCCGGCTTCTTCGACGTTCCAGACGTTCTGGGCGTTCCTCGAGAACTCAGCGAGGCCGGATGGCGGCGCATATTCTCTCAGCGCAGGCCGCTCTGGCGGGGCGACGAGCTCGTCAGCGCTCTGGAATCGGCTCGCAACTTGGTCCCAGCACCTCGTGCTCCACGCGGCGTCCGCAGCCTGAAGCGCAGCGGTCCTCCACTCGCTGTCGGCATCGCCGGCGCCCACACGAGCCAGTGCCGTTCCGCCGTGCCGCATCTGCAGGGGCGCCCAGCGCCAAACCGCTGACGAAGGCGCCACAGTGGAGCCAGAGTGCAGCCCCCACCGCGGCGGCTCCGCTATGATGACGGGCGCTGCGCTACGTGCAGCACTGGCGCAAACCACGCTCCGCCCAACGGCCGTCAGCATGAGCGGCCACTGCGCAGGCCCGCCGCATTCCACCACGTGGAGAGCGCCATCTGCTCCAGGTCGACTTTATGCGCAGCGCGGTCCAGAGCAGGAGCCGAGGCGCTGGCGCGGCCATCCGATCGCGCACGACATCCCGCTCCGGCCTCCCAGGAAAGGCCGCGAGCCTGCGCAGCGGTGGTGTGAGCGTGCCGCTGAGCGCGCCATCGGCTGCCGGGCCGGCCTGAGGGCAATGAGGTGCGCGCCACTGGTCTCCCGCATGACTGCAGCTCGTCTGAATCGGAACGCCGGCGGGCCGTGGGCCGGGATATCGGCAAGTGCGGGGCACGCAACGGATCACGACGGAACCGGGCCAACCAGCGCACTGGGCACCCAGCCCACCTTCGCGGTCGCGCCGCAGCCTCATGGACTCCGGCCACCGCACTCGGCCACCGCGTCTGCACCTGCCGCGAGCGCGGCGGCTGCCTCGCTCAGCGCGCCTGTTCGTGAGCACCGGCCACGCGCGCTCCACTCGCGTGGTCGAGGTCGAGATTGCGCCAGGCAGATTCGGCGGCGCGCACGCACATCACGCAGCGAGTCAGACCGCAGCAGCGCGCGCCGTCGCGGCGATTCGCCCAATGCGCTCGCGCGGCTCACTGGATGCCCTCGCCGGTGCGGGCGCTGACCGCCACCGGCGAGCGCACTATCAGCTCGGCCGCGAGCAAGCGGCCCAGATCATCACGGCAGCGCGTGAAGCGTCGTCGAGGCGGTCCCACACCTGAGTTTGAGGGCCACCACGCTGACACCGGCGTGGGCGGCCATCAGAAGGGCGATGATCGTCGTGGATCGGCATCGGCGTACTTCTCGGGATCCAGAACCCATGCGAGAACGGCGACGCGCTCCACCGGGCGGGTAGCGCGATGCGCCTGCAGAGTCCTCATCTGAATCGATATCGGGCGAGATCCAGCAGCGCTTTGGTTGCGGCGCCGATCCGGCATCGGTGGTCAGCTGGGCAGCGCTCCACATCCAGCCAGTCCAGCGGCGCACTGGTCCTGCCAGCCGCTGACGGCGGTACCGGCAGGGAGGCGCCGCCGGGGGCGGGTCGTGGTGCGTCGGGTGACCGCGGTGCACGCGCAATCCACCGCCGGCCAGGGCGTTGAGCAGGCTCGACTTGCCCGATCCGGTGGCGCCCAGCAGTGCCGGCGACGACCCGGCGCCAGTCGGCGTCGCTGGTCCCGCGCTTTCCAGGACCGCACGTGCCGGAGCCATCTCGCCTCAGGGCACGCAGGGCCCTCCCGAGCTCGACAGCCCGCTCCAGGTCGGCCAGCGCGCATCCGGGTCGTGACCAGCCGCAACACGCCCGCCCGCGCGCGTGGTCGTCTCGAAGCTGTGGCTGTCGGCGCCGTCCACTCGGTGGCTCAAGCCGTGCGCGGCTCATCGGTCGTGTCCTGGCCGCCTGAACCAGATCACTGCTCCTAGTAACAAGGGACGAGCCGCGCTGCTGAGACGCAGACATCGAGTCACGGCTTTCCGAACGCGCTCAATGCCGGGTACGCAACTCGTCTCCGGTCGGCACCGGTTCAGACAAGAGCATGAGATGAAGACCTCAACGAGTGAATTCGAGGGAAAGCCTCATGCACGCGCGGTCAGGGCGTCGCGGGCGCGCACCGTCATGCGATGCGCATGGCCTGGTCGCCGAAAGCGGCTTCCAGAGACGCGCTGCCAGGAGCGCGGTTCCACCGGCCACGATCACGCCACCACCGGTCGGTCCGCCGGTATGCGCGAACGCGGATCGTGAGCCACGCCGGCACCGTTGACGCCGAGCGACGGCAATCGGGCGGTCGAACGCTTGTCCGCGCCCTCGGCACGGATGAGCGACGCATCGCCTTGCCAGTCGTGCACCAGGGCGGCCGCGTCGGCCATCGCCCGAGCGTCGGTAGGCAGGTCGCTCGGGCCGTGGCCAGCTGGTCGGAAGCGCCGTGGCGGCGACGCCACGCCCGTTCGGTCTCAGGGTCATGCGCTGCGCCTCGGCGACCAGGAGAGCCACCAGGGGAGGATTCGATGGCGCCTCCTCCACGTGCCCGCCGGGCAGGCCTGCCTCTCGGGGCGGCGGTCAGCGGTCGCGCAGTCGCCCGATCCGGAACCTCCAGGCTGCGCAGAAGCTCCACCGGTACCAACCAGTTCCTGCCAGCGCGCCAATACCTCGCCGCGCGGCATCTGGCCCGCTCGGCCACAGCCGCCTCAAGCGTTCCAGCGCCTCGTGGCCCGCCGTGTGAGCCAGGTCGGCCAGCTCAGCGCGGCTCGGCGAGCTGGGCGTCCGGTTCGGCCGCCAGCAGCCGTCTGCGCCAAAGCCGCATTCAGCGCGCCCGACGGGGTTCGCCGAGCCACTTCCTTGCGGGCCTCCTGATCAGCGGCCAAACCGCCGAGCCAGCTGCACCCGGTGGTGCGACGACGGCTTCGGAAGGGCAGGGAAGCCGTCGGTATCGAGACCGACCTCGGGGATGGTGAAGATCATGGCGCGCATCTGCAGGGCGCGCGTCCGTCAAGCGACGGCGCAGGTCAGCCTCGACATCCGGGTCCCGCGCCGTCCGGGCACGATCCGTCAGGACGACTGCGGTCACCCATCGCGCTCGGCGGCAGCGCGCAAGTGCTCCCAGACGGCGTCGGCGTAGCGCAGAGACGCGGTGGTCACGAAGATCCACAGATCCGGCGCCGGCCAGCAGGGTGGCGATGACGAGCGGTTCTCCTCCACGACGGGTCGATATCAGCGACGGGCTTACTCCGCGGGAAGGGGCGGCGCAGGAGCGGATCTCGACCTCGCGCGGAGTATGGGCGCCACGGCGGACTGACGCCGGCGTCCTCCGCCACCGCCACCCGGGCGAAGCAGGCAGGACGCGGTCGACGCCGTCGAACTCCCACGGCTCGTCGCGCTTGGGGCGTACGGCGGCAGCGGGCGACGCGTGGTGGGACGAGATAGCGGAGGCGGCGGCGGCGATGCCTGCGCGCACCAGGGGCACACGAGGTGGGCTTGCCGGCACCGGTGGAGCCGCCGACCACCGCTGCCAAAGCGGTGCGTCAATGCTGGTCAGGCGCGGCAGGACGTGGTCGCCGAGCTGATCGCGGATCCAGCCGGGCGCGGTCTCGCGCATGGGCGGTACTCGGCAGGCGCAGGCCAGAACCAGGTCCGTCAGGCGCATGCCTGCAGAGCTCAGCAGCGCACCGCCGGCTGGTAAGGCGGGCCCGGCTGCGCTCACGATCAGGCGCCCGCGGCGCTGGAGGTCGACGGCAGGCAGAATCTGGGGGAGCGGAGGTCCGCCTCGCTCGCGGGCCTCCACGTCGCGGGGTCGGCATCGATCTCTGCTCGCCGGAGCGTATGTCCTTGACGGAGTCCGGACTCGGTACCGGCGGGAGGACAGACGAAGATGCGCGCTTGTCAGCGAACCTGATCTGCTTGCCGAACTTGTGGCGGCCGTGGGGGCGACGTCGGCGGCGATGCCCGCGCTCCCGCAGGACGTCGGCCACGGCATCGGAGACGGCTCGGTGCTCCTCGTCGGTCGCGGCCACGGCACGGCTGTGGGCACCGCCAGGTCACCCATCGATTCAGCACGGCATGACGCGGGACAGCAGACGCGACAGGCCGACGGAGATGCCCACGCCGGGAAGAGGTCCGCTTTACCCGTTGGAGCCGAAGTCTGTAGCGGCCGCCGGAGCACACCGAGCCGAAGGTCACTCGTTGCCCGGCCATGAACGATTCGTGGAGCGGTGCCGGTGTAGTAGTCAGACGCGCAGGCGATCTGCAGAATCGGCCACGATGGCGCCGGACGACGAGCGGGCGGCGACGCAGCAGCGATTCCAACTCGTCAGGCCCGCCAACAGCGCACTGGGCTCGGCTCCATCCAGGACGGCGGCCAGGACGCGCGCGCGCAGCGATCGAGGTCGGTACCGGGTCGCGGTGGCCAGGCCCAGGGCGGCCTCTGCCTGGGCGCGCGTGATGCCGACGGTCTCGACGGGTTCAACGGCGACGGCGTCGGTTCCGATCTTGTCGAGCTTGTCCACCACGCGCAGCACTCGACGAGCCGGTCGTCCTCGGATACCACGGACTGGTAGAAGCCCTGGGCGACCTTGCGGTTGGACACGTGGATGGTGATGGCGGGATCGGAAGGGCGGACAGGGCCTCGTGCATGATCAGGGGGACTTCGACGTCGTAGTGCGAGGGCGAGAGCTCCGTCGCCGACGACATCGATGTCCACCACCAGAACTCGCGGAAGCGGCCCTCCTGGGGGCGCTCCCGCCAGACCTTCTGGATCTGGTATTGGCGCGGAAGGAAGTGAAGGATACCGCGTTATCGATGACATAACGCGCGAGAAGGGGGACGGTGGAGATCGAAGTGGGCCGAGCTGCTTGGCGGGATCCGCCTCGCCGGCTTCCCGGGACCGCCCTGCAGGCGGGACGGAGATGAACACTCCCTGAGGTCTCGCCCTTCCTGGTCAGTTCGGTCAGCGGCTCGACGGCGCGGGTCTGGATGCCGCTAGCCGTGAAGCTCGAAGGTACGGCGCGGGATGTCGATGAACTGCTGTTCGACCACGCGGCCCGCAGGGAGCCACTCCGGGGAAGCCGGAGGCGAGGAGTGCCTGTCGTGCCTGTGCGAGTGCGCCATGGGCGTCATCCTCTCATGCGACGACCGAATCCTGTGGTCCTCCGGGCCGTCAGACTCACGCGTGCGGTCTCCCGCGCACCTTGGCCTCGCCAGATGGGGATTGGCGTGGTGCTCGTGGGCCATGGTGGTCGCTGCGCCGTGCCCGGGGAGGAGAACCGCTCGGGACCGATGGCCGAGGCGAGGAAGCGGAGTGTGGCCCACATCTGGACCTGGTCGCCCCGCGAGTCGGTACGGCCCACTGAGCCCTTGAAGATGACGTCGCCGTCCAGAGCGACGAGGTAGTCGTCTCCTCCCTCGGCCACGGACGGGTCGTCCTCAACGGCCTCGGCCTCGTGCAGCAGTGCGTTGTCCGCCGCGTTGAGGAAGAACAGTGTCGAGCCCTCCGAATGCCCCGGCGCGGGATGGCGCGCACAGCGACGCTGAAGCTCGACGGCCCGGCTGAACGCCTCGCCGGGGATGTCACGGATGTCGCCCGGTTTCCGCCAGGGGGTTTCAGCCGGGTCGGCGAAGGTCATGCCGTTCCGCACTGATGCCCGTAGCCGCGTCCGGGTCCTCGAGACGGTAGCGATCGGGCTCAGGGATGAACCGGCACGGACACGGCGGCGTCAGCAGGATCTTCAACGGCCAGCGGGCCCCTCACGTGAGCAGCCTCGATGAGAGCGGCGGTGTCCCACGTGATCGGCGTGCCCGTGGGTCGGAGCACCGCGCCCAGGGTGAGGCGGTTCGAGCACGCGGGCGAGCGCCGCGCCACCCACCGGCCCAGGGTCCACGACCAGGGCGGGCCGGTCCGGTCGGCGCCAGGACATAGCAGTTCGCGGCGAAGACGAGGGCGATCGTGCGCTCGAGGATCATGGACCCACCCTACCGGGACTGCCCTCGCGACGTCCCTGGCCTGCCGCAGGGCCGCTCTCCTCACCCATCAGGCGCAGCCGGGTCCATCCAGTGGTCGATGAGCCAGCGGTCGGCTGACCACGAGCAGGGTGCCGCAGGCGGTCAGCGCCTCCAGCGCCTCATGGTGTCCAGATCGAGGTAGTTGGTGGGCTCATCGACAATGAGCACCTCGGGGGCGGCCGCGACCGCCGCGGCGAACTGGGCGCGGCGCTGGTTGCCTCGCAGACAGCCTCGCCCAGGCACCGGGACCAGTAGGCGGGATGAGGATGCCGGCACCAGCCTCGCCAATGCCCGAGGCCCACGTCTCTCCCCAGGCCGGGGTCGCCGGGGCGCGCGCCGCTGGGGGATGACGGCGACGCCTCCGGGAGACGGTCAGCGCGCCGGTGGACTCGGCGGTGGGCGGAGAGCCGGTGGCGACCCAGCGCAGGAGGGTCGTCTCTCGCAGCCGTTGGGGCCGGTGACCAGCAGGTGCTCTCCGGCGCTCAGGTCGAAGGTCACTGGGCCAGGCGCCCCGGACGTGGGCCTCGCGGACTGCGACCGCCAGGCCGCTGCCGCTGCGGGCGACGACCCGAGGCAGATCAGGCGGCAGCGAGAGGGCGGCGGCGGACTGACGGCGCCCAGCGCCTCCAGGCGCCGGTCGTCGTCCAGCGGCGGCGCGTCGAGGCTGCGAGTGCGGTCACCATAGAACTTCTTGGCCATTCCGCCCTCAGTGCGGGCTCCGTGGTGGTGCGCGGTGCCGCCAATGCCCGATGGTCTCGGACTCGCGGCGGTGGCGGGCAAGAGCGCGCTTGTCCTCCTGCTGCGAGGCGTGGATGCGCTCGTGGGAGGCGCGAGGCTCGGGCCTTGTTCTGCAGGTAGTCGGTGTGAGCGCCGGCGCAGCGCTGAATCCCGACGACCCGCCCCGGTGGCGGTCAGGAGAGCCTGCCAGGGGCGATGTCCAGGTCGAGAACGCAGGTGGCGACGTCGTCAATGAAGGCGCGGTCGTGACTGGCCAGCAGGACAGGGGCCCTCCCAGCGCGCGAGCGGCCGTCAGATATGCGACGGCCCTCGTCGTCAGGTGGTTGGTCGGCTCGTCCAGGACCAGCACAGCGGGACGGGTGAGCAGGGTGGCGGCGAGTGTGAGACGGCCGCGCTGGCCGGGTGAGAGCGGTCAGCCGACGGGTGCGGGCATCAGGACCGCTCAGGGTCCCGAGCCCGAGGCTCACGAGGCGTCCCCCTCGATACGGGCCTCCAGGCTCCACGCGTCCACCGCTGTCATGGCGGCGAGCAGTTCGTCGTAACTGCGCGCGAGGGCGTCGTCCTCGGGAGCGGCGGCCATGCACGCTCGGCGACCGTCTGGAAAACGATGCTGTCAGGGCGCACTGATGCAGTAGCGGCGTCGAGGTAGTCGCCCACGCTCCCGACCGTAACAGCGGCATCGGGGACGGGTGAGCAGCGGGGCTTGAACGGTGCCGGGAGTCAGGACGAGGCCGCCCGCCACCAGGCGCAGGAGGGTCAGTTCTTGCCGCAGCCGTTGGGGCCGACGAGGCAGAGCGCGCTCACCTTCGGCAACGGTGAGGTGACGCGTCGAGAAGCGGCTCGGAGGTGAAGGAGAACGACACGGACGTCGGTCGGATGCGGGCTGGAGCATCCTTGGGTGTGTGCAGCTGGGACGGTCTGGTCAGGATGCTCCGCGGCCATGGCACCGAGAGTTTATATGACGCGACCGCCTCCGGGGCGGGCCGTATTGAGGTAGCTACGGGTACCAGCAGGGCATCGGGAGCGAGTGCCGCCTCAGCCGGGCTGCGGGATCGTGATCCTCTCAGGCCCCTGAGCCGGAAGAGGAGGCGGTCCCGGGCGCGGAGAACCTCACCAGGCGGTCCCACGCACCGCGCCGAGCACGTAAGTGAGGTGGTCATTGCTGTCATCCCGCAGCAGAACCTCGCAACGCCGGGCGCGAACGGAAATGGCCGGAGCTCCTCCGGATCCACCCGTCAATTCAGGAAGGAGCACACGTGACTGAGAACACGCAGCCCGACACCGCCCTGGATTCCACCGCTACGTCCAGCGAAGGGACTTCCTCCGCCATTGCCGCGGCCGCCACCGAGGCCGAGCCGACCCGCGAACATGACGCCGAGCAGGGCATCCGAGACCAATCCAGCCTCGACCGCCTCGTCCGTCGATGACGCGACCACCACCGAACCCGCTGACGAAGCGGCGGACCAGTCTGCTACTGAGGCTGCTGCGTCTGCCGAATGCCCGCCGACCTCCCACAGAGCCCGCCCAGTCCCACGCTGAAACAGCGAGCTGCTGCGCGGCCCTCCGAGCCGCAAGCCGACTCCGGCTCGCCCCACAGCCCCAACCAGGCTGCACCTCGCGAGGGGGCCGACGCCGGCCACCGCGCCGGCTGAAACGGAGGTCGACCCCCAGGAGGCGATGGATGCCGCCAAGTGGGGCCGTGTCGACGGCGAGGGAGGGTCTGCGTCCAGGACAACGGCGCTGAACGCGAGGTCGGTCAGTTCCCCGACGCACCCGTCGCCGAGGCCATGCGGCTTCTACGTACGGCGCTTCCTGGACCCGAAGGCCACGGTCGATCTATTCGCCACTCGACCGCCGCAGCTGAGCGTCCGGGAGATCGACTCGACCTTGAAGTCGATCGAGGCAGTCCCTGACGGAGCCCGCCGCCGTCGGCGACCTGGATGGTCTACGCTCGTTTCTCCGCGCTCAAGTCCGTCGCCGCCGAGCGCCGGGAGGCAGTCGCCGCCGAGCGCGCCGCCGCCGGAGCAGGCCTTGAGGATCGCTACGGTGATCGTCGAGCGCGCCGAGGCCATCAGCGCCCAGGACCCCGCCCGCACCCAGTGGAGAGCTCGGGGCGCCGAGCTCCGCGCGAGCTGTTGGAGAAGTGGAAGGAGGCCCAGCGTCGTGGACCACGTCTGGACCGCCCGGTCGAAGACGGGTTGTGGAAGCGCTTCAGCCATGCACGCACCGCCTTCGATCGCCACCGCCGTCAGTTCTTCAGCGAACTCGATGCCAAGCAGGCGCAGGTCAAGGTCGCCAAGGAGGCTCTCATCAAGCGCGCCGAAGAGCTCTCCGGCTCCACGGATTGGGCAGGGGACGTCGGCGAAGTACCGAGGCCTGATGGGAGGAATGGAAGAAGGCGGGCCGCGCCTCCCGCAAGGAGGACGACGCTCTGTGGGCTCGTTTCCGCGCCGCTCAGCAGGTCTTCTTCGATGCCCGCCGGGCCAAGGATGCGGCCACTGACGCCGAGTACGCCGAGAACCTCAAGGTCAAGGAGGCGCTCATCGTCAAAGCCGAGGCGCTCCTGCCGGTCAAGAACGTCAAGGCCGCCAAGAAGGCCCTGCGTCCGATCCAGGACGCATGGGAGGAGGCGGGCCGCGTCCCGCGCTCAGCCCTGCGCCGCATCGAAGGCCGCATGCGTGCTGTCGAAGACGCGATCCGCGGGCCGAGAACGCCGAATGGCGCCGTACCGACCCGGGAGACCAAGGCGCGCGCGAAGGTCTGGCCGGTCAGCTCGAGGACTCGATCGCCGCATTGGAGAAGGATCTAGCGACCGCCACGGCCGCGGACGACGCCAAGAAGATCGCCGAGGCCGAGGCGGCGCTCACCGCACGGCGCGCTTGGCTCGAGCAGGTGACGCGGCGCTCCGCCCGCGCCTGAGGCCGAGCCGCTCGACTTCGACTGCTCATTTTCCGCCGGGTCCTTCCCGACGAGGACCGCGAAGCAGCCCCCTGAGGTGACGCCCTGAGACTGTGCGACCTGGCAGCGACCGGTACGGTCTCAGGGCGTCGTCGCGACGCCCACGGCTCTTGCGGCTGATGACGAGGCCACCGCATCGCTTACCCACGTTTGCACGTACGCGCATACGCAGATTCCATCCCTGGCCGCCCCTGGCCGCATCAGCGAAAGCAGCGAACTTGTCCACAAGCCCGCTCCCGGGTAGCACGGGGTGAGCGGACAGATCCACCATGACGTCATGGCCCTGCCTCTGCATCCTGGACCGCCTGTACCCTCTGCCGCCTCCGCAGCGGGCCGCTCCGCACCGTCCGCCAAGCTCCTCGCGAGACGTGAGCGCACGCACGATACTGTCCCGTCTCCGGCCCCGCGCCTTCGATCCCGCTCTGGGCCCTGTGCACTCCCGAGAGCTGACGGTACTGCAATGCCACGGGCTCGATGAGCTGCTCTTCGCACGCACGGGCATGATCACGATGCCTCGCGATCTGCTGCGGACCGCCGGTGCGCGTGCCCGGGCCCTGGCCTGCGTCGTACCCGATGGCGGCGTCATTTCCGGGGAATCAGCCATATGGGTGCATCTGGGAGGAGAGCGCCCCGCACGATCCAAGTGGCGCACCCTGATCATCGCGGCCGCACTCGGGCGATCGACTACTCCCGCATGGTGATACCACCGAGGAGGTCGAACTCGTCGGCAGCATGCCCTGCGCCACGCTCGCACGCGCGGTCGTCGATGTGGCCAGAACCGCTCCGCCCGTGCGTGCAGTCGAGTCCGTTCTTCAGGCCCGCAATGCCGGTCTGAGCAGCAACCGTCTGAGAGTCGCGCCCTGACCTGCCAAGGCGCATCGCGTCGAGGCGGCCCCCGCGTCCGGCACATTATCGACGCCCTCGACAGAATCGACGTACCGCTCAGCACCACGTGTCGCGAGCCGCCCCGCAGCACGGGCCTCCAGGTCTGATGACGTCGCGCAGTCGTGGAGGTGGTGCGCCGCGCCTCGAAGACTCCGTCGATACGCCGCAGGGAGGACAACGTATAGTCCGAGATGGCCGGCCTCGGCCAGCTCGACGACGAAGCGCGCCGTGACCACGCGGTCGCGCGACGTGCCGATGGTGGCGCTCATGAGATCGACATGATTGTCCGCCAGGACCCTGGTGATGTCCGCCAGCAGCCCCCCGCGATCCAGAGCCTCGAGTTCGACCTGGACGAGGTAGGCGCTCTGGGCGTGCTCGGCCCAGCGCACCGATAGCAGGCGCTCGGGCTCGTGCTTGAGCTGATCGACGTTATGGCAGTCGCTTCGGTGCACCGATATGCCCGAGCCGCGGGTGATGCGAAAACCGATGATGGGGTCTCCGGGCATGGGAGTGCAGCACCGGGCCAGCTTGACGTACACATCACCAGCGTCCATGCCTTCCACGATGACACCGGCGTCAGCCGTCCTGGGACGATGACGCGACCTGGTCGCCTTGGTCGGCAGAATCCTCCGCAAGGGTCTCCTCTGCGCCCGCCTCGCCGCCCATGGCGTTCACAAGAGTGTCGACAACATGCTGAGCGGAGACGTGCCCCTGGCCGACGGCCGCATACAGGCCATCGATGTCGCCCTTATCCAGGGTCTGAGCCACGTCCATGAGCGAGTCGTGACTCATGATCCGCTGGATCAGCGGGTCCTTCTTGCGCATGGCGCGGCGATCGCGCTCTTGCCCGCCTCGATCGCCTCCTCCCGGCGCTCCTTGGAGAACCAGGATCGGATCTTGTTGCGAGCCCGCGTCGAGCCCACGAACGTCAACCCGGTCCCGGCTGGGGACCGGCGCCCTGAGCCTTGGATGTGAAGACTTCGACAGTGTCGCCATTCTCGAGTCTGGTGTCCAGCGGCACGAGGCGGCCGTTGACGCGCGCGCCCACAGTGCGGTGCCCGACCTCGGTGTGCACGGCATAGGCGAAGTCAACCGGGGTGGAGGCGCTCGGCAGCGCCAGAACATCGCCACTTGGGGGTGAGAGACGTAGACCTGGGTACCGGCCATCTCGTAGCGCAATGAATCCAGGAACTCTGCGGGGTCCTGTGTCTCCTTCTGCCAGTCGACGAGCTGACGGAGCCATCCCATATCCCCGGCGTCGGAGTCTCCGGGAGCGCCGCCCAACGAACTGGGCCCGGTGGCATTCGGGTCTTCCTTGTACTTCCAGTGAGCGGCCACCCCGTACTCCGCCATGCGGTGCATCTCCGCTGTACGGATCTGGATCTCCACCGGTTTGCCGCCTGGACCGACAACGGTGGTGTGCAAGGACTGGTAGAGGTTGAACTTGGGAACCGCGATATGGTCCTTGAACCGCCCGCTCATCGGGTCCATCTGGAATGCAGAGAGCCGAGAACGGCATAGCAGTCCTGAACAGAGTCCACGATGACGCGCACCGCCACCAGATCGTAGATGTCGTCGAACTCCTTTCCCCGCACGATCATCTTCTGGTAGATCGAGTAGTAGTGCTTCGGGCGCGGTGATGCGGTGCTGATCTTGCTGATGCGCAGGTCCTCCTCGATCTGAAGGCGGACCTGCCGCAGGTACTCCTCACGGGCGGGGAGCCCGCTCGGCGACTCATGTGCTCGATCTCGTCGTCGTAGACGCCCGGGTACAGCGCTTTGAAGGAACGATCCTCCAACTCCCACTTGATGGCATTCATACCCAGCCGGTGAGCCAATGGAGCGTAGATCTCCAGGGTCTCCTTGGCCTTACGAGCGGCGTTGTTCGCCGAGACGTACTTCCAGGTGCGGGCGTTGTGGAGGCGATCGCCGGGTTTGATCACAAGCACGCGAATGTCTTTGGACATGGCGACGATCATCTTGCGGACCGTCTCGGCCTGAGCCGCATCCCCGTACTGGAGTTTGTCGAGCTTGGTGACGCCATCGACCAGGAGAGCGATCTCGTCGCCGAAGTCGCCGCGCAGCCTCTCCAGGGAGTAGTCGGTGTCCTCCACGGTGTCGTGCAACAAGGCGGCGGCCAGGGTCTGCGGTGTCATGCCGAGCTCCGCCAGGATGGTCGCCACCGCCACCGGATGGGTGATGTACGGCTCCCCGGACTTCCGCTTCTGACCGGCATGAGCCTTCTCGGCCACCTCATAGGCCCGCACGATGAGACTGGTGTCGGCCTTGGGGTGGTTGGCCCTCAGTGCTCGCATAAGCGGCTCGATGGCCGCAGGGTCGCATGCCCCCGTGAGCCGAACCACGCCAGACGACTGCGGACGCGCGACGGGACTACGGTCTGCCCGCCACCGTCGCTGCTCTTGGTCTCGGTCATGACCGGATCATAGCCACCAGGCGGGCTGCGTTCTGAACGCCTCAGCCTTGCGAGTCGCCGCGCGCCCCATGAACAGGGGAGCCGACACAGCTGGACTTGGCTGCCGACTTCCTCCGACGCCCGACTACCGGGTCGTCAAAGCGTTCTCACGCGGCATCGAAGGTGACCACAGGAATCGATCCGGGACGTCCCGGAGAGCTTCTCCCGACCGCCGAGTCCAGTGAGTTCCAGAAGCGTGCAGATCGCCTCGATCGAGGCACCGGCCTGTTCGAGCAGTTCGAGTCGAAGCGGAAGCCGTTCCGCCAGTGGCCGAGGACGTCGTCGATGACCAGCACGCGCTGGCCGGGCACAACCGTGTCCGGACGGACCTCCATCGGGCGGTCCCGTACTCAATGTGTAGTGCGACGCCGATGACCGGTCCGGGCGAGCTTGCCTCCCTTGCGGTACGGTGATCATGCCGATGCCCAGACGCACGGCCAGGGGCGGCGAGAATGAAGCCGCGCGACTCCAGACCGGCCACTGCATCGACCCGGCCGGCGTAATGAGCCGCCAGGCCCTCGATGAAGGCGCCAGCCCGCCCATCGGCCAGCAGCGGAGTAATGTCCTGAACAGGACCCCGGGTTGGGGAAGTCCGGCACCTCGCGGAGGTGATCCACTGACGAGCTGGGTCAGCTCGGGCGGCAAGGTGGGGCGATTCGTCATGAGCGCCTGTTCTTCCTCTTCGGCTGCGCAGAGACACCCAGGTGATGCCCTGGGACGAGGGGCGAGGCCGCCGGTGCGGCAACAATCGCGGCCAGGGCCTCGTCGTCGTCACCCGCCTGCGTGACGCGCTGGGCACAGCAGCCTCGACGCGCTTGGCCTGCTCGACAATGCTCTTTCTCGCGGCTGCGCAGATCGACGAGCAACGGCGTGGCCAGGAAGATCGAGGACAGCGTTCCCGCAATCATGCCGATGAACAAGGTCAGCGCAATGTCCCGCAGGGTGCCCGCACCCAGGATGAAGGCGCCGACCACCAGCGGCGAGGCGACGGGCGGCACGCCCACCACCGAGGTGTTGATCGAGCGGATGAAGGTCTGGTTGACCGCGAGGTTGGCCAGCTCGGCGTACGTCGAGCGCGTCTGCGCCTCGTAGTGCGAGGTGTTCTCACGGATCTTGTCGAAAACGACCACCGTGTCGTACAAGGAGTACCCCAGGATGGTCAGCACGCCGATAATGGTGGCGGGAGTGACCTCGAACCCTGAGGCGGCGTAGATGCCGATGGTCACGATGATGTCGTGGCTCAAGGCGAGCAGGGCGGCTGCCGCCATCTTCCATGTGCGGAAGTAGATCCAGATGAGAGCCCCGACGAGCAGGGAAGAAGATCACCAGACCTCGCGCAGCCTTGCTGGTCACATCTGCGGACCAGGTCGGACCGATGGTGGTGGCCGAGACGCTGCCCGAATCCACGTCGTATGCGGTGGCTAGAGAGGAGGCCAGTTCGTCGAGCTGGGCCTTGTCCAGCTCATTGGTCTGAATCCGTACGGATGAGGCCCCCATCGTGGTGACGCTCGAACCCGAGGACAGGTCTTTATCGGCCAGTACATCGTTGCCCGGCCCCTCCGAGGGATCAGCCACCCCGGTGACGGTGACCTCCGAGCCGCCCTTGAAGTCGATGCCGGGTTGAGTCCGGGCTTGACGACGAGAACAGCGGAGAGGGCGATGACGACGATGGCGATGGTGTACCAGATGCGCCGTTTGGCGATGAAGGGCAGAGAGGTCTTGCCCGAGTAGAGATCATTGCCCAGCGCGGCGAGGGAGATCACTTCGTCTCACCGTCCTTTCCGGTGGTGGAGTCGACATCCACGGCAATGCCCTCGTCCGGCGCATCCGCCTGAGCACCGTCGGCGGAGACTCCCTCCTCCTCGGCAGCCGTCCTCCTGCGCGCCTCGGCCTTGCGCCGGGCCAGAGGAAAACCCACGGCAGGAATCGATGACGGCCTCGCGGCCCTTTCCGTAGGCGGCCAGGGAACGCGCCCGAGATGCTCAGGATCCAGGCCCGATGAGGCGATGCCCTTCACCGAAGAACGCGAAGCGCAGGATCCAACCATCATCGGGTGGGTGAACAGGATGATGACCGCCAGGTCGACCACCGTGGTGACGCCCAGGGTGAAGGCGAACTCGCACACCGCCCACAGCCAGGAAGTACAGCACGACGGCGGCCACCAGGTTGACGGTGTCGGAGACGATGATCGTCTGCCGGGCGTGCTTCCAGCCCTCGTCCACGGCGGCCACCAGGGTGCGTCCGTTACGGACCTCATCGCGCACGCGCTCGAAGTAGATGATGAAGGGTCCATCGTGATGCCGACTGGAGATGATGAGCCCCGCCACCGGGCCAGGGACAGCGGTATCCCATCGACCAGCTCAGGGTGCGATCGCCAGATAGGGTGCCGGCGGCGCGACGATGAGGGAGGCCACGGCGACCACGCCCAGTCCGCGGTACTGCCACGCCAAGTAGACGATGATGAGGGCGAAGCCGATGAGCCCGGCGATCAGACCGTTTCGCAATTGCTCGGTGCCCAGAGTGGCCGAGACCTGCTGCTCGGACTGAACGGTGAAGCTCAGCGGCAGAGATCCGAAGGACAGCTGATTGGCCAATGTGTTGGCCTGGGCCTGAGTGAAGTTGCCGGTGATCTGGACGCGGCCGTCGGTGATGGCACTGGTGACATCCGGATTGAACCCCGAGGACACGATGGTCAGCCCGTCCAGAACGATGGCGGGCAGCTGGGCCTTCTGCGAATCCGGGGATTGCCCGTTGGGCTGACCGCTGGAGGCGGCCGCCGCCTTATCGCGATAGGCGATGAGACGCTCGAAACCTCTGAGAATTCCTCGGTGCCCTCGGCGGTTGAACTCAGGGAGACGACCCACTTGTTGGTGGTCGTTCCCTGACTGGTGGTCTCCAAGCCGGAGGCGGCGTTGGCGATATCCGTTCCCGCGATGTCAGCGCGGACCGAGGATGTACGCCTGCCCCGTGCCGTCCTTGTCGCGGAGATCACGGCCTTGGCGGGGTCCTGCGTTTCGCCGGTGAGGTTGTCCGACGCCGTGCAGTCCATCATGTAGGCGTCGTAGATCATCTTCTCGCTGATCCACGAGTCCGAGGATGTCCTCCGATGTCGCCGGCAAGGGATCCTCGCTGATGGTCCCGTCACCATTGGCGTCCGAGACCTGCGTGGCGACCTCCTCCGCAGTGACGGGAGTCGGCTCAGCCTCGGAGCATCGGTGGCCTCGGCGGCAGGATCAGCGAGCGCCTCAGTCGGATCAGCAGGGCGCCTCGGTCTGCTCGGTCTGCTCCGCCTCGCCCTCGGCCGGTGCCCCACTCGGCTCGACCTCGGCGGGCCTCACTCGCCGCATCATCCGCAGTGGGCGATGGTGGCCTGAGCGATGCGCTGGTTGTAGTTGTCCGCGAGTGAACTCGCGCTTCCTGAATGATCCGGATGACCGGCCGGAAGTAGAGCACAGCAAGAGGTTCGCACGAGGCTCGAGCGTGTCCTGACGATCCCGGCAGCGAGACCACGATGTTCTGCGCCTGGCGGAAATCTGCCCTCGGCGACGCCGGAGGCGTCGACACGCTGTCAGACGATCTCGATGGCCTGGTTGACATCCTCATCGGTGATCTCGGAGCCGTCGGACGTCGTGGGCGTCAGGATGATCTGCGTGCCGCCCTCGAGATCCAGCGCCAGGCCCGGGGTCATTGACGTACGGCCGGTATAGGACGCGGCGTAGAAACCCCGCCGAAACCGATCACAATGATGAAGCAGTATCAGAAGGCGGGCGCCCGGATGCTTCGTCTGCTTGACAGGACACGCGGTCCCTTCCTCAGGAGGTGGTGCGGCTCATGCCGCTCAGAATATGTCTGGTGCGTTCAGGCCCGCGAAGCCTTGTCGTCGGCGTCGTCGGCCTTTTCAGCCTCTTCGGTTTCTTCGGCAGCCCCGGCCTCATCGGAGGCGTCAGTCGGGTCAGCAGCCGGATCAGCAGTCGAGTCAACATCGTCAGCCTTGTCCATGACCTCGCCCGTTTCGGCGTCATCGACCTCGTGGTCGGCCGCTCCGGCATCCTCAGGTCATCGGACTCGGCGGCGAGGGCGGCCCACTCCCGCCTCGATGATGGCGGACTTGGCCCACAGCGACTCATCCCCGAGCGGGGTGGCGAGGGTCACGACGTCACCGCTGACCTCGACCACCGTGCCGTAGAAGCCTGCGCGCGTACGCACCCAGTTCCCCGGAACGAGCGCCTCGTTGGTACGACGCTCCTGCTCGGCGAGACATCTTCTTCGCTGCGCACGCGAGAAACGAGACAGGCCCCAGAAGACGAGAGCAGCGTGATGGCAGATATGACGAGCATCCGACTATCCATGAACGGCGACTTTCGTTTTGTTCGAGAGATCCTCTTGTCAGAGGAACGACCGTGCAGAGTCTGAGCCACCGGGCTGCGCGGTCGCGTGTGAGACATGACCGCTACGATCACGGGACAGCCTCACCCATACGGGAACGGCGGTGAGGTGAGGATCGGTCTGCCGCGTCACTCTGAGATCACTCGTACTCATCACTCTGATTCACCGCGCTCAGGTGAACAGAACCCCTTGGCGGGCGGTCTCATCCCCATGTGCTCGTGGGCCGCCGGCGTCGCTCATGCGGCCTCGGGGCGTGCGCACTGATCGTCCCTGCGGAAGGAACGGCTCAGCCACGGTCTCGATGGTCTCGGGCTCCTCCCCCACGCTGACCGCCAGCGTCGTCAGCCCCACCGGGCTTCCGGAGAAGCGGGAGCACAGAGCCTCCAGGACCGAGCGATCGAGGCGGTCCAGGCCCAGGGCATCCACCTCGAAGATCTCCAGGGCGCCGCGGGCGGCCTCCAGGTCCAAACGCCCCGGCGTGCCGTGCACCTCCGCCCAGTCCTGGACGCGGCGCAGCAGGCGATTGGCGATGCGGGGAGTCCCGCGTGAGCGACTCGCCAGCTCCCGAGCCGCCTCGGCGTCGATGGCCACACCGAGCAGCCCGGCGGAGCGGGAGATGATGCGAACCAGATCGGCCGGGTCGTAGTACTCCAGGGTGACCGGTGAAACCGAATCGGTCGCGCAGCGATGCCGGCAGCAGCCCTGCGCGGGTCGTGGCACCACCACCGTGAAGACGGGCAGTGTCCAGCGGGATCGAGGTCGCACCGGGGCCCTGCCCACGACGATATCGACCCGGTAGTCCTCCATGGCCAGGTAGAGCATCTCCTCGGCGGTGCGGGCCAGGCGGTGGATCTCATCGATGAACAGAACGTCGCCTTCCTCCAGGGAGGACAGGACAGGCGGCCAGATCGCCGGCGTGCTGGATGGCGGGGCCGGAGGTCAGCCGCAAAAGAGCCCTCGACCTCGGCGGCGATGATCATGGCCAGGGTCGTCTTCTAGACCGGGCGGGCCTGAGAGCAGGCACGTGGTCGGGAGTGGCGCCACGCGCCGGGGCGGCGCCCAGCACCACCGAGCTGGCCGCGCGACCTGCTGCCCACGAGTCCTCGCAGGCGCTTGGGCCTCAGGGCCGCCTCGGCGGCGCGCTCGACGTCATCGGCACCGCCCGTCACCAGCCGGTTGTCCGCGCCCCTGCGCGGAGGTGAATTCCTTATCCGACTGGCGCCTCCCAGCCTGCGCAGTGAGGCGCGCGAGCAGCTCGGGCACGCTCGGCTCGGCATTCTCCGCCGCCTGCTCCGACTCGACAGCGGCACGGCCCGGGCGGCGACGGCCTCATTCCAGCCGAGCTGGACCAGGGGCGGCGACGACATCCGGGGTTCAGCTGATCGGCCCTCGTCACCGGGGGCAGCGGGCGCTCGGAACTGTCACCCGTGGGCGCGCCGAGCTTATCGCCGATGTCGATGATGACCCGCTGCGCGCCAGGGGCCCAATCCCGGCACGCGCTGCGGCGGCGACATCCCCTGCGCGGCGATCGCCCGGCGCAGGGCATCGAGTGTGAACCGCGAGTACGGCCAGCGCCGGCAGCGCCCTCGCTGAGCGCCCAGCAGCACGCGGAAGCAATGGCGCTCATCAGCGTCGGCAAAGCCGAGACAGAGTCATGGGTCCTCGTGCACAGAGGAGCTCGGTGTGCACATGGCCCTCCTCGCCGACGCGCAGCCCGGCCAGAGTGGCGGGCGCGTCGCCTGGAAGAGCCATGCCGACACCCGACCTCGATGATCGCCCCGGTCAGTGAGACCTCGAGGACGGATCCGCGCAGTGACGCGATCATGCGGACGAGCTCCTGGATAGAGGCGAATCGAACACCTGTTCACAGGTTAGCAGCAGGCGGCAGGGGCAGCGGTAGCGCACGCGCCAACGCGCAGCATCACAAGCCGTCATCGCCGATACCGAGGATCGACGGCGTGCGCCGGGCGGCGGCTGGGCGGCCGCCCACCGTTGATGGCGAGGGAGTACGCGCCGATGCCCTGACCGAGCCGCCTGCCGAGACCATCTCGGTGGGCCGTCCGCCCGTCCCTCCCCGCGCGCCATCCTGGCAGATCGCCTGGGCGACGGCGTCGGCGCATCGGCGGGCCCTGGGCGCTTCGGCAAGCCCAGGATCCGCTGCACCATGGTCTGGACCTGAGACTTGGACGCGGTGCCCGAGACCGGTCACCGCCGCCTTCCTCGCCTCACTGGGGTGTGCTGGGCGACCTCGGGAGATCGGCTCGGGCGCCGGCGACCATGACCACGCCCATCACCTGGGCCACGCCGATGACCGACCGCACGTTGTCTGTGAGCGAAAACGCGCTCAACGGACGCGGCTGTCGGCCCCAGACGAAGCGATCAGTCCTCGATCGCCTCCGCGATCGCGAGCAGGCGCAGCTCAGAGGCTCTACGATGGCGGCGTGCGCACAACCCCCGCCTCTACGAGTCTGGCCCGACGGCGCGGATCGATGTCGACGCAGCCGAGTCCGCAGCAGGTCGAGACCGGGATCCACCCCGAGCACACGCTGCTGCGCGACGGCAATGCGGGCGGAGGCGGTAGCGGTATGCGGACGGCCTGGGGAGTTCAGGACGGGCTCACTCGTCGTCAAGCTGGGCGGCGACCTCTGGGAGATAATCACCGACGTGAAAACGTTCTGGACGTCGTCCGGATCCTCAAGAGCATCGATCAGGCCGCATCACCTTGCGAGCACCATCGAGATCGACCTCCACCTTGGTACCGGCCAGGGAACTGGGACTCGGCGGAGTCGTACTCATGCCCGCCTCGGTGACGGCAGTGCGTACGGCGATGAGGTCCGAGGAATCACTGATGACCTCGAAGGACTCCGGCCCCTCGAGACCTCCTCGGCCCCGGCGTCGAGCACCGCCAGCGAGGATCGTGTCCTCATCAATGCCGTCCGCCTTGGCGATCTCCACCACGCCTTGCGCGAAGTTGTGAGCCGCCTGAACCCGGGGTCGGCCAGGCTGCCCCCGTACAGGTGAAGGCAACGCGGACGTCAGGCCGCCCGATTGCGGTTGTCGGTCGGGCACTCGACGAGGAAGGCACGCCTGCGGGCCCGTAACCTCGTACATGATGGTCTGCCAGTCGGCGCCGCCGGCCTCCTCGCCGCTGCCGCGCTTGACGGCGCGGGTGATGTTGTCGGCCGGCACGGGTTCTTCTTCGCCTTCTGGATGGCGTCGAAAAGCGTCGGATTGCCAGCGGGATCGGCGCCGCCGGTGCGCGCCGCAACCTCGATGTTCTTGATCAAACGGGCGAAGAGCTACGCGCTTAGCGTCAATCGCAACCTTCTTGTGCTGGTGGTGGCCCACTTGGGTGTCCCGACATGTGTTCTCCTGGGTGTTGATCCGGGTACGCGCCCGAGCAGGGACGCCACGCTGCAGCCGTGGGGTCGACGCGACCCACGGAGAACCTCGAACATCCCTAGCGCGACCGCCCGCGCTCACTCATCGCTCTCCTCTCACGGATCGTGAGCAGGGGCTCCGTCCCATCCGTGCAGCAGTCGTCGGACGAGCCCGGCGGGATCACGGGGTACACGGTCATCCCCGAACCGGCGGCGGCATCGAGCTCGTCCAAGGACCACCAGCGCAGCGAGGTCGAGCGTCCCGCTCACTGGCAGTCCACCCGCTGCGATCCATCTGGCCGTCCTCTCCGCGTACGGCATCTGCCCGGGCCGCCGCCTGAGCATCGAGTCGGGCGAGGTGGAACAGCTCCTCCTGGCGGCGGGTGACGAGGGTTGAAGGCGGATGCGCGCTTCGCTCGATGACGGCCCCTCCAGATCGGCAACGGTCAGGCGCACGCAGTCTCCTCGGCGAGTTCGCGCAGCTCCTGCTTCGGGTTCCTCGCCCGGCAGCATGCCGCCTCCGGGCGTGAAGGCCCAGGTGCGCCCGCGCATCGGCGAAGTCGTGCCCGACCACGAGCAGCACAGCCGGGTCGGGCATCTGGCGCGCTCACGATGACCCTGGCCGCGCGGCGCGAGGGCAGGCCCTCATGATTCAAAACCACTCCGCTCCGGATCGAGGATCTCTCGCCAGTTATCCGGCACGCGGCGGGGATCCCGGCCGTCATCGGTCACATGCGGCACCGCGCCCCCTTCCAGGGTCTTCCAGGAGGCCGTCGCGCCGGTGAAGATGCGGCGTGATGAGGACATCGTCTCCAGCAGGTCTCCTGGGCGGCGAAATCGGCCGCGGCATGACCGTCGAGCGCCTGCTGACGCAACTGCGCCAGTTCCGACGACGTCTTCTGAAAGGTGCGCATGGCACTCACGCCCGCAGGCCCCGGCTCCTGGCCCACCGTCTGGCGGCCGAACGCCCCGAATTGAGTGGTGAGCATGGTGATCTCGGCGGGGTGCGGGCCAGCCGGCCCGATGGTAGTCGTACAAGCGCGCACGTCATCGTCATGCGCTCGCTCCACCGCAGCCAGATGACCACCCCGACGCAGGCTACGAAGAGCGGCACCTCAATGAGGAAGTAGATGATGATCCCCTGGCCGAAGCCCCCGCTCCAGACGACTCCGTTCCAGAAGGCGTGCAGCACGATCGCCGCCGCCAGTCCCAGCGGCGTCATCCAGACCCAAGCGGTTGAGATGCGCATGCGTGCGCTCACGCCGATGGCGAGCGGTGCGACGCGGTGAAGGTCACATGCGCGAGGCGACACGATGCCGCGCATAATGAACGTGAAGACCAACTCGACAGAGTCGGCAGACCTGATGAAGTACAGGATGTTCTCCGCGAAGGCGAAGCCTCCGGCCACGACGCAGGCGTAGACGATGCCGTCCACGGGTCCGTTGAAGAGGCGGCGCCATATCAGGAAGATGATGAGCACGCCCAGGGCCTTGGTGGATTCTTCGACGATGGGCGCCGACACAACCCGGGAGAAGAGCTCTGTCCCGGATTTGCTGCCGGTGGAGGACGCTACGAGGAAAAGACGCCGAGGTGTTGATCACCGCAGATCACCGTGGCCACGCCGGCACCCCCACAGGAAGGCGGACTCAGGATCCCCAGGCTCGGCTCCACCTGTCGATCCACCTAGACCGCCGCCACGACCATGCACAGAGGCACGGTGCCAGCGCCACTCCATCCACCCCATCGTGCCGAGTGAACCCGGAGGGACTGCGCGGGCCGAGAGTAGATGACGACCAGCATGGTCCAGCAGTCCCAGGCCACCGACCACCGTGAGCACGATGGTGGCGATGCGACCTCGGCGACGCTCCGGGAGGAGACCTGCAGGAGTCCACTCGAACGGCAGCGGCGCGCTCGCCGCTGTCACGGGATACGCGGCGCCAGTCCGATAGGCCGGAACGCCGGTAGCCAGGACGCGGAGACCAGCCGTTGGCAGGGGATACGGACGTGCTCACGCGGAGCCTCCGTTCGTGGGATCCCTCTGCCGTGCCGTGACGGGCTCCGCCACCGGCGCGGCATCATCATCGATGTCGAAGGTCTGGGGCATGGGGGCATGACCGGCCAGGTGGAGGCAGCGCACCAGGACGGAGGCGCAGACGCCGAGCCGCGAGCCACATGGGTGTTGGCCAAAGCGCCTGGCCAGAACAGGCCGGTAGCAGGCCTTGTCGAGACGCGCCAGAGCATCGGCCGCCAGAGGCCGGGCGGTCAGAGCCGCGCGGGCCTGGACATTCAGCACCGCACGCACAGGACCCGTGACGAATCGGACTCGAGCAGGGCCCGGCTCCGCTGGCAGAAGAATCCCGCGGCGTCCGGATCAGCCGTCCTCGACGACCGGCCCATCGCAGTCGAGGGCATCGTGCGCGCGCGCGAGACAGCAGGACGGCGGAAGCCGGGTCAGAGGAGCGCCGGTGGCCGCGAAATCGATGGCCGCCTGACCACGATGCCAACTGCGCCTCAGGGTCGCTCGCGAGCCCCAGGACCTGTCTGTGAAGTCGATCCACCCGCAGAGCCACGGCATGAGGACCCATCCCAGAGCCAGCAGGAGGAGGTCACGGCGAGAACGAGCAGCACGATGGTGGACACGGCTCAGTCCTCCAGGGCGTCGCGCAGGCGCCCCACCATGGTGCCGATCCCGGCGCCATGGTCACTCGGTGTGGGCGGTGGACAGCGCCATGTCGTAGACATCGAGCACAGGATCGGTGACGGTCGACCAGTCGTACCTGTCCACCACAGCGGACGCCGCGTCACGCCGCGCATCTGCAGCATGGGTATCGGTGGGCGTGTCCACAATGGCGCGGGCCAGGTCCGCTCCATCGCCGTTGCGGAACAACGCCCCGCAAGCGCCTCCGTCGAGAACATCGGAGAACGCTTCCAGATCCGAGGCGACGACCCGGGTGCCTGCGGCCATAGCCTCTACGAGCACGATCGAAAGACTCACCGCCGGTTTGAGGCGCCACATACAGCACGATGCCGAAGCGAGCGGGGTTCGCCTTATCCGCATCGAAACGCCACCGAGGAAGGTCACGGCATCACCGCTATCGGGACGAGGGCGGCGCGCTGGGCCTCGGCCTCACCACGACCGGCGATGAGGAAGCGGGCTGCGGGAACTCTCTCCAGAACGGTCGGAATGGCCGCGGCCAGCACCTGCAGTCCTTTTCGGGGTTCATCCAGACGCCCCAGGAAAGCGATCGTGGGTGCCTCGGCCGTGCCGAGGAAGCGAGGGTCGTCCTTGGCGGCGGAGGCGAACGGAGCGACATAGACGCCGTTGGGGATCACCACGGCGTCACCGCCGTGGTACTGAATGAGCGTGCGGCGCGCCTCCTGGGACACGGCGATGCGAGCGAGTGATCCGCTCCATGAGAGGCGCTGTGGCCGTGGAGAGCAGCTCACGGGCGAGGGAACGGGCCAGGGCGGCGTGAAAAGTCCCCACCACCGGGCAGGTCGCGGCCTGCAGGGCAAGCATGCCGACGTTGGGAGCGATCGGCTCGTGGATGTGAAAGCAGATCGAAGTCGTGGCCCTCAAGCCGGCGACGGGCCCGGCGGGCCGACCGCACCGAAGTTGAGGCGGGCGATCGGCCGTTGTGCGGGATGGGGATCGAATCGCCCGCGGAGGTGACAATCAGGAAGCTCGGTGTCGGCCGCGGCGAGGCGTCAGCACCCGCGTCATGACGCCGACGCCGCGCGCAGCTCGGCGGCCAGATCCATGACATGGGCCTGCACTCCTCCGTGCGCGTCCAGCAGTACGGGCAGAACGATGCCAATCTTCATGCGCCCGCCTCCTGCAGCGCATGGCTGCGCGCCAGGCGCTCATGGTCGAGATCGGCGTCGAAGACGGGCTGGAGCATGTGCCGAGTCGATGGCGTGCTTCGCCAGCGCGGTCCCATGACGGACCGCCCAGGCGCGTGTAATGCGCCACCACGCGTTCACGAATGCTCGATCGCGAGGCCTTGAGGACACGGACACCTCTCGCAGAGTCAGCACTGGGCCCACCGCGACCCGGCCGCTCTGGCGTCTGTCGCGAGGAATCTCGTAATGAATGGTCCCGGCGTACAGGGGGAGGCCCAGCCGCTGTGCCAGGGCGGCGGGTCCAGCGGCGAAACGCGCAACATGACCGCACAGATCCACCTCCACACCGGAGGCGGACAGATCACGGTCGGCCAGCAGCGGTATGACGTAGGGCCCGCCCTCCTGAGCGGCGTCCACAAGCCGGTCGAACACCCTCTCACCACGCCCCTGGCCGATGATCGTCATGCCGAGCCCCTCGCGAAAGCTGACGAACTGCTCGAACAGATCCACCGGCTCGAGTCGCTCGGCCACGGTCAGCACGGGGAGCCAGCCGTCGGCACGCCCAGGCGCCCGCGAGATCCCAATTGCCCATGTGACTCATGGCCAGCACGATCGAGCCCGCTCAGAGATCGGCACGCACCTGTGGAGACATATCGGTTCGCATGCGCGCGCGAGATCTGCTCCTCGCTCATGCCGGACAGAGCGAAGGCCTCGTGAAGTAGCGCATATAGGGACGCGCCATGGCCTTCCGGGAGGCCATGCGCACCCGTCTCGGAGTCGTGGAGGCGGGCAGAACACGCGCCAGGTTCTTCTCGAGCTGTCCGACTCCGACAAGTCCGCCGCCCAGCCAGGGTGCAGCCCCCATGCGGCGTCGGCCCCGACGCCGGAACAGTCCGTAGCCCAACGGCGCCGGCAGCGCGCGCATGTGCCGCCAGGCGAAGCGGTACACATCGTTGACGGCGATCACGCGATGCACTCATACACTCGTCTCCTGCTCGAGCGCCGTCCGCAGCGATCGCCCGGCCAACCATCATGACGGCCAACCACGAAATGCGCTGGACGGCGGTGACTGAACGCAGCGCTACACTAGCCGAGAGCCGCGAGAGCACCCACTGGGGCGCTCCGAGGCCCGACACGAGTCGCCACGGGCAGACCACCAGACAGTCGGTGCGCTGCGGCGATCCCGACAGAGGCGGTCGCACCGATGGATTCGGCGCGGGCGCGGGCATAGGGACGACGGCGGCCAGCACGACGCATGCCAGGGCGAGGCAGACGGTTGCGACGTGCAGGAAGGCGCTGTCCGTCTTCATGGACAGCGCCGCCCAGGCGGCCAGGGAGGCGAAGATGGCGCCATCGGCGAGCGATCGAGCGTGGAATCCAGGAACCGCGCCGAAAAGCCGAGCTGCGCGCCCTGTGGCACGGGCGAGGATGCCATCGAAGGAGTCTCCTATGAGAACAACCCCGAGCAGGGGCGGACCCATGATGAAACGCCCCTGAGGAAGGTCGCCACCGCCACGCCCACCGACGGGACCGTGCCGACCACGGTGAGCATGTTGGGAGTGATCCGACCGGGCCATGAGCGGCGCGGGACGGTGAGCAGTGCTGTAGTCGAAAGCCTCGGCCGTGCTGTCCGAGCATGGAGTCCTTACAAAAGTCGTCGGAGCGGTCTCCCAGGCCGAGGCGAGCTGGTCGCGCTGATCGCCCAGGAGCTGGGGAACGGGTTTCGTCTTACCGATTATGGGCGTGAAGTTGGCGTCGCCGGTCAGCGCGGGACGATGTGCTGATGGAGATGCGCAGCGATACCGGCTCCAGCGATCTCGCCCTGGTTCATCCCCAGATTGAAGCCGTGGGGATGGCAGACCGAGCGAGGCGAGCCTCCATGGCGGGGCCGTCAGTCTTCCGATCTCAATGCGCTCGGCATCGGTGGCCTCGGTCCAGTCCGAGATATGGCGATAAGGGCACACGAGGATGCTCCGTGTTGTACGGGTGGGGTTCATGTAGCACATAGGCACTCTCGCCCCGATGAGACGATCAGGGGCCTGCCGGTCCTGCCGGTCGGGAGCCGTGCAGAAGGGGCATTGGCTGCTCGAGGAGTCCTCGGGCTTGTCCAGCCTCGATGTAGACCATGCGGTGAGGGTCCCACAGCCGTCCAGAAAGGATCGGGGGTGTCGGCATGCTGGAAGGGGCCTCAATGCGCACACCGTCCACCACGGCGCCCTCAGCTCCCCGGATGATCCGGGAGCGGGTTCGGTCCGGCCGTCGCATCCGCAGCAGAATCGGGGTCGAGGCGCTCAGTCACGGTGGAGCCTCTCCCCCGCCGGGTCGTTGACCCGGTCCGCGATCACGGCGGCGATGTGGGCCACGGCCTCTCAACCGAGGACGCCGTTGGTCTGCTCCCCGTCGCGGAAGCGGAGGAGACGGCGCCGGCCTCAACGTCCTCGTCCCCGGCGATCAGGGTGAAGGGGGACCTTGTCCTTGGAGGCGTTGCGGATCTTCTTGCCGAAGCGGTCATCGGAGTGGTCCACCTCGACCCGCACGCCCTCGGCACGCAGACGGGAAGCGACGCCGTCCACGTAGTCGTCGAAGGCCTCGGCCACGGGCACGAGCCTGACCTGGACGGGTGCCAGCCAGGCGGGAAGGCCCCGCGTAGTGCTCGGTGAGCACGCCGATGGCGCTCCACGCTGCCCAGCTTCGCGGAGTGAATCATGATGGGGCGCTGATGGGTGCCGTCGGGGCGGTGTACTCAGGTCGAAGCGCTCGGGCTGGTTGGGAAGTCGTACTGGATGGTGGACGTCTGCCAGGTGCGGCCGATGGCGTCCTCGGCCTGGACGGAGACCTTGCAGCCGTAGAAGGCAGCGCCGCCTGGATCCAGGACCACCTCCAGCCCGGGAGGCGTCGCAGGCGTCCTGGAGGGCCTTGGTGGCGGCGGCCCAGTCGGCGTCCGAGCCGATGAACTTGTCCTTCTTGGCACCGTCCTCGTCCCTGGTGGACAGCTCCAGGTAAGTCAGTCGTCCAATCCGAGTCGGAGAGGGATGGACAGGAAGAAGTCGATCTGGGCGCGGATCTCCTGGCCTGACCTGCTCGGGCGTGCAGTAGGTGTGGGGAGTCGTCCTGGGTGAAAGTCCGCGCATGCGGGTCAGGCCGTGCACCACGCCGGACTTCTCGTAGCGGTAGTCGTGCCCCATCTCGAAGAACCTCAGCGGCAGTTCGCGGTAGGACCGGCCCCGGGAGCGGAAGATGAGGTTGTGCATCGGGCAGTTCATGGCCTTGAGGTAGCTCCTGGCCCGCCTGGTGATGTTGCCCTCGGCGTCGCGCTCCTCATCGGCGAGCATGGGCGGGGAACATCGTCGTCGGCGTAGTAGGGCAGGTGGCCCGAGGTGTGGAACAGACCGCCCTTGGAGATCTCGGGGGTGTGCACGAAGTCGAAGCCGGCACTCCATGTGGCGCTTGGTCACGTGGCTCTCGATCTCGTGGCGCAGCATGGCGCCCTTAGGGGTGGAAGACCACGAGGCCCAGGCCCGATCTCCTCGGGGAAGGGTACAGGTCGAGGTCGGCGCCGAGCCTGCGGTGATCGCGCTTGGCGGCTTCGGCCAGGCGGGTCTGGTAGGCCCGAGGTCCTCCTTGGAGGCCCAGGCGGTGCCGTGGATGCGCTGGAGGGTCGCCGGACTGGTCGCGCGCCTTCCAGTAGGCCGAGGAGGACTTGGTCGGGGCGAAGCCCTGCCCGATGAGGCGGGTGGAGGGCAGGTGGGGCCGCAGCCGCAGGTCGCTCCAGGCCACGGTCCCGTCTCGGCGGACGTTGTCGTACATGGGTGAGGCCGCCCTGGCCCATCCACCGAGCCCCCTCGGCCCCAGCGCCCTTGGTGGTGATGAGCTCGAGCTTGTAGGGCTGGTCGGCCAGCTCCACCCGCCCCTCGTCCTCGGTGATGTCCCGGCGCACGAAGCGCTGGCCCTCCTTGACGATGCGCTTCATGCGCTTCTCGATGTCGCGCAGCAGCTCGGGCGTGACGGCGTCGATGCCGCCGAAGTCGTAGTGAAAGCCGTCGGTGATGAAAGGGCCGATGCCGAGATTGACGTCGGGGAACAGATCCTGGACCGCCTGGGCCATGACGTGGGTGGCGCTGTGGCGCCAGGATGTTCAGCCCGTCCTCGGAAGCGAGTGTGATGGGTTCAATTCTCGCCCCCGCAGGAATGACCCGGTCCAGGTCCCACGGCGCACCGTCCACCTTCATGGCGACGACGTCGCGATCCCGACTGAAGAGCGAAGATCCTGTGGTGCCCGCCTCGATGCCGCGCGGCGCGCCGTCGAGAGTGATGTCGATGGTGGGCTGGGATGGCACGGGTCTGCTCCTGACGTGTTGCGGCCGGGCGCTGTACTGGTGCACCCGCTAACTGCGGGGAGTCACCGGCGGCGGCCGGCAGCTTCGGAACGCCAGACGGTCTCCGCAACGGGTTGCGCGCGCGGCGCTCGAACCAGAGCGGCATGGACGGTCTGTATGGATGGAATGATCGGGCGCCATCGACCTCGGTGGCGTGATGCGCGAAGCGCTTCGTATGCCGACCGACCCCGTAGAGCTCGGGCACTCGGGCGAGTCCGCCCCATGAGATCGAAGGACTCCCTTGCCCTCAGCGGCCAACGTGCAGGCCACGAACCAGTCGAGCGCCTCAGCGCCGCGGAATCCTCGCGATTCATCAGATGAGGCCCCGTAGTGAGGCAACGGTCGCCTTTCCGGAGACGGTGACGAGGTCCAAGCGGTGCGGCACACCGTCACGACGCGGGACGAAGAGCCTGGCGTGCTCCGGCCCCAGGGTGCGCAGCACGTCCCAGTAGACCTGGGAGGGATGGGGACGGAAACCATCACGCTCGGCCGTGGTGACCATCACGGCGTAAACCTCGTCGAAGGCCTGGCGGCTCAAGCCGGTCTCCTCGGCCATGACGCAGTCGGCCTCGGCCGCGACCCGGGCGGCGCGCTTGACACCGCGACGACCGTCCTTGGGCATGGCCGCGGCGATGGCCTCGGGCTTCGCGCGGCCGCAGGTCGATGACGAAGGTCCGGTCGTAGGTGATGGTCGAGAGCAGCTCATGGGTGTCCGGCGCCTGATACCGGGCATGCATCCGCACGAAGACGACACGGGAATCCTTCATCTTGACCTCCCGCATCAGGAGGGCGCGCAGATGCGCCTCGCGGTCGGGGCTCTGCTCCTTGAGCCAGACCGGCCCGTGCTTGGCCCACAGGAAGCGCCGTCCCGCGATCTCATAGCGGTAAAGGGCGACGACGGCGACGGGCTTGCCTTCGGCCTCGTGCACATAAGCGCCCAGACAAGGGTGGCCTGACTGGCCTCTCATAGGCCTCCCAGGGGCTCCAGCTGCTCGATGGGCGCGGGGGTGCAGCCGATGGCCAGACGCATATCCCGCGCTGAGATGGGACGGAGGCTCCTCGGAGCGCGAGTTCGTACGGGACGCGTGAGTCATGGAGCCTCCAGGTCAAGTGGGGTGTCGAAACTGGGATGTCAAGCCGGGCCGGGGCTGTAAGCCGTTACGGCAATTTAAGGCTATTTAAGGCTATAAGGCCGCCATCCGGCTGCAAAAGGGGTGAGGAGAGTGAATGAGGCGGTGAAACTGCCGCTGCCGGGCGCGACCGGGCAGGCGCGGATGCTCAGCGCAGCCGCAGGCGCAGCGGTCGCGGGTGGTACCGGTGGAACTTCCGGTCATGGTTGAGTTTCTGGGCGCTGACGAGTGAACGACGGCGCAGGATCGCTCCGCGGATCGAGCAACGGGTCGACCGCACGCGCCGCGAGCCTGCAGGACACGTCGCCGCAGCGCAGGATCATCGACCTGGTGGAGCACGAGATGACGCGGAAGGAGGCTGTAGAGACTTCTTTCCGCTCTCGACGCGGTCCGACGCCCGTCGATCGGGTCGCGGATCATGACGACCATGGGATTGACGCCCGCGGCACTCATATAGAAGGAGTTTCGCCCGATGCGGGGTTGAGCTCGAAGTAGACCGGGTCGCCGCCCGCGGATCGATCTTGACGTCGAAGTTCGCGAAACCGCGGTAGCCCACGGATGTAAGCAGCTTCTCCGCGCCCTCCTAGAGCTCGGGGAAGGGCTCGGTGATCATGGCCACGGGGTTGCCGATGAGGGTGGGCGTGTGATCCTCCAGGAGGACGCGCGCCGAACCGATCATCGTCATCTCACCGTTGGAGGCCATGTACGCGGTCACCGAACGCATGGCGTCGTCCTCGCCGGGGATCCGCTCCTGAATGAGGAAGGTGGACTGATAGCCGGCGCTGCGCAGGTCCGACCACAGCGAGGCGAGCTCTTCGGGGGTGTCGATGAAGTAGATCTTGCGCTGACCGGGGAATTCGACGGCGTCCCAGTCCGCGCCGACGGCGGCCTTGCCCACCAATGGGAAGGGAATATCGATCTGAGGTCGCCGTCTGCGAGCTCGGAGCAGTCCACGACGACCTGTCGCGGGGTGCGCAGGCCCTGCTCCGCACAGGCCTCGGCGAAGGCGACCTTGTCGCTCAGGGGCGTTCATGGCCTCGGCGCTCGGGAAGGGCACGACGTACTCCGGCTCGAGCTCATTCCGGTGCGCGATGAGGAACTGGGCCGTCGAATCGCGATTGCCGATTGACCACGGGCACTGCGCTCCGCCCGACCGGCGACCAGTTCGCGCAGGCGCGCGACCATCCCGGGCTCATCACGCGAGTCCTGATGAATGACGTCGATGTAGCTCGACAGGGCGATCGCCTCGATCGGGCTGGGCGACAGGAGCGTCACACGCTGCCCGGTGGCATCGTGGAGCTGTCGGGCCAGCGCATAGCCTCCGATGTCCCCGCCGATCACCACGGGAAGCAGGTCGGGGCGCGAGGGCGTGCGCGCTGAGAGGGCCACGTGTTCTCCTAAGTCCGGCCGAGCCCGGGCACGGGCCGCGGCAGCATGGGCAGCATGTTCGAGGTGGTCGAGATGGCAGTTGAGGCGATCGAAGGAGGCGGAAGAAATCGATTGGTGAGTAATCGGCATCCGACACGGCCGACGTGCAGCAACGTATGGCCAACGTACAGCACAGCGACTCACAACGGCAGCTGTAACGAAAGCCCGGAACATCAATGTCCCGGGCCGGCAGATCGAGTGGGCGATACCGGGATCGAACCAGTGACCTCTTCCGTGTCAGGGAAGCGCGCTACCGCTGCGCCAATCGCCCGAGCGGATGACGGGACTCGAACACTGACCCTCACCTTGGCAAGGTGATGCTCTACCAACTGAGCTCACATCCGCATGCCATCACCGGCACCCAGCCAGTGATCGATGCGGGAGAAGAGTACGAGCACGGCCGGCAGACCAAATCGATCCCATCCCCCGTGCTGTGACCTGAGCTCAGCATGCTTCATGCTGCGGCGCGGGAGGGTGCGCCCGTGGCAAAGTGTCCCTATGCCGTCTGACATGCCGACCACAGCACCCGGACAACCCAGGGCCCACGGCCACCGACGCCACCGACGCCACAGCCAGCGCTCAGAACGCCGGCAGCGCCACCAGCGCCAGCGTCTACCAGCACCACGCCGAGACCACTGCGGCCGCTGCCGCCCCTGCCTCCGCCCCCTCGGAGGCCGCAGTTCCTGGAACCCCCGATACCGCTCCCGACGCCGCGGACGCCCCCGCCGCGCAGACGCTGACAGCCTGGCCGGGGCAGCCCTATCCGCTGGGCGCGACCTACGACGGCTCGGGCACGAACTTCGCGGTGTTCTCCTCCGTCGCCGAGCGGGTTCAGCTGTGCCTCTTCGACGAGGCCGGCGCCGAGACCCGGATCGAGTTGACGGAGGTGACGCGGATGTACGGCACACCATCTGCCCACGGTCCAGCCCGGTCAGATCTACGGATACCGCGTCCACGGCCCCACGATCCTGACCGCGGCCCGCGCTGCGACTCCTCCAAGCTGCTGCTGGACCCGTACGCCAAGGCGATCTCCGGGCATCGTCACGGCGTCAGTCCCTGTACTCCTACGACTTCAACGACGCCTCGGTGCGCAATCAGGAGGATTCCGCCGACGCCACCATGCGCTCGGTCGTCATCTCCCCGTACTTCGACTGGGGCCATGATCGCCCGCCGGCGCACGAGTACCACAACACGATCATCTACGAGGCCCATGTCAAGGGCATGACCCAGCTTCACCCGCTCGTCCCCGAGGAGTTGCGCGGCACCTACGCGGGTCTGGCTCAGCCCGCGGTCATCGACCACCTCAAGGAGCTCGGCATCACCGCCATCGAGCTCATGCCCGTGCACCAGTTCGTCAACGACACCTACCTGCAGGACAAGGGCCTGTCGAACTACTGGGGATACAACACCATCGGCTTCTTCGCCCCCCACAACGGATACGCCGCCTACAGCGCCGGCGGGCAGCAGGTCCAGGAGTTCAAGGGGATGGTCAAGGCCTTCCACGAGGCCGATATCGAGGTGATCCTCGACGTCGTCTACAACCACACCGCCGAGGGCAACCACATGGGGCCGACCCTTTCGCTTCCGGGGGCTGGACAATCTCGCCTACTACCGGCTCGTCGATGGCGACCAGGCTCACTACTTCGACACCACGGGCACCGGCAACTCACTGCTCATGCGTTCTCCGGCGGTTCTCCAACTCATCATGGACTCCCTGCGCTACTGGGTCACCGAGATGCACGTCGATGGCTTCCGCTTCGACCTGGCATCGACTCTGGCGCGCCAGTTCCACGAGGTCGACAAGCTCTCGGCCTTCTTCGACATCATCCACCAGGATCCGATCCTGTCGCAGACCAAGCTCATCGCCGAGCCCTGGGATGTGGGCGAGGCGGCTACAGCGTGGGCGGATTCCTCCCTGGGAGCGAATGGAACGGGACCTACCGCGACACGGTGCGCGACTCTGGCGCGAGCCCTCCACCCTGGGAGAGTTCGCATCGCGCATCACCGGCTCCTCCGACCTGTACCAGCATTCCGGCCGCACCCGGTGGCCAGCATCAACTTCGTCGCCGCCACGACGGCTTCACCATGGCCGACCTGGTGTCGTACAACGAGAAGCACAATGAGGCCAACCTGGAGGACAACCGGGATGGCGCCAATGACAACCGCTCGTGGAACTGCGGCGTCGAGGGGCCCCCACGGACGACGGGGTCATCTCTTTGCGCAAGCGCCAACGCGCAACTTCCTAGCCACCATCCTGTTCAGCCAGGGCGTTCCGACGATCTGCCACGGCGATGAGCTGGGACGCACCCAGGGCGGCAACAACAACGCCTACCGCCAGGACAATGAGATCTCCTGGATCGACTGGGACCTTGATGAGGGAGGACCGCGATCTACTGAACTTCACGCGGACCATGGTGTGGTTGCGCCGCGACCATCCCGGTCCTGCGGCGGCGGCGTTTCTTCTCGGGCGCCGCCGCACGGCGGCGAGTCCGAGCTGGGCGAGATCGAGTGGCTGCGCCCATCCGGCGAGCGCATGACCGATCAGGACTGGGGGCACGTGGTACGCCCGCGCCATGACTGTCTTCCTCAACGGCGAAGCCATCGCCGAGCCCGACGAGCAGGGCACCGCGTCACCGACGACTCCTTCCTCGTCCTGATCAACGCCAGCGAGGAGGACATCGCTTTCACGCTTCCGGGTCTCGGCGACAGCGAGCACTGGACAGTGGCTCTCGACACCGCTCCCGCCGTGGACAGCGAACCCCATGATCTCGCTCGACGCCGGTGAGCAGGCGACCGTTGAGGCCCGCTCCATGTTGTTCCCCGACGTCGGCCCCGGAGACGAGCACTGCTGACCAACACCTGCGAAGGGGATGGACACGATGACCGAGCCAAGTCAGCAGGACAGCGAGATCCTCGACAACGCTCGAGTCGGCACCCGCGCCCGAGGATACGCACCCTGGTCGGGCACGTGCCCGCTCAGGGCGCCGCACTCCAGTGACGACCCACCGACTCCAGATGGGCAGTACGCTCACTCGACGACGCCCGCCGCCTGGTGCCCCACCTGCGCGATCTCGGCGTCACCGATGTCTCACCTCTCCCGTGCTGGCCGCCGCTCCGGGTCGACGCACGGCTACGACGTAGTCGACCACACCCGCATCAGCGAGGCCATGGGCGGCGGACGAGCCGGGCTCCGAGCGTCCCGCCGCCGATGTCCACAAGGCGGGAATGGGCCCTGGTCCTGGACATCGTGCCCAACCACATGGCGGTGCCCACTCCCGCATGGCACAACCTGCCGCTGTGGTCCGTCCTGCGCGACGGCCCGGACTCCCCCTACGCCTCCTGGTTCGACGTGCCCATCGAGGCGCCCATCCCCATGCCGGTGCTCGGCGCGCATCGGCAAGGTGCTCGCCGACGAGCAGCCTCGTCCTGGAGCGAATGGTCGTGCCCACCGGGCGGAACGGGGCGAGCAGTGGGTACTGCTGCAGTGCTCGATCCACGTCTCTGTCGCTGAGGGCACCCAGTCACTCGCCGATGGCATGTGGTCAGGGACGCCAGCACCATCGGCTCGCCTACTGGAAGGTCGGAGACGCGGGAGACCAACACCGCCGACGCTTCGACGTCGGCACTCGCCGCGATCCGGGTGGAGGAGCCTGAGGTCTTCGCCGGCTCTTCACGAGCTCGTCACTCGAGTCTGCTGCCGGTGCACGGGAACGGTCGACGCCCTCCCGCGTGGACCACCCCGCGACGGTCTGGCGGATCCCACCGGTTATCTCAACCAGCTGTGGGAGGCCACCGACGGTGCCCGGACCGTCGCGGAGAAGACTTCGCTGATGAGCCCCTGCCGGTCGGCTGGCATGTCGCCGGCACCACGGGCCACGGCGTCTTTCCTCAGCGCATCGACCAACTGCAGGTCGACCAGGGAGGCGCCACCAGGCTCCGGGGGTCTCATGCATGAACTGACCGGGCAGGCCGATCGACTACGAGCGCGTCGTCGAGCAGGCCAAGCGGAGATCATCAATGGCCCCTGCGGCAGAAGTCAATCGCCCTGGCGCGCCTGCTGGACGAGCTCACCGTGCGGGATGCGCCTGCGCGACCACCACCCTGCACGACTTGCGCGCGTGCGTCGTCGAGCTGCTCATCGCCGCGCGGCGCTATCGCGCCTACGTCCGCCCCGGGCAGGCCGCGGACCCCGATCAGGCGCTGCGGTGCTGCACGCCGATGCCGAACTGCCCTCCCGCCCCGCCTGCAGAGCGGACCAGAGTGAGACCTCGACATGGTCTGTCGCGCACTCCTGCTCGGCGAACCGGTCGGTTCCGAGCCTGACCGCCTCACCGCTGCGCACCGAGGCGGTTATCCGCTTCCAGCAGGTCTGCGGGGCGGTGACCGCCAAGGGCGTGGAGGACACGGCCTTCACCGGTGGACCTCACCTGACCAGCCTGACCGAAGTCGGCGGGGACCCCAGCGGCTTCGCCTCGGCGCAGACGAGGCTCATGCCTGGGCGGACCGGGGTCCAGGATCTGTGGCCGTGCACCGTGGTGACCCTCCACGGCACAGACACCAAGCGCGGGGGAGGACGTGCGAGCCCGTCTCGACGTACTGGCCTCTTACGCCGAAGAGTGACCGACATGATCCGCCGGCTGCGGCGGCTGCCACTGAGGACGCGCGCCCACAGATCTGGACGGACGCACCGAGAATCTCCTGTGGTAGACCCTTGTGTACATGGGCCCCGGACCTGACGATCCCCATGACGGCCGAACGACTGACCGCTACCTCATCAAGGCCTTCGCGCGAGCAGAAAGGGCTGGACCACGTGGTCCGCCCCCGACATCGACCGCGAACAGGGCCTGACCGATTACGCGCGACGCATCTGCTGACCGATCCGGACACGGGCGGATGAGCTGAACGCATCTCGCCGCGCTGACCGCCAAAGATGTCTCTTCCATCATTCTGGCGAATCAGCCATGACACTGACCTGGCTTCGGAGTGGCGGATATCTACCAGGGCAGCGAGCTGACCCGCACGAGCCTGGCCGATCCGGATAACCGCAGAGCAGTGGACTCACGACGGCGCGGCCTGCGCGCCCATGCTGTCCCAGGTCTCCGCCGGCAGCTCGCCGCGCACACTCGACCAGGAGAAGCTGTGGCTGACTCACCGCCTCGCCCAACTGGCGCGCCGAGCGCCGGATACGTTCGTCGGACCGCGCCTGGTTATCGCACGGTCCCGGTGACGACCTCTCACGCCTTCGCATACGCCCGTCTACTCGACGAGGAGCCCGGATGTCGTGGTCATCGTAGCCGTCGGGGCCCGCCCGCTCGGCGACCGCTGGCGCGAGGGAGAGCGTGGTCCTTCCTGATGGTCACTGGACCGAGGTGCTCCGACGAGCAATCCATCGACGGCGGGGCGAGCGCCTGGCGGACGTGGCTGGAGACCTTCCTGTCGCTGTGCTGGCCCGCGACCGACAAGGCCGGAGCGAGGAGGCACCCTGAGCAGATCGAGGCAGATCGAGGAGACGGAGGAGGCGCAGCATGAGCCCTCGAGAAGGCTTTCCGCATGGCGCTCTCCGCCCTTCCGGTCGGCCCGGATGTACCGGTATGGGCTCCCCAGGCGGCTCGCGTCAGCCTTCACCTGCCCGTCACGGACGAGGTGGTGCCGATGCAGCGCGCGAGGGCGGCTGGTGGGTGAGCCCCGGCTCTCGCCCACCGGCACCGACTACGCTCTACCGCTTGGATGGTGGCGATGACCTGCCCGATCCGCGCACCGCCTGGCAGCCGCATGGCGTCCACGGCCGTCCAGAGTCTTCGACACCCCAGGTGCGCTGGACGGACGACCACTGGCGGGGTCGCGACCTTCTCGGCGCTGTCATCTACGAGCTCCATGCGGGGACGTTCACCCCGGAGGGCACCTTGGACTCCGCCGCGCAGCGCCTCGACCACCTGGCAGCACTCGGAGTGGACATCATCGAACTCATGCCGGTCGCGGGCTTCTGGCCGGGTCGGTTGGGGCCATGACGGCGTCGACCCATGGGCGGTCCACGAGCTCACGGCGGGCCCGGAGTCGCTGGCCCGTTTCGTTGACGCCGCGCACAACGCCGGCATCGGCGTGTGCCTCGACGTCGCCTACAACCACCTGGGCCCCTCGGGCAACTATCTGGGCCGCTTCGGCCCATACTTCACCGAGGTGCACGAGACGCCGTGGGGCTCGGCGATCAACTACGACCAGCCCGGCTGCGAGCAGGTGCGCGCGCTCATCATCGACCCGCCCTGCGCTGGCTGACAGACTTCCACATCGACGCGCCGCGGCTGGACGCCATCCACGAGATCCGCGACGACGCCGACCGCGCTCACCGCGCGATCCGCACCCGCACTCTGCTGGCCGAACTGGTCCGATGCCGTCGGAGAGCTGAGCGACTCGGCCGCCCCCTGTCGCTGCAGGCCGAGTCGGATCTCAACGACGCTGGAGTCACTGCCACCCAGCACGCCGAACCGCCGTTCCGCATGCCCAGCCTCGGCATGACCGCCCAGTGGACGGACGACGTTCATCATGCCCTGCACGCGCGGATCACCGAGTCCCAGGGCTACTACGCGGATTTTCGCGGCTCCGCAGGCCCCTCAGCCGCGTCTACGAGCATGCTTTCTCCACGACGGGAGCTGGTCCTCCTTCCGCGGCCGCAACTGGGGGCGCGCCCGTCCCGGCCGGGACGGATCCGAGGCGCTTCGTCGTCTTCGATTCGACCACGACCAGGTCGGCACCGCGCCACTGGCGACCGCCCGGCCGCCCCACTGAGCGATGACCTGCTGGCGGCAGAGGCCGCACTGATCCTGCTGTCGCCTCTTCCATGCTGTTCATGGGCGAGGAGCGGGTACTCGACGCCCCTTCCAGTTCTTCACCGATCATTCGGAGACGGAACTAGCGCAGGCGTGACACAGGGGACGCCGCGATGAGTTCGCCTCCTTCGGCTGGGATGCCGATGAGGTGCCCGATCCGCAGGACAGTTCCACCCGTGACGGCCCTCGGTGCTCGACTGAGCGAGCCGCTTCAGCCGATTCACGCCCGTATGCTCTCCTGGTACCAGGATCTCATCGCGCTTCGCGGCGCAGGCTCCGGTCTTGGCGAGCAAAGCGGCTAACGGCCCAGCCTGCGCGACACCGGTGATGTAGTCATCCTCACTCATTCCTGCGGGCACTGGTCGTGCCGACGTCGAGCTGGTCGTCGGCCAGCCTCATGCCGGCAGGCGGATCAGGCGGTACAGATCTCAGGGCACTCGTACCGACGCGACGAGCTCGACTCGCTGCCGTGGTTGGGATCGTCTCTCGAAGGTTCGGTCCTGCGCGCGGGAGACACGGCAGTTCTGACGCGTCGTCCCCTGACAGAGCGCCGTTCCGCCGTCGTTCTCCTTGTCTTTGCGTGGTCTTGCGGCGCCCTGCGCGTCCATGGAGCCTGCAGCGGTAAAACCCTCGGTAACGAAGCGATCGATCCTGTCCATCGGATCTGCCGTCATGGATAATCTTACTTTCGGCGTGGCAGCGGGTATCACCGGTCTGCACCGGTAGCCTGGCGAGGTGATCGACTCTTCCCCCACGGGTTCCCCGCATGACCCCAAGCCCGCCGTTCCCGACCGCTTCGCCGAGGCACTGCCGTCCATGCGCCACGCCTCCAGACCCAGAGGCCCTCAGTCTGGACGAGGTCTCTGCGCCACGCAGACCTCGCGCCCTGGCGCAGCAGCACTCTCGGCCGAGACAGTCGAAACACACCTGACGTCCCCGATAGCCTCCGGCAGATTCTGTAGTGCTGCACGATCCCGCCGGCCAGGAGGCCTCGATGGCGACTTCGATTGGTCGTCATGGCGCGCCTCGCCTTGATGAGGAGGTCGGCACCGACCCTCCTCGGATCCGCGGCATGGTCCTGGCTGACTGACGCCCTGGATGGGGCGGGCGCGGGATACCGGGCGCTGGTCGACCAGTCACCCGGGTGCCTCCGAGACCTTCGGCGGACTCCCGGAGTCAACGACGCGTGCGCACGCCGAGATCCGCGCCTCCCTGGAGCCCCACCACGCCGGACCTCACACCGCACTTGGAGGCGTGGTACGAGCCGATCCACGTCGCTGCCGGACACGAGCCCGAGATCGCTACGCCCATCGAGCTCACGAGCGTGGTGGTGGGCGACCCAGTGAGCCCTTGGCCCCCGATCCGGCCCCTGTGCCAGGGACCACCGACTCCGATCTCCCCAAGATGTCGTCGGGCGTACACGTCCCCGCGCGATGGTTCCGCCTCGGTGACCGATCTGCCCGAGGCGCTTCGGCGGGCCGTGGAGGCTCTGGCCGCGGCACGGGCCCCTGTTGCCGTCGACGCCGAGCGCGCTTCTGGGATTCCGCTATGGTCAAGACGCTTATCTCGTCCACGCTGCGGCGTGCGGGCAGTGGCACTGTGCTGATCGATCCGCTCGCAACGGGGCCTCTGGATGAGCTGGCCCGAGTGCCTCGACGGACCGGAGTGGATTCTGCATGCGGCCGACCAGCACCTGCCGTGCCTGACCAGCCTCGGTCATCGCGCTCGTTGTTCGACACGGAGCTGGCCGCACGGCTGCTCGGACGAGCGCACGTCGGCCTCGGTGCGGTCATCGAAGAGACGCCGGGCCTGCGGCTGCCAAAGATCACGCCGCCGCCGACTGGTCCGTCCGCCCGCTACCGGAATCCTGGGTTGGCTTTTACGCGGCACTCGATGCTGAGCTGCTCGCCGAGTTGCGTCAAGCCCTCGGCGCGGAACCGCACCGGTCGGAAAAGCGAATGCCGCGCAGGAATTCGAGTTCGAGCGAACTCGTCCGCCGCGACCGGCCAGAGTCGATCCCGTGGCGGAAGACGCCGCGCCGGACGAGCCGTGCGGGATAGACGATCCTTGGCCGTGCTCCGCGAACTGTGACCGCGCGCGAGCAACTGGCAGCCGAACTGATCGCACGCCGTCCAAGGTCTTGTCACACCACGCCTTGATTGCGGCGGCGGTGGCCCGTCCGACATCACGCCGCAAACTCGCCGCCCTCAAAGGAGTTCTCCCGCCAGGCCCGCCAGCACCAGGAACAGTGGTGAGGCTATCGACCGCGCCATGAACCTGCCGACAGCAGTTGCCGCCCGTTCGCCCCCGCCGGACGGCGAGCTTCCACAGCCGCGCGCCGTGGGGCGGCACTATGGAGAGGCTCGCGCATGCTCGACGTCGTGCGCTCGACAGTCCGCTCACGCGCCGACGAGCTGCGCCCGCCGGCAGGAACTGCTGCTGGCGATTCGCAGCGCCGCCCGGCCTGGGACCTCGGCCGAGCCCATGCGTCCGATGATCAGATCGCGATCACCACCGAGACTGGCGGCTGGGCGCCTGCGGCCCTGGAGGCGTCCTGGCAGATCGATCAGGTGGGGCCGGCTACTCAGCAAAGGCTCTTGCAGAAGCGCGGCCTGACCGCTCATCGGTCGAGCCGGTGCAAACCCGACCTGCCGCCACCGCATGCGACCGGATCGCACCCTGCCGGACGTGATACGGGAGTAGTGCACAGGGATGACAGGGATGCCGCGCCGGCCCGCGCCTCTCCGCAAAGTCTGCGCCTGTTAGTGAACAGTGTGAAGCCGTGGGATCGGACGCCTGAGTCGATCTCCACTGAGGCTCGACCGGGGGCGAGGTCTCACGTAGGCGGTAACGTTCCAGGCCCAGGGATGTCCATTTGTCGGCACCCATCTGACGGAAGGGCAGAACTTCCACACGGGCGACGCTGCCGCTCACTGCTCACGATGCCGGCCAGCGTTCTCCTCATCGTTAATCGCGGGTCGTCGGTCGTCCGATTCAGAACGAAACGCACCCAGATCTCGCTGATGCTGGCCGCCAGTCCGAGTCGAAGGCGATCGTGGGGCGAGCTCAGCGCCCGTCACCTTCTTTTATAGGTCTCTTCGTCTCGCTCTTGACGTCAAGAAGAACCAAGTCGACGTTGTCGAGCAGCTGTCGTCGTTACGGTTGGCGCAAAGACGATGGCTGGAGGTAAAGTCGATGCAGGTGTGGATACCATCTTCTTCGCTCCCGGCCAGAAGCCGCCTGCCCGCGAAAGCGAAGCTGCATGATGCACTCTGCCTGAGAGAGCGTGATGCCTGCCGCCCTTGGAGCGCGCGAACACTGGTACCGCCTCATGTACGGCGCGGGGAGCTCGAGGCCTCCACCGGCTCCCCGCCGTCCCTCATGAGGAAGGTGTCGGGATTGGCAGTAGAGGCATCGCAGTGCAGCCGTAGTTGAGGAGAATCGTCATCCTCGTGCGGTCCGTCCACCGCGGTGACCAGCTCCCAGGGGAGTGGATGGAACCGAGCGACCCGTCGCATCCGCTGGGCAAGTCGCTCCGAGCGGCTGTAAGTCGTCCAGCTCCTCGAGCCCACCGACTCCGGCCCTCAGCGCAGGCAGTGCGGCCGGGGCCAGGAAGTCCTGGTCCCGCCGCCCAGCGCCACGGGGTGATGGTCTCAGTCATCAGAGTCCAGCACCGCTCGAGAAACCTCAGGCGCCGGCGTGGAAAGGTGCGGTTGGCGAGGACGTCCAGCGCTGGCTGCTCGCGCGTGAGCTTGACGAAGCTGACGGCGTAGCCGAGACGCGAACCGTCAGGTTCGGGTAGTTCTCCCGGGTGCTCCATCGCGTCCTCAAGAGTGTCTGCGGATCCAGGACTACTGATGTTGGCGTGGTACAGGCGTGACGCCCCCGTTGTCCTCGACGGCATGCCTTCATCGCGCGAGAGGCGCTCGTACGTCCGCGAGTCGGCCCTTTCTAGTGATGAGAGATGTGTTCGACAGAGAGTCGTTGAACCGTCGATCAGATCTCTAGCGCGATCATCCGCACGAAGCCGGCGTCGAGAACGCCCTCACGAGAGTTGGCCACGCGCTCATCGAGCGTGCGCCCCAGGCCCTGCGGGGTGATCTGTTGGTCAGCGAGATGCCGTCGAGGGCGTCGCTCGTAGTCGAGCGCTGACGGAAAGCATCGGAGGCGACCATGCCGGGTGTCCAGCGCTGTTCTCGGATTAGCGCCGGGTGAAAGGGCGTGCCCCTTTGCTGGTCGGCCGGACGGAAGCGAGCCCGTGGCCTTGCCGTAGACGACGTTGGACGTGATCGTGAGAACCGACTGCGTCGGGATGGCGTCGCGATAGAAGGGATGGCCTTGATCTTGTCCATGACCGTGTGGACCACCGTCGCCGCGATGTCGTCGGCGCGGTCGTCGTCGTTGCCGTAGATCGGGAAGTCGCCCACGGTCTCGTAATCGACGACCAGCGCCGGTCTCGTCGCGGACGGTGACCTTCGCGTACTTGATGGCGCTCGAGCGAGTCGGCCACGATGGACAGGCCGGCGATGCCGCAGCCCATCGTGCGCACGATGTCGGAGTCGTGCAGCGCCATCTCGATCGCCTCATAGCGCATAGCGGTCGGCAGTAGTGGATGATGTTGAGGGGCCTCGACGTGCGTGCCGACCACCCAGTCGAGCATCTTCTTCGTACTTTGTCCCACACGTCGTCGAAGTCGAGCGGGCCCGTCGCCCTCGACGGCTCGAAGCCGGTCGACGATCTGCTTGCCCGATCATCTCGTCGCGGCCGCCGTTGATGGCGTACAGCAGAGGCCTTCGCGAGTTGACGCGGGCGCCGAAGCTGCATCTGCTTGCCCGACCCGCATCGGGGATGCACAGCAGGCGATGGCCGCGTCGTCGCCCCAGTCGCTCGCGGGATCTGCGGGATCGGACTCGTACTGGATCGACGAGGTCTCGATCGAGATCGCGGCGCAGAAATCTCTTGTACCCGTCGGGCAGCGTGCGGCGATCCCAGAAGATCGTGATGTTCGGCCCGCGCAGGGCCGAGGTTGCCTGCAGCGTCTGCAGCAGCCGGAAGGACGTCTTGGTGACCAGCGTGCGGCCGTCCTCGCCGAAGCCCGGCGTCCGACCAGGTGGCCCAGTAGGGTCGCCGGAAAGATCTGGTCGTAGTCGATCGTGCGAAGGAAGCGCGATGATGCGCAGCTTCATGACGATGGTGTCGATCAGTCTCCCTGAGCGACGGGTCTCGGTCGATGACGCCTGGCCTGCAGGTCGCGCTCAGTAGATGTCGAGGAAGCCGGACGAGGCGCCCGATGCGATCATGGCGGCACTGTCCCGACTCTGACCGAGGCCAGGTAGCGAAGCAGGTCCACTGCAACGGCTTCGTGGGCGTTCTGGCGGGCCTCGAGAGTCGAAGCCGTAGGGCACGCGGCCATCGCCTTGAGCTTTTGAGCGCCTTGATCTGCTCGGCGTGCTCCTCGCGGAAGCGCTCGCAGTGCTCGGAGAACGGCGCATCGGCCACCGAGTCCTTGGCCCGCCTGCTTTCTGCCTCGATGAGGATGGTCCACGTAGAGGGCCACGCGCCGGTAGTCGCCGATAATGCGGCCGCGGCCGTAGGCGTCGGGCAAACCGCGATGATGACTGGTGGAGCGGCGCCGCGCGGATGCGCGGCGTGTAGATGTCGAAGACGGCATCGTTGTGAGTCTTGCGGTAGCTGGGTGAAGATCTTCTTGACCTCGGGGTCGACGCTCCTTGCCCGCTTCCTGATCGCGGTCTCGACCATGCGCCAGCGCCGTTGGGCATCATCGCCTCGACTTGCAGCGGCACGTCGGTCTGCAGAGCCGACGATGACGTCGTCATCCCCGCTGATGTAGCGGCGGGGAAGGCGTCGATGTCGGCCGGATCGTGGGTGTCGACGTCGAGACGCGGACGCTTGCGCTCTTCGGACAGGTAGTCCTTTCTCAGGAGCGTCCCACACGCGGAGAGTCTTCTCGTCGCGTCCGCGAGAACGACGTCCGTCGTACGGGTGTGGTTGCTGGATGAAGTCGCGGACGTCGATGTCCTCGGTCCACGGCCTGGTGACGAAAGCCCTCACGCATCGCGGCTGGTGCTGTCCTCCGCTGTCGCTGTGGCGGATGCTGTGACTCTCGGTGGGTTTCATCCGTGCCTCCCAGTGGGTGGCCTAGAGGTGGGTGGCCGGGCCACCCGGTTGTTCAGCGCCCTTGTGCGAGGCGTGGCGGCACATCATTGCGCCGTCCCCGACCAGAGTAGGCGGTCCTCGACAGCAGTGGGAGCCCCTCGTTCACAAGACCGGTGGGACTCACCTCACACGCATGGCTGCGCATCAAACAATGAGGGACCTTGGTCCTACTTTGACGTCGGGCGATCCCGCATATCTGAACACGGGACTTGCGGCCCGCACACAAGAGTTTCACCTGCACACAGAACTGCTGGTTAATCGCATCAATACGACGGGCGTCACGGCGCACCCTCTCAGACAAGCGCTCAGAAGGCGCCGAGCAGTGGCGGCGATTCCCTCGGTATCCCATGCCGAAATCGGGCCAGAAGCTGCTGCAGGCCTCGCGGTGCCCAGGGAACCGGCGCGGCACTCCACCCGCGCCACGACCGGAGAGCGGCGCCGACCGGTCTCAGCCGCATTGTCCTCGAGCGCATCGCAGCTGCGAGCCGATGCCGCCGTCGACCAGTCCGTCCTCCACGACGACGACTCCGTCGGCCGACCGCGCCGTCTCCACCAGAGTCTCGGAATCGGCACGACCCAGCGCGAGCGCCACCGTGACCGCTCGCCCCTCGTCGGCCAGATCGCGTCCGGCCGCCAGAACGGTGCAGGCGTCATGGCGCCGACGGCCACCAGAAGCGAGCGCGCGCGCTCCCCGGCCGCCATCGATCGGCCTCCATCAGCACGTCGACCGCCTCGAGAGCGGGTCCTGCAGGTCTCATCACCCGCAGAGCGACGCGCTCCGGGCAGCGCGCCTCTGGGGATAGCGCAGCACGGTGGGGCCCATCGGAGGTGGCCACCACGTACGTGCAGATCCTCGCGCAGGGTCGACTCGTCCGCGGCGCGGCCAGACGCAGCCCGGGCACGTGGACCCGCAGCGCCATGTCCCACACGCCGTTGTGGCTGGCGCCATCGGTCCCGGTCAGCCCGGCGCGGTCGAGCACGATCGTGACCGCCTGCGCGATGCAGGCCCACGTCCGCGAGGACCTGGTCGAAGGCGCGGCTGAGGAAGGTCGCGTACAGCGCCACCACGGGATGGAGGCCCGCGAAGCGCCATGCCCCGCGCTGGCGGTCAGACGCGTGCTGCTCGGCGATGCCGACGTCGATGACCCGGTCGGCAGAGCGTCCGCCATCGGCTGCAGGCCGACCGGCTGCCGGCATGGCGGCGGTCACTGCGACGATGCGCTCATCCGCTCGAGCCAGTTCCAGCGATCCTCGGCGAAGACAGAGGTCCACCCGAGCGCGAGGGCACGATCGGCAGCCCGTCTCGGGGTGGATGCGCCCGACGCGCGTGGAAGCGATCGACGACGTCCTCCTCGGCGGGGCGTGTAGCCCCTCCCTCTCCGTGATGACGTGGACGATGACCGGATCCGCATACTCCCGCGCCCGCGTCAGGGCGAACTCCAGGCCGTCTCGTCGTGCCCGTCAACCGGTCCGGTGCACTTGATGCCGAGGTCCTCGAAGAAGTGCCGACGGGAACCAGGACGTCCTTGAGCCCCCGCTTGAGGCCGTGCAGCGCATCGAAGGCGGCGCGCCCCGGGCGCCCCTGGGTGAGCAGCGTGCGCTTGACCCCGGCCAGCATCCGCTCGTAGCCGGGGTTGGTGCGCAGTGCATCCAGGTGGGCCAGTCCTCCGATGGTGGGGGCGTAGGAGCGCCCGTTGTCGCTGACGAGCGATGCGACCAGGTGCTGTGTCCGAGGAATCGGCGATGTTGTCCAGGGCCTCCCAGGCCATCCCGCCGGTCAGGGCGCTGTCCCCGATCACAGCCACCACATGGCGGTCCTCGTGCCCCTGAAGATGGTTGGCACTGGCGATGCCGTCGGCCCACGACAAGGATGTGGAGGCGTGGGAGTTCTCCACGACGTCGTGCACCGACTCGCTGCGAGCCGGATACCCGGACAGGCCATCGCGCTCGCGCAGGTGGGTGAAAGTCCCGCCTCCGGTGAGCAGTTTCATGGACGTAGGCCTGGTGACCGGTGTCGAAGACGATGGTGTCGCGGGGAGCGGAAGTGCGGTGCAGCGCCAGGGTCAGCTCTGACGACACCGAGAGTTGGGCCCCGAGGGCCCTCGGTGCGGGCGACCGTGGCGACGAGGTAACGGCGATCTCTCCCGGCCAGGAGCGACCAGATCCTCACTGGTGAGCCGGTCCAAGTCAGTGGGCCGTGCAATCGAGTTGAGCAACGGCGTGGTGGGGCAGCGCCACGCCGGCCTCACCGGCGCACGCGGCACTGTCTTCATCATCAGCGCCTCAGATCGCGGTCCTGCTGCGCGCCCATGCTCGCCCTGTCTCGGCCTACTCCGCCCACTCGGCCCTGGCCTGCTCGCCCTCGACCCGCGCACGAGCCCGCGGCAGCATGTGACGCAGCACTTCAGCATAGGCGTCGGACGCCTTCGCGGAGGCCCGCTAGGCCGATCGCACGAGCACGTAGGGTGAGGCGGTGTGCGCGGCTACGCGCGCGCTGCGCCCCGCCGTACCGCACTCAGGAGGAACCATGAGCACCACGGCTCCGTTCGGGACCCTGGCCGCTCCCCATCACGCCCGGCACCATCACTCACTCGGACGGTGCGCCTGTCGCAGGTGCGCGTGGACGGTGCGGACACCTACTGGTGGAGCAGCGCGCTCGCAGGCCGCCGCAACGTCGCTGCTGCGCCGGGGCGGGACGCTCAGTCAGGGGAGATCCTCCTCGACCCTCCGACGAGCTCGTCGACGTGCACACCCGTGCACAGAGTACGGCGGCCGGGCCTACGCCGTGGACTCGGATGATCGTCGTGTCCCACGCCGGTGACGGGCGCCCGTACCGCCATGACGTCGCCCATCGCACTGCAAAGCGGCCTGCTGCCCTGGCGATCTACGGCGACGTGCGCCACGGCGACCTCGAGACGACACCGCGCGCGGCCCGGTCTACGCGGTGCGCGAGGGACCACTCGCGGTGACGGCGAGGCCGTGAACTCGCTGGTGGCCATCCCGCTCGACGGCTCAGCAGCGCGCGAGGACGCCCCGGTGATCACAATCATGTCCGCACGACGTTCGTCACCTCGACCCTGTCCCCCGACGGCGAGCACCTGGCCTGATCACTTGTGGGACCACCCGAGCATGCCGTGGGAGAGCACGACCCCGCACGTGGGGATCTTCTGCCCGACGGGCCGTGTCGGGCGAGCAGACGGTCATCGCCGACAGCGGTGCCGTCTCCGGAGCTCCCGCTGGACCGAGGAATGCACTGATGCATATCTCCAACGCCTCGGGCTTCTCCAACCTGTACCGCACTGAGGGTTTCCCGCGCCGCGGCACCACTCGCGAGGCTGACCGACCGGGCTGCGCACGCGCCCGCTGCACCCCGTCGAGGCCACCTTCACCTCGCCCGCCTGGGGAGCTGGGCCCCACCACTACGACATCCTGGACGGCGAAAGCACCTCATCGCCTCCTGGGCGCGCAACGGCATGTGGCACCTGGGCACGATCAGGCTCGAACGGCGAGCTGGAGGAGGGAACATCGGCTGGCAGCCGCGCAACGTCGCCTCATCCGCGGGGCGGTCGTCGCGCTGGCCAACAATGAGATGGAGCCGCCCGCGATCATCGAGGGTGCGCGACGGCGGCATCGACGTGCCGCGAAACCTGCGCGAGTTCGCGGCGGAGGCCATTGGAATCTCCCGCCCACGCCCGTGAGTGGCCGACCAGCGCGGACGCCACCGCGCACGGCTTTCTTCTACCCGCCATCGTCGGCATCCCACACCGGCCCCGACGACAGAGCTGCCCCGCTGATCGTCAACGTCCATGGCGGCCTCGACGGCGGCGGCCCGTCCCGGCTACGACCTGAACATCCAGTACCGGACGAGCCGCGGTTTCGCCTCACCTGGACGTCAACTACCGGGGCTCGACCGGCTACGGCACCCACTAATCGGCACGCGCTCGACGGCCACTGGGGCGTCTCACGACGCCGATGACGCTCATCGCGGGCGCCGAGTCCTCGCCGCCTCCGGCGAGGATCGAGACCTCTCTCGCATCGCCGTGCGCGGCGCCCGCCGGCGGTTTCACAGGTCTCGGTGGCGCTCACCCGTTCCACCGGTGTTCAGCGCCGGCACCTCCTTTGTACGGTGTGGCGGACCCGGCCCTCGCTGACTCGATACCACGCACAAGTTCGAGCGCCGCCACATCGGCGACGCTCGGGGCGCGGAGGCGCCGACGCGCCAGATACCGCGGAGCGCTCACCGCCGCACCACATCGACGACATCCACGCCCGCTGCTGCTCCGCTGCAGGCAGCGAGGATCCGATCGTGCCGGCCGACCACGGCGACGACCATGCACAACGCCGTCAGGGCCCAAGGGCCTGCCAGTGGCGCTCGAGGTCTTCCACGGCGAGGGGCACGGGCTGCGCCTGGCGTCGAATATTCACCGTGCTCTGCGCGCCGAGCTGAACTTCTACAGCCAGGTATGGGGCCTGGAGCTCCGGAGGAGACTCGATCGCGATGCATGTGGAGAACGTGAGCCCTCATTCCCGTCCGGCTTCTCCCTCGCCCTCCCCGCCGCTGTAGATCCCCGCTGCGACAGGCGTCTGCAAGAATTCCCGACCACTGCACAAGCACACCAACCATATCCAGCCATTACGGCCCGCCTGCGCGCTGCCTCGCAGCGCTCTTCTGGGACTTGCTGCGCGACCACCGCAGCGGCCTGTTCATGCTACTGAGCAATCAGCAGTCGGCCTCGCCTCGAGAGCGGGCGCCGTCCTGTTCCGCCTGGGGAATTGACGCCTGGACCAGGTTCTGACCGGGGCGCAGGACTACCATTGTCCCTGGGGCCCAGTACCGGCGCGCTGTCCGGGTTGGGCAGGTGGTTCCTCGTGGTGTGCCGGTCCTGTCGGGCATCATGGATCGGCCCCTCACGATGCGCTGGGGCCGCGCCCCGACGGGGCATGGAGTATCGTCCTCGTGGTCGTCCCGACTCTCCGGCAGACGCCATGGGCCCCGGGCCCGGCTGCGGCGGACTGTGGTCTCGGCGGCGCTGACCATAGGCGGCGGGGGCTCGGTGGGACCCGAGGGGCCGATCGCCGAACTCGGAGCCAGCGCCACGAGCCTGTTCAGCAGGCGCCTCGGCCTTCCGCGGCGGGCGGTGCGCCTGCTGGCGGCGGCCGGGACCGCCGCCGGCATCGCGGGCAGGCCTTCAACGCGCTCGCTCGCAGGCCTTCGCGATGGAAGTGGTGCTGATCGATTTCACCGTCGACGCCTTCGCCTTCGTGGTGCTCGCCTGCGTGTCCTCGACGGTGCTCTCCCACCATCTGCTGGGGGTATCGCTGTCGCTGTCCCTGCCGTCCCTGAACCTCACCGGCGATACCCAGCTCGGCTGGGTGGCTCTGCTGGGGATACTGGGAGGCCTCATCGGCGTGGGCCCGCGTCGGTACCTGAGCGCCGATGCCGCTACCGCCGGCGCCGATCGACTCTGGCTCCCTCATTGGGCCCGGCCGGCGCTGTCGACGCTGCTTTGTCGGAGGCGTCCTCTGGTGCGCCCACGGTGCGGCGAATCCTCGGCAATACTCGGCCGCGCCTTGGACGGGCGCTACACCGCACTGGCCCTGGCCCGGGCCTGCTCCTGGCCAAGATCATCGCGACGGCGGTAACCCTCGCTGTGGGCATGCCGCGCTTCGCCCCGTCATGTTCATCGGCGGCATGCTGGGGAGCATGCTTCGGCACGATCGTGGCGCCTGACCGCCCGGAGGCCGCTGCAGGGTCGTGGGGATGGCCGATGTTCTCCGGCGCCGCCCGTGCGCCGATTACCAGCGTTGTCCTCCTCATCATCGAGATGACGGAGCAGTACAACCTGCTGATTCCCCTCATGCTCGCCGCTTGCCCCTGTCCACCGTCACGGGCGCTTTCCCTGACCCGCCGACCATCTACACCGAGAGCTGCGGCGCCGCGGCCTGAGCATCGAGATCTCGCAGGCGCCGACCTCCGTCGGCGCCCGCTTCCAGAGCATTGGCGACAGTCGCACCGTTCCTCGAACCGGAAGACGATGCGATCACGGGGCAGCGCGTCCGATCGACGTCGGCATCGAACGCTGACAATCCCGACGGCGCTGACAAACACCGAAATTGGAAATACTGAAAATACGAAGACGGCTCGAGACCCGGTGAAGGTCGCCCGGCCATCGTCAGTCGCGACCCGACTGCGCTGTCCTGGTCCGCTCAGCCAGTGTTGCCCCCAGCTCATCCATCCGCTCCGCATTGATGACGATGCGGCGCGGATTGCTCAGCCACATCCAGCCCGTGGCCAGGATGGGGAGCAGGAGCGGCTAGGTAACCGACGACGACCGCATCCGCCCATACGCTGGCCTCCAGGCCCTCCGCGGCATCCGTCCACGTCAGCACGCCGATGAGCACTGCGCCGGTCAGCAGCGCGCTCAGGCTCATCCACCCGATGAGCCGCATACGGCGCCCGTTATGCGCCACGCAGATCGCCAGCAGGACGAATAGGAGGCCGGCGGCGACATTGATCGATCCAACGACCGGGCAGCATGCGGTGCGCGCACCAATGAGATCGTAGCGGGGATCAGGGATGACCAGGCCGAGACCGCGAAGACGACCACGAGAAGACGCCCTCACCCGTGCGTGGACGACGCCAGTCCTCAACGCCACGGACCTGGAGACGGTCGTCCGCTGGTGCGAACATCGTGAACTCCCTTATGGAAAACAACACGGAAACACAGTGTTCTTACGGCACAGTCCGAGCGCAATCACCCGGACAGCTGCGGGCACACTACCATCGGAGGCTGTGACCATCCTTGAACTGACGACCTCCTGATGATCGCTGAATGTCGATGTACTCGTTCTGGCGGCTGCGCACATCGACCAGACCCCTGTCCTGCTGACTGACGGCGTCGTGAATCAGGGGCTCGACTTCACGGCCCTCGCCACGGCCCTGCCCACCACCGGCTTCACCGGAGAACTTGATGCGGTCATCAGAGCGCTCTCCACGTTCTGGGCTCTGATGTGAGGGGCATGAGGGCGGACAGTCTCCTCATCGTGGGTACCGGCCCCGGCCTCGCTGCCGGATCGGGCGACGAGACCGCGCTGGGGGCCGATCGAGCGGGGGTGCTCAGAAGGGCTGCCGGATGCGCTGCGCGCGAGCTGGCCGGAATGGACTCGGCCGCTTTCCTCCTCCCGGCTGACGATCCGATGACTTCGCGCGGTGACCGGAAGCGCGCATGCGGCGCTCTACGCCTGGTCGAGGACGCGCGCCGGACGACCACAGCGCCGCTGGGGCGTCGTCGTCGCCACTGCTCTGGCGGACCCTGTGAGGCCAGTGCCGCCGAGGTGCGCGCCATCGCTCTCGCCGAGGCGACCGCTCTGGCACGACATCTCGCCATGAGCCGCCGAACCGCCTGACTCCGCAGACCTTACCCAGCGGGCGCAGGCTATCGCGGACGATGCGGGCCTCGGCATCGAGATCCTCGACGAAGCGCTCCCTGCGCGAACAGAGGGCTTCGGCGGCATCGTCGGCGTCGGCCAGGGCTCAGTGCACTTCCTCGTGCGAGTCTCCTGGGTGCCGGAGATCCGGCGCAGCGCATAGCGCTGATCGGCAAGGAATCACCTTCGACTCCGGCGGCCTGTCACCTCAAGCCGCCGGGCCTCCCATCGCCGGAGATGAAGTCGGCATAGCCGGTGCGGCACTGCGTCTCTGGGCGCGGTGCTGGCGGCTCGCCTGGAACGTGCGGACGCCTGGCTGGCTCTGGCCGAGGAACATGCCCACGGTCGACGCCCAGCGCCCCAGCGACATTGTGACGATGCGCGACGGCACCACGGGTGGAGGTCACCAACACCGATGCGGAGTGCCGTCTGGTCATGCGCTGACGCCCTGCGCGCGCCATTGAGGACAAGCCCGACTGCGTGCTCGAGTATCGCGACCCTTACCGGGGCGCAGATCATCGCGCTGGCGACCGGGTGCGGGTGTCATAAGGGCACGCCGCCGCTGCGCGACGAGGTGGCCTGATGCGCGCGCCGAGGCCGGCGAGGCGTTCTGGGCCCGCGCCTCGCCCGAGCATCGCGCAGCGCCCTGAGCACCCCTTTCGCCGGGCTCCGCAACGCCGATATCAGCAGCCGTGCAGGAGGAATGCTCGTAGCGGGGCTCTTCCTGCGCGAGTTCGTGGGCGATGTGCCGTGGGGTCCACCTCGACATCGCCGGCCCGGCTCACAACGAAGTCGCCCTGGGGAGCGACGCCCGTCGGCGGGACGGGGGCCGGCCTCGCCACGCTGCTGGCTCTCTCAGCGACGCGGCCGGCAGCCACCCAGCGAGCCGCTCCGATAGGTGATAGGTCTTCATTAGTGTCTTGCAGGACTCAAGTCCCTTCCTGAGCGAGCAGTGCTTCGGGGCTGCGGGCAGCAGCCAGATGCACCAATGGGCACTGTGCCGAGCCGCCTGGGAGAGCGGAGGATATCAACGAGGAGTTTTCGTGACAGACACCGTGTGACATGTGGTCATCCTGGGCGCCGGTTCGGGCGGTTACGCGACCGCGCTGCGCGGCGCACAGCTGACCGACGGTCGCGCCCATCGAAGCCGCGACAAGATCGGCGGCACCTGCCCATCGCGGTTGCGTTCCGACCAGAGGCGATCCCGCACTCGGTCGAAACGCGCCGAGGCCGTGCGCGAGGCCGCTTCGGTGGGCGTCAACGCCGTCTTCCAGGGTCTCGATATGCCCGCCGTCCAGAAGTACAAGAATGGTCTCCCGGATGGCACAAGGGCCTGAGGGCTCGTCGCATCCCGCATTGAGGTCGCGCGCTAGCCGCTTGGCGCCAGGGACATCAATCGTCGAGGTCAATGGGCGGCGATACAGGGCAGGAACATCGCTCGCCTCCCGCCTCGTTCTCCACGACCATCGGCCAGGAGATCTCCGGCCGGTCATGACGAGCGATCAGGCTCTCGAGCTCGATCGCGCGCCGTCCTCGGCCGTGATTCTGGGCGGCGGGGTCATCGGCGTCGAGTTCGCCTCCGCCTGGGCCTCCATGGGCCCCGGGTCACCATTATCGAGGACTCCCCGTCTGGTTCCGAACGAGGACGAAGCCGTTTCAGCAGCTCGAGTGGGCCTTCCGCAAGCGCAAGATCGCTTTCAAGACCAACACCATGCTCGAGTCGGTCGAGCGCACGGCCACTATGCGTGACCGGTACGTACCGCCGACTCGAAGACGTACGACGCAGAGGTTCTTCTCATCGCGAAAGTCGGCCGCGGTCCGGCCACTGCGAACCTCGGTTACGAAGAGGGCTGGGTCGCTGCGACCGCGGCTCGTCCCTGACGGACGACCACGGCCGCACGAATATGACGGTGTGTGGGCGGTACGATATCGTCCCCGGCGTCCAGCTCGCCCATCGCGGGTTCGCCCAGGGCATCGTGGTCGCCGAGAAGATCGCCGGACTGGATCCCCGCCCGTTGACGACACGCTGGTCCCCAGCAGACATTCTGCAGCCTGATCGCCCCTGCGCGTCTGGGTGAGGCTCAGCCATCGAGATCCACGCGAGGCGAGGAGGTCACGACGGCCGGAGTTCAACGTAGCCGGCAATGCCAAGAGCCGATCTTGGGAACGCAGGGCTTCGTCGCGCTCGTTTCGCCCGGGCGACGGCCCGTCGTCGGCTTCCACGCGATCGGCACGCGCATGGGCGAAACGATCGGTGAGGGCCAGCTGATCGTCTCGTGGAGGCCGATGCTCACGATGTCGCTTCGCTCTGCACGCTCACCCGACGCAGAATGAGACCATTGGGGAGCTGCGCATGGCTCTGGCGGGCAAACCGCCTACATCAATCACGGCTGATCTCGAAGAGATGAGAGTTTTCCATCATGTCCGAGTCCGTGAAAGATGCCCGCTCTGGGCGAATCCGTCACCGAGGGCACCGTCTCGTCATGGCTCAAGGCCGTTGGCGACATCTGGTCGAGGTGGATGAGCCCTCCTGAGGTCGCAACCGACAAGGTCGATACCGAGGTCCCTCCGTCGTGGCACGATCTTGGAGATCCGCGTCCCCGAGGACGAAAACCGTCCGAGGTCGGCACCGTTCTGGCCGTGATCGGGGCCCCCTCCGAAGCGGGCGCGCGCAGCCGCCCCGCCGTCGCCCAGCGCCTGCCGCCGCATCAGCTCCTCGTTCCGTCCAGCATCCGCCCTGGCCGCCCGGCGCCTACTGCCGCATCGCTCCTGTTCGGCTCCCCCGACGCCGAGCGCCGCCGTCTCCATGCACCCGCGCTCTGACGCCGCCGCAGCCGCCCCAACGACTCCCGCCCCGCTTACGGGAAGCACGCGGCACCCACGCCCGCAGAGCCCGCAGATGTGGCGCCATCCGCCGCGGCTGTCGCCTCCGCCGCCTATGTCACTCCAATCGTGCAAGCTCGCTCGGGCACAGGCATTGACCTGACGACTCATCACCGGGACCGGCGTGGGCGGCCGCATCCGGCAAGCAGGACGTCGAGGAGGCCGCCAAGAGGGGCTGAAGCCGCCAGCCGCAGCCGGGCGGCACCCGCAGCTGCGGCCTGCAGCGCCGGCGGCCGCCTGCGGTCGGCGCCGTCGATACCGAGCTGCGCGGCACGACGCAGAAGATGGGGCCGCCTGCGCTCGTCGTCGCCGAGCGCATGATCAGCTCGTTGCAGACCCTCTGCTCAGCCGACCACCGTGGTCGAGGGTCGATGTCACCGTGTGTCGCCCTGCGAGCCCGGGCCGAAGAACGACTTCGCAGAACGGCACGAAACTGACCTTCTGCCCTCTTCGTGGCCGCTGCCACCGAGGCTCTCAAGGCCCACCCGAGCGTCAACGCCGATCGGCGACAAGCAGGTGACGTATCACGATGTCGAGCACATCGGCATCGCGGTCGATACCCGCGGCCTGCTCGTGCCCGTGGTCAAGAACGCGGGCGACCCTCAATATCCCGGGCCTGGCTAAGCATATCAACGATCTGGCTGCCCGCACCTGAGAACAAAAGGTCAACCCCGATGAGCTGAGCGGCTCCACCTTCACGATCACCAATACCGGCGGCGGTGTGTTGCCCGATACTGATCATCAACCAGCCCGAGGTGGCGATCCTCGCCCTGAGCGCGATCCAGAAGCAGCCGCGCGTGATCAAGGGGGCGGACGGAAACGAGGCGATCGCCATCCGCTCGGTGTGCTATCTGGGCACCGTCCTACGACCACCGCCTGGTCGATACGGGCGCGCACGCCGCGCGCTCCTCATGACAGTCAGAAAGCGGCTGGAGGAGGGGACTTCGCCGGGGAACTGCGCTGTAACCCAACCCGCCCTCGGCCCGCCCCCTCGTCCGCCGCACAGCGCGGCCGGAGCCAAAGCGCGTGGCCCCGCACCTCAGTGGCCACGCCCGTTTCTGACGACGTACTCGGGGCAACCCGTCCTCACAACAGTTCGGCTGCCGCTCGGGCGATGCTCGGTGAGCATCTGCGCCACGCCCAGACGAATCCACCGCCAGGAGAACCAGTAGACGATAGGGGCCGAACCGGGCTCAGGTCCGATGAGCCAGGATCAGGCGGGAGCGGGCGCCTCCGGGCGCCTCGGCCAGTCGCAGGTCCCGCACGAGGAGACCGCCGTCGGAGGGCCGAGGCGGCTGCGCCGACCCATCACGATCCTGCCGGGGAGAGTCTCTCCAGGCGCCAGCGCACGCGGCCCCTCTGACGGCGCCCATCGACTCGCTGCACGACGCCGTCCGCACGCAGCTCCCACGAGCTCCCTCGCGCGTGACCGCCCCACTGGGTCAGCCCGGCGGGTCGGACACCAGTGCGGCCAGATCCGCCGCCGGCACCGAGACGAAGCGCTCCTGACTCAGCACGCGGTCCAGAACCGTATGACGCGTACTCATCGGTCAGCCCGGTAGCGGTGGGCAGTCAACTCGACGACTCTGACAGCTCCGCCTCAGCGCGAGCCGCGTCCGCGCACACGGACAGCAGCGTCGGCGCCGCAGTAGTCCACGAGCCTGGCGATCGGGGTCCGCGGGCGGGGCGGTCAGGCCAGCAACACACGGAGGCCCGGGATCGCCCGCTCCCCGCCGACGGTAAGACGAGCTCGGTGGCGGCCTGCGACATGGGCGATCTCCCCGAACCCGGTCCCGCGATGAGATCACTCGAGGACAGGCTCCGGGACGCGCAGGCCCTCGGGCAGGCGGATTCCCGACGCGTGCGAGGTCGGCGTCGGCGAGCGCATCGACGGCGGTTCGAGCCCGCGCCAGGGTCACGCCGTGTGCTCCGAGGATGGCAGCGGCCCGACCTCCCTGGGCGATGAGGCCGAGTAGCAGGTGCTCGGGCTCGATCTGCCGGTGGCGCGGCTCCGGCCGCCTCCGACCATGCCGCGTTGACCCAGGTCAGGTAGTGGTCCATGGGCGCCATGCTCAACCCCTCCGCGTCGGAGCCAGGCCCGGAGATACGCGCCTGGCGTACTTCTTGTGGACGGCCTGCCGGGAGACGCCGAGTTGAGCAGCGATCTGCGTCCACCCCATGCCTGAGCGCAGGGCGGCCTCGACCTGCGCCAGTTCGAGGGTGTCGGTAAGCGGCGCAGCGCCGCGACGGCGCGCAGCCCTCCTCCGGACGCGTGGTGTCGGCGGCCGGGCGGCCGCAGTCAGAGCATCCATGCGTGAGCAACCTAGCGTTGACACACACCACGCGTCAACCCACGTTGCTCATTGGTCGTTCTCCACGGGCGTCATCGCCCACGCCCTCGCACCCGGCACAGCCCCTCCAGTTGTTGATGCGCGAGCGCGAGCAGCGGAGCGACGCATTGAGCGGGTCACCTGGCGAGCGAAGTCCATACGCTCCGACAGAGATCTCGCGCTCCCAGCAACGGACCGTCGAGCAGCAACGAGGCCAGCCTGTGAACGAAGGCCCAGATCGATGCTTCGATCTCGGGAGCCACCTCTCCCGGCCCCGCAACCATGTACCGCCAGCCGTGCAGCTCACCGCGAGCACGCGTGCTCGCGCGTACATGACTTCCGGGAAACGCTCCGGGGCGCACATATCGGGACGGAACATCACGCGGGAAGACCCGGGATTGCGAAGCGCGAACCTCGATATAGGCATCTCCCGACGCTCAGCGTGGCAGCAGCCCATGCGCCTGAGCCCATCGTGCACCGCGCAACCCGCTCCGAGCTCCTCGAACCCTCGCACACCAATGCCGCGCAGGATCGCCTCTCGACTGGCGAAGCGGGCGGTATGGCGCCCTGATGGTGCATCGTGCACGACGAGCGACCTCGCGCACGCTCAGCGCGCTCGGTCCGCCCTCTTGAGAAGCTCTCGACTGGTCCGAAGAAGATCGGCGCGCAGGTCGCGACCACCGCGCCCAGCCGATCGATCCGTTTGTTCGATCCGTACAGGGCAGTCTAAGAACAGCCACTCAGACAGTGTCTAGTCAGCTGCTACACTTCCACTTGACACTGTCTAACAACGACAAGAGGAAATGCGCGACATATGACGCCATCGTCATCGGTTCCGGCATAGGGAGGACTGACCACGGCGGGTCTTCTGGCCCGTGCGGCGGACAAAAAGGTCCTCGTCCTCGAGAGACACACGGAACCGGGAGGGCTGACGCACACCTTCCGTCGCGATGGCGCCTCCTGGGACGTGGGCGTGCACTACATCGGACAGCTCGACCCCGGCTCCCAGATCCGCGCGTACTGACTATCTCTCGGACGGCGAGCTGGAGGGAACCGCATGCCGGAGGTCTGCTGACCGTTTCGTGTATCCGGGAATCGACCCAGCGCGCCAGCAGCGGGCCCGAGCGATACGAGCGCACCCTCATCAAGGAATTTCCGGCCGAAGCGGCTGCTATCCGAGCAGTTTTCACTTCAAAGATGTTCGCCGGGCCCACATCCCGGGCGACACTCGAATTCGTTCAAGGAATGGTGCCCCGTCCCATCACTCCTGTGCTCAGATCCGTGCAGCGCATGACCGGACGCACCGCCACCGGCACAACGAAGGCATATCTGGACGCCCACTTCCGCTCCCCCGAGCTCAAGGCCGTCCTGGCCAGCCAGTGGCGACTACGGCCTGCCGCCTCGCGCTCCGCCTTCGCCGTGCACGCAATGATCGTCTCCCACTCATCTGGACGGCGGATGGTTCCCCAAAAGGCGCGCAGTGCGCACATCGCCCGCACGTTCGAGAAGGATCGAGCAGGCCGGAGGAGCGGTCCGGGTCGCCCAGGAAGTCACGGAGATCCCTCATCGAGGACGGTGCCGCCGTAGGCGTGCGCGCACTGGATCATCGCGGTCCGATCGCACGCGAGCGGACCTACCGCCCCTGTGGTCATCTCCGCCATCGGCGCCTCCAGCACGTTCTCCCGCCTGTGCCCGCACCGGTGCGCCGTCGGCGCGCCACGCTCCTGCCTGGCGCACACCGCGCCTGGGCACCGGAGCATCGGCCGTCACCGTGTTCCTGCGCCTGCGTGATGATCCGCACAGCATCGGCGTGACGGCGGCAATATCTGGGCCAGTCGGGACCTCGACCACGACGCCGCCAGGGACGCAGCTGGAGTCGCCCTGCTGGAGGGGAAAGCCGCAGAACGCCTTCGTCTCCCTTCCTCCTTGAAATCAGGCGAAACGCCTCACACCGCCGAGATCATCTCCTTCTGCGATGCCGAACCGTTCGCGTCGTCGGGCCGACCGTCTCGCAGGGCGACCGCGGCGCCGATTACCCGCCTCAAGGAGCGCATCGCCCCGGCATGCTGGCTCTTGCGGAAACCGCCGTCCCGGTCTGACCGACCTGGTGGAGTGCATGGAGGCCCACTCCTGACCTTCGAGCACTACACCGCCCATCCGGCCGGGGCTTCTACGGGGTGCCCCAGCAACCCGCAGCGGTACAAGGCCCGGCCGCTGGGTCCGCGCACGGCTGTACCCGGTCTGCTGCTGTCCGGACAGGATGCCGGAAGCCTGGGCATCGTCGGCGCCATCGATGGGCGGAGTAGCGGCCGCCTGCCAAGCGCTCGGTTCACGCGGATACCCCATGATCACCAAGGCCGTCGGCACGAAGACTCGACGCAATCCGGACATCGGTCCCCGCCTGCTTCCTGAGGGGAAGCATCATGTCACCGTGGCCTCTAGCGGCGCCTGACGCCCAGCATCTGGAGGTGAACCTGGAGGTGGAAGGCTCAGTCGGCGCATGGGCTCCAGGACAGTTCGCCCGTCTTCATGTCGGCGACGATTCGTGGCGCGACTACTCCATCGCCGGCCTCGAGGACGGCGTGCTCCAGCTGCTCATCTCGACGCGCACGGGCGGGCGCGGGTCGCGGTTCATCGAGAAAGTAGAGACGGGGACTCGTACCGTCGTCGAGCTGCCTCTGGGCGATATCAGCTCAAAGGAGACCGGACGGCCTCGCATATTCATCGCCACGGGCAAACCGGCCTCGCCCACGCTTCCTGTGCATGTTCCGCCATGACGGATAGTCTTGAGAGAGACACGCTCCTGTTCGGCTGTCGCAACCGCGAGGAGGACCTCACCGCCATGGTCGATGCCACCCTGCCCGGCCGCATGGTGCGCTGCCTCAGCCGCGAAACGGCCGACGGCTTCTTCCACGGGCGGGTGATCGGAGGCGCTCGCATAGCCACATCGACCTGTCGGGAGCGGATTCACCTGCGGCTCCGCCGCCATGGTGATGGACTGCCGAGCGATCCTCGATCAAGCGGATGCCGCGGAGGTGCTCACCGAACCCTACTGAATTGTCCTGCTGAGTCCTACTGAGCCCTCACTGAGACAGCACTGGAGCGGGAGAGGCGGGGGTCAGTCCGCCTGCAGGACCTCGGCCACCCTCCACGGCCCGGGGACCAGGACGAGCACGACATCTCGGCTCCCTGAGCCGGCACCGCCCGTCTCGATCCGTCGGCACCGATGCGCAATGAGGGGCGCTTGCGACTGCGACACACGTACGGCGGTGGCATCGGCCAACCTCAGCGACCTCCTGAGCCTCCTGCCCGACCCGCGCACCGGTCGCGGAGTGCACCATGGTGTCCAGCTCCTCGATCCGCTCTCCCGAGTCGGAGATCGTGGCCAGCAGCGCCTCGTCGGCCAGGGCCGCGGAGAATCCGGAACGGTCGTGGCCGCCAGGGCCTCGGCATCGCTGTCGTTCAGGCGGAATCCTCGCCAGAGACAGCTCGACGACGATCGGCAGCATATCGGGCGCCCTCGGACCGCAGTGCCTGTCGCATCCGCTGTAGGTCCGCCTGTATCCGCTGTGCTCCCCGAATCGGCGGCATCTCGGAGCGTCCGCGGAGCCCATCGCGGCTGCGGATCATCCGTCTCGGCCGATACCGGTGCGGAGGAAGGGGAGGGCCGTCAATGCGGAAGCCTGCAGATCCAGTCGGGCCGCCATCCCCGCGCCACGGCGGCAGCGCTAAAGGCGCAATGCCGAGCGCCAGCAGCCCAGCATGACGTGCTCCCCGCCCACGGCGACCGGTGGGACACCATCCCGGCCCCCTAGGAACTCGTACCGGCCGCCCCGCCTCGGAGGGGCGGCCGCGTCGTGAGGCCACGGGCGCGTCGGCCGCAACTGCGGCCGCAGTCTCCCCGGCGGCAGTCTGGCCCCATCGGGCAGTTCGATGACGCCCGGTTGACCGATCTCGGGGGCGCGGGCGGCCAGGTCGCGTGCACTCGGGCCTGCGGTCCGGGTCGGCGTCCAGGGGCGTCGGGAAGCACTCGCTCCAGCCGCTCGGCCCAGGGCCGGTGACCCGCCGCGCACTGGCGCAGCAGAGCCGCCAGGAGTAGACGTCCGCGGCCGCAGTCGCCGGCGCCTCCCTGCGCTCAGGGGCGGCGCTCGACTCGGTGCCCGGTCTCCAGCGCCCCTCCCAGCAGATCGATGAGAACCGGCTGCCCATCGGCAGTCTGACGATGACATTGGCCGCCGCCACATCACCGTGAGCCATGCCCCGCTCGTGCAGATGCGCCAGTGCGCCTCCCAGGTCGTCGAGCAGTCGTGCGGCCTCATCGCGGGTCAGGGCCGCCGCGAGCCCCCAGCACGACCGCCAGATCGGCCCCGATGATGAACTCGCTGAGCACACCCACGCGGCGCCTCCGGCAAAGAGATCACCCGGCGCACTCCCGCGATCGCCTTATGGCGCAGCAGTCGCAGGTCGGCCAGGCGGCGCAGAACTCGAGCCCTCAGCGGCGCTCCGTCCACGACGTGAAGCACGACGTCATTCCCGGCATCGTCCAGTGCCCGCCGCGGAGCGAGATGGCTCTGGCGATCACGCCCCATCGGCTCGCCGGATGGCCTAGCCCCGCGGCCACGAGCTCGTCGCTCACCTCCACGGGGAGGTCTGTGTCCTGGGCGGCTGGGCTCTCATCATCACGTGACGCCTCTGGATCTGGCACGACGCCGCTCAGGGATCTCATGACCGTCATCGTCCTTGCCAGGTCCGCTGTCGCACCAGGTTCGAGACCGCCTGTGGATAACTTTCGCGTCCGGGCGCCTCATGGTAGGCTAAGGCGTGCACCGTTTGGACGTCGCCCTCGGCTCCCGCCTGATCCCTTCCAGGAGGGATGGGAGCTCCAGCGGCGGATCCACGAGGAGGCTCGTCGGGGAACGCCGTCCTCAACACTCATCATGCTGGAGCACGAACCCGTCTACACGGTGGGCCGCAGAGCGCATTCCTGGGAGCGCCCCGACAGCGGGCTTCGTTGAACCGGGGCATGTGCCCGTCCGTCGATGTCGATCGGGGCGGAAGACCACTGGCACGGCCCGTCAGCTCACGGTTTACCCGATCGTGCGCCTGGCCTCCCCATTGATGTGATCCAGTACGTACGCGCACTGGAAGCAGCCGTCATTGAGGTGTGCGCCGACTACGGCTCGCCGCCATAGCGGGTCGAAGGGCGCTCCGGCGTGTGGATCGGGGCGGAGCCCGATTCGCCCTCTCCGTTCCGCGGTAGTAGAGCGCAAGATATGCGCTCTGGGAGTGCGAGTGGCCCGCGGCGTGACGATGCACGGCATCGGCCTCAACGTGAATCCGGACCTGACCGCTTTTCAGCTTGATCGATCGTGCCGTGCGGCATTGATGATGCCGGTGTCACATCCTTGGTGGTTGAGACCGGAGCGCCTGCGCGCGGCCGACGTGGCCGACGATGTCGCCGCCGCTCTGGCAGCGCACCCGACGCCGCTGGTGGCTCAGGACACGCCGATCTCACAGCGCGCACACTGGGCCTTCAGTCCCAGATCAGGGCGATCTCTGGCATAGACTGAAGCGTGCTGCCATTGTTGTCTGAGGAGGGTTCGTGACAAACACCGTCGCCCCCCGAGGGCCGTCGCTCTTCGCGCGTCGAGGCACGAAACGCCGAGACGCCGATCGAGCGCAAGCCCGAGTGGCTCAAGACCCGCGCCGTGGTCGTCGCAGACCTACCAGGAAGTGCGCGGCCTGGTGCGGCAGAAGAAGCTCCACACCGTATGCGCGGAGGCCAACTGCCCCAATATCTACGGAATGCTGGAACGAGCGCGAGGCATCATTCCTCATCGGCGGCGAGCTGAGCACGCGCCGTTGCGACTTCTGCGACATCGCCACCGGCCGTCCCACCGAGTATCGACGAGGACGAGCCCGCCAGGGTGGTGCCGCCTCGGTGGCGCAGATGGAACTGCGCCATGCACCGTCACCGGCGTCTCCCGTGATGACCTTTCCCGACGGCGGTGCCTGGCTGTACGCCGAGACCGCTCGACAGATCCACACGATGCCGTCCCGGCTGCGGCGTCGAGCTCCTGCTGCCCGACTGCAGGGGCCGTGCGGAGCCGCTGGAAGAGGTCTTCCTCCTCGCACCGGAGGTCTTCGCACACAATCTGGAGACTGTGCCGCGGATCTTCCGACGACATACGCCCGGCCTCCCCTACGAGGGGAGTCTGGCGTGCTGCGTCAGGCCTCGAGCCGGCCTGCTGACCAAGTCGACTGATCCTGGGCATGGGCGAGACCCGCGCCGAGATCGAGGATGCCATCGGCAGTCTTGTCGATGCCAAGGTCGATATCCTCACTATCACCCAGTACATGCGTGCCTTCCAAGCTGCATCACCCCATCGACCGGTGGGTCAAGCCCCAGGAATTCGTGGCGCTGGCGAAGATGGCCGAGGAGATGGGCATTGCCGCCGTCGCGAGCGGCCCGATGGTGCCCTCGTCCTACCGTTCGGGAACGCTCTGGGGCAGGGGCGATGCGCGCCAGGCCGTCCCATCACCGGAGAACGATGACGAGCTCGCGGCGCCGGTCACCGCCTGGCAGGAGGCGAGCGCCGTCGTCGCCCGTTTGAAGTGACGTATCCCTCTGATTCGCAGGATCGTGAGTACCTACCAGCCGATGAACCACGATCGCGCGGGGAGCGGCACGGCGCCGTCGGGAGCTGATGGTGGAGCACTGTGAGCACCGCCCCCAGCGCCCAGCCCGAGAAGAAGCGCCGCTTTGTCCAGCGCATTAGAGAGTGTCGTCCAGAACCTCGAGGACTACTACACGATTTCGCGCAGGACCCTACCCGTGGATCGCGTGGCCATCGTGGAAACGGTACTGCTGCTCATCTGCCTGGCCGTCGCACCTCGCCCTGGTCACGCAACAAGCGATCTGGTACTGGGTGCTCATGGCGGTGGCCCTGGCGCTCGCTGCGGACGTCGCCATCCTGTCGTGGACGACGCGACGCGCCTCTTACACCCAGATCGAGGCAAGTCGGGCGCTGCCAAACTCGTGCTCGATCAGAGTCTCGGTCGCGGCTGGAACCTCGAATCGGACCCGGTGTACGTCAACCGGAAGACGGGGACGTGATCTCGGCGCATGGTCGGCCGCCCCGAGTGGTACTCGTGGCGGAGGGACCCACCAGCCGCCTGCAGCGGCCAGTCGCGGATGAGCAGAAGATCCTTCGCCGCATCCTGTCCACCGTGCCGGTGCACGTCATCAATGTCGGCACTGGACGAGGGCCAGACGCGCCTGATGGACTGTGAGCCCACCATCAGCAAGCTGCCGACAAAGCCCACAAGGCTCACCGACGCCGAGATCAGTCAGGTCTCCAGCGCCTGTCCCTCCCTGTCGACCAAGGGCCTGCCCATCCCCAAAGAGCATCGACCCGGCCAAGGCCCGTCCGGACCGACGAGCCATGCGCGGTCGGTGATGCCGGTGATGTCCGGGGAGAAGCACTCCACCGGGCGCCTGAATCACCGGGCGAGTGAAACAACGGAGACACACGCACGGCACACCGGCGTCATGGCGCGCCCGTAGCCTTCGACCAGCCGCACACCGCGCCGCTTCGGCATCCGAGCCGAGCCCGCGCCCAAGGCGGACACCATTGATGAAGGAACACACATGTTCAAGGACGCGTCCGAGATCCTCGCCTCATTGAGAAGGAGGGGTTGCGCTCGTCGATGTCCGCTTCTGCGACCTTCCGGGCATGATGCAGCACTTCACGATTCCCAGTGGCCGCATTCGAGGAGGATGCCTGACCGACGGACTGATGTTCGACGGCTCCTCGATCCGCAGCTTCACGGCTATCCATGGGTCCGGACAGCGAAGCTCGTGCCCGATGTCACACCGCCTACCTCGACCCCTTCCCGCGAGGAGAAGACCTCGTTGTCAACTTCTCGATCGTGGACCCGTTCACGGACGAGCGCTTCTCCCGCGATCCCCGTTCGATCGCGGCCAAGGCCGAGGACTACCTGCGATCCACCGGTATCGCCGACACCTGCTACATCGGCGCCGAGGCCGAGTTCCCACCTCTTCGACTCCATCGAGTACGAAACCACGCCGATCCACTCGCCACGCCATCGACTCCAATGAGGCGGCCTGGAACACCGGACGCAGCGAGGAGGGCGGCAACAAGGGCTACGCAAGACCCGTTCAAGGCTGGGTACTTCCCGTCTCCCCGTCCGACCAGATGACCGACATCCGCAACGCCATGGTACGGACCTGCCTGCAGCCGGGGCTCGAGATCGAGCGCGCCCATCACGAGGTCGGTACCGCCGGACAGCAGGAGATCAATTACCGCTTCGTTTCATTGCTCGCCGCCGGCGACGACATGATGAAGTTCAAGTACATCGTGAAGAACGAGGCGTGGCGCAGGGGCGAGACGGCCACCTTCATGCCCAAGCCGATCTTCGGTGACAACGGCTCGGGGATGCACTGCCACCACCACTGTGGAAGGGCGGAAAACCGCTGTTCTTCGACGAGCGCGGATATGGACAGCCTCCGACTACGCCCGGTGGTACATCGGAGGGATTCTCAAGCACGCGCCCAGCCTGCTGGCCTTCACGAACCCATCGGTCAACTCCTTCCGCCGTCTCGTGCCGGGCTTCGAGGCTCCCGTCAACCTCGTCTACTCGGCCCGCAACCGCTCGGCCTGCATTCGCATCCCCGTGACCGGCACCTCGCCCAAGGCCAAGCGCATCGAATACCGCGTCCCCGACCCTCTGCCAACCCGTACCTGTGCTTCTCGGCCGTCCTCATGGCGGGCGTCGACGGTATCTGGGGCGCATCGAGCCGCGAGAGCCCATCGACAGGATCTTTACGAGCTTGCGCCTGAGGAGTACTCACGACATCGCCAGCTGCCCCCACTCCCTGGACCAGGCGCTCGACGCCCTGGAGGAGGACCACGAGTACCTCACCGAGGGCGATGTGTTCACCCCCTGACCTCATCGATACCTGGATCGAATACAAGCGGGACAACGAGGTCGTTCCCCATGCGACTGCGCCCCCACCCCAGCCGAGTTCGAGCTCTACTACGACCTGTGACAGGCGCTGAACGGTTCTGTGTTCGCCTCTTGGCTCACCTCTGCTCACCACAGAACCGTTCAGCTCATCACGGCGCGTCATGCGCTGCTGGGCGCGCCCGTTGAGTGCGTTGAATTCCACTCCCCTCGTTCCAATCCACCAGGCGCCAGCCCTCTTCCGGATCGCCTTCGACAAGGCTGATGCCCGCGTTCCGCATGGGGTGGTCGGCGATCGGCGGATCCGCTCCCCGCCCGGTGCGGCAGCCAGGGGGCCGTCCACAGCCGCAGAACGGTGCCGTGGGCGACCAGCAGGCCGTCCCTCCGCTCGACATGCTCAGCCGTGGTACGGGCGATCCGCGACGGCGTTATCGAATCGGGCGAAAGTGTCGGTCTCCGTCCTCGGGCTGCCCGGCAGACGATGCGGCCGTGCGCCCGATCATCCATGCCCGTCTCGTGTCCGTAGCACGCAACCGAGCGCGCATCCGTGTGCATCTCAGATCGCCCGCGAGAACCTCCCGCAGGCCCGAATCGATAGTCGCCATCGAGGCCGGTGGCGCCTCCAGCGGGGGCGATCGTCTGATGCGCGCGGGCAATGGGCGACGTCCACAGCGACGAGATCTCACCGAGCCGGTCGGGATCGAGCCTGCCCGCAACGATGCCGCGAGCCAAGCCGGCGGCGTCCAAAGAGTTACCAGGAAAAGCCGTATCGAGAGCGCCCATGATATTGGCGATGGTCCGTCCGTGACGGACGAGAAGAAGCTTCACGGCTCTAATCCTGCCAGGGAACGCACGCGGTCTCCTCCGCAGGGGCCTCAGGGTGGTCACGACCACGGATAGGGACCGCCTCCACGGCGTGCAGCGCGCCGCGGAGGCTTGGCAGCATGCCCTCCGGTTGTCGAGGCGGGACGTTTCTCAGGCGTCTCGGATCGTGAAGGCCGAGGCGCCCGCGCTCCTCGTGCGCGCCCGTTGGCCGTCGGACATGCCCCCGCAGCTGACCATTGTCCGAACGATTTCGGCGCCCCGCAGCCTCATCTCGGCTTCCACCGGCTCGGGAATCATCGCCGACCGGTAGGTTGTCGCCCGTCCGGGTCGCAGACCCGGCTCCGGCCTTCCGAGTCTCGGAGGTCCGTCCGAACACGACCCGTTCGACGACTCGGCGCGCATGGCGGGCGTGCCGCCGGTGAGAGGTCCTCCAGCTAGCGCTCCTGCTCGCCGCCAGGCCGCAGGCGCCCGACCGGACGAGATCTCCCTCAGGCCGTTGGGAAGAACTGATGCGCTCTCCATGGTCCCGCCCAGTGCCGAGACGGTCGCCGCCCGCACCCGTGAGGCCGGCAGCCAGGCGCTCGCGCAGGGGCGGCCTCCTCACTCTCCGGTGAGCAGGCCCGCCGATCGGGCCGCGTCAGAGCCTCAGAGTCGACGTTGCTACGCAGTTCCGGCACTCGCGCCGCGTGCTGGAGCTGCAGGACCTGCACCGCCCACTCGACGTCGGACAGGCCGCCGGGGCCCAACTTTGATATGGCGTGCGGGATTGGTTCCACGCGGCAGACGCTCTGCCTCCATGCGCGCCTTGAGACGACGGATCTCGTCGCAGACCGTCGTCGTCCAGCCCGTCCGGGCTCCAGCGCAGAGCTCCACGAGGCTCCTCGAAGGCGCGACCGAGCTCAGCATCGCCGGCGCAGGCCTGGGCCCGCAGAAGCGCCTGGCGCTCCCAAAGCCGCTGACCAGCGCTCAGTGGTAATCGGCGTACGAGCGGCGAGCGGCTCATCGGCTGGCGTCCTTCCGGGCGCAGGTCCGCGTCGACCTCGAAGGGATGCGGCTGGGCCTGTGACGGCAGACGCGACCCATCGGGCGACCGCCTCGGCCTCTACCGGCGGCTTCACGCCGATCAGCGCCGGGGCGCGCCTCGTCACGAACAGGACGTCGGCGTCGGAGGCGTGGTGGTCTCGGCCTCGCCGAGGCGACCCATGGCGATCATCGCGGCGCGCCAGTCCTCCCGACCAGGTTCCGTCCCTCTCCGGTCCGGGAGGCAACCGCGTCCGGACCGTCCCGCAGGCGATGACGACGCCGGTGGCGGCTGAGCACCCGTCGAGAACCGCGTCAGTGGTGTCGGTCCAGAATACGGGCGGTCCGCTCAGGATCAACGCCGTTCAGAGAGTCGGCCAATGCGGCCCGAACGAGTTCGACGGGTGCGCACGCTCATGACCGCGTAGCGGCCTCCGCCGCCTGGCGCCTCCAAGGCGGACTCGCTGTCAGCAGTCAGCACGCGCCGGCGCAGAAGACTGCGGACCTCGGAGTGGGGGCAGCGGGATCGCGCGCGGTCAACTCGCTCGCGTCATCGAGCCAGGCGATCGACTCCGGCCGCTCGGCCAGGCGCTCGGTGGTCCACCTGGCGCCGGACAGGACATGGCACAGGGATCGAGCGGCGGCCCGGGAGTCGCGCAGCATCGCCAAGTACCAGTGGGATCCGCCCACCCGCTCCGACAGCAGCCTGAAGGAGAGCAGACCGTTATCCGGATCCGGACCCCGGCCGAGCCAGCTGATCATGACGGGCAGGAGCTGGCGCTGAATCATCAGCGCGTCGGCTGACTCCCTCGGTCAGGGCGTGGATGTGGCGCAGGGCGCCATCGGGATCGAGTGACTTCCGCCGCTTTGAGGCTCGCGCGCCGCCTGCGGGCTCATTGTCATCTCGTCGGCGCTCAGTGTCGCCGCCACTGCGAGCAGCGGGCGGTAGTAGATCTCCTCGTGGAGGGCGCGCACGCGCCTGCGCACCGAGGTGAAAGTCGACCACAGGGCCTCGGGCTCACCCATGATGCGCCGATCGATGCCCCGCCCCAGACGGCGCAGGTCGTCTTCGCTGCGGGGCGGGTCGTGCGGGTCCGCTGCAGGCGGTAGAGCTGACTGCGATGCTCCAGCAATCGCAGCAGCCGATAGAGCGTGAAGTCAGTTCAGCGGCATCGGAGCGGCCGACGTACCCGGCCGCCGACAGCTCGGGCTAGCGCCCCCAGCGTCGAACGGACGTGCAGGCGCTCATCGCCGCGCCCATGGACGAGCTGAAGGAGCTGAACCGTGAACTCGACGTCCGCAGCCCACCCAGGCCGGAGTTTGATACGACGGTCCTCCCACCCCCTTGCTGGACTCGTTCTCGACGCGGCGTCGCGGCACGGGCGTCGTCGACGAAATTCTCGCGGCTGCTGGCTACACGAAGGGATCGACGGCACTCGCATGGGCGGCGCCGAGACCCGTCCCCAGCGCATGGACGTGCTTTTGAGCAGCGCCTGAATTCCCAGGAGGCGGCCCAGCGCTCGTAGTAGGTCACGTGCGACCTCAGGGGTGCGCACGGGGGCGCCGTCCCTGCCCCTCGGGACGCAGAGCCGTGTCCAACGGCCATAAGGGCGGTTCGCGACCAGTGGCCGAAGTCGCGCGGCAGCCGATGGCGAGATCCGTGCCCAGGCGGACCAGTTCGTCTTCATCGATGGCGTCAATGGCATCGATGGCACTGACGGCTCCGTCTGGGTCTCGGGGCGTCGGGGCGGTCTGCAGGCCCCGACGACATAGATGACATCGACGTCGAGCACGTAGTTGAGCCCACGCGCCCCCGTCTTGCCCACAGCGATGACTGCTCAACGCCACGGAGTCGGCCTGTTCCCCACTCCTGCGCGAGCAATGGCCAGCCCCGCCTCCAGGGGCGGCATCAGGCGAGTCAGTGCGCTCGACGACCACCGGTATGTGCGCGAGCGGATCGGAGCAGGTCACGTCATCGGCGGCGATGGCCAGGAGCTCGTCGCGAGAAGCGCGCGCATGAGCGGCCGTGGCGGCCTCGACACGCGCGTGCATTCGGCCCCGTCAGTGTCGCCGGTGCCGTCGGGCTCGAGGCCGCCGCAACCGCCTCTGCCAGGACGACGTCCATCGGCGCTTGATCGGGAGCATCCACAGCATGGGCGGACTCAGGGCGGCAAGGTGATCGGGGTGGCTGATCAGGAAGTCCCCCAGCGCGGGAGGCGCCCAGGAACGCCCAGGAGCCGACGACGGTGCTCGTCGCGCTCATCGGGGACCTGCACCTCCTCGGCTGACGCCCTGAAGCCCCTGCCCTGAAACCCCTGGAACTTTCGGAGTCGGAGGAATCCGGTCCTCCAGTGCCCAGAGATGCGAGAAGCCCGCGCAGCTCCTCGTCACGGGCCGACGGCGGAGGCCAGAGCCGAACCAGGAGAGCAACGCGAGGTCAGGGATCGGCGACCCGACTGAGCTCTCGACGAGCTCGGACCGAACCGGGTCGAGCTCGCGATCCGCTCTCAGGCTCCTGTACAAGGGGAGCAAGCGACTAGAGCCTCGTCTGCACGGCACGATCCGGCGCGATCGACTTCGCCGAAGCCTGCTCGCACCAGCCGCGTGCGCACACTCGTCGCCGCTGGCCGAATGGCCTGGAGGAGCTCTCGTTCCATCGACCGGTCATAGCGCGCTCCGTACTCGGGGAGTTCAGGCATTCAGGGTGCGCGGGAAGAACTGGCTGATCTCGAAGTCGTGACTGGGCGTCGTATGGGCGGTACTCCCTGCGCGCTATTGCGCAAGAAGTACTCGAAGGCGTCCTCTCCAGGGTGTCCGCCACCAGGTCGGAATCGCTGCTGGCGGCCACGGCCCGCTTGAGCGCGAGGTGGGCGAGGGCGCCGATACCATGGCTCTGCGCTCGCCTCGGACAGCGCCCAGACATCATCCTCGGTCTCGAGGGCGGTTCGTAACCCTCCTCGATCCTTTGCAAGCCCGCGGCCAGAATGACTGCGTAGCGCCAGGTAGGGGTTTGGCCGAGGTCGATGCCGCGGTACTCTGACTGCACGGACTGGCCCCTTGCCCGGCTTGTGCATGGGCACGCGCACCAGAGCACGAACGGTTGTTATGGCCCCAGCACACGTAGCTGGGGCCCTCATCCCCGCCCCACATGCGCTTGTAGGAGTTGACGTGCTGGTTGGTCACCGCGCAGATCTCCGATGCGTGATGCAGGAGTCCGGCGATGAACGACCTGCCAGTCACTGAGAGCTGGTACTCCCCGGACGGGTCGTAGAAGCGTTGCGGTCGCCCTCGAACAGGAGTGGGTGTGCATGCCCGAGCCGAACTGGTCGGCGAAAGGGCTTGGGCATGAGGTGGCCAGGCTGCCCTCCTGGAGGGCCATCCTCGACGACGGCGCGGAAGGTCATGATGTTGTCCGCCATGGACAGGGCGTCGGCGAAGCGCAGGTCGATCTCGTTCTGCCCGGGACCTCCCTCGTGGTGGGAGAACTCCACGGGAGATGCCCATCTGCTCGAGCATCAGGATCGCCCGGCGCCGGAACTCGTGCGCAGTGCCCGCCGGGCACGTGGTCGAAGTATCCGGCGTGGTCCGTGGGGTGATGCGTCCTCCGCATCCCGGTTGACGAGTGTAGAACTCGATCTCGGGGTGGAGGTAGCAGGTGAAGCCGGCCTCGGCGACTCTCGCCAACTGGCGCTCCAGAACCGCTCGCGGATCGGTGCGGCGGGCTCGCCGTCGGGAGTCAGGACGTCTGGAACATGCGGGCGACCCCGTCGGCTCCGGCTCGCCAGGGCAGCATCTCGAAGGTGGACGGGTCCGGGGCCAGCAGCATGTCGGACTCGTGAGCCGTGAGCCCTCGATCGCGGAGCCGTCGAAGCCGATCCCTCCTCGAAGGCCCCTCGACCTCGGCCGGCGCGATGGCGACAGACTTCAGCTGCCCCTGGACATCGGTGGGAACCACAGGCGGACGAAGCGGATATCACGCTCCTCGATCGCCCGCAGAACGTACTCCTGTTGCTTGTCCATAGTGCCTCCTGAGTCCCTCCTGCGCGGGGTGTGCGAAGGCGCTGCCGCCTCCTGACGAGAGCCTACCGAGGGCGGATGGGTCAGGAAGATTTCACACGCCCCGTGAGGAACAGGACCGAAGCTAACTCATTCTCATTGAGGACGCGTCCGTGAACCGGCATAGGCTTCGCCCCGTCAGCTACTCTGAGGTCGCCCTACGGGGCCTCCCAACGCTGAGAATGTCGCCGGCAGCAAACCGGTTCGCCTCCCCGCCTTCTCGCAGCGAGGCCGAGGGAACCCGACTGACCATGATCACGGCCTATGACGGCCTGACCGCGAGCGATCTTCGACTGCGGCCGGGATGGACATGGATCCTCGTCGGCGACCTCGATCGGCTAGCGTCATGCTCGGCCACGGTTCCACCTCTCGCCCGTCTCCCTTAATGAGATGGTGGTCTGCCACTCGGGCGTCGCCGGTGCCGTCAAGCGCGCGTTCGTCATCGCCGATCTGCCTTTCGGAACCCAGCGAGGCGGGTCCCGAACAGGCTCTGGCCAGTGCCGTCCGCCTGGTCAAGGCCGGTGCCAACGCCGTCAAACTGGAGGGTGGCCGGCCACGGGTGGATGCGATCCGGACCCTGACCGACGCCGGCATCCCCGTCATGGGCATCCCGGCTTCACGCCGCAGTCAGTCAATACGCTGGGCGGCTTCCGCGTCCAGGGGCGGGAGAGGAGGGCGAGAAAGCCTGGCGGACGCCCTGGCGATCGAGGAGGCGGGCGTGATGGGCATGGTCCTGGAGATGGTGCCCGAGACGGTGGCCGCACACCTCACCGAGGCCCTCGCCGTCCCCACCATCGGGATCGGCGCCGGAGCCCATTGCGACGGCCAGGTCCTCGTCTGGTCGGACATGGCCGGCATGACGGAGTGGAGGCCGCGCCGCGCGCCAAGCAGTTCAGGCAGGGTGGCGGCGACGCCCTGCGCCAGGCCGCCACCGAGTACGCCGCCGCAGTCCGCGAAGGCTCCTTTCCCCACCGGAGCACTGGTTCAGTTCCTGACGACCTTCAATCCATTCCCCGTCGCGAGAAGCGGCGAAGCTTCAGTCGCCCGAGTCGCCCTCAGCACCAACGGCCTCGATCCGAGTGAGCTCCTCGGAGAAGGTCCACCGGTTGAGAAGCCTCGAAGCGGCGCCGTCGATATAGACCACCGGGCTGCCGTCCTCGGTCAGTCCTTCGACATCCACGTGGCGTCGGCCAGCACCTTTGGGCTCATCCGCACCACTGTCGATGCGTTCCCACATGGCCCGGGCGTCCAGCCCGGCCTCCTGAGCGGCAACGGTGATGCTGTCGAGTGCTGATCTGGCCGCGCAGGTTGGCCAGAGCATCGTGGAAGCGCCACAGTCTCTCCGGCCCCTCGTGACGAGCGGCTTCCATGGCGGAGAGCGGCGAGAAGGCCTCAGGACCGGTGAGCTTGTGACGCAGGACAAGATTTACGCGCCCGGCATCACGCAGGGCGGCAATGCTTTTGAGCGCCTCCACTGAGGCGCCAGCGCCCCTCGTAGGACATCATCCGCATAATTGATGAGTGTATGGGGCGCATCCGGATTCCCCAGCTCGTCAGATCCTTATCGAAGTCCACTGCATCGGCACAGATGCTCACCGGGCGGCGGGGAAGCGGGGAGATCCTCTCGGAGACGCGGAAGATAACGGTGGCCAGGGCAGGGCTCCCAGCGATGCCACAAGAACGCCCAAGCGGCCTGGTCGCGCAGCCCTCGTCCTCCAGGGCCAGATTGGCCACGAGCAGGGAGATCGTGAAGCCCATACCGGACAGGGCCGCCAGACGCATGATCCGCGGCAGATCCAGACCGGGCAGGCGGGATCCCGGGCACAAGGCGCAGGACCAGGCCGGCTCCCACGGCGACGCCCACGAACTTGCGCGAGGACGAGGCCCGCCACGACGGCCCACATGACGCGTGAGGAGAAGGCCGCGGCGATGGTGCCGCCGTTGAGCGCCACACCCGCATTGGCCAGGGCGAACAGCGGTACGACGACGTAGTTGACGTACGGCGGCAGCATCCAGGACAGCCGCTGGTTCAGGGGCATGGAGTAGGCCAGGGACTCACGTAGCATGACGGCGGTGCCGGGGTGCGGCGACTGCCGGTAGAGGCGGGCCACCTCGGTGGCGGCGTCGACGTCCGCGCTGCGCACCGGGTAGACCGGCATGAGCAGGGCGATGAGGACACCGGCCAGCGTGGCATGGACGCCCGAGCGGTATAGGGCGTACCAGGTCACGACGGCCAGGAGGACGTACGGGGGCATGCGCCACACGCCTCGGCGGGCCAGGAGCATGATCCCCAGCAGCCCCAGTACCGCACAGCCCAGCGCCATGAGGTTGAGAGGGCCGGAATAGAAGACCGCGATGACCATCAGTGCGCCGATGTCGTCGATGACGGCGAAGGCGAGGAGGAAAGCAGCGCAGGCGCGGGGCCCCTGGGGCCCGATGAGCGCGAGCATGCCCAGGGCGAAGGCCGTATCGGTGGAGATGACCGATCCCCACGCGTGCGCGCCATCGGCGCCGTGCGTGATCGCCGAGTAGGCGAGTGCAGGGACCACGAGGCCGCCGATGGCGCAGACGACGGGCAGGAGCGCCCGACCGGGCAGTCTCAGCTCCCGAGGGTGAGATCGCGCCGCACATCCAGGCCCACCATGAAGAAGAAAGGCGGTCATGAGGCCTTCATCGACCCAGACCGTGAAGACTGAGCTCGACCTTGAACGGGCCGATGGCCAACGAGGCGGGGGTCTGCCAGAAACTGTGGTAGCTGTGCCCGACGTTGGCCCATACCAATGCCGTGATAGTTGCAGCCGTGAGGGCCACAGCCGCATAGGTCTCGTTGATCTGCATGTCACGCAGGCGGAGGCGCCGGCGCAGCCAGGCGTCGACAGCCTCGGTCACAGCCGTCGATGTGCTCAGTGCACGCCCTTTCATACGAGTGAGTCGTGTATCGATGTTCTCCGGGCCCCGGGCCCCGGGCGCCGTCGAGCGTAAGGCCCGTCTCGCACACCCGCAACCATTCGCCATCCGAGGCCTCCACCATGACGGCCCATAAGGCAGGGGCTCCGGACTCCGGGAATCTCACTCCAGGAATCTCACAATGCCCGGGTCCCCGCTTCGATCTCCGGGTCATGGTTGGCGATGAGCCCCAGGCGCGGGGGTCATGCTCACGCAGCGCGCCCATGCAAGGAGCGCCCGCCTGAGAGACATCGACGACAACGCTGGGGCGCAGCCCCTCATCGAAAGAGGGCCGCCCGTACCCGACGTCAGAGGTGAGCAGGTGAAGACACGGCTATCAGCGTCAACGGGCGCAGTCGCCGATGCTCCGCCCAGCGCTCCGACAGCGTCCACGCCCTCAACCAGGTCCCATTCATGTTCATGGATCGCGCCATCGGCCGTTTCATCGCCGCGGACGATTGTGGCGCACAGTCCCCGTGAGTGCCCGGGCACGGCGACCATGACCAGGCTGCCGTCGCCGAAGACGTCGTACCCGGCGCCATAAGGGCCGACTGGAGTATTCCACTGAAGGTCCGCAGATCGACGCCGTCCCACTCGTGGGGAAGATAGGTCGCGCGGTGAAAGCGCACCGCCTCGATCTCAGGACGGGAGACGAGGATCCGCGGGGCCTCCCGCACCAGGCGCAGCCCGTCGGCGTGATCGCAGTGGAGATGGCTCGCGAGCACTAGATCGAGGTCCCGGGGCGGATGCCCCGCTCCTCCAGCTGCTCGTCAATGGCCCGGCCCGGGGGCAGATCCGCCTTGTTGACGGGATACTGATGGCGCAGGTTGGCGATCTGCTCGAATCTGCTGCGATTGAGCTTGTGCCAGCCGGTATCGATGAGGGTCAGGCCGTGACGATTCTCCACCAGGTAGGCGCTCATACAGGCGCGGCAATGAGATCGCCGCGCTTGCGGAATGCATGGGTCCAGGCCAGCGGAGGTCCTCGGGCCGGTGGTACGGGAGCGTCTTGTCGACGATTACTGTGCCCGCATGGAGGACTTCCAAAGATAGTGCTCTAGTGAGCAGCAGTCTAATTCGCAGCACCTATAACCGAGGCAGTACGCGAAGCGAGCGGCGGACTCTTATGCTGTTCTCGTGAGTTCTTCGGCTTCCTCAGCTTCACCGGCGTCCCTGGCCGATCTGCGCTCCCCGCGGCACTCTCACGAAAGGCAGACTCGTCCCGATCGCCACGTCCCCGCTCGATCGCCCGCCCCGAGTACATGTTCCACGACGGCCCTCGAGCGGGTGACCGCCTCAGACATCAAGACCCCCGACACGGTTGGAGCGGATCCGCCGTGCGGACGTATTGCCGCACGCGCTCTGGCCGAGGCCGCGAAGGCGATCGCCCTGAGTCACCACACCGACGAGGCTCGACCGGATCGCCCACGAATACATGTGCGACCACGGCGCCTACCCGTCCTGTCTGGGCTACATGGGATTCCCCAAGTCGATCTGCACGTCTATCAACGAGGGTCATCTGCCACGGCATCCCGGATTCGACGCAGCTGCGCGAGGGCGACCTGGTCAACCTGGACGTGACCGCCCACCTCGATGGTGTCCACGGCGACACTGCAACGCCACGTTCCCGGTCGGTCGGGTCGATCCTGAAACGGCCGCCCCTCATCGAGCGCACGCGCACGGCCAGTGGAGCGCGGCATCAAGGCCGTGCGGCCGGGCCGCGAAGTCAATCGTCATCGGGCGCGTCATCGAGAAGTACGCCCGGCGCTTCCAGTACGGCGTCGTGCGCGACTACACCGGCCACGGCGTGGGCGAGGGCCTTCCACCCGGCCTCATCATCGACTCACGACGCCGCCCCCTGTACGCCGATGTCATGGAGGTCGGTATGGTCTTCACCATCGAGCCCATGCTCACCCTGAGCACCGAGGAATGGGAGCAGGACGACGGCTGGACGGTCGTCATGAAGGACCGCCCCGCACTGCCCAGTTCGAGCACACCCTGGTGGTGACCGAGAACGGCGCGGAGGTCCTGACGACGCCGTGAGCCGAGATCCCGGATGAGCCCCTGAATAGGCCTGCAGAGCCCTGAGAGCCCAGTAGGCTCCCATATCGGGCACCATAATGCGACCGGATAGGACAGAACTCCCCAGTACGATATACGATCGTGAGCCACGACGGCGCGTCCATGACGTGTACATTCCTCCCCAGGACGACGTACGTCGCACCGATGCCCATCATCCGACCGTCCCGGAGGTTCCTCATGGCACTCTCGATTCAACCCACCGCCTAACTGGCCCGCTCCCCGGAGGGTTTCAATCCTCCTGCGGGCTGGCAGCCCGACCGCCTGGGGCCCGGCTCCCGAGGGCTGGCAGCTGTGGGTCGAGGACTCCGCTCCCGATTCCAGTGCCGGTTCGGCGCCCCAGGCATCATCTGCCGCGGACGCCGCCTGGGCCCCGACCCAGGCCGTCCCGACCGGATCGTCCCGGTAGCGGATCCGACCGGGCGGTCGGCCTCGGCGCCGTCGGGCGACTACGCAGCCCTCGGCGCCCGCGACCGGCTCCCGCCCCTGGGAGCCTCTACGCCCCCGGCATGAACTACGCCCAGTCGCCGACGCCTTCCACAATCAGGGGGCGCTCAGAGCGGCCCTGGCGGGCTTCCGCAGGGAGGGCCGGGCTGGCAGCCACCGGGCCCGGCGGCCCGAGCGGCCCTCAAGCCCATCGTCCAGCAGTGGTGGTTCTGGCTGATCATCGGTGTCGTCGTGATCGCGCTGGTCGCGGGCTGCCTCATCGCCATCCTCAGCAATAGCGGCAGTTCCAACAACAATAACAGCCATCACACGAATGACCCGGCGCCGACTATTGGCCGGCCCCACACCGTCCTCGGGCGGCAGCGGCAGCAGCGGTGGTGTGGGTTCAACGGAGAAGAATCCGTATGAGGCGAATGAGACTGTCACTATCACTGCGAACAAGTACAGCACTGATCCGAACGCGTCCATCGATGTCACTTTCGGCGTCGTCGAGTGGGACGCCACACAGCAGCTCAAGGACAGCAGCTCGAAGTACAGCTGGACGGAGCCCCCGGCCGGATACGTCTATGTCCGTGTGCCGGTGAGCGTTACGTACCACGGAACGGGACAGTTCAACTATACGGATCTGGATGTCGACTACGTCCAGAACGGCAACACCACCTCTCCCGAGGACTACATCTCATACGAGATCCGCGATGAATTCAAGAGGCAGGACATGCCGCGAGATGGAGGTACCGCCAAGGGGTACATCACGTTCCTGATGACGACTGAGCAGACATCAGGCGAAAGACGGCGTGTGGGCCGTCGAGGCCTTGTCCACGCTACAACGAAGCCACCTACATCAAGGTGAGGACGCAGTGACCCAATGAGCGGGACTGGTCGCTGCTGAGCGGCCGCCCGAGCATGATGTGGGAGTGCCCACCAGGTCGTCCTGGTGGGCACTCCCATATATCAACAGGCCACGCCCCGCAGCAGAGACTCTCAGGGACTCTGCGAGGAAGGCGAACGAGCCGACCTGTACGCCGGGTTTTGCCACCGCCGACCGTTGCCGCTGGCGGCGGTGGCGACCATCCATCTTGGCCCGCCGTTGCCGGCGGGCTCACGCGACCCACCCGCAGGCTCGGGCGAGCAGCCCCTCGCGCGCCTGCTGTGCGGTCTTGCTCCGGGCGGGGTTTGCCGAGCCACCGCAGTCACCTGCGGTGCTGGTGGGCTCTACCCCACCGTTTCACCCTTACCAGCCGGTTCCCCGACAGGCGGCTCTATTCTCTGTGGCACTGTCCCGCGGGTCGCCCCGGGTGGCCGTTAGCCACCGCCCTGCTCTGTGGAGCCCGGACGTTCCTCGATCTCCCGGTCCCCCAGGAGTACCGCGGCCGCCCGGTCGGCTCGTCCGCACAATGCACTCTATCCTCCCCGGAGCCCGCTCGCCTTCTGAGCGGGCCTCCTGCGGCAGTGGCAACAATTACGAGTGCGACAGCGTTCGCTCGGGTTCATCGGGCTCACCGAGGTCGCCGGGCCCGCCGGATCAGCCCTCCATGCGCCACAAGAATGACGTCGTTGGCCTCTGCATGGAGTGACGGCGTCCGCCGGGGCAGCCGCGATCCGCGCATGCTCGGCCGGACTGATCTCGACGGCCCCCCTCAACCCGGCGTCCGTACAGGGCGATCGCACCATGCCCCGGTCGCCGCCCGAGCGGCGTTGTACTCGGCCAGCAGGGCGGCGTCGATTGTGCCGGCGAGCTCAGCACGCCGTGCGCTCGTCTGCTCTATCTCCTGATCAAGACGGGCGAACTCGGCGTCACGGGTGGCGGTCGGCTCACGACCGGAGGCGCGGATCTCCTGCTCCTGGGCGGCCAGGCGATCGACTTCCGCCTGGGCGGCCTCCAATGCCTCCATGGCGGCGGCTATCTGCGCGTCCTCAAGAATACTCTGACGGCGGCCGGGCTGGTCGATCTCCCCTGGATGGCGCTCAGGTCCCGAGTGCCGGCAGCTCCCGAGAGAGCCGCTCCCGCAGGATCTCGGCACGGCGCACAACCCGCCCGACCTCATCCTCAGCGCGGGTCGCCTCCGCCTTGGCGTCGGTCAGATCGCCTGTGGCGCGAACGGCATCACGCCGATTGCGCGCAGACGCCCGACGGCATCCTCGATGCGGCTCAGGACGGGCAGATGGGCGCGCTCATGTGACAGGCGGGCGAGACGGGAATCGAGGCTCTGCAGATCGATGAGAAGACGCTGCTGGCTGAGGGGGCGCTCGTCACTGCGGTGATCCTTCACTGGCTGGGTATCGAGTTCTGCATGATCCGAGCGCCCGTTCACAAGCCGGTGCTCAGACGCAGAGTCCACGGGTCGGTGACGACCTCGGACACATACGCGCTGAGTCTACGTCCGTCGGCTGCGGCCGCACGCTCCAGGCGGGCAGCGAGCGGAGGCAGGCCGACCCACCTCGGTGGCCCAGTGGGTACCGCACAGCAGAGAGGGGCGCCCCGCCTCAGGTGCTCGGACGCGGGATGGTGACGCAGATCGGCGGTCAGGGAATCACGTCGGCGCCGGCGTTGCGCGCGGCGGCGAGCAGGGAGTCCCCGGCGCCACCGGACACGGCAACGGTCTCAACAGTCGCCTCAGGGTCCCCGCCGACGAGCAGGGCCGGAGCGGATCGAAGCGCGACGGCGACGGCCGCAGCCAGGTCGCGCAGGCGAGTCCGGACGCTGGAGGTGCCGACCCGCCCGATGCCCTGAGTCGGATCCAGCGGATTGGGCTCCAGCGGCACGGCGGAGAGCACGCCGACAGCAGCGGCGAGGGCGGCGGCGACGCCTCCGTGGGCGGCATCGAGGGTCGTGTGGGCGTTGGCCAGGGCGATTCCGGCTCGAATGAGGCGGTGAACTGACCGTCCCTTGGGGTCGGTGGCGGACACATGGTCGGTCCCGCGCAGGTAGAGGGATGGTGGGTGATGACCATATCGACGCCGCGCTCGATGGCCTCCTCGACGACGGCGGTGACCGGGTCGACCGCCAGGAGGACCGAGCCGACGGACTCCGCGGGATCGCCGCAGATGAGCTGGTTGGAGTCCCAGGACTCGGCGAGCTCGGGCGGGGCCGCGGTGCGCAGCATGGCGACGACATCCGCAACGGTGGGGGAAGCGGGGGATGCGTCAGGAGAGGTATCGACGGCCTGCGCGGAAAGTGGTTCGGCGGGGCTGGAAGCGATGACGGGCTGGCTTTCATGAGTGAAGGCTAGACTGATACAGGCGTACCAATGCGGATCCTCAATCAGACTGATTCAAGGCGACACGGCTGAGCGAAAGATCATGAAAGGGTAACGGGACCCCTGCCCGTCTTTTACTCTGGAGTTATGCGTCGAGGATCCAAGGCTCAGAAAACAGACCTGCGCGTGTTCCTCACCGAGCATCGCGCAGTAGTCACTCCCGCCATGGCGGGCCTGCCCGCCAAAGGCCTGCCGCGTCGCGTGCCCGGGCTCCGCCGCGATGAGATCGCTCGATTACTGGGAGTCGCCACTGATTACTACGCGGACCTAGAACGAGGACTGCTGCCCGCGGCACCTGAAACGTCTTTGCAGGATCTTCTCAGCGAGGTGCTGGCGCTGAGTCCGAATGATCGCCAGCGCCTCAGTCTCCTGCTCGACGCCGCATATCCCAATGGCGGTGCTGTCACACCGGAGCAAACACCCGCCGATCCGCCCGAGCAGCAAGCGAGTAAGCCAGACTCTCAGCAAGATACGGAGCACAGTTCACATGCTCCGATCAGGCAGCTCTTGGATTCTTTCGACATGCCGGCTTACATGCGCACTCGGTCGCTCGACCTCGTGGCGGTCAATCGACCGGGTCGCCTCCTGTACGCGCCCGTGCTGGAATGGGCCGGAGCCCGAAGAAGACGGTGAATCTGCTCGAATTCGCTTTCCTCGACCAAGACGCGGCGCAGAGCTTCTGGCCCTGACTGGGGCGACGTGATCACACGCGCGGGTCTCCGATCTGCGAACGGCGCTTGAGGCGTATCCGAACGATCCTGACCTCATCGGTGTGGTCGGCACTCTGACCGCCCGCAGTCGCCTGTTCTGCCGCATGTGGATCGATCAGGATCTGCCGCCGCACTCATCGCAGGGTGAGGAGAAGATCTTCCACCCCTCATCGGCACTGTCACGGTCCCCTTCCGCATGCTCGCCGAGGACGACGGCGCACAGGTCGTCGTGTTCACTCCGTCTGCCGGCTCCCCGCACACGCCGCTATGCAGCGTCTGCGCGCCTGGGCTGCGGCGGGCTGACCCTGAGGCGCTCGTTGGGGCTATTGGGCCACATCCGATACCAAAACGGCCCAGGACAGGAAGAGCGGTGAATGCCAATAGGTCGGACGAGCCGCGCCCACATGGATGTGAAAAGCAGATCACTATCGTATGTTCTCAGCCTCTGTGCTCTCGGCCTGTGAATCTCCCCCGCATGAGCGCCAGCGTGATAACTGCCGTTGTCACGGCGATCACCATCATTCCAACGAGCACGACATGAAGCGAGGCGGTGAACGCATCGGCGAGGACGTTCGTAAGCATCTGGTCGCCACCGGCGAACTCGGCGATGTTCCCGCCTAGTACCTGGTTCGCGGCTCCGGTGGCACTCTGTCCTCTGTAGAGCATCTGCAGCACGGAGTTTATTTTTGGACCAGGCCTACAAGAACGGTGCCGATAACGGCGACCTCGATGGTCTCGCCCGCCAACCTGGACGTGTTGAACACTACCTGCGGCGGTGCCCGCGCGCTCCGGCGGAACCGAACCTACCGCGGCACCATCGAGAATACCCGCAGACATGCCCCATTCCGGCACCGATCATCAAGAGTCCGGGCGCAAGCGCCGCAATAGGAATGTCAGGGTCGATGATCAGCAACGCACCCTGCTCGCGCCGACGAGCAGCATCGAGACCGCTAAAAGCCGGGGAGCGGTGGCCCCGCGCGCCAGCAGCTGTCCGGCCAGTATCGGGAACAAGACCACTGGAACCGTCATGATGACTGATGATCCAGCCCACCACGCCCGAGTCGAAGTCGTACGCGGCAGTCAGGTAGATCGGCGAGTACACCAGCAGAGCCACGAAAGAGAAAGCCAGCGCGACCGGAATCAAGCACAGTGCGAAGAAGCGCGGCTTGCGCAGAAGCGCAAAATCGAACATCGGATGATCCGACCGGCGCTCTGCCCAGATGAACAAAACACCGAAAAATCGCCGAGGCAGCGCCCCTACCATTACGAAAGGCGCAACCCATCTGGAGCTGCGGCCCTCCATGATGGCAAGTACGAAGGCGAAAAAGCGCCGGGTGAACGTTCCTGCCCCCGCCCAATCGATACGAGATGTAGCAGGCGCAATCTCCCCTCAGGCACGCCAATAGTGAGCAGTAGAATGACGACGGCTACGGCGAGGGTGCGATCCGAACACGGATCTCCATCCGGCAAAACCAACCAGGAGACCCGAGAGTGACGGACCGACTGCTAGTCCGGCACCTGCGGCAGAACCGAAGATCGCGAATGCTTTTGCCAGTCGCTTACCCGCGTAGGCCTGGGCGAGGAGGGCACTTCCGGCGGTCATCATCGCCGCAGCACCAATGCCGGATAAGCCACGCGCAACATCAAGTAAAAGGATGTTGTGAGCTATTACGCTGACCAATGAGCATGCTGCGAAAAGCGCTGTCCCAGAAATAAACACTCGTTTTCGACCGAGGATGTCCGCGAGTGATCCTGAGATCAGCATGAAGGCCGCAAACGTCAGGTTGTGGCGTATTGACGACCCACTGCAACGCAACGAGGCCGGGACGCAACTCGGCATTGATCTGAGGAATCGCGACCGATGTTCCGGTGAGAGAGCAGGAGAATCAGCACCGCCAGACAGGCGGCGACGAGCGTAAGCATCTGCCGCGAGCGACTAATCGTCTGCTCAGAAGACATGAAATACCTTTCCATCGGCATGCGTTTTGTTACTGAACGCGAAGCGCAACCTTGCCCGTCGTGCGACCGGCTTCGAGTGCTTCCAGCAACCGTGCAGCGTCGGCCAAGTCGGCCGTCTCTGTCAGATCGACTCGAATGAGGCCGCGCGCAACGGCGTCAAGCGACCAGCGGAGAGAGTCGGCCCCCTTTTCCGGACGATCGGCCAACCAGGCGCCAACACTGAAGCCCGCCGTCGTCTTGTTCTGCAGCCAGTGCTGGGTCGAGTTGACGGCGACGTCGGCCGCTTGAGAGGCATTGCCGACACGGACCAGGCGACCACCGCTGCGCAGTACCCGGAAAGCATCCGCGGTCGCCTCACCACCAACCGGATCGATAACGATGTCGTAAGTGTCACCGGGGATCGCGGATAGGTCGTCACGCAGGTAACTATGTTCATAACCGAAACCAAGTGCGATTTCCCTCTTCGCGTCCGTCCCGACCACGGCGTCAATCTCCCCGCGCCGAGTGCGCGGGAGACCCTGGGCGAACTGTGAGCCGAGGCCACCGGCACCCGCGTGGATAAGGAGGCTTTCGCCTGGAACAAAGCGGATAGCGGTCGTTAGTGCGAGGTGAGCGGTGACAGTGTTGATCGGGACGACGGACGCGAGATCCATGGTCAGATCGTCGGGGACCTCCGCAACCAGAGAGGCTGGGGCGCAGACGACTTCGGCGAAGCCACCGAGTGCTCGGCGGGATCGCCGCAACCTTTTGACCGACCGTGACAGTGGTGACGTTCTCGCCGAGCTCACGGATAGTTCCCGGATACCTCCAAGCCGGGAATGCGGCCGAGCCGAGAAGGCATCCTGCCGGTAGTCCATAGAGCATCGATAAGGCCGACACCCGCGAATTGACATCGATACTGACTTCGTCGTTCGCAGGCGACGGACTCGGAACTTCGGTGTCATCGAGTCCGTTGAAGCGGTCATGACGGTTGATGACAAGTGCGCGCATAGGTCTATCTCCTGGATGGGCATCGGACGAGAGCGTTTACGACAACGTAGCATAAGGGTTCTGATACATGCCAGAACTCGATCATACAGCTGAGCTCTCATGTGTCACAGAACACACATCACCCAGCACAAAGATCTCTCGTCTCACGCGCTCACCGAACGCCTCACTGCCGCACACAACCCAAGCTCGGTCATCAGTACGCCAGGCTTCGGATGTCGACGACGCGCTCGACGCCCTGCTGCCCGTTGCCTTGTTGGTGGTTGTGGGGAGAAGCCTCGCGGCTGGGTCGGCGACGGCCGGCATGATGTTCTTGCCCTTGTCTATCAGAATGATCCGGGGGTGTTGTCACTGGCCGTCGTACGGCGAGGTGTGACCGCCGATATGGGAATGACCCACCACCTGCTACTGGTGGCGAGGTCTTCGCAGGCGTGGGTGCGGGGCTCGTCGTCAACAGCCGGGCCCTCGTCCCACGGAGCGAAGGAGCGTGTCATGCAGGTGGACGACATCGGCGTCTTCATCGGTATCGACGTCGGTAAGAGCGGGCACTGGGCAACGGCCCTGACCGCGGCGGGCAGGCGTCTGCACGACAAAGCCCTTGCCCAATGATCAGAGCAAGCTGCGGACCTCTACCACCGCCTGTCATCGCATGGCAGCCTGCTCGTCGTGGTCGACCAGCCAGCCACCATCGGCGCTCCCAGCGGTCGCCGTCGCCCAGGGACATGGGCATCACCGTGGCCTACCTGCCGGGCCTGTCGATGGGCGCATCGCCGACCTGACCCCAGGACAGGCCAAGACCGACCGACGTGACGCGCAGGTCATCGCCGAGGCGGCCCGGACCATGCCGCACACCCTGCGCCAGGGTCACCACCAGCGATGAGGACGCGGCAGCCCTGGCGATGCTGACCGGCTTCGACCTGGACCCAGCCCGCCAGGTCAACCAAGTCTCCAACCGGACCAGAGGCTTGTGCACCCAGACCCCGCCCCTGCCCTCGAGGCCGTGCTGGGACCACGGCTCGAGCACGACAGCGTGCTGAGGTGATCGCCACTGGCCCACCCCGGCAGCGTTAAGCAAGGCGGGCCGGCCCAGATCGACGCCAAGCTCCGGGCCCCACGGCGCCAAGCGCCACGCCCTCTGGGCGCAGGCGATTATCGATGCCCTGACCAGGCAGGCCGTCACCGTCGCGGGGACCGACGCCACTGGCGTCGTCCTGCCCCACCTGGCCCGCCAGCTCATCGCCCTGCACGCCCAGCGCCGTGACGTCGCCACCCAGGTCGAGGCCCTGGCGGGTGGCCCCACCCTCTTGCCCGGTCCTGACCACCCGTGCCCGGCATCAGGGGTCCCGGCCGCCGCAGTGTTCCTAGCCAAGACCCTGGGCAAGACCTTCACCACCGGGGCCCAACTCGCCTCCCCACATCCGGCCTGCCCCCTCACCCCCAGATCTGGCTCGTCGATCCCAGGCGAGTACACCTCCCACGCCGGCAACAAAGCGCCTCAACGCGCCATGTTCCTCTCGGCTTTCGCCTCCCAGATCGGACCCTGCCTCCAGGGCGTACTACCAGCGCAAACGCAACCAAGGCAAACGCCCGGGCCAAGCCATCCTCGCCCTGACCCACAGACACATCCCCACCCTCTACGCAATACTCAGAAACAGCACCTCCACCACCCCCAACCAGCCCACCAACTCACCACAACCGCTTAACACACCACACAGAACACCCCTCTCCGCAGGGCCCGCAGCAGAATGCTGCTCTGAGAACTTTTCAGACTCGGCTCATCATCACCGATCAGAACGACCCCGAGTGGGCCACCCTCAAGAAGCGCCGAGTATCACAACCGCGGCGAGCCCCATTGCCACCCGCACCCCGGCACATGCATCCCGGGCGAAATGATACAGGCAAGAACTAGGAGATTTTTCGCGCAAGGATGCGCTTCTCAGAGCGCGCCAAATATTCGTGAAATTGGCTGAATTCATCATCGGTGAACGCGGACCGAAGGTCATCCTCGATCGCTCGAACCGATTCATCAGCTTTTTGACACAAGGCCTTCGCCCTGATTCAGTGAGGCGACAGACAAGCACTCGAGTATGCAGCGAAGAAACATCCCGCGCGATCAAGCTTCCTTGGCTTCAAGGTTACTGAGAATCGTCGCCATTGTCTGCGGCGAGACGAGCGCAGCTCGAGCTAGCTGAGCGGCAGATTGACCGGGCGACTGAGCGAGTGTTGCCAGAGTCGCGTACTGGGGCACCGTCAACTCGAAGTCGCGCAAGGCACGAGCCTTCTCCCCCATAGGAGGTGCTCGACCCGTTTAATCCCATTACCGAGACGCAAGGACACGTCACCGATGCGCTGCGCCTTCTCCGCGTCGCTTTTTCACATTTCCCCGCCTTCACGGCCTTCATACGGCTCATTACAATGCACAGCAGTATAACAGGAAGAATAGACATTTCAGCGGCCGTCGCCGATCAGGGCGAGGTGCCCTCGGCGGGACCTCGAACCCGCACGCCCGCAGGCAGCGACTTTTAAGGTCGCGGTGTTCACCGATTCCACCACGAGGGCTGCGCACCCGAGCTCATCCGGGAGCCGGTACCCCACCGATTCGAACCCAGGACCATGTGCTTATCAGGCACGCACGAGGTATAAGCTCGCTGCTCTAACCGCTGAGCTATGGGGGCCCTGTCGGAGCTGGGAAGGATGGCCCTTCCGTTCCGACGTCCGAACCCTACCGCAGCACCCGATCCCCGGACGCACCGAGCGCGAGAACCACCGCCCGCCCTACGCTGTGGGCGAGCACGCGCCGGGGCCTCCCGTCTTGCCCAGGAGTGACCATGAAATCCCGCTCAGCGCGCCCGTATTGCCCAGCCCTTCCACGCCATGTCCATCGGCGCACGCGCTCGCCAGATCGAGGCGGCGGGCGGCCATGTGTCCAAGCTGAGTCTGGGCGAGCCGGACTTCGGCGCTCCACCCGGTGTGCACGAGGCCATGCGCGCCACCATGGACGGCCGCCCTCTGCCCTACACACCCGCAGCGGGACTGCCCGCCCTGCGCGAGGCCGTCGCCAACCTGTACGCGTCGCGGCACCGGGTGAGCGTGGACCCGCGCAGGATCCTCATCACCGCCGGAGCCTCGGCGGGCCTTCTGCTGGCCACGGCCCTGACCACCGAGCCAGCGACGACGTCATCATGGCGGATCCGTGCTACCCTGCAATCGCGAGCTGGTCCAGGCCTTCGGCGGCCGAGTGGTCCTGGCCCCCGACGAGCGCCTCCAGCCGCTATCAGCTCGACGTCGAGTCGATGACGGCGGCCTGGACCCCGACCACGAGCGCAGTCATGCTCGCCACGCCGTCGAACCCGACGGGCACGACCATCCCCTTCGACGAGCTGGCACGCATCTGCGAGCAGGCGCAGGCTCGCGGGGCCCGGCGGATCGTCGATGAGATCTACCTGTCGCTGGCCGATCCCGACCCCGAGGGCCATCCGGCCCGCACAGCGCTGGAGGCCGATTCGAGGCCATCATCGTCTCCAGCTTCTCGAAGTACTTCGGGATGACGGGCTGGCGGCTGGGCTGGCTGGTACTGCCCGAAGAACTGCTGGAGGCCGCCGACAACCTGGCCGTCAACTTCTTCCTGTGCGCCTCCACGCCCACGCAGATGGCGGCGCTGGCCTGCTTCACGCTCGAGGCCCTGGCCTCCTGCGAGGCCAGGCGAGTCGAGCTGCTGGCACGGCGCAAGATCGTCCTGGACGACCTGAAGAGGATCGGACTGCCTGCTACCGGCCAAACCCGACGGCGCCTTCTACGCCTACTTCGACGTCTCGGACACAGGACTGGACTCGACGACATTCTGCATGCGAGCGCTGGAGGAGGCGCATGTGGCCCTGACGCCGGGAGTGGACTTCGGCCCCGCCATGGCCGACACGCATGTGCGCCTGTCCTACGCGGCATCGCGCGCCGAGCTCGCCGAGGGCATGAGACGGCTCGAGGGCTCGTGCGCCCGCTGGGCTGACCGAGTCCCGCTCCCGGCCCGCCCTCGGTGCCCACGACTTGACCTGGAGCGGGGCTCCAGGAGCACGCTGGCCCGCATGGAGACTGATCGAACTCTGCAGTAATAGCCCGAATGACGCCCTGATGGTGCCGCCGCTGGCGGTGGGCACGATGATACTTCGGCACCGCGTCGCCCCCGACCATCGCGCACGAGATCCTCGACGCCGCGCTCGACACCGGCGCGACGTTTCTGGACACCGCGAACAACTACGCCTTCTGGGTCGAGGATCGGAACCGGTGACGAGTCCGAGACGGTCCTCGGCGACTGGTCTCGACGCGCGCCCCGGCGCCCGCGAGCAGGTCGTCCTGGCGACCAAGATCGGCGCGCGCCCGCGGCCGGGCACCAGGAGCCTGGACGAGGCCCTCGGCCTGTCGGCGCCCGCAGTGCGGGGAGCAGACGGAGCACAGCCTGATGCGCCTGCGCACCGATCGTATCGACGTGCTCTACGCCCACATCGACGACACCCGGGTGCCGATCGAGGAGACCGTGGGAGCCCTTCAGGAGGAGGTCCGCGCGGCACGGCCCGAGTGATCGCCTGCTCCAACATCACCTCCTCGCGACTCGGGGCCGGACTGCGCGCCGCTGCGGACGGCCCGCGCTACTCCGTCGTCCAGCAGCGCTTCACCCATTTTCGACCGCTGCGCCCGGCGCGGACCTGTCTCCCACGTGCTCCTCGACGACGACCTCATCGACCTCGCCGTCGGCCAGCACCTCAGTCTAGCCGGCTACTGCCGCCGCTCGGCGGCGCCTACACCCGACGATCGTCGACTCGCCCGACGCCTACCAGCACGGTGCGACCGCCTCGCAGCTCGCCGCACTCGCACGTGCGGCGGACTCGACGGACTGGACGCGGGCCAGGTCGTGCTGGCGTGGATGGCGGGCAGGGCCGTGCCCGTGCTCCCCGTGGTCGGGGTGTCCACCAGGGCCCAGCTCGACTCGGCCGTGCGGGCGATGAGCGCCCCGCTGCCCGCGGCCGTGCTGGCCGACCTGGAGAGCGCACGCGGAACGGTATGATGGCCGGCGCCCGGAATCACGACTGCACGATCGGCGCGGCCGCCGAGCATCTCGGCCTGAGCGTTGACGCCCTGAGGTACTACGAGCGCGCCGGCGTCATTCCTCCGGCTGCTCGCGACGCGGGCGGCCGGCGCCGTTACGGGCCTGAGGAGCCGCACCCTGCTGGACGTCCTGATCCACCTGCGCGACACCGGCATGCCCCTGGCCAGGATCGCCGAGTTCACCAGGCTCGTGCAGCAAGACCCCAACGGCGTGCCCGAGCGCCTCGCGCTGCTGAGGGACCATCGGGAGGCCATCATCGAGCGCATGGCGCGTCTGGCCCTGTCGCTGAGCGTCGTCGACGACAAGATCGCGGACTACAGCGCCCGCCTCGACGCCGATTCCACGGGCGAGGGTCGCTAGAGGCCCGCCGCCCCTGGTTCGTCCTCCCGGCAGTGACTAGACTCTCCCCGGTCAGTGGTGCACCCACACAGCGGACGAACCAGGCGATGATCCATGTTCCTCCTGTGTTGCCCCTCCTCCCCCTCGCAGCGAGCATCCTCACCAGCGACAACAGCGCCGACGCCGGCGGAGGAGAAGCCAATCTCGTCCTCCCTGACCCTGTCCGGCGTCCCTCGTCTCCTGGGGCTGAGCGGGCGGCTTCTGCTCCTGATGGGCATCGGAGTGTGCCTGCTCGGCCTGGGCTTCGGCATCGGTCACCTTCCTGCGCCTGCGCAGAGCCCCCGTGCACTCATCAATGCTGGAGGTCGCCGAGACCATTTACTCCACCTGTCAGGCGTACCTGATCCGGCAGGGACGCTTCCTGATGATCCTGTGGGCCTTCATCACCGCCGTCATCATCGTCTCACTCACAAGGCACTGGTCGGCTTCGGATGGGCCAGGGTCGGCATTGTCGTGGTCTTCCCCTGCTCGGGATGGGCGGCCCTACTGCGGCCTGGTTCGGAATCCGAGTCAACACCTTCGCCAACGCCCGGACCGCCTTTCGCCTCCTTGCGCGGTAAGCCGCATGAGGTGCACCGATACCGCTTCGATCGGGCATGAGCATCGGCATGGTGCCCATCTGTCTCGAACTGCTGATGATGCTGGTGATCCTGCTGTTCCTGCCCGCCGGATGTGGCCGGCGCCTCGCTTTCATCGGCTTTCGCCATCGGCGAGTCGCGTCGGGGCATCGGCCCTGCGCATCGCCGGCGGCATCTTCACCAAGATCGCCGACATCGGCGCCGATCTGATGAAGATCGTCTTCAAGATCGACGAGGACGACCCGCAATCCCGGCGTCATCGCGGACTGCACCGGCGACAACGCGGGCGACTCGAGGGCCCCAGCGCCGACGGCTTCGAGACCTATGGCGTCACCGGCGTCGCCCTGGTCACCTTCGTACCGCTGGCAGTCCCGGACGCCGGGCTCCAGGCGATGCTGCTGGCGTGGATCTTCACGGTGCGCGCCGCGATGATCCTGGCCGCCTGGGCCGCCTACGGGATCAACGCGGCCTGGTGCCGAGCGCGCTTCGGGGACGCCGAGCGGATGAACTTCGAGACCCGCTGACCACACTGGTATGTGGCTCAACAGCGCCCTGTGCATCGCGCTGACCTACCTGTCCACCTGGCTCAGTCCTGGGCGGTCAGGGCGTTGGACTGCGGCTGCGCCTGGCCACGATCATCACCTGCGGAAAATCGCCTCGCGCTCATCCCTGAGCTGGTCAAGGTCTCACCTCCACCGGCTCCCAGCACGTTCGCGAGACCGTCAAGTCCTCTGCGCCAGGCGGCGCCAGCCTGAACATCCTTTCCGGGGTCGTGGCGGGCAACTTCTCCGCCTTCTGGTTGGGCATCACCGTCGTGGGGCCTCATGGCGGCGCCTCCTCCTGTCCGGTTCCAAACTGAGGGGATCATGGTGGCACTGGCCGTCTTCGCCTTCGGCCTGGTCGCCTCGGATTCCTGGGCATGGGACCGGTGACCATCGCCGTCGACCCTACGGGCCCGTCACCGACAACGCCCAGAGCGTCCATGAGCTCTCACGGATCGAGGGACCTCGACGGCATCGACGAGGAGCTGCACCGCGACTTCGGCCTCACTGCGCGCTGGGAGAGGGCCAGTTCCTCCTCGAGGACAACGACGGAGCCGGCAACACGTTCAAGGCAACGGCGAGCCTGTTCCTCATCGGAACCGCGGTCGGGCGCCACCACCATGATCTTCTCGATCATCATCGGGCTGACCGATCACCTGACCAGGGCATCGAGAATCTCTCCCTCACGCACGCCCCTTCCTTCTGGGACTGATCACCGGAGGAGCCGTGGTGTTCTGGTTCTCCGGGGCCTCCATTCAGGCAGTGACCACCGGCGCCAACAGGGCCGTCGCCTTCATCAAGGAATCGATCCACCTGGATACGGGAGCGGAGCGCGCTCCGTGGAGGACCCAGGCGGGTCGTCGAGATCTGCACCCAGTACGCCCAGCAGGGATGCTCACGATCTTCCTCGCGGTCTTCTTCGCGACGCTCTCCCTGGCCTTCGTCGAGCCCTTCTTCTTCATCGGCTACCTGGTGTCGATCGCCGTTTTCGGGCTGTATCAGGCCATCTACATGGCCAACGCGGAGGTGCGTGGACAACGCCAAGAAAGTCGTCGAAGTCGATCTGCACATGAAGGAACCGCCCGCACGACGCCTCGATCGTGGGCGACACCGTCGGCGATCCTTTCAGGACACCTCGTCGGTGGCCCTGAACCCTGATTATCAAGTTCACGACTCTCTTCGGCCTGCTCGCGCGTCGAGCTCGCCGCCAGCCTTTCCGGAGCAGGGGCTGGGGACCCTGGTGCATGTTCTGGCGGCCGCTTTCTTCCTCGTGTCCCTCTTCTTCGTCCACCGCTCCTTCTACGGCATGCGGATCCCCGCGCGCACGAGCGACGATGACATCGACGAGATCGACGAGATCCTGGCGGAGGACTGAGAATCCATGGAGGTAAGGTCACGAGGATCGCCATCAAATACGACGACATCGATATCTCCTCGGGAGGGCGCGTCGCGGGCCATGAGGCGGGCGACACCCTGGTACGGCGACTGCTGAGGATCTTCCCCGAGTCGATCGTCATCGCCCCGGTTCCCCGCCAGAGCGAGGACTTCGACGTCGTCCCCCTGGAGGCCTCGACCCGACGGATCTGGTCGTCATCAACATGGACGCGGTGGACTCCCCCACGTCTGGCAGGTCCTCTCCCGCGCCCCGGAACGGCGCCGGGCACGGTGGCGGGAGCCGCGCATCATGAACTTCGTCTGGCGCCCGATGCCCTCGGACGCCCCTAAGGCCCACATGGCGACGCTCGCGCTGTCTTGCGCCCTGTTCCCCACCTTCGCGGACTCCCCAGCGCACCGCCAACGAGGTGCGCGAACTCGTGGCGAAAGTGGACCGCCCAGCATTTGTACGAGAAATCCAGGCTCGTGGGTCAATCTCGGATTCCGGCTCGATCACATCCGGCCCCGCGTCTACTCGGATGTGCCGATCGTCCTGTATCCCGTCGATCTATCTGACGCGCGGCAAGCACCCGGAGCAGTTCTTCCGGGTCATCGAACAGGTTCGCCGGGCAGTTCCGCTCAGGGTCGAGATGCGTCTGCAGGAGGACAGCCTCGTCTCGGAGGCCGCTCATGAGCATCTCGCAGCGGGACTGGGTGTGATGGGGCCGCTGACCGCCACCAGACGGTCCCTACTGGGAGGCCCTGGCACGGACAACCGCCTTCCTCGCGACCGCGGACAAGGAGTCCTACGGCCTGCTCTATGTGGAGGCGCTGGGCGCGGGCGTCATCGGCGTCCTGCCCGACAGAGAGTGGGCGCGCGCCCTCGTCCCGCCGTCCCACCCTTCATCTACCGCGACCTCGACGAGGCGGCGACGATGCTGACCCGCGCTCAGGGAGCCGGAGGCCCGCCGCAGGAAGATGGACGAGGCCGCAGGCGGATCCTTCTCGTCCTGGATCGCCAATCATCACTCCGACGACGCCTTCGACAAAGCGATCATGTCACGGGTTACCGAGTGGTTCGGTCACTGACCTCGGTTCCCTTCCCCCAACGACGACGAGCGGGCCGACTGCCAACAACGTCGAATACCCTGAACGCCTCTGAGCAACCTGATGGGCGATGATGATGCGAGCGGCGACCGATCTCGGTCCGGGAATCCCGCCGGGACCCGCCGTGCTCCCATGGAAGTGATGCCTCTGCGCACTTTTCACACTGATCCCCCATGCCGACCCTGCTAAAACCAACGTACTTTTCCAACGTGAACGTCCTCTCCCATCCTTCTGAGCATACAGCCTGTAGAGGCAGGGGAGAAAGGCCCGTTCACAGCAGCGAACCGCCGTTGACGTTAAGCACCCACTCATCCGTCCCGACTCGCGCCCCGTCAGGCAGCCGCCTCGTTGGCATCCCAGGCCTTGGGCTCTTCGGCGTCGTCGGTGAGGTAGGGAGATGCGTCTGACGAGGTCGAAGGGGTCGGAGGTGTCGGTGGTGGTCAGGTGCCGGAGATAGGGTTGGGCGGGCCTGCCGCCTATTGAGCAGGTGGCGCTCGCAGGTGGTGGTCAGGCTGATGACGACGCCTTGGCGGTGTGAGAGTACTTGTGAAAGACCGTCTGATCAGGGCAGGCGGCTCCCGGGTCCTTGGTTGTGGTGGTGGTTCCGTCGCCCCAGTCCCAGGTGTCATGACGCCGGGAGGCCACGATGGTCACCGGCGCCTCGACCCTCGGTCTCCATGCGTCTGGGAGTCGCCTCGAGGTGTAGACGATCACGATCTTGGACACCAACGCCTTGGCGCCCGGGGCTGGCGTACGCCTGATCCGTTGGGCTGCGACTTTTGAAACGTCCGAGGACGTGACCACGACGGGCACGCCGGCCCCGCAGCTTCCACGGCGGCGGCGGGGTTCTTCGCGCGGACTGGGGTCTCATTGAGGAGCATTAACATTAGATCGACCGCTTTTGACGTGCAAAATACGCGAGCCAGCCCTGTTTCCGGCAGGCAGTCATCCACAGTCTCGAGAATTCCTCCGCAAGCGGATCACCGACTCCTCCCCACAGAAGCCTCCCCACCCTGCGCCACCGGAGCAGGCGCCGCCTCAGAACCGTATCATGGGTCGATCACACGCGTCACGAATACGGGTAACCCCAACAGAACCCCACTTCCTTCAGAAGAAAACTTCATCGTCACTATCTCCCACAGCGGTCGACAGATCATCATCTGCATCACCAAAGCCACAGTACAGCACTCACTTTGTTAAAATTTCTCATTCCACCTCTCGAACGATCCAGTGCCCGTCCGGTGTATTTGCTGGCAAAATAATTACCGTGTACGAATGAGGTTCCGCGACCTCGGGCTCTCCTCCAGTTCCGTCATATGTATACGTGGTATCTCTATCGAAGGCGATGTCCACTCGGGAGTACTCGCTGCCGGGGCCGGGATCGGAGTAACCCGACTGAACAACAGTTTGAGCCCATGGGTCACGCCACCCGCCGGGATTCTGTGGAGTTCTTTCACATTGGTGATCACCGAGTTGCAGAACAGGCGTCCCGCTGACTCATCGACTTCCACTGCTCCAGGTCCCCGTGGCATACACATAGGGATACAACTGAACGAAGTAAGTCGCCGTCGCAATAGCACCCTCAGAGGAATTCTCATCCATATTCTCCGGCTTCTGCGGAGCCGGCATCGCCAGGGCCGCCTCACGCGCAGCCGCCTGATCGGCAGGAAGGTCCACCGTCGGAGATGCCGTCGCAGAGGCAGACCCAGCAGAAGCCGACGGACCGCCGCCATCACGGACATCATCACTGCCTGCTACACGCCGCCAGCGCTCCCATATAGTCCCCAAGCGCCCCTGACGCACTCACAGCACCACCACCAACACCGCCCGCAGACAGCTTCTCCAGCGCGGCGGACACGGCAGACGTGCGCACGCAGATGGACCAGACCGACAGCCATCATCATCACCACTATCAACAACGACGATCTCAGGAAAAACAGGCACTGATAGCCTTCCGGCCCCACTCAACGCCTCAGCGTCTCAGGGCCGAACAAGCATCACAGCGACACTGTAGCCACGCCCTTGTGAGGCCCGCCACCCTGAAAGCTCTTTCTGTGAAACCCAGGGGACGCCGCGTCCCTGATGCCCGGCTTTTCGGTGTCTACCATGACGGTCATGACTGACCCGCTGCGATCGCACGCCTCAAAGCCGAAGCCGCACAGCGCCGCCGCCGCCGACGCCGCCGCAGCCGGGCGGCCGCCGCCCGTCGCCCTTGACGCTGCACTCGCGACTGGTGCCCCCTAACCACCCCGGAACCGCAGGCTCGAAGAATCGACGCAAACGGCATCAGCCACCCCCGCAGAGCCGGGGCAACGAGCAGGCCGAATCGAACGGGCAGGACACGCCCCTGTCGTCGAACACCACTGAGGCACTGCCACCACAGACGGAGCCCGCACCGCCCGCCGACACTCCTAGCTCGGAGACCACCGAGAACACCGAGATCACTCAGAGCGCCGAAGGCACCGGGGCGGCCGGAAGCGCTGACTCCGGGGATACGGGGTATACCGCCCAGGTGCGCTCCTGCTACAGCTTCTCCTCCCCACCTCTGCCGGTGGGCACCTACCTGGACACCCTCGCCGGGGCGACCCGGCACCGGTGCCGGGGTTGAACGTCGGCATCCCCCTGGGACTGCTCAACCGGCACGCCCTGGTGGCGGGCGCCACCGGAACCGGTAAGACCCGCACCCTCCAGATGCTCGCCGAGGGCCTGTCAGGCGCGGGCGTTCCGGTCTTCCTGGCCGACGTCAGGGAGACCTGACTGGCCTGGCCGCAGCCCGGCGCCACCAGTGAGAAGCTGGCCGCCCGCCTGGCCTCCACCGGGCAGGCATGGAGGGGCGCCCTTCCCCATCGAGCTGTTCACCTGGGCGGTGGCCGCAGTCGGGCGCGGGGCGCCATCAGCGGCACGCCCATCCGCACCACCGTCAGCTCGAGTTCGGGCCGGTCCTGCCTCGCGCGTCCTGGGACTGAACGACACCCAGACCCTCTGCCCTCCAGCTGGCCCTCCACTGGGCCGACGCTCCAGGGCTGGCCCTGCTGACCTGAAGGACCTGCGCGCCGTCGAAAATCGATCACCTGACCAACTCCGACGCCGGCAAGGAGGAGCTGAAGACCATCGGCGGCGTCTCGGGCCGCTTCCGGCCGGTCATCCCGTGCGAGATCGCCGCCCTGGAGGCGGCTGGCGGCGAGGCGTTCTTCGGGGAGCCCGCCCTGACGTGCACGACCTCACTGCGTATCTCCCCGACGGCACGGCATCATCTCCGCCCTGAGCTGGCCGACATCCAGTCCCAGGGGACGCTGTTCTCCACCTTCCTCATGTGGCTGCTGGCCGAGCTCTTCGAGACCCCGCCGGAGGTGGGCGACCCGGACAAGCCCACCATGGTGTTCTTCTTCGACGAGGCGCACCTGCCGTTCTCAGGGCGCCCAAGGCCTTCCTGGAGGCCGTGGTGCGCACCGTCCGCCCGATCCGCTCCATGGCGTCGGCATCGTCTTCATCACCCAGTCGCCTCACGGACGCGCCGACGAGGTCCTGGCCCAGCTGGGAAGCGTCCAGCACGCCCTGCGCGTCATACCCCGGCCGACGCCGCGAACCTGAAGAAGGCGGTTCCACCTTCCCGGTCAGCCCCCTGACCTGAGCCGCGTGCTCACCTCGCTTGGGACCGGGCAGGCTGTGGTGAGCGTCCTGGACGAGATAGGCCGCCCGGCACCGGTGGCGCCGGTGGTGATCAACGCGCCTGCCGCTGTCATGGGTCCGGCCTCGGATCCCACGGTCTCCAGTGTTCTGAGTTCCCTCGCCCTGAAGCCCAAGTACGCCGACACGGTGGACAACGAGGTCCGCTTCACGAGCTGCCCGCAGCCGCCAGGGTCCAGGCGGGACGCCCAGGCCGCCGAGGAGGCGCGCGCGGCCGAGGAGGCCGCCAAGGAGCAGGCGCCAAGGCCGAGGCCGCCGCGGCCAAGGCCGCGAGAAGGGAGGCCGCCAGCGCAGCGGCCCGCCAGGAAAAGGAAGCCGAGAGGCTGGAGCGCGAGGCAGCTAGGAGGCCGAGCGCCGCCAGCGTGAGGCCGAGAGGACCGCAGAGCGACGCAAGCGCGAGGTGGAGAAGACCATCGGCTCTCGTGGGCCGCCAGATCACCCGGGAGATCACCCGATCGATCTTTCGGCACCCTGCGGCGGCGCTGAACCGAATCGCATTTAAGAAGCGAGCGACACATCGGGGTCACCAGATCCGCCCACTGAACCGACGCAAAGCCCTCCGCGGCCTAGCGCTTCTTCCGACGATCGCCGGCGCAACCGCAGTCCTGAGCGGGTGCCGCCGGACAATGCTGACGAGTCCGACCAGCTCGATGCTCGATTCGCCCAGCGGCGCACCGGTCTACCGTTGGGCGAGACGAAATGGGGCTCGTGTCACCCCGAGAGGTGTACACATAGAAGCATTCCCATGGGGTGGTTGGTCTGTGCCACTATATGATTGGTCGAGCCGCCACCGAGCAACCTCGACATGCCTGGACCTGGCCAGCGACCAGCTTCCGAATATTCCTGATTCTACCGGCGTCCCCGACCAGCCGGGACGCCCTCTTCTTGATGAGAGATTTCGCACGCCTGTCCATCACCCTGATTCCGCGCCTGACAGGCCTGGCCGCAGCCGTCCTCCTGACCGCCGGCACCTGAGCACCCCGGCCGCCGCCGCACAAGCTCAGTCCGCTCAGTCCGTGGAGCGGAACGGCGTCTGCGAGTATGGCGAGATCTGCCTTTACTATGGCAGCGACGCCACCGGGTCGCTCTCAGACTCTCATCTGATCATGCGTACGACGACCGCTGGCGACTCTCGCGACTCGCTACAGTTCATCAGCCCAGGAGAGCGGGGCCAGTGCATCAAGAACGCCGAGTCGCTTATCGACAACAGCGACCTCGACGTGAGCATGCATACCTCGGGCCCGCCGAAGGGCACACCTACTGACCCAGCTCTTCGGCATGACCTCTTCCTCCCTCCTACCCCCAGAACTTCGACGACTACCTCAAGAACTACAACGGCAGCCACATCGTATTCAAAGGATATGAGGCAGCCGCTGCCGGGAAACCTGTGACCCTGACCTCACGGCACACTGCGAGCCGCCCGACGGTGGAGTATCACTGTTCCGTTACCTTGTTGGTGGTCCTGGAGTTAGCTGGGCTGGGGCCCGTCTGGGCCGACATGATGATTGCCGCTCATGTCCGTAGACGATCTGAGACTCTTTATGTTGCGTATCAAAACGGCGGCGGGCAGTCGATGGGTGGGGTGAATCGTAGAGGGCGCTGCTCGGATCATGGCGTGCAGGCTGAGGACGGCGGCTGAGTCAGGGCGATGACGGCTTGCGCGGCGCTTCGCCTGGTCGCGTTTTGTACCAGCATGGGGCCCTGGAGAGGGGCGGATCTGAGCAGGTGAAGGCAGGCAGAACATAGCTTTTTGAGTCTCTTGTTGCCGGCGTGGGAGACGTGCTCGCCCTCGATCAAAAGCCCCCGACCTTCTGGTCACCGCGCCAGGCCGACGCATGAGAGCAATTGGACCCCGATGAAGGTCTTGCCCAGGTTTCGGCAAATACTCAGCGGTCCTGGGCCCGATGCCGGGCGTGGAGCAGGACCGCTGCTGTCACACACCATATAGAGAGCACTACCCTGTCAACCCGCACGCGTATCAAGCCAGGATGAGCTGGGCGCCGCTCTTCCTGAGCATGGTGAAGGGATCTGTAACCACACCCATGTGGCCTTGCAGGCATCAGGATCTTGACCCGTTTGCGAGCGCTGGGGCGGGTATCCATGGGTGACCACCGCAGTTTGTAGGCGCAGGCATACGCAATGATGAGGTAATCGGCGTCGTTTCCCGTGAAGGCACCCATGAGCAGCAGGTGAATAATTCTGGCTCACCGCCCACCGAGTTATCCTACTGAAGTGTGACAGACCCTGGCGATCGGACAGAAGAAGCTCCGATGCTCTCTTGCCCACATTTTCAACTCATCATCGTGATGATCTCCTCGAAAATCGGATCGATGCGGCATACCGCTCCCTCCTTCATTCACGCGTTCGAGCCACTTCCAGAACCCTGAGCCAAATCGAAGCATGCATAGTAGCGATTTTTGCCTCGATCAGGACGTTAGCATCGACGACGCTCATCAGGCCACTCCCAGTTTTTCGAGCCAGTCCTTGGAACGCCTTATTTCCCTGACCCCCACGGTGTCTGTGCAAGCCTCCCTGCAAGACGTGGCCCCTTCGAGTACTTGACAGGATCGCCCTCACGAACTGACGTCCGAGCCTCATGGCGCGGTGTTGTAGTAATTCCCACCCGTGATTTCGGAGGATTTTCCTTCAAGGAGCACCATGATGCGCCTGCGCTCCTGCCTGTACTTCCCTGACTCATCCCACCCCAGTAGACCCGCATCATAGGGAGACGGTTGAGCACCACCAACGTGCTCGTACTAGAAACGGGACAGGCGCTCCAGCCTCTCCGGCGAAGCATCACCCTGATACCGAGCCGCGGGAGAGGGAGGCTGGAACCAGAACTCGGCAGCAACCCTGTTGCACCACTCTCCTCTCGCTTCAGTGAGCATGACACCGCTGGTATCAGATAGCGCGCTTCCCCGAGCAGGACATGAGAGCTCATGGACCAGGGTGAACACCTGGGCCCCCAAAGTGTCAGCAGCATTGACGAAGATGAGGAGCCATCGCATCCACCAGCAAACCCCTGAACTCCTGCGGGTCAAGGACGCGCCGGGTATTACGCCCACAATGCCACTCACCCATGACAAGCACACCCAGCTCCTCGATCCTGTCGATCAGAGTGCGCCTCGAGTCTTAGCAGGCTCAAATTCCCCAAAGGAGATCTTCATCAAGCTGCAGTACTCTCCGAATCTCGCTCCGCCACCTCAAGGCTCTTCGTTCATGGTTGCCGAGCCGACGACGCCAAGTCCCGCAGCACCACTATCCACTAAATAAGATCTGTACCCACCTTGACGATCCTGGCAAAAGGTAGATGATATCCAAAAAGATTGGCCGAAGGGGCGCTTCAACCTCGGTATCCCCGAGGTTCTCATCGTCAGGAATGGGGGATCCGTTCATTAGGTGGCTCTGCCAGAAAGAGATGGCCGAACGGCGTATAGGTTTTCTTCGCAAACCTCCAGTTGCTTGAGAGTCGGAAGAACCCTCTGTTTCCACCCAGTCGTCAAATTGCGGAATACGGCCCACTGCCGTGTCATGATCCCATCCTGCTCTACTGACCGCCCATCGAAGCATGGTGGGCGACACCGACGCGAACCGTCACTCCGCTCACCCCTGCACGGCCGCTCAGTAATCAGTAGCCGGAACCTCCACTCACAGCTCAGAGTAGCGCAGGTCCACGACATCATTGAGCAGCATAGCGAGCCCCATAGAACGGAGATGGATCAGGCAGGCACATTGCTCATCGCTAGAAGCCTCAGCGTCAGTCACACTAGAAGCCTCAGCGTCAGTCACACTAGAAGCCCCAGCGTCGGTCACAATAGGGCCATGCGCTGGCGACTCGGCCCGGGGAACTTCCTGCCCAGGGGCCGAACCGCCTGCTTATTACGCGCCCGGCGATCCCACCAGCAGATAGAGCCCCAGGACCTTAGCTACCGCTCAGCGGTCGTGGCCGGCCAGGCGGTAAAGCGCCATGCGGACTCACGACGATGTACCCGAGGCCCTGGTGACCAGGACCGCTGCAGGTCCAGCTGCTGGAACTCGCGCGTACCGCACTCAGGTCCTCCTCCAGGAAGTCCAGGCTCTCTCATTGAGGCACCAGCCCACGGTGGACCCGGCCGGACTCGAACCGACGACCGATGCGGTGTAAACGCATTGCTCTACCAACTGAGCTACGGGTCCGCGGCCCGCAGGGGCCATGAGCGGGGCGCTACCAGGTCCGCTCTCGAGCTGATCAGGCGCCGACCGCCGGCGCCTCGTCTTCACGCCTACTGCCGCAGCTTCTGCTCAAAGCGACGACGGCTGGAGATGCGGATGCCGCTCAATGCTTCATCGACGCCGCCGACGTCGCATGCATGCCGGCGGTCTCCGCGGCTTTCTTCGATCTCGGAGGTGGGAACCGCTCCGGTGGTGCGCGCCTTGGGGGTCAGCACCACAGCAGACCATCACCGTCGAGGTTGGCCTGCGCATCCACGAGCAGGTCAGTCAGGTCATCCACATCGCCGTCATCATGAGCGCCACCAGATGAGCGCGGAGTCGGCTACGTCCTCATGTCCTCATCGACGAGCCCGGTCCCGGTCTCGGTCTCCACGGCCTGACGAAGCGCCTCATCGACGTCCTCGTCATAGCCGAACTCCTGGATGATGAGGCCCGAGGCGAAGCCGAAGGCCCCGCCCGCTGTGCGCGTCACTGTGGTCTACTCCCTTCTTGGGCATGCGCCCCTTCTCAGACCCCGACGTCGGGGCCGCGAGGACTAGCCCATCGCACGAAGGCCCGGATGCGCAAGCGAACACGCATGTGCAACTCATCGGACTCCGGGCACAATGGGCGGCGAAGCGCCTTCTTCCGCACACTCTCACCCATCACGTGCCTCACATCACACGTGAGTTAGGACTCTTCTTCCTCGAGGCGGCTCGCTGCCACCGAGGCCCTAGATTTAACACTGTCGGTCCCAGGCGGACCCGGCATGTGCCCGGCGGCCCCGACGGCCCACACCACGAGGTCGAGCCGTCAGCCGTCGGACTGCCGCCCCACCGCACAGACGCGAGGAAAGAGGATTCCGTGAGCCCCACGGTGACGCCACGTCGCTGATCGACGGCCTCCTGACCAAGGTCGCTGACAACGACCCCGAGGAGACCAGGGGTGGCTCGAGTCCCTCGAGGCCCTCATCCGGGACAAGGGCGGGCCCGCGCCCGCTACATCCTCCTGTCGATGCTGGCCGAGGCCCGTAAGAAGAACGTCAGCCTCCCGGCTCAGACCACCACGCCCTACGTCAACACGATCACGGTCGAGGACGAGCCCTACTTCCCCGGCGACGAGGACGCCGAGCGCACCTACCGCCGCTGGCTGCGCTGGAACGCCGCCGTCATGGTCACGCGCGCCCAGCGGCCCGGCGTCGGCGTGGGCGGCGCACATCTCCTCCCTACGCCTCGACCGCCACCCTCACGAGGTCGGCTTCAACCACTTCTTCCGTGGCAAGGACCACCCGGCGGCGGCGACCACGTCTTCTTCCAGGGGCACGCCTCCCCCGGCAACTACGCCCGCGCCTTCCTCGAGGGCCGCCTGAGCGAGGCCGATCTGGACGGCTTCCGCCAGGGGAGGTCCGCCCGCCGGGCGGGCGCGGCCTGCCCTCTCACCCCGCGCATGGAGGACTTCTGGGAGTACCCCACCGTCTCCATGGGCCTGGGTCCCGCCGGGAGGCGATCTACCAGGCATGGTTCGACAGGTACCTCGCCGGCGCGGCATCAGGACACCTCCGCGCAGCGCACCTGGGCCTTCCTGGGCGACGGCGGATGGACGAGCGAATCCCGCGGCAGCATGCTCCAGCTGGCGGCCTCCCAACAGCTGGACAACCTCACCTTCGTCATCAACTGCAACCTGCAGCGCCTCGACGGCCCAGTGCGCGGCAACGGCGAGATCATCCAGGAGCTCGAGGCCTTCTTCAGGGGCGCGCAGGCTGGAACGTCATCAAGCGATCTGGGGCCGTGGCTGGGACCAGCTGCCAGCCGCTGACAAGGACCACGCCCTGGGCACCTCATGATGGAGACCCTCGACGGGACTCACCAGACCTTCAGGCCAGCGACGGCGCCTATGTGCGCGAGCACTCGGACGCGACCCGCGCACGGCAGAGCTCGTCAGGACTGGACCGATGAGGGAGATCTGGGCCCTGCAGCGCGGAGGCAACGACTACCGCAGATGTACGCCGCCACATGGGCGGCCGCCGAGCACGAGGCCAGCCCACCGTCATCCTGGCCCACACGGTCAAGGGCTACCTCTGGGCTCCGCTTCGCGGGCGCAACGCGATCCCACCAGATGAAGAAGCTCAAGGCCGACGACCTCAAGGGCCTGCGGGACCGCCTGCACATCCCGATCACGGACGCACGAGATCGAGCGACCTACAAGCCCCCTACTACGCACCCGACCCGGGAGGACCGGCGCTGCTCACCATGCTCGAGCGCCGCAGCAGCTCGGCGGGTTCCTGCCCGAGCGCCGAGACGACGGCAATCGGCTCTCGAACTCCCGGGGACAAGACCGCAACATCCTCAAGAGCGGCTCGCGGCAGGAGGTCGCCTCGACCATGGCCTTCGTGCGCCTGCTCAAGGGAGCTCATCAAGGACAAGGGCATCGGACGGCGCATTGTGCCGATCATCCCCGACGAGTCGCGCACCTTCGGCCTGGGTCGCTCTTCCTCGACCGAAGATCTTCAACACCCAGGGGCCAGAACTACACGCCGGTGGACGCCGACATGATGCTGTCCTACCGCGAGTCCGACTCCGGTCCAGCTCATGCACACCGGCATCAACGAGGCCGGCTCCGCCGCACTGTTCCAAGTCGCGGGCACGAGCTACGCCACCCACGGCCAGCCATGATCCCGGTCTACATCTTCTACTCGATGTTCGGCTTCCAGCGCACCGGCGACCAGTTCTGGGCCGCCGGCGACCAGCTCGCGCGCGGCTTCGTCATCGGCGCCACCGCCGGCCGCACAACCCTGACCGGCGAGGGCACCCAGCACATGGACGGGCACTCCCGCTCATCTCCTGGACCAACGACGCCTTCGCCCTACGGCCCGGCCTACGCCTATGAGATCCGCCATATCGTGCGTGACGCCCTGGAGCGCTGGTGCGCGGACCGGACTCGGGCCGCGACCGCAACCTCATGTACTACCTCACGGTGTACAACGAGCCCATGGTCAGCCAGCCGAACCGGCCGACGTCGATGTCGAGGCATCATCAAGGGCATCCACAAGATCGCCGACGCCCCCGAGCGACGGGCCCGAGTCCAGCTGCTCGCCCGGCGTCGGCGTGCCATGGGTCCTGGAGGCCCGCCGCATCCTGGTTCAGGACATGGGGCGTGCGCGCCTCGGTCGGTCGGTGACCTCCTGGGGCGAGCTGCGCCGCGAGCTCTCGCAGCTGAGAAGCAGAACTTCTCAACCCCTCCGCCCCGCCGCACTCCTATCTCGAGACAAGCTCGCAGCGCACAGGGTCCGTTCGTCGCCACCGGGCGACTACGACCACGCGGTGCCGACCTCATCCGGCCATGGATCCCCGGCAGTTACACCACGTGCTGCGCGCAGACGGATTCGGATTCTCCGACACGCGCCGCGGCCGCCGTCACTACCTCATCGACGCGCATTCCGTCGTCGTCAGGCTGCTCAGGCCCTCGCCGACGACGGCAGGCTGAGCGCGCAGTGCTGCAGCACGCCGTCGACCGCTACGAGCCTGGGCAATGCGAACGCCGAGTCTCCGGCGCCCAGGGCGGCGATTCCTGAGCAGGCATCACGAGCACGCGTAGCGGGCCCCGGCTCCCTCCGCCTCGTCGAGGAGGACCCGGGCCGCTGCCGATCGCTGCGTGCCTCTACCTTCGCTTCGTCGTCCCTGCCGCTCCGAAAGACTCTCAGGAGCCTTCGAGTCGCGGCTCGCCTCGACTCCTGCTTCCACCGGCTACCGGCAGGTCGGCCCCCAGTACGGCTCATATCCCGATAGCGGGGCCGCAGCGGGATTCTCCACGCTGAGCAGCTCGTCGAGAACGGCCTCGTCAGCAGCCCCATCTCAGGACCACCTCGCGCATCGCGCCCCCGAGCGGGCGCACTCGCGCCCACCAGGTCGCCATTGTGATGACCGATCACCTCGTTGGGGTAGGTGACGATGCCGATGGAGCTCGGCACGTTGGCGGCAGACCTCCTCGATGGCCTCGATACCGATCACGCACAGCTCGCGCAGAGTCCTCATGGCGATTGCGCGGGAGGCTGATCGACTCGAATGCAGCTGCCGATGACCGGCTCCATGACGTTGAGCTGGAGCTGACCGGCCTCCGCGGCGAAGGTCAGCGCCACATCGTTGCCGATGACCTTGAAGCAGACCTGGTTGACGACTCCGGGGATCACAGGATTGACCTTGGCGGGCATGATCGAGGAGCCCGCCGCGCGCTCCGAGCAGACGGATCTCCCCCAGCCCGCGCGCGGCTGACGACAGCAGTCGCAGATCATTGCAGATCTTGGAGAGCGACCGCCAGACGGCTTGATCGCCGCATGCATGGAGACATAGGCGCCGGTATCGCTGGTGGCCTCGAGCAGGTTGGACGCCCCTTTGATGCGCAGACCGGTGAGCTCGCGCAGATGACGCACCGCCGCTCCTGATATCCGGGGGCAGTGTTGAGCCCGGTGCCGATGGCGGTGGCCCGAGATTGACCTCCAGCAGCAGGTCCGAGTTGTGGATGGACGCTCGACCTCCTCATCCAGAAGCACGGCGAACGCCTGGAACTCCTGGCCCAGGCTCATGCGGAACGGCGCTCCTGGGCTGCGTGCGCCCCATCTTGAGCACGTCGGCGAACTGGCGGGACTTGCCCAGGATGGCATCGATGAGCTCGCACAGCTCGGCCTCCAGGCCCTGGACCGCCGCGTACAGGCCCAGCGCAGCCCGTGGGATGAGGCGTCGTTGGTCGACTGGGCACTTGTTGACGTGGTCATTGGGATGCGACGACGTCGTGGCGAGCCTTGGCGTACCCAGATGCTCCAGGGCGAGATTGGCCACCACCTCATTGGTGTTCATGTAATGACCTTGTTCCCGCCCGCCCTGGAAGACGTCGATCGGGGAACTGGTCGAGGGCAGCGCCACTCCAAGATCTGATCGCACGCCACACAATCGCGTCAGCGACCTCGGTGTGAGGGATTTGCCCAGCTCGCGTTTGGCCAGGGCCAGCGCCTTCTTGACCTGGACCATGCCGCGCACGAAGGCCGGCTCGTCGCCGACGACCGTCGGCGGACATGCGGGTAGTTCTCCGTGGCCCGCAGCGTATGGATGCCCCAGTAGGCCTCGAGCGGGACCTCGCGTGCCCCGAGAAGATCTTCCTCGGTACGGGTGGCTGGCGTCATCTTGTTCTGCCTCCGGCGGGTTCGCCGTCCATCATCACTACCGGGCCACCGATGATCACTAACCGGATCGGCCGGGCGCTGGCGGGAGGACCACCGCGTGCTCGTGCCGTAGCTAACTACTCGCCGGAGCCCGAAGACGGGTTGTCGTCATCGATCTCGCGGGCACTGTGTTCCCGTTCCTCCGGTCCGGAGATTCCGAGGCCCATCGCCGCCTCGCCCCGGAAGGCACCTGCGCCCAGTACCGGGGCGAAATCACCTGCCGCTGAAAGCGCTCTGTACCATCCGCAGTATGGACGAGCTCAGCACTCCGGTGGCTTCCCTGAGGCAGGCGCAGAACACGATCATCGAGCACTCGCTTGATCGCATCAGTGCCGCGCACCCGTGGTACCGCAGCACTGCCCGGGTGCCCAGGCGACAGATCGAGTCTGTGGCGCGACTGGGCGTGACCATGTTCGTGGACTCGGTGGAGACCCCGAGCATGGCCACGACGCCCTCACGGATCTTCAACGTGGCACCCGCCGCATTGACCGGCACCATCACCCTGGAACAGACCCTGGCCCTGGTGCGCACCGTACTGGACGTCGTCGTCGATGAGGCTCAGGTGGTCCCCGCCGAGGACCACGACACCGTGCGCATCTGGTGCTCACCTTCGGCCGCGATGGGCTTCGCCGCACGAGGTCTATGCGCACGCAGCTGAGGCCCGCGGAGCCTCGACGCGCGCCTGGAATCCGTCGCCGTGGACGCCATGCTCACGACTCCCCTCCGACGCCGCCAGCCGGGCGGGCACCGCAGGCTGCGCGCGGCACTGAGACCAGTAGTGACCATCGCCGCTCGCACCAGCCTGGACGCCATGGCAGCTCGCATCTGCGGCACACCTGCCGCCAGATCACCACCGACAGCCTGGTGTCCCGTACGAGACTCCGTCATCGTGATCCTGGGCGGTCTCTCACGACGCCGGGCGCACGTCCGCTGAAGGACAAAGGAGCAGACATCAGAGCAGGCCATCGACAAGAGCGGCTCGACGCGGCTGACAAGCTCGACGGCGCCGCCGTTGTGGGACCTGTCGTGGCCGGCATCGCCCGGGCCGGGCCGCTCCTTGCGTCGGCGCTGGCAGCCGGGCTGCGGGCGCTGCACGCATGAGGCCGCGCGTAACCCGTTCATGCCGACGAGCTGCTGCCCGGGCGGCTCCTGACGCGACGAGCTCGCGGCTGGCGTAGATCAGCCGCAGGGCCAGCCTGCGCGCCGTAGCTGCCCTTCGAGGAGACGGTGGCTACCTGCCTGGCGCTGCGTGGAGCCTCGAAGTACGGCCGCCCGCGCCCTGTTCGTGCACGCCAGCACCAGTCCGCTGCCGCCTGGGGCGCGTCACCGAGCAGGCAAAAGTCGCGTGCGTGGGACCCGCCACCGGTCGTGACGGCCTTGTGCGCTTTCACATGGCCCGTCATCGTGGGCGGCTGGCCTGCGACACCGAGGAGTAGCGTAGACGCACGCTGTCCGGCCGCCGCCGGGGCGGCCGGTGCAGCGGCTCGAAACCGGCGAAAGCGCAGGTCGAGACGGGCCCGGCCGCGCGCCTCGCCCGGCGGCGGCCGACATTCACTCGCTGGGACGCGCGCCGGTGGGTCACAGCACAAGTCCGAACGTTCGGTCAGCCGACGGCGCCGAGCCGTCGCGCCGACTCCGAAGGAGATCCTCGCGCTGAGGAGACCACCGATACTGCACGCGCTGTCGCGGCTATCACACCGCCAAGGGCAGGCGCGTCGAGAGTCTCCACGATCGCACGCGAATCGCGATTCACCCTGACGACCTCGATTGTCCGAACCCTTCGGTCTGCTCCACGCATCGCGACCGAAGTCGAGGAGCGCTTCAGGTCGTCATTCCTGGACGACTCCGCGATCACCACCCCGCCCACGGTCGGCGCACTGGTGATCTGAGATCGGCGCAGAAGGCCTGAGATGGGAGCCTCGGCGGCGATCTCCAGCACTCTCTTGCCCGGGAGTTCCTCGCCGTCTCTCCCTGAGCGCGGCGACGACCTCGACCCGGCGCATGGCCGTGGTGACGGGACTGCTGGGCACCATCAACCCGGCGGTGACGTCGCCTCACCCTGCGGCGCTGCATTCGACTCCACGGTGCCCGTGCAGCACCTCGACGCCTCGTGGACGCAGGGCACAAGATGCCCGTCGCGAGTCGCCAGCGCCGCCCAGCCGTAGACCTGCACAGCGGCTGACGCAGCGAGCACTGACGCTTGGATCGCGCCAGCCAGTGCGCCCTGCTGGCGGCATCAGCGAGCGGCGTGGACATGCAGCCCGGCACCAGAGGTCGCCGACGAGCGGCTGGCCGTAATCGGTCTCTCCTGAGTGGGGCTGGTCCTGTCGGTCATGGACGCCTGGGACGCCCTGAGGAGCGCGCGCGCGCCGAGTGGCGCCCACCGCGATTCCCGCCACTCATGCCCCAACGCGGCGGCGAAGCATCGGGATTGAGCTCGCCCGCAGGCGTCACACCCGGCCGCTGCGCATCGGGTGCGGAGGCCATCGCTCACGGCGCAGACCTCCATTGCAGCTGGGACGCGCGACGTCGTTGTGGCCCGGCGGGACCCGACGCGGCACTGCACCCGATGACGGCGGCCGCCTTCGCAGCCATGCGCGCCCTGTCGACCGCAGCGACGAGGCCCGCAGCGGCTTCGCGCCCCTTCGCCGCGGGACCGCGATGGCTTCGTGCTCGGCGAAGGCGCCGGCGTCCTCGTCCCGAGTCGGTGGCGCATGCAGGCACGAGGGGCCCGGACCCTCGCCGTGCCGCAGTAAGCCGCGGTCACGGCGACGCCGACGGTACCGCTCCGCCCGAGGCCCGACGGCGCTCAACAGGAGCGGGCGCTTCTGGCCTCGCCACTCAGCGAGGCGGGCATCGAGCCGAACACGTCGGGCACGTCAATGCCCATGCGACATCCACCGCCCGTAGATCGGGTCGAAGCCGAGGGTCTCGAGCGCGTACTCTTCGGAACGCACCGGTCTCAGCAACCAGGTCCGCCAGTGGCCACCTCTGGGCGGCGCCGGTAAGCCCTGGAAGGCAGTTCTGGCGGTGATGAGTCTGCGTGAGGTGATGGATGCCTCCACACTCCAGCCGGGAGGATCGGCGATATCGACCTCGGCTCGGGCTGGACATCGGAGACAGGCCGTCGCCAACACGGGCTCGACACGGCGGGTGAGCACCTCCTTCGGTTTCGGCGGCCTAGTGTCGTCTTCGCTTGCCCGATGCCGAGCCGAGCATCGGGTCCAGCGGCCGTACGCACGGCCGCCGGACCCGATGCTGCCGAATCCCGAGAGTCTGTATCTCCAGCGCACGTCAGTGCATATGTACCAGCACATGCCAGTGCATCTCAGCCCACCCGGCGAAGCAGCGCGCTGGTGCGCCGGCACCGGCGAATAACGGAAGAGCCTCAGGCTCGTCGTCCCATGCCTGCCCCAGCGCGAGACTCAAGCTGTCGACGCATGGCAGCGCCCATCAGCGTAAAGGGCGGCGGATGCGGTCCTCGCGCGCGACCACATTCCGTGCACATCGGTCTCGCGCATGGAAGATGCCCAGGCCGGGCAAAAGACCACCGGCCGCCGTCATTGCCCGGCGAGGCCTCCTCAACAGTGACCTCGTGGCGCAAGCCCGCCTATCCGCAGCAGGCGCTCGCAGACGCGCGCGGTGCCGACTCTCGCCGACAGCTCGTTTCGCGCGCACCAACCCAGCAGCAGCTGCTCCGTCCAGTCAGGTGGATACACGGGCGCCGAGGACCTCGGCAGCCGCCCGCACTCGACGTGCGGGCACAGCGCGTGGCGCAGAGTGCGCACGGTGCAAGTACACCGCGGGTGTAAGCACCGTTCACGATGGATCGCCCCTGGTCGTTTCGAGATTCGTGCATCAACGGTCTCGACACGAACCGGATGATCAACGTGATGCACGCGGCGTGCAGTGCTCACACTGCCAGACGGCGGCTAGGTCTGGGTCAGGAAGGCACGCGACTCGCGCCGCGATCAACACGACGCACTCGCATGAGAACAGCGCCGGCCCACATCTATCAGGGGCACGCGGGTTCCCGCTGTCCTCTTGCTTCGCCCGTCAGTTCAACGGCGGAAGATCATCCCAGGCGCGTCGCGGGATCTCATTCTCCGATGCTCCGGATCCTCAGCATCTTCGTCGGCGCCATCAACGGCATCGATAACATCGGCAACATCAACGAAAGGCTCGGTTCTGGACTCAGCACAACGTGCAGAGCGTTCTTACGCTCACACCACCTCGCCCTGCTGGTCACCCGCGACCCCTCATCGCCCACGACATCCGGACCTGACAGCCTCGAAGTCTCACGCAACCGCCGGCGAGTCGGCTCCATCGGCATTGTCACCTGCGAGCACTCCGCCAAATGGCTCTCGCCCCTCGAGGAGTGTCCTCCCGCAGTCTCAGGGCCTCGATACTCCCAGCGCCCTCGACGCGCTTGATGCCCTCAATGCCCTCAGTGCGCTCACCGACGCCCTCAACGCGCTCGACAACGGCGAGTCCGAACGGGTACGGAATCGACGTCAGCAGGTCATGGGATGACGATGACGACGACACGGCGGGCCGCTGAAGAACGGGGAGCTCATCACGAATCACACGGATAACGCTGTCGATACTTCGTAGCTGTCGATACTGCAAACGGACCTGGCGTCGCTTTCAGAATCGGCCCCAGGCAGCGGCCTCAGGCCAGCCAGTCGGGGCCCGGTGATAATCGCTCCACCGGAGGCGGCCTCTGCGAGCTCTTTTCGCGCCCACCACCGTCAGCATCCACAGGCACCGCAGCGCCATTGTCTGCCCCCTGCGAGGGCCGCCTCGGCCTGCCCCTTCTTCACCAGAGTCATCAGGCCGCTGCGTCCGCGACAGCCTCGGGGACCGGAGCGTCACCTCCGTCGCCACCGCTGCTCGAGCCGGCAACAGCTGCGATATCGGCAATGCCCTTGGGCTGCGCAGAGAGCGCGCCATCATCGACAGATCCCGTCACCGTCGATGCCCGAGCTGCGACCGAGACGATCTCGGCCTTCGTCACCGCACTCGGCTCGTCTCCCGCCTCGGCATCATCTACGCTTCCGGTGCTGCCAGCGCTACCGGCAGCACCCGAAGTCCAGATCGGATCGGCGCCGGGCGCATCCGCGACACGCCTCATCAGGTGTGGCTGCGTGCTCCCCATGCGTCACCGGATCCTTCTGAATCGAAATGCCCTCGGAATCACGGCGTCAACCGCGCGCGCGCACCGCGGCGGCGGTCAGAGGATGCTGCGGCGGCTGGACGTCGAAACCACGGCTCTGCTCGACCTCCCACACACCGACGCCATCGAACACCGGCCGTGGCGCAGGCCTTCTGGACGCGGGCCGAGCCAATCGGCACGCTCGGCGTCGGGCGATCGGACGCGTCCCGTCCCGTCTCCATGATGAACGGCTGCCGAGCGCGTGAGCGTAGCGCGTCAGCATGAGCAGGGGCGTCCAGGGATTCCTGGTCATAGGCGTGAGTCGTGCACACATCGACCTCAACGAGGCTGTACACGGCCGTGATGTCCAGACCGGCCTCGGTAGCGTTTCCGTCCGCGGTGTGCTGGACGCAGCCCCGCAGCGGCCAGCGGCCGATCCACGCCGGCGCGCCGCACCACTCGCCAGGCGCTGGTAGAAGGCGATGAGATCTTCGGCGCTATCGGCCTTCTCGTTGGATCGTCGCCCAGTCCACGTGAGGCTCGCCAGGCAGGGAGATGTAAATGACATGCTCGCTGGATGCCGTAGGTGCCCCGGCGGGGAAACGGACGCGTGAGCAGCGACGTGACGTAGGGCTCCCAGTCGAAGTCGGTCCGGTATGATTGCGTCCGGCCCTGATCGCCGCATCCCGGATGAAGGACAGGTCCAGGACGATGCCCATGCCGCGTCCACGGCTGCGCGCGCTTTGGAGTCCATCTGCTCGTACTTGCGCTCGGGGTCGTCCACACAGTCCTCGAGGCTGGAGGCGATGACGTCGGTCAGACGCAGACGGTCACGCCCGTGTCCCGGGCTTCAGCGACCCATTCATCAGCGTCTTGCGCCCCCGGGCGGAGGCGATGACGAGCTTGCGGCCCTGGTCGAAGCGGTCAGGACCATCCGGTGCGGGATGGTCGGGGACCCGTGTGGGCCGAGTTCTCGTGTAATCGGAGCGGCAGAGGCTTCGGGTGTTGGCGTAGCGGTCATCGGCCCGATCGTAACGGCTAGGAACACGCCCGCGGCGGGAATTATGCCGCTTTCCCGCCATGCGCGTGGCGTCACGCCGGGAACCGCAGCGGATCCGCGCGTCCGCCCGCCCAGCCTGCTCAGGCTGCTCAGGCCGATCCATGGCCAGAAGCCCATGTGCCCGGGAACCCGAAGACTTACGGAGGACGCCCGCTCTCAGACAGGCGCCGGCCACCCGCAGCGAGGAAAACCGCTGCACAGCGACCAACCGCGGCAGAACAGGAGAAGCCCGACACGAGGTCGGGCACCGGTTGCTCCCGCGATTGACTCGAACCAATAACCGTCCGATTAACAGTCGGATGCTCTGCCATTGAGCTACGCGGGAATGGCGCTTGGCGCGAGTGAACTTAGCAACCGCTCGTCGCCAACGTCGAATCGGTGAGTGAGCCCCGCGCAGTGCGATCACAGCATAGGTCAGGGGTGGGAAGCCACACCGTCTCGGGCACGACGCTCCAGAGCGCCGAGCATCGACGTCATCGGCGCGGAGCGCCTGATCGTCCCGGCCATCGGCGGATCGGTGACCGAGTAGAGGGAGCCATCGGCACGGCGCCGCACACTGGCCGTGGCGCGCCGACCGCTCGGCAGGGTCTCGCTGACATGGTGGATGATGGCCGCATCGATGCGCTGCCTAAGAGCCACGGCGAAGTCCTTCTCCGCAACCATCACGTCGCCATCCCGCCCCGCCTTCGGGATCCGCTCGGGTGCACGGACACCAGCGACCTCGGCCTCAGTGAGCAGCTCGAGGGTGAAGGTGCGCTCCTCGGCGTCCCAGGTCCCGCGCGTCACGCCGTCCCACGTGCGAGTCGCGTCAACACCGTCCTCGTCGAGGATCACCAGACTCCCGGCAGTGGCCACGGCCCAGCGCCTCCTTCCTCATCGAGACCGCACCCAGCACCTGTTCCGAACGGGGGACGAGCCCGGCCAGATGGGACGGCAGAGCAGTGCTGGGGGACGACGGCGGGAGCAGGCGATAGCGGCAGGCTACCGGGGAGGAGCGCGACGTACCGCGACATACACGAACGCCAGCGCGAGGCAATCCCGCGGGATCTCGTGCGAGGATACGCCCATGGCATACCGCGACATCCGCATCATCGGAGACCCCCGTCCTGCGCACGCAGTGCGGTGGATCACGGACATCGACGACTCGGTCAGCACTGGTCGAGGACCTGCTCGAGACGGCTGACGACGACGGTCGCGCGGGGCTGGCCGCCAATCAGATCCGGTGTGGATGCGCCTTCCTCCTGGAACGTCGATGGACAGATCGGCTACATCCTCAATCCGGGATCGACGAGCTGGACTTCGACGAATATCAGGACGGGGATGAGGGCCTGCCCGTGCCGGTGCCGTGGTAGCCCGACCAGACGCGCATGGTATGCGGCCGTGGGCATCGACCCTGACGGCGAGGAGGTGGTCGTCGAGGGCGAGGAGCTGATGGGCCGTTGCATCCAGCACGAGTGACGACCATCTCGAGGGCACTCTGTACCTGGACCGCCTCGACCGCAAGAACCGAGCCAAGGCCATGAAGCGAGCTGCGCGCGCAGGGGTTGTAGAAGCCAGGGGCTGTAGAAGCCGTGAAGCGTTCTCGGCACTGGACGCTCAACGTCATCACAGCTGCTCACAACAGGTAGACGCTCTCCGTGGCAGGAGCGGTAGTCCGAATCAGCTGCACACACCTTGCCAGAGAATCTGCAGGATTACCCCACTGGAGAACCTGCAAACGCAATCGGCGATAGTGTGCCGGTGTGGATACTCAGGCCATCACAGGGGGCCGCCTACCTGCCCGCACCGTCGATGGGCTCGTCGAACGAACTCTTCAGGCGGCCGGAGGCATCGTCCTGGAAGGGCCCCGCGGATGCGGTAAAACAATGACCGGGCTTTAAGCAGCGCGAGCTCATACGTGCTGCTCTGACTCGGAGGCCCTCGCGGCGGCCGACATCGACCCGCGCATGCTGCTGGCGGAGAACGCCCGCGTCTTCTCGACGGTGGTAACCGTGCCCCACCTGTGGAATCTGGCGCGCCGCGACATCGACTTCTCCCCGAGCCCGGACGGTTCATCCTCACCGGCTCCGCGGTGCCCGCGGATGACGCCACCCGCCGCACGGGCGCAACGCGCTTCATCCGGATCCGGCAGCGGACCATGACCTGGGCGGAGAAGACTCACGCTCTTCACACCGACGGCGTTTCGCTGTCCGGCCTGTTTCAAGGCCATCTGCCCAAGGGCGACCTGACCACTGCACCGCTGAGCGGCATTGTGAGCGAGGTCTTGCGCCCAGGCCTCGGGGCCTGATCGACGCCCTGCAGGAGATCGTCGTGCGCAGCCTGGCGTATCTCAAGACATCGCCTCGACCGATGTCAACAGGCTCGCGAACTGCGCTCCAAGAACCCGTTGTCATTGAGCGAGTTTGCTTGCCGCCAGCTGTTCAGCCGCGGCTGAGGCGTCCATCGGAACACTCCGAAAAGATATCTCGCAAGTACTACCCGCACTGACGAAAAACCACCATGGTGCCCTGAGCCGTGTCCTCGAGCGGGTCTTCGTTCGAAAGCCTCGCCGGCATGGACGGGTGCCCTGCGATCCAGGCCCGCTTGCGCCGCTCGCCGCGGCCACCATCTTGGCCGACCCGGCACTCCGCTGCCAGCAACGCTTCAAGCCGATGCTGCCCGGCTGATTTCACGCAGACCCGAACATCGACTCCTGTTCGAGCTCAGCGGTCATCCATGATCTCCTTGTTTACGCCGAGGCCATAGGAGGTCGCGTTTTCCCGCGACCGCGACTCAAGCATACGAAATAGACGCCGTCATCACCATGGCAGATGGCTCCGAGGGAGCAGTCGAGGTCGAAAGCTCGGCGGGTGGACAGGTGGAACGCGGCAAGCACGAGCCTGAACACCGCTATCGCCGGATCAACGCCGATCCACCGGCCTTCGCGCGGTCATCACCGGTACGAGTCCACGGCAGTCCCGCCGGATGGAACCCTCACCTTCCCGCTCAGCGCTCTGGCAGGCCATAACGCACCGCCCGCAAGAGCATCAACCACTCGGCGAGCGCCTGGGTCACGGCAGCTCGGCTCGGGCGAGGCGGCGCGCAGGGTCAGCAGGCATCGCACGGCCGGCCGCTGCAGCGGCATCCAACAGACCATCCGCGACGAGCTCAGCCACCACTGGCGTCGGCTCCGACGGCGAGCCCGGCTCACCCGCCTCCGTCCGCACACCGGCGTCGTCTCCGCCCGGGAGCGCGACGCCAGATCCAGCCCCTCACGCAGCTGAACTGAGCATCACCCGCTCCAGCTCACGGGCCTCCGCATCGATGACCTCATGCCCGGCCACCGGCAACCGGGCGCCGCGCACCTGAGTAGCCCACGCCACCGGGTGCTGGTATTCCACAGCGCATCGCCCAGATGCGAATGCGCACCGACCCGCACCCCACCAGTCCCAAATCGCGCCAGTACGCCTCCATTATGCCGACATTCGAACTCGGTCTGCCCAGTTGGAGATCTCGAAATCCACTGGATATCCGGCCTCCGCCAGGGCAGCATCGGTCATCCTGCGTACTCTCGGCCTCGTCATCGTCCTCGGCATGGGCAGCTCGCCGTGACGAACCTGCGCCCACTCTCGTGCCCTCCTCGATCACCAGCGCGGAGGCGCTTTCCCAGCATGGTCCGCCCCTCATCTCCATGGCCGCATCCAGGCTCCGCCGCCAGTCCCCATCGACTCGGCGCCCCGTAGATGAGGTCCAGTAGCCGCCAACCCGACTCGGCGAGCCCAGCGGACCACCCTGGCACCTGCCCGGCCGGTGCGAGCGATCCAGCACCTTCAGCACATGCGGCACCGCCGACTGCATCCCTGAAGGACACCCGCGCGAATCCGCCTCCCACCAGGCAGCCAGATAGCGCTCATCCACAGTCTCCGGGTTCGCTCCGTCGTCACTTCCGCACTCGCCAGCCCCCACGTCCCCGCGCACCATCCCAACCATCTGCGCCAGATCGCCGGTCAGAGCATCGTCCGGAGTCCCCCGCCCAGGAACACGGTCCGCGCAGCCCGGCGCGGCAATCCCGCCCGGTCCATGGCGACGCGAGCCAAGGACAGCTCCCCGCCAGCGTGCCTGCATAGTCCGACGCCGACGCCCCCTGCCCCATCGCGAGGTTCGTATAGTGTTGAAGTCGCGCAGCCGCACCGCACCCGGCAATACCCGGCACATGCAGGTACACCGAGAACGGGCGGGCGCCTGTTCGACCGGTCCCGTCAGCTGCCCGGCGAGAAGGCCGCGGGCCGCCCGCACCCCTCGTCGGGGCAACTCCCCATGCCCGGAAGAGGCCCCCCATCAGCTTGCAAACTAGTCACGGCGCTGCGCTCCCCGGGCCGCGTCGAACTGCCGGGCCTGACCTCCGCAGCACCTGGCGCGCCACCGCGCCTCAGCTCGGGCGCTCACCGGGCTGAAGCTCGGGCTCTCAGCCGCCAGCAGCCGGTCGACCGCACCCACGGCTATGTCCAGGCGCTGCGCGAAATCACCACTGACCTCCACGACTTCGACGCCATGCGACTCCAGCAGAGCGCGCAGCCCCGCATCGGCATCCTCGCGCTCATCGCCGAAGAGGCGAGCGTCATCCACCCACGGCACATCAGGCGTCAGGTAAAGGACGAGATCAGCAAATCCCGCGCCGGGCGATCTCGTCGATGATGCGCTGATGAAAGCCCTCGTAGAGCCGGGGAGTAGTTCTGGGTGACCAGAGCCTCAGTATCCACGAACAGCACCTTGCGAGCGCGCTTCGGCCTCACAGACCGCGAGATACTGGGCCATGGCGATGCGCGGATAACCTCGAGGAGAGTGTCACTGTCCCCGACCTGGTCCAGGAGGGTCCGCTGTACTCACCGACCGCTCGGTGTTGTAGTATGGCCAGGTTGCTGAGCCAGCACGGTCTTTCCGGTGGACTCCGACCCCTGGCACGACCTCTTGACCAGGAAGGCGCGCACACCGTGGGGGATCATCTCCCAATGACGCAGAGCTCCCTCGGCACGGATCTGGGCTGAGGAGACCGGATGGAGCTCTGCGATCCGGCTGGATCAGCACGCGCTCGGCACCGGATAGAGCTGCGAAAGCGGCATCGTCCTCCGTTCCGGGAAAGAACACATGCGTGATCGATGTACCGAGCCTCTCGCGCGATCGCCTCTGCACCCGCGGCCCGGTCCGCCTCGTCGTCCCCGTGCGCGGCAGGCACAGCATCAATCTGCCATGCGGGTGATCCAGGAAGATGGCGCGCAGCCACCGCCTCGATCGACCGGGAGGGGGAAGAAGTGCAGACGCGCGTTGCGCAGAGGTGGTCCCACCCCAGGCGTCATCGGTCACGACGACGCAGGGCATCGACCATGCCGACGCCCGCAGCGATGGGCCGCACATGGGCCGCAGTAACGGCGAGAACCTATCCGCGAAGATGCCGATGTTAGGGCGTACGCGCCGCCTCGGCGACCGGCATGGTCCCGCATTCAATCGTGGTGCTCATCATCCCGAACGTTCCTCCTCAAGCTCCATCACGTGCATTCCACCCCTCACGCCCAGCAGGCGCCTGAAGTAGGCGTCGCGCAGCTCAGACGCCACGGCATATCGGTACGCACACGCACAGATCCCGGATGACGCGGCCCGCCTGCACCCTTGTCCTCAAAACGGGTCATCACCGTCCGGTGAAGCGCTCCGACCAGCCCCGGCGCGCCCGCCGGAGATCCCGGATCCGGTCCATTGCCGAGACTCCCTCCACAGCAGACGTCAGGTTCAGCTCGGGGCGGGCACCGGCATCGTCATAGCGAGTGAAAGGCTCAGCCATCGTCCGGCTCCATGCCGACGGGCAGAGCAGACATGGCTTCGAGGACATCGCGCATCTGCCAGGCGTAATCCGCCCAGTCGGTGGCCAGCCGCGCCGCGCCCCGGGGCGCAGCACCCGCCACCGAATCGGCGAAGCCGGCACTGACCAGCCGCCGCTTTGCGGTGACGCTTGCCGCCAAGGATCGAAGAGACCCATACCCGCTCACCGAGGCCACTGGCAGAGCCGTGGCGAATAGTTGGGCGGCGTCGGCCGGCACGATCCGCACGTTGTGCAGCGCGCGCTTGGCTGTCTCGCGCACGATCCATGATCGCGGTCTCCACACTCAACAGCCAGGTGGTCCACGCTCAGTCAGGCAGTGCGCCAGAATCGCCTCCCGCCTCCGGATCCGACCTCGACGACGAGTGGGCGCAGCGACCCGGATGGCTGAAGACGCCCTGGGATCCAGGCGGAACGAGCTGGCCACCGTCCGAACGTGGCATCAGCGCGCGGGACACTCACGATATAGCGGCCGCCGTGCTCCGCCAGGGCGCGCCTGACCACGGTCAAACGCCCGCCGGCCCGGAGAAGAGCGCACACGGGAATGAATGGCGGGGATCGGGCGGGATGGTTCTGAGGGCGTGGTTCGTCCTGGTCGAGTCTTAGCCGACCTGTTCAGCGAGCCGCGGCTCGGACGTACTTTCGTGTAAGGGGCGATGACGCAGCTGCCGAAGATCTCGGAGTTCAGCAACGCCTGGGCGTCGCGCGGGTCGTGACGGGCGAACCAGCGCGTGCAGGTCACGCGGTGCCCTGGAGAGAGACGACCGGACCTCATCACCAGTGCGCACCGCGCCTCGGACAGGACCGCGAGATAGACGCCAACCCGATTCCGGCGCCGAGAAGACCTCCACCAGTCGGCACGGCCCACCTGCGGGGCGAAGGTCGGGCAGGGTTGCGCACACCGGTCACGCGCACGCGCACGCCATCATCCGCAGGATCGCTGAATGACAGGATCGCGCTGAGCTCGACGTCGTCGATGCCACCGAGCTCACCGATGATCAGGATGTTCTTCAGCCGGCTTGGCCTCGACCGCCGAGCACCTGGCCCAGTGCGCCTGCTCAGCGGCGTCCATGACGGAGGGCCTTGAGCTCGCCGCCGGATGGGCTCCCTGTCACCATGGGCGTCACCGGCCAGACCTGTACGCGTGACCCGACCGGCCGTCGACCGCCGCCTTGCAGATGGCGGACTCGCCCGCCTCACTGGCGTCGGCGCAGCGCGCCACCACGCAGATCGGACCGAGAGTCCCGACGAGGTCGCCGCGGAAGGGCGAGGGCCCGTCGGCGTGCCGCCCATCCGCTCCCGGCGTGAGGCAGATTCAGGTCCCGCGCGAGGAAGCCCACCCGCTCGCACCGTCATCGCTCATCGCCGCCTCCACGCCCGGAGGTGACAGGGGACCCCGTCGATCCGCTGGTCGGTCATGGTTCCTCCATAGAATCCACTGATCCACTGGCCGTCGGGCAGGATCAGGCCTGCCAAGCCGGAGCCCAGTCAGCCCCGACTCGCTCTCACCGATATCACTTCTGTCTCTGCCGGTGGGCTGATCGGCGCCGAGGGCTGCGACGAAGGCCTCTTAGCACATCCACCCGACCGATGGCCTTCATGCGCTTCTTGCCCTCCTTCTGCTTCTCCAGCAGCTTGCGCTTGCGGGAGATGTCCCCGCCGTAGCACTTGGCCAGCATGTCCTTGCGCAGGGCGCGGATGGTCTCGCGGGCGATGCGCGTGCCGATGGCGGCCTGCAGCAGGCACCTCGAACTGCTGACGCGGGATGAGCTCCTTCAGACGCTTGGTCATCAGTGACGCCGTAGGGAGTAGGCGCTGTCCTTGGGACGATGGCGCTGAAGGCGTCGACCTTGTCCCCCTGTTGAGGAGGATATCGACCTTGACCAGGTTCGCGCTCTGCTCGCCGTCCATCTCGTAGTCCAGCGAGGCGTAGCCCCGGGTTCGCGACTTCAGGGCGTCGAAGAAGTCGAAGACGATCTCCGCCAGCGGCAGCGTGTGGTGCATCCCTCACACGCGTCTCGGACAGGTAGTCCATCCCCTCTCATGCCGCCGCGCCGCGGACTGGCACAGCTCCACAGACCGTGCTGACGAACCTGGAGGTGAGGATCGTCGCCCGTACCGACTGGTTCGCTCGCACATCCAGGACCCTTTGCCCTCGGGAACTCGCCTGGATTGGTCACCGTAGCACGCTGCGGTCCTCCAGGGTGACCTCGTAGACCACCGACGGAGCGGTGAGATAATGTCGAGGTCCGAATTTCAGCGGCGGCGTCAGCGGATGATCTCCAGGTGCAGCAGACCCAGGGTAGCCGCACCGGAGCCGAGCCGAGCGCCACCGAGGTCTCCGGCCGTAGGTCAGGGGCCGCATCGCTGAGTTTGAGCTTGTCCGGGCGTCGCGCAGGGCAGTCGGATCCGTCCACGGGGAACAGGCCGGAGAAGACCCGCGGGCTGGGGTCCTGGTAGCCGGCCAGCGGCTCGGCCGCCGCTTTGGAGGCCGTGGTGACGGTGTCTCCGACCTGGACTGACGCACATCCTTGACCCCGGTGATGAGGTAAGCCGGGATCTCGCCCGCCCCCAGGCCGCCTCGATGGCGAGGGCTCGGGCGCTGATGACGCCGACAGCAGGTCGTGAACGGCCCTGGTGGACAGCATCCGATGCGCTCGCGGGTTTGAGGGCACCCATCGGACGACGCGCGCGCAGTGCACCACGCCGCGGGTAGGTGCCGTAGACCGAGTCGAGAAGATCGCGGCGCGGGCGGGGCCTGCGGGTCACCGCTGGGGCGGGAACGGTCTGGACGATCCGATCCAGCAGCTCGGGCACATCCCGCCCCTGTCTTTGCCCGTAGAGACGCAGGATGTCCTCGACATCGCATCCGATGAGGGAGGGCGATCTCCTCGGCGTGCGCCTCCGGCCCGGCGGCGGCAGGCCGACTCTTGCTCAGGACCGGGATGATGGCCTCAGTCGCCCCTTACGGCCATGCTGCGTAGAGGTTCGCCAGGGTCTGGGCCTGACGCCCCTGCGCAGCATCGATCAGAGGACCGCCTCGCAGGCGGCCAGGAGCGGCTGACCGCAGGAGGTGTCGACGCGCGCGTGCCGACTGCGTTGAGGGCGGTAGCGCGCCGTCACCGGCCGTCGGCGTCCCTCGACCGCCCAGGCATGCGCACCGCCTGGGACTTGATGGTAGATCCCGCGCCTCGCGCCTCGATGTCCATGCGATCCAGGCACTGGGCGCGCATGTCACGGGCTGGACCACCTCGTGGCCCGCGTAGCACGTGGTCGGCAGCGTGTACTCCGGCGGTCGATGTGCGCGATGGCGCAGGCTGCGCAGGCGCGAAGCCTGCACCGGCCGCCGCGGGCTGGACGCCTCATCCGCTCTGGCGTGATCGCGTGGTACGTGAATCGGTTCCTGGCCCTTCGCAAGCAGTCGCGGGCGCAGTCCGCCAGCCGGCTCGCCCCAGCCTGTGACCGGGACCGCTTTGATCGCGTGGCGCCCGCGGCACCCGACGATGGCACCGAGATTTTTCCAGCGCTCCGGCCGCTCACACCTTCGCATACGCGCGCGTCTGCGCCCGCTATCCTGCCCTTTTGAGGTGAGCATCTCGTGACCGCCTTTCCCGGGCCCAAATGGTCATGTTCGTGCTATTCTTGCTCTCATCGGCGGGGCCTCGTCATGTACTTCTGCAGAGACCGCGAGGCTGAGGCCGGCCGGATCACCCAGCCCGGCATCTCTTGGGACCCTGGGAGCCCAGCACAGGCGCAGCCCATGACCATGGACGGCCAGACAGCGCCTGTCGGGCCTGGTCATGCGGCCTGTCCACCCATTTACCTCCGGTACCGGCCGTCGTCCTTGCGCTCATCGGCATCTTTCATTCCGACAACATCGCCAAGGTTCCATGCAGCTCATCGGACCAGCTGACGGCGGCAGTCGCCCAGCTACGCATCGCAGCAGTGGTCAAACTGACCTCGGTTCTGGTACGCACCGAACGTCACTGATCCTCACCGACTGGCGAGGCTGGGAGACCCAACTGCGTCATACAACGAGATCACCCACGCACATGTCTCAGTATTACTACATGCCCCACCAGCACACGGTCGGTAGGCCAGACGCACAAGAAGAAGCACACCATCAACCTTCCTCCTGGTTCCTCTCCACCCTGATGCTGGGCCTGCAGGTGGCCCGCATGGAGTGCTCGAGGCGCGCTTCGCCGGCAAGAACAGGCAGGCCGAACAAGGTGGCCAACCGCATCCAGACCAAGCGGAGTGGTCCTTCCGCACCACGCTGCCGGACGGACCGCGGGAGGTCCGGCATGGGCCCGCCCCACCCGGCGAGGTTCCAGCGCGACCCCGCGCTGCCCCTGCGGGCCAGGGCTGGGCGGGCCCGGAGCACGAGCGCTGGCTGGCCGGCCCGAATGCCGCCATGGGCTCCCTGAGCGCTCACCGCCGGGAGTTCTGCGCGCTCCGCCACAGCGCAGCACCACAGCCCGCGACTTGCGCCAGGAGCGACCGTCCTACCGTCCCGGGAGTGACGACAACGGACGTACGCTCGCCCGGCTCCGCCCCACCGCCAACCGCGTCCTCCCAGCGGCCCGCTCGGACCCGTGACGTGACCCGGCTCACACCGCGCTTCCAACCTCAGCGATGACATGCTGCGCGGAGACGATCCCGCCAGCCTTCGGACGCTTTTCTGGCGGCCAGAGGTCTGACTTCCTCCTGCCGGCCTCGACGAACTCCTTGGAAGAGGTTTTCACCTGGGCTTTCAGTCGCCGACCCCACCCTTCCCGCCGACTGATGAGCTGCGCGCTACCCGCTGCGCCGCCCTACCCCATCCACGAGCGCCGTAACTCGCTGGACGGCGGAGCCCGCATCGTCCCCGCCGCGCGAGGACCTGGTGCACCGCGGCGCGCGCACAGCGTCAACAACGAGCCCGGGGACGTGGCGCTCTGGCCGGGCGCATGGGCAAGCAGCGCCCCTCACCCGCCGAGACCGTGCAGGACAGCATCGGCACTCGCGATCCGGCCATGGTGGCGGCGCTCATGCGCGGCAGGAGTGCACCACACGCGGGCGCAGGCACGACGCCGCCCGCCAGCGCCCCAACGTGGCTGCGGCGGAGCCCATGTGAGCCTGCGACCGTCGCACCTGCACCCAGGGCAGCGCCGGGTCCTGGGCGACGCTGCCGTGGACGCACTGCTGCAGTGGTGCACCCAGCCGGAGGACACCGCGGCATGTGCCCGACCGGCCACGCGGCCTCCGCACCCTTTCCCCACGCTCGCCGTGCGCTCAGCCTCCAGTGCCGTGATTCCGGCGAAGTCCCGCCGGCAGGTACTGGCGTGAGCTGCTTTCCTTGCCCGTCGCTCGACGCCGTCGTCGCCTGTGGGCGGGGGCAACGCCATCGGCGCCCTGCCTCCTCACATCGACGACGACGCGGCTCAGCCCGCCGGAACCGGCCGGCAAAGGCGCCCGCACACGCCTTCCACGGCGCACTGCATCTGCGCGGGACGCACCGGAGTCCTGCACGGCACCCAGCTCCTACGTGATGCTCTCTGACACCGCGAGGTCCTGCTCGCACGGTGTCGGCCGGCCTGGACTACACTCGGTGGGATCTCCGAGCACGCCCATCCGGGCCGACACCGGCCGCTGACCTCACGTGGGCGCGCTACGGATGAGGAGGCGGTCGAGGCCTCGGCCGCTCACAGCCGGGCACGAGGGCATCATCCCGGCCATGGAGTCTCGCGCGCGTCGCCCCAGGGCTCCCTGGAAAAGGGCGGCGCGGAGCACGTCATGAGCGCCGGCAACGATGCAGGCAACACAGGCAACAGCGAGACCATGTGGTACTGCGACAAGGGAGCTCTTGATCCTGGTCAACCTGTCGGGCCGCGGACAAGGAGACATGACGAGGTGCGCGATCACCTGAGTTGAGGCGGGCCTGCGCGCTCCAGGGCGCCTTTATGCACGTGGAAAACCAGCCCACGCGAGGATCCAGGTGAGGCTAACTCTGAGCGGCGCGTGATGGACCGACCTCCTGATCTCGCCCTCGCTGCATCCTTCTCGCTTTCTGGTGCTTGGCGATGACTCAGCTCCACGGCGCGGTACTGACTCGGTCAGTATCGCCGCCGGTACCGCATGTCAGCGCTCGCCAAGCTTCCTGGACTCTCCGCTCACCAGCGCGCCTGCAGGCTGGCGGCCGCACGCTGGGGCGTGCTGGCGGTCCCGCTGGAGTCTTGACCGTGCGTGGCAGACCTTCGTCCAGATCTGCCGCGTCACGCGATGCCCCGCGCCGCTACCTGGCGGTGCATGGGCAGTGCTATATGGGCACTGATCTGCACGGCTCCACCGGGATGGCGGTGATCCTGGCCTGGCTGGAGACGGGCGGCGCCCGGCCGCCTGTACCGCCAGCCTCGCCGTGGTCACGTGGCACTGGTGCGATGCACCGGCAGGCGCCGGAGGCCTGCGAACCCCGGGTCCAGAAGAGTCAACGGCTCAAGCCCTTCCGTAGCGTGACAAACCCGCGCACGGGCGGGATTCGAATCTCCTCATTCTCATTCCATCGCGATCAGCATGCGCAGTCGCGCCGTCTCATGCTATCCACAGAGCAGACTGACGCCGATATCAAAGCGCCCACGCCCCACACCATGACCGATCATGAGATGGGTTCTGGCACCCCAGGTGGTGGGTGGGCTCCCTGACGCGAGCCAACCTGGCAGCCGCGTGTGAGCGGAAACACGATCCAGAGCTCGCCATCATGGGCTCTTCAGCGTGCCCGGAGGCGAGTCCTCAGGCACCAACGGAAGGCACCCCATGACATCCTCTCCACTGACGAAGCCGGCAGGACTGGCAGGACCGGCAGATTTCCATTGGGCCTACTGGGTCGGCGCAGGGCTTACGGTGGTGCTGACGCGCGGTAGGCTACCACGGCGACGGCGGACTGCTGCTCGAGCGCCTCGCCCGCAACGGCCTCAGCCGCACAACCGCCGATCACGCCTCCGCCCAGCGCCCCTGGACGCCGTCCTGCGAGACGCCGACATCGCCGCAAGCACCTCGCGCACCACCATCGCCGTCCTGGAGGCATCGCGACAGACCTGGCACCGAGACCGTGACCATCGAGCCTCAGGCGGTCGTCGCCGACGCGAGGGCCGCCTGGCCTGCCCGCTGGCGCGCCGCCTTGAGCGAGTGCATCACGGCGACGTCGCTCATCGATCACCCTGGCGGCCCTCACGCTGAGCATTCCCGCCGCTCCTGACGACCGCTCCTGAAGAACGAGGCGCCTGACGGCCCGCTCCACCATTGGAGCCGCTCAAGATCACGCGAACGCTCCAGGTGGACCATCCCCACCTGCCGCTGCCGCGTCGCGTCGTCACCTTCGACTACCTGGCCACCTTCGAGACCCTCCCATGCGGCGATGGGGCCTATACACCCGCCCTGACCACTACCCGGCGCGCGCATCATCACTGGTCGTATCGACCACACGCGCGAGGCCACCCTCGTGCCTCCGCTGATGCGGGACGACGCCTCGCATGGACGCGTGCACAGCCGCCGCCATCGACGCCGCCGCCGTCGGCGACTCCACCGACTCCGACCGGGCCGGCCGGCGCGCCCGCGAGCGCTCGGGTGCCGCCGCTGCACGCCGCTCCCACTGTCTTCCGACGCCGGGCTTCGCTCAGCCGCGTGCAGAGAAGATGAAGGACGGGCATCACCCGCTGGGAGATCTACCAGGTCAGCCCCTCCCGCGGCTTCTTGTCCTCCCCTCGTCCCGATGCCCTGGCGCCCACCACCAGCTGCGCGAGACCAACCAGCCCGCACGTATGTTCTGCATCGGCGCGGCTTCGAGGCTGCTGCGAGCCTCTGAGTCGGCCCTGCTGCACTCGGCGGCCACCGGACGGCCGCCATCACGTCCCATCAGGCGCTCGCCGCGCGGCCTGGCGCCCGGCGGAGGCATCGACCATGAGGCGACATCCGCCTGGAAGCTGGAACCGCGTGCACGGATCCCAAGGAGGCACGCAGAGCACGTCATGCGTTGTCGATCCGGCCCGCAACGACGTCGCCCGGGTGAGTGCCTGGCACCGCCCGCAGGTCGAGGACCTGCTGCGCGGACCGCTACAGTACGTGTCAGCGCATCTGGTCTCCGAGGTCAGCGGACAGCTCGACCCGGACCTGGATGCGCTGGACGCCTTCCGCGCCTCCATGACCATGGGCACTCTCCACCCGGCGCCCCTGGCTGCGCGCGCAGCCGAGGCTCATCCGCAACCGCCGAGGCGCGGCGGCTCCACGGCGGAGCGTCGGTACATCCGCGGAGACGGCGAACTCGACACTGCATCGTCATCCGCTCGGCCTTCGCACGAGGGCCGGCACTGCAGGCTGGAGCGCGGAAAGTCGTCGCGACTCGGTGCCCGCCGGGCGAGGCCGCCGAGAGCGTCTACAAGGCCAGTGTGGTGTCACCGCCACGTTGCCTCCCAGGCGCCCGCACCTGTCATCGACTCCCGAGATCGCCGGGGCGGCTGGAGGCGAGATCGCCGGAGCGGCCGTGCCCATCGCTGTAGGGGAGGCCTGAGATGCGCGTCATCCGTCGGACAACCGCGACTCCTTCTGTCTACAACCCGTCGATCAGTTCGCGCCGAAAGCCAGCATTGAGGTCTACCAAACATTGCGCCCGCCGCCAGAGTCCTGAAGGCCCTGGAGCCCACTCCAGAGGAATCCGCTCATGGGGAGCGTGCTTTGCATCATTCTGCCGCCTGGCCCGCATCCAGCACCAGCGGCTGCCTCATGGAACTGGTCATCACGCCCCTGGCTGACTTATCCTGACCTCGGCATCTGCCTGGGGTCTCCAGGCGATCGTCGAGGCCTGCGGGGCGATGACCGGTGGGCCCTGTCCACAAGTGTTTGCGCGCGTGGCGCTCACGGAGGCGGGCGCGCCGATGCTGCCTCGCTGTTCTGGTGGCGAGCTCTCTGACGTCGCGCCCGCTACTACTCCCTGGGCACCCAAGTGAGCTCCCGCCGACCACCTGTCTGGCACGCACCATCGAGATGGACGTCGGGCGGACGTCATGGTCGTCACACACCACGCCCTTCTGGTGGTCGGCATGTCTCCACCCCGAGTCCGGTGCCACCCCTACGGTCTGACTGCGCCGTCAATGACGACTCGCTGCCCGCGCCTGAACGACCTGAGCTTTCGCGCCTGAACGCCTCGTCGCCGCGAATCATCGCCGATCACACCAGCCTTGAAGCCACAGAGAGAAAGACTACGACCCCGCACCTGCCGAGAACAACGCCATGCATACCGGCTACCGCGAAGTACCGACAGCGAAAAGACGGTCTGTGGCCGGTACCGAGGACGCGCACCGCCTGCTGCGCGCCGTCATTCAGCGCGAGACTGACTCAGGAGGAGACCGGCGTCGTGCTTGCCGCCCCAGGCGCGGGCGACCTGTCCGAGGCGCGAAACCGCCGCCACTGCGCGCAGCCTGCACTACGCGGGAGACCCCCGACGAGGTCGCCGGGCAGCCAGCGCCTTCAGGCATGCCGCCCGCCCCTTCGGCAATGTGGACCTTTCCGCTGGTGGACGTCGTGAACCGGGGGCGACGGCACCGGCACCATCAACATCTCCACCGGCGCCGGAATCGTGGCGGCCCATCGCCAGTCCTCGAGACTGGCGGCAACCGGGCAGCGTGTGCTCGTCCAGAACGGGCGCTGCCGTGCCAGTCGCCGCGCCTCGCCTGCCCCTGGACCTGAGCCGCAGGAGGCGGTGGAGATCCCGTTGCCCGACCTTACTTCACCTTCCCTGTTCTGCCCAGGCCCCTCACCCACCCGGCCATGGGCTACGTGGCGCCGATCCGCAGAGCTGGCTGGCCACTCCCACGACCTTCAACGTGCTGGGCCCCTGCTCAACCCTGCCCACCTGCACTCGCCCAGCTCATGGCTGTGTGGACGCTGCTGGACATGATCGCCGAGCAACTGGTGCGCCTGGGCCGCCAAGCGCGCCCTCACCGTTCGTCCGGCGCGCCGCACCGACGAGATCGCCGCGCACGGAACCACGGTGGTGCGGGAGGCCCACTCCCGAGGCGTCAAGGCCCATGAGATCACGCCCGAGGAGCTGGTCTCGCCGCGGATCTGTCCGACGTGCTCGGCGAGCCGGCCGAGAACGCCCGCCTGCTGCGAGGGGTCTTCGCCGGGTGGCGGAGCCGCGCCCACCGCGATGCGACGCTGCCGTCAACGCCGGCGGACTGCTGTAGCGCGGACCGGCTGACAATCTGGCCGACGGCACTGTATGGTTTCTGGAGCAGCTGGCCAGCGGTCGTGGCCGAGCATCTGGAGGCGATGACCGGTGCCTGAGGTACTGGTGACCAGGACCAGCGACGAGCACGATGCTCGTCGAGCGGCCATCATCACTGATGTGCTACCGACAGCACTGCCGGGCGCGCAGGAGCAGGTCCGATGACCGGCCCCGGCACTTTCCGGTGACGGCGCCCGAGCGCCGAGATTGATGAGCGCCTGATCGCCAGTATCGGTCCTGACTCATCGTTGAGTGCGCCGCCGGCGCATCCCGGAGATGCGGTGAGCGCTTGTCACCTGAGGCAGGGTGGACCTGCCCCCCGGAGCGCCTCGCCAGAAGCCCCAGGCATCTGGAAGCGGCGCGAGCGCCGCGCCCCAGCTGGCTCCTCATCATGAGTGCAAGGCCGCTCGCCCGCGCGGCACGCGCTTCGCCCGCCTACGACCCGGCGCGCTGGCTCCGCCCACGCCCTGGCCTCGGCCGTCCGAAGGACCGAACCGGACCGTTCAACGGATCCTTCGACGATCCAAGGCGGTGCGCGTGACGTCCCAGCAGTAAGGACTTACCGTTTGACCCGTCCAGGTGCTCGCCGCCCGCTCACTGGGTGCGGATGCGATCCTGCTCATGCCGTCGGTGGTTCCCTGACGACGTCTACGCCGAGTTGGCTGAACTCGAGCGTCGCGGCGAATGTCCTCACGGGCGTCTCCACCATGAGGAGACGCACCGCCGCCCGCCTGGGCGCCGCCGTCATCGGCATCAACCGCGACCTGCGCACACTCGGCCACCGACATCGTTTGCACTGAGGAGTTCGCGCCTGGCTCTCCCCGGAGTGGTGCGCCAGGGCGAGCCGGGTGAGACGGCTGGAGACGCGCCGTCTGGCTGGGCTGACTGACGCCCTGCTCGGGTCGGCTCGGCGCTGTCCGCGCCCGACCCGTGCAGCGGTCGCCTGAGCCCGCCACGCGTGCCTGCGCCCGATGGCCTGCCCGGATTCACTGCTGCAGGAGCTGGGAGCAGGACCGCCCGGCACCTCGAGTACGAGGACGCACCCACGCTGAGGGCAGCCCGCCCCGATCGCCGGGCTCAACAGCAGCGGGAGCCATTGGAGGGAGGCGCGTGTGAGCACGCCGGCCAGCCACCCTCGGCTTCCCGCTCACTTCGGCGCTCACGGCGGACAAACGCCCGAGCTGCTGGTGCCAGCCTCGACCAGCCTCGAGGATTTCATCGAGGCGCAGGCCGACCCAGCCACCGCCGTGAGCTGACGAGCCCTCACCACCATGGCCCACCGTCACCGAGCTGCACAACCTCGTCACGGAATGCCCGCATCTTCCTCGGGCGCGAGGGATCTCGCACGGCGGCGCTCATAAGGGCAACCAGGTGATGGGGGCAGGCGCTCTTGGCCACAAGCGCATGGGCAAGACCCGCATCATCGCTGAGACCGGGCGCGACAGCACGGCGCCGCCACCGCCATGGTCTGCACACTGCTCGGGCACGAGTGCACCATCTACACGGGAGCCACGGACGTAGTGCCAGGCGCCCAGGCTTAATGTTGAGCGCAGCATGGACCGCATGGGCGCGGGTCGCGCCACGTCGGCCTCCGGCGCGGGCACAATCTCGCAGAACGCCGTAATCAACGTGAGGGCGCTGCGCGAGTTGGACGGCCTCATTCGCCACCACCCACCATCTGCTGCTAACAGCCGCGGCGCGCCACCCCTTCGCCACATCGTCCACGAGTACCACCGGTGCGCATCTCGCGCGAGGCGCGCGCGCCAGATGCTCGACCTCGACCGGTCGCCTGCCGGACGGGTCATCGCCTCGCGTGGGCGGCGGGGCAATGCGATCTGCATGTTCAGCGAATTCATCGACGATGACGGCGTGCGCTGCGGCGTCGAACCCGCCGGGAGGGCCTGACAGCGCGCGCACGCGCGTGCGCACCGATCAGCAACGGGCACCGTCGGCATTCTGCACCGCGCGCGCTCTCCTACCTCATGCGCACTCCCGAGGACGGGTCGAGGTCGCCTCGGTGTCCGCGGGCCTGGACTACCCCGGCGTCGGGCCGAGCACGCCCTGGCTGGCCGACGCACGCGGAGCGGCCCGCCACGTGGGCATCACTGACGACGAGCTAGCCGAGGCCTTCCGGCTCTGCTGGAGCCGCTGGGAGTGGGACTCATTCCGGCCTCCAGATCCGCCTCACGCCCTGGCCCAGCCCCTGCAAGATCGCCCGGCCACGCCGTCGGACGCGCCTGCGCCGCACCAAGCCCGTGTTGCCTGCCCGCGCGGGCGAGGCGACCCGATCCGGGTCCGTACTGCGGCTGCGCGGCTCGTTCTCCTCCGACTCGCGGTGGCACGCCGCAGCTGCGGTCGAGCAGATGGGCAAGCGCAATTGAGTACCTGGCCAAGGACGAAGCGGGAGGGCTGAGATGTCCCGCTATCCCGAGAGACAAGCTCGGCGCGCCTGCCGACGCCGGGTCCAGCGCCTTCGTGCCCTTCTGTCATGGCCGGCGACCCCACCCCGGCGACTCTCCAGCGGTCGCCAGGCTACCCCACCGATGCGGACGCAGCGAGACTGCATCTCTTCTCCGACCCGGTGGCCGACAGGCCACCATCCAGCGCGCCCACATCCGGGCGCGGAAGCCAGGCATGGACTTTCTCCACGCCTGCCTGGAGGTGGTCTCGCGCGGGAACGCCACCCGGCTTCCCATCGGCGTGCCCATCTACGACGGTAATGTGCCCTTCGCCGCGCTGGCGGAATTCTCGCACGTGCGCAGACGCGCATCGACTCGGTGCTGCTGCCCGACGTGCCGGTGTAGCGCGAGTCGCCCTGCTGCTCGGCCGCCGCCGAGGCGGCCAGGACCGACGCGGTCTACACTCGCCCGCCGTCGTCGTCTGGCCCAAACACTGGACGCGGTGGCCGCCTCGCGGCAGACTATGTCTACGCCGTCTCTGCGCGTCGGCGTGACCGGGCACCGAGCAGGCGTCTCCACCGTCGGCCTGGCCGACTCGAGACTGGCCGCGCTGACTGCGTGCCGCTGAGCCCCGGTCATGCGCGCGGCTTCGGCATCTCGAGGCCCGAGCAGGTCGCCGAGGCGATCGCGGCCGGTGCGGACGGGACGATCAGCGGCTCGCGACGTGAAAGATCGCTGTCGAGGCGCACGCCCGGCTGCTGCGCCGCTTCAACAGCCTGGCTCGCCCGGCACGACGCCGAGCTGGAGGCGCTGACAGAACTGCGCGATTTCGTCACCGCGCGATGAAGGCCCGCTACGCACCGACCGGACGACCGGTAAAGACGCCGCCGTCGCGGCGAACCGGATCTCAGCGCAGGAACTCGACCGATCCCGCGGCGGAACCTCGTACCGATCTCGGCGTCAGGGCGGGTCAGGACGTCGTCGAGCGTCACCGCACCGGCGCTGCAGGGCCACCAGGACGAGCTGTACGCGGTCGCGCCGTGGAACCGGTTCGCGCCAGCAGGTGGAGACGTGGGTCTTGACCGTCGGCGCCACGTTTCAACCACAGCCGGTCGTCGGAGTCTCCTGAGTTGGTCAGGCCCGCGGCGACCAGCCGCAGCACCTCTGCCTCGCGCCCGGTCAGGTCCACTGCCGGCGGCGCGGCGCGGCAGTCCGATGCCGCGCCCACCTCCGCGGTTCCTCCTCTCCGATGCGGCCAGGCGCATGGCGCACAAGCAGCCGGCGACTTGATCGGTCGAGCCGGATGACCGAATCCCGGCAGTGCACGGTCCGCACCGCCTCGATGAGCCGGGAGGCGGAGTGTTCTTGAGCAGGGGACCCGGCGGCCCCGGCCTCGATGGCGCCCAGCACGTGCAGCCGTCGAGCTGTCGCGCAGGTGCATCGGGATGACGATGCGCCCTGGGCTCCGGGCCTCGACTCAGGCGGCGGGTGGTGGCCGAGCGTCCAGTCCGGGCATCTGGATGTCCAGGGCAGCAGCACGTCCACAGGGTCGCTCTGCGCCCGACGCAGGGCCTCGTAGATCGCATCGGTGGCCCGCTGTGACCACCTCCATGCGCCAGCCTGGGCGCAGCAGCACATGGCCAGCCCGCGGTCAGCAGCGGCTCGTCGGTCAGCCGATGCGATAACGCCCATATGCTCACGCACCTCACTCGCAACCCCCCACACACCCACCACCCCACCCCCCACCAACCCCCACCCACCCCCAACACCCACCCACCCACCCCCCCCCACCGCCGCCCGGCATAACGCCCGCCCCGGCGAGGCTGAATGACCACAACACACCACCAAACCCCCCAACAACACCCAGCCGCCCACACCAGCGCAACAGCGGGTGTTAGGGCGCCGGCGTCGCCGCAACATCGGCAGGACTGCACGCAGTATCAGACCTCCCGCCCACCGTCAACGTCGCCCGTCCGCGACAGCGACAAGGCTCACCCCAGGCCGACCAAACCGCGACGATCAGACCACCTCCTCCACCCCGGCCGACCTCGCCGACAGGCGCGAGGACTGTCCGGGCATCTCTGCCGCAGCCGGCATCGCGCCCGCGCGCACGCGGCAGCCGTCCTGTCGATGCCCTCGATGTCCCTGACAGCCCTTGGTGCCCTGACGGCGGGCGGAGGATCCCCACCGGTCACGCAGGACGTCGACCAGGGCGCGCACCTCATCCACAGCCCGGCGGCTGGTCTCCCCGATGACCGCGAGTGCGGCGTCGGCGCGCCAGGATCGGAGGCCAAGACGGCTGCGCCCCGGCGGCCTGCATGCCGATGACCGACGAGGGAGTGTCCACCAGGTCGGACGTCGCGGGCGATGCGCTGGCGCTCCCGCAACACGGCCAGCCGGCGCTCGGTGTCCTGCTGCGCCCGGGAGGGATCGCGGCTCGTTTCGCGACCTCGCCTCGACGCGCTCGCGCGCCCGGCGCCGTGAGGCGCCGACGCCCACGCCGTCACCGAGACCAGCGCCCACCCGGTGACGATAGATGCTCACTGACGGTTGACAGGAACCCCTGTCGCCTGCTGAGGATCAATGGTTCTCGCCGGCACGGCACGCGGCCGGCACTCATGCCGGCACAGATCGGGTGGAAGCGGGACGAGGCCCCGTGGGCGGCGTATGCGCCTGCGTGGTCTCGCGGCGAGCAGGCAGGACTACTGAGCGCCAGGACCGATGCATCGGCGAAGACAGCCAGGTGGACGGTCAGCGCCACCCCGATAGCGCGGGACGGAGCAGACGCGGGGGCGACCGGATGCAGGGCGCCGGGAAGCGCTGATCGCCGGTGCAGCACGTTACGCAGTGATGCCGCAGAAGCGACTACGTTGCCGCGGACCCGTCGGACCTCGAGCCCGCTGGCAGGTCTCGACGTGCCGAGCGTGGATTCGCCACGGAAGAAGAACCTCAGAGAGAGGACGTGACGCGAGAAGGACGTCCGCCATGTCGGGCCGATCAGCCGTCGGGCAGCCGCCCGAATCGCCCGACGGTGCGTGCTGCATGGCCAGCCTGCTCATGGCCAGACCGTATCGGCGGCTGGATGGCTTCCGGTATGCCATCGCCGGCATGAGGACGGCGCCGTCCAGGGCGTGCAGAGATCGAGCCGCGGCCACAGCGCCCCGGCGCCCGGATCCTGATGCGGAGGCTTGCATCGCGAGCACCACCCGCCTTTGACCCGCACGCATCGCTCAGGCGTCCTCCGCGTCATCCGTGTTCCTCCGCGCTGTCACGCACCATCGCGTGACGTCTCCGCACCGGTTTCCTGACGGCGCACTGCTGCCTCGGCATCCTCGTCGCCCTACGTCACCCTCGGTCTCCGGTCCCGCCATCGTCACCACCAGCGGCCCTGACGAGACTGTCACCGACCGCCGCGGCGACCCCGCATCGTCGTCGACTCGCGCGCTCAACTCCGCTCGTGCCCGCATGCGCCGTCTACGGCTTCCTCGGCCCCAACGGCTCGGCAAATCGAGCGACCATAGAAGATGCTGCTGGGCCTCCTGGCTCCACCAGCGGCGAGCATCGCCCTGTTCGGCACCCCTCTCGGAGCGCCGCAGCCGGTGGCGCCCCGATGTCATGCAGCACCGGCTCCACGATCGAGGCAACCTCCGGCTACGGAGCACCATCACGGGCGCGCGAGAACATGCGGATCGTGCAGAAGATGCTGGGCCCTGTCCGATACCGGGCAGCTGATCGCCGCTCTGACCCGGCGGTGCGTCTAGAGAGAGCACCAGGACCGTCTCGTGTGCACCTACTCCTGGGGATGGTGAAGCAGCGCCTGGGTATCGCGCTAATATGCGCTCTGGCCCGCCCGAGGCTGCTCGTGCTGGACGAGCGACCGACGGCCTGGACCCTGCCGGTATCGAGGGAGATCCGCCGCCTGCTCGTCGGGCTCGCCGCCGCACGTGACGGTGATGGTCTCCAGCCACCCGCTCCGACGAGATCGACCGCACCTGTGCCAGGCAGACTCGGCATCCCTGTCCGCCGGACGCGCCTGGTCTTCCAGGCGCGGCGGGCCGAGCTCATGCGGACACCTGCACCCGACATGCTGGTGGTGGCCCGCGCCCCAGGCAGTGCTGCTGGAGTATCGAGAGGATCCTGGAAGGCCAGTAGCGCGAGTGGACCGATTGGCGCCGCGACGCGCATCCATCCTGCGTGCGCGTGCCGGGTTTGAGCAACGGCGCGGCGAGCTCATCCCTGCCGCCTGCGGTGAGCGCGGGAGTAGCAGTCCACGAGGTGCGCTCGGGAATCCCAGAGCCTGGAGGACATCTTCTATGGATCTGACTCGGTGGGGCGGGAGGTTGCTGTGATGAGTATCGGAATGAGCACCGGGACGAACGCCGCCGCGCGGTCCTCGGGCACCACTCGCGGCGCTGCCTCCACATCGGACCTCGAGCTGAGCAAGATGCGTGGCGCCTTGCGCACCGCGTGCCGGTGGCCGCGGCACAGCAGCCGCAACGGTCGCCCTGTCGGCGGCGGAATCTGTTCTCTCCGCATCCGCGCGCGTGCAGGCTTCTCCTCGCTCACGCGTCTGGGAGGAGCTGCTCCTGAACTACTGCCCTCATGTCCGCGATCACCGGGCCCGATCCTGGCCGCGGTCCTCGCCAGCCGCCAGACCGACATCGAGGCACTCCGCGGGGATGGACGCTCGCCCGCGCCTGCCAGGCGCACGGAGCGCTGTGCCGGGCAAGGTGGTGGCCAGAGTCTGGTAATCGCGCCTGCCATCATGCGCCGAGCGGTGGCTGGGTCGGCTCGGCGCGCCTGGCGGGAGTCGCCGTCGCCTGCAGTCCCGGCCCGTGGGCGCTGCGCGCGCTGGGCTGATCGCCGTCGACTCGGCCTGTGCGCCTTCCGCGTGGCTGGCGGCGGTCAAGCGAGAACCAGCTCATCGGGGTCGGAGTCGGTCTGCTCAGCTCTTTCGTCACGTGTCACATGCTGCTGGCGCCCGCCCATATGCCTCGCCCGCGCTATGGGGCTACTACGCGGTCATCTCCTGCGCCCGGGTTGCCAGCGAACACCCAATGCGCCCATCACACTCACCCACACGCACGCCTCCGGATGAGCGTCGCCTTCCTGATCCTGGGCCGTCCTGCTCATCGCGGCAGCTCGGCGGCCTCGACGATTCGGATTCGAGAGGTGCGTCGCACGACTACTGATATGGCTCAGAGGCCTCGGCGAATCCTGCATCTGCGACCCCGTGTCCCGATTCTCACCGGTCCCGCGCCGGAACCGGCCGGAGGACGGCATACTGCCTCACTGGTTTTAATTGCCGCCTCATCGCGGTCAGAGGCTCGCCGCGACGCTCATCGGTGTGCGTGGTTCGCACCTCATCAGCCGTCCGGCGGTCGCATGTCCGGATCGGTCAACTATACGATGAATCGGTCACGAGTTGTCCCGCGGCTGGGACAGCCTGACCTCAGCAGTCTTCATCTTCTACGGAATGTCTCTTCTGCTCCCTGCCTCGCCCTGCTGCTGCCGCAGACGTCACGCTGGCGCCCCGAGCACCGCGGCACGAGTTAGGACACGATGCGCACCACCGAGCACAGCCCGAGTCGCCGTCGCCGCCGCCAAGACCCTGGTCATGACGCGCGCCCGCAGCCTGCTATGCAGATGGTCAGCACGCGTCCTGACCCGCGGTCGGGCGGGTCTCGGTCTGGCGCGCCGCTTCAGCGGCCTGCGTGGCCAGAGCCTGCTCGAAGCCATCCTCGCGGCGCAGCCGATCGCCGTGCACGGTCCCTGCCGGAGCATGCGGATGCGGTCCTTCGCGGCACCGGTGGCCGTATGCCTCCCCGGCCTGGTGGGTGAGCATGGCGCTGGTCGAACGGGCAGTTGGGTCGCCAACGTGTGGCCACGACAGGCGCTGGTGACCCAGGCGCTCACCCTGGGCAGCACGGCCGTGAGAGCGGCTCCGCCGCCATGGATCAGTCGGCGGCGTACCACCTGCTGGCGGGAACGGCCTCACCGGCGCCAGTGCTGGGGGCACGTTGGATCACGCGGCACTGGCGCACCGGCGGGGCCCCAGAAGCCGATAGCCGGTAGCCGACCCGCCCGACTCGCTCTGCGCTCTCGGCGGCGCTCCCTGAACGACCCAAGACTTCAGCGGAGCGCACGCCCAGGTGCAGATGAGCTCGCGGCGTCAACAGGTCGGCAGATCGGCAGATCGTCTATGGCGGCTGGCCGCTGGCCTCCTCCTCAGCCGGATCCTCGCAGCATCTTCAGACATCTTCGGCCCGCCGCCAAGCGCGGTAACCGACGCCGCCGTCACGGGAGAGCCGCAGCGGCGCAGCACTCGTCACCGAGGCGGCGCAGGCGTCGAGCCGACCGGCCTCAGGGCCGCGCCTTTCGCGGAGCGAGCGCCCTTACCCGCGCCATCGCGATCGTCATCGCGGCGCACGGGCCGGCGGCATCGACTCGCTGCTCGGCGATGGATGCCGTCGGTTCAGGCCCGTCCGATAAGTGAGCGCGTCTACGACGTCGGCGCCCTGGGCCTGCCTGACTTCGCTCTACCCTGATCCTGATGGCGAGCCCGCCGGTGAGGTCGTGACCCGCTAGCCTGCACCACAGAGATGCGTCCCAGGGCACGATCGACCAGTGCTCGTACGCTCGCCCGTCAGGCTGAGTCCGCCTCGGTGAGCTGGCTGGTCGTGGCGCTAGACGACGAGCAAGACCATGATCGCGACGCCGCCCAGGAGGCCCGGTGGGGACGCTACTGGCACGGATGTCGGCGCAGGGACTGGACTCCGCGGCCCAGCGAAGTGACGCCTGGACCCGTCTGCTGCAGGTCGAGCCCTCCGCGGTGCGTCGCGAGGGGCCACCATGAGCCGCGCGTCTTCGACGGGTCGTCGCGGCCCTGCGCGCGCTCATGGCTGAGTAGGGCGGTAAGAGCTACTCACGAGCGGCCGCGCGCGCAGGCAACCGAGACAGCCTCGACTGCATGATTCCGGTCACGTGAGGGCGAGGAGTCGTCCAGCTGAGCGCGACAAACCTCACGTTCGCGTGGCGCGAGCAGCTTGTCGAGGCCACCACGGCGACAGATGCTGCGTGCTTTCTTGGACCTTCTGGCCTGGTAGCCGCTGCGGGGTCCGGCGACCGGGTCTCGTCGCGTGCAGTTTCCACCAGCTACGTCGGACCCGTGTTGCGCAGACACCTCCTCTCGGGCGCTGACTCGCACTCGATTCAAGAGCTCTCACCAACCGTGGCGAACATCAAGTCCCAGATCGACGCATCAAGACCAACGAGAAGGCCGCACTGCAGCAGCCAGTCCGTCAGAGTCCGGGCTCAAGACCTGTGCGCGTCGCGCAACCGGGAGGCCATCGACGCCGGCGACGAGGCCGCCGCTGCCGAGAGCACCTGCGTGAAGGCCTCCCTGCAAGCTGGGCACAAGGCCAGATCAGAGGCGTCGTCACAAGAACCAGGCCCGCGAACCAGCACTGGTCCAAGCTCGCCAAGCGCGTCGCCACCTCTCGAGGCCGGCTGAGAGGCCGATCGACGGTATCCGCACGGGCGCCGGCTCGGAGCCGGCGAACAGCCGCAGCCAGACGATACGTCAAGGCAGCCTCCCTGCTGTGGGAGGCGCTCCTTGACCAGCTCTCCGAGCGTGCAGTAGACCCACTCGCAGACCCTACTTTGCGCCGTCGGTGCCGCCAGAGCATCCTGGTCGCTGACCGGCAGGTGCGTCGTCGGCCTCCGGGCGGGCCGATGGCTACGCAGATCGCAAGCCGATGTCGCCGACAGGGCCGGCGACGAGCGAGGCGCGAACGATGGTTTAGGTTGCGTCGAGCAGGTATCGCCGAAAGGCTGACGACGAAAGGCGAGCTGGGCGAGGGAAGAGGATCGGACACGCCGGCGACGCGAAGACTGGTCGCTAGCAGCACCATGCCCGCCGAGGTGACACTGCCGTGATGGTGAGGCGAGAATTCCCTCGCGAGTGCGTGCGCCTGATCGCTCCTCCGCACTCGGAAGGTCATCGGGAAGATGCTGGAGTCGGCTGCAGGGCGACGAGGACACGAAGCCGCACCACGCAGCTTTTGCAGGATCGGCGCCCGAGGTGCAGAAGGTGGCTGGAACACTTGACGGCGGAAGGCATGGTGAAAAGCGGCCGGTGCCGAACGAGATCACCGTGGTCGCGATGAGCAGCACTTCGGTGCGGACAACAGGCGCAGCAGCGCACGAGGATGAGCAGGATGACCAGGAGGATGACCGGAATGGCTGAGGTTGCGGCCGCGAATCGCGGCGCAGCAGTGTCCACGTGCACGCCGCTCACGCTCGACCAGTGCGCCCGGAGCCTTCTACGGGAGAAGCTCGGCGCGCAGGTCGGCGCACCGTGTCCGCGCGGCGAGGTCCGCCGCATCGACCAGCGCGCCCTGAATGAGAACAGCGGCCATCCACAGCGGTGGGCGCGGGTGCGGGAGCTCGGCGGCCCGCAGGCGGTGATGCCGTCCTCGAGTGACCGGCGCGCAGAACCGCTGGGCGAGACGGCGGAGTACCGCGCTCACTGTCGAGTCGCCGCGAGCGAGCACGTCGGAAACCGCCCAGCTGCTCACTCTGCCACCACCCCTCACGGGACCGCCGGACCCACCCGGGAAGTGCTCGCCCGGTGCGGCCTCAGTCCCTCGCGCGCCCGAGACGCGCCCAGGACCAGATCCGGAGCGCGCCATCGCCGCCCAGAGCTGGGTGACGCCAAGGGCACGAGCGGGACGAGTTTACGCAGACCACACCCAGACCATGCGCGGACTGCTCCCCAGCGGACGGGAGGATCCTGGCCTCCACCAGGCCCGGGAGGAGGCACCACCGTGATCGTGGCGGCAACCGCCTCGGGTTCGTGCAGCGGCCGCTTCGAGCCAGAAGGCGGTCGTCCGAACAGCACCAGGATGGCCGGGCAGAAGCGTCAGTGGCGGAGGCCATGACGAAGACGATGCCGACTCGCGGTGACCGGCCCAGTGTGCCGTTCGACTGCAGATCGGACAGGGTCAGTGTGAGCAGCCCGGCGATTGACGTCTCCGCCGGAGGCCACGATCGGCTCAGCGAGGCTTGCAGAGCTTTCCAGCAGGCCCAGCCGATCCTGTAGATCACCCGCGGCTCCTCGCGGTAGCGCGCGACGAGTGAGTAGGGAGCATCCGCTGCCGCCCGGTCACGAGATGCAGACGCCTGGGTCTGGCCGCTCAGGAGCAGGACACTTGGCGAGCCACCGCCCGCTCGTCAGCGGGGCGGCGCGCAGGCGACCAGGCTCGTCGAGCACGGGCTGCGGCAGGACGGACGCAGAGACGAACAGGAGAGTTTGACCCAGACCACCAGAGCGCCACTCCCAGGAGCAGGCGTCAGTCAATACCGGGCAGCGAAGGCCCTGATGAGGTCGGCGCTCAGGCCGGCGGGCCCGTGAGTGGACAGTGACTCCTCGAGCGCGCTCCGAGCACCGCAGTGTCGGGAGACCCGCGTTCGCCACGTCGGCGAGTGTCGGTCCCGAGAGTCGATGAAACTCGAAGGCCTGGACAGCCATCCGCGTCCTCGGAGAACGGCAGCGCGGAGGCGGAGTGCCCACGCCCTCGATCTCTCGCGAGGTCCACCTGACCGCAATGACCGATCTGCTCGAGGCTGGTCCTGGCTCAGCCTCGCCGTCGCCGACGAAGACAGCGATCGCGTGCACCCTCGCCGAAAGATGGTCGAACGCTCACCGAGCGCGTGCTGAACCTGGGTGGCGCTCGGCGGACCGAAGGGAAGGCCGCCTGGTCATTGGAGTGAGTCACCTCGGAGACACGGCCGTGGTGCTAGGGTCCCCGATCTGCAGCGCTCACCCATGGGATAGTGACGACACGGCGGGCGGGAGGAACACGCAGCCACCTGGGCGCTCGGCTCATTCCCGATGCCGAGGACTGCGGGTATCTTCGAGACTTGCTGGACCCGCGGTGACGATCGCTCGATCCAGGCGGCGCCGTGATGGCGTAGATGGAGTAGATGCTGATTGGTCCGAATCGGCGGAATCAGTGAGCTCAGCGGATTCGGCGGACGACGCACTGTTCATAAAATAAACCTTTCGAGTGTTTATATCTTAAAGAAATGTTGTGAGACTCTTCACGATGGCGTGGCTTACGCCCGCCTCGACGGCGACCGACGTCCGGCGCAGCGTTAAGATGCGAAGCCGCTTCGGCGCGATCTGAAGCTTCGAACTGATTCTATCTACGCCGCATCAGATGCACAGCTCGGTCAGGAGGCGCATGCGCATAGGGCTTCCGATCGGGACAAGTACTTCAGCGCATGCGGTCCGAGCGCGCAGTGGAGCGCCGCGCCCAGTTCGGCGGCAAGCTCTCACCTCGAAGTTCGAGCGAAGCTCATCGATGATATGCACGCTGCGCGCGTACTGCCGCCCGGCTTCACGCGACAACCAAGATCGCCGTGCTCGCCGGGCTCGCCGACGAGGTACGAGATCATCGTCGCCGTCAAATCAGTAGAGGATCTCGCTCGGAACAAGAGTTCGCGCGCGACCTCGGCACCGGCTACGAGGACGAGGTTCTGCGGCATCGACGCCTTCACGCCCTACGGCCTGCTGCTGGTGAAGCGTCGTCATCGCAGTGGGACCGAGGACAGCAGGCCCGACTTCGCCGGACAAGCTGGCTGTCACGGTTCTACCGCCACTATCCGATCCCCGATGTCGGGACGTCGCTCATCGTCCCCGAGCGCATGGGCGCAATGGCACCGAGACGTCCCGCACCCCGTCGTCGTCCACCGCTCCGGGGCCGGGCGGCGGCAAAGATGGCCACCTGCCCGTCGCAGGATGTACGCGACCATGCCGCGCGGCCTGTCCCTCCGGCTACGCCAAGTTCGAGACCTTCCCGGATCTGGAACCCGCCCCTGGATCACCCGGTGAACGCTCGCTCACGAGGGCCGCCACCGCCGACCCTTCGACGGCGTCAACATGAGTCGATCCCTTTCCACCTGGCCGCCCACGGCATCGACCGTCAGCTACTAACCGCGACGTCGAGGTCTTTCCTGTCCTGACACGCCTTGTTCGAGGAGATTCTGAGGCCTCGCCTCACCGGTCCCCACGGAGACGCGTCAACATGGCGGGCTCCTGCATCAGCAACGACGAGGTCTGCCGCGAGGGCGCAAGCAGGAGGTCATCCGTCGTTATTACAAGGCGCTCGTGGACAGGGAAGCGCAACGTGACCGACCCGCTCAGTCCGCACGCATTCTGCTGGCCCGCGTCCAGGCTCGGTATCGAGAAGAAGCTGGATCGTCCGTGCCGCTGCCGCCAGCACTGCGCCTGGCGTCCACTGGAGCGCCCGCCTCCGCGATCGAACTGCCCGGCACGGGCGATCCGGGCTCGGCAAGACCTCCCCGCTGCGAACTTGTTGCTCCGGCCATGCTGCCTCAACGCGCCCAAGCGTCTGGCGGATCGGCCGGACGTGGACCTGCTGTCCGAGAGCTCGATCGGAAAGCCGATCCAAACGCTCAGGGCGCGCTGGGAAGTCTGGCCACCCGCGTTTGCACACACCGACGTGAGGTGCTTCATCGCCCTGGCCGTGTCGGCCAACGGCGACTTTACAACGCCGCACTCCGCCCTGTCACAGCTGGAGAACCTGCGCGGGTGCGATGCACTACCGACGATCCCTGGGAAGCGTGGACGAGGGCATCTTCCGCTCTCTCAGGATCCAGGTCACCAACAGGCCCGTGTACGCGACCAAGTCGTTGTACCGCAAGCGCTGACGAGCACTCAGGGCCTGGCCGCGCCGGAGTCTCCGTGTTGCCCACTGTGTCCCGAGAGTTCCCGAGGTCCTGAAGGCCCCGCGGGAGGAGGTACGCCGCCCAATCATCATCGCAGGCACAGGAGGATCATCGCGGCCACCGGACAGCGAGGAGCTCGGGCGCGTGGAGCGCACCCTGGCGCGCACAGGGGCGTCGGCAAGGCTGACGGTCCACGCATGAGCCATGGAGGGACCCGACCGGGCGACTCCCATCTGCGTCAACGGGTGCTGCCCGGCCGTCGCCGAGCGCGACGACGCCTTCACCGCCGATCCTGCATGGCCCGAGACACTCAGAGCGGACCGGACTGGGTGAGCCGGCCAGTCGGCAGTCCGGTCAACCTGGGAGCGGGCGCTGCGTCTCTACCCTCGACCGCATGGGCGGGCGCTTATCGTCCAGGGCCGTGAAAGTCGACGCCGCGCACCTGCAGATCCTCGAGCGCCGCCCGCGGGACCACTGGGACATGCTGCGTCCTCGGTGCCCGAGGACCCGACCCGCATGCGTCGCGGTCAGTTAGCCTCCATCGCCATCGATGGGGTGTCGCTGACCGTCGTCGATGTCGCCGATGTCGTCAGGAGCCGCCGAGGTCGCCGGAACCCGCCGAGGTCCTGCAGAGCACCGGCTCGAGGTCGCGCGACCGTCTGCCTGATCCCCGAGACCCTGCGCCGCACGACCCTGGGCGTCAAAGCAGCCAGAGTGACCGCGCTCAACCTGGAAGTCGACGTCATGGCCAGCGCACATCGAGGCGTCTCCACTGGGCACGGTCGCTCAGCAGGCGCGATGATGCGTGACTCAGAGATGCGGGAGTCAGTCGCGCAGTAAACGGCAACAGTGCGCCTCAACGGCACGGCTGATTGAGAACGGGCGGGCGCCGCCCGTCGGGCAGGCGCCTCTGACACCCAGCGCAGCAGCTTCAGGACTCAGGTTCAGGGTTCAGGCGCGACGTCAACGGCGGGCGGAAGCCACGGCGGGCGTTGCAGATGGTGAGCGCGCCCGCTCGGCATGCATGAACGGGTCGCGCGCCCGCCCTTGACCTCGGCATCCGCTCCAGGCGGCCGCGGTACGGCAACGCCAGCGGGCGTCATCAGACCAGCCGGACAGCTCGCGGCGGGGCGCGACCGACCTGCCAGGGCGCATGCGCCCAGATCGCCCGGGACCTGCATGCCCCGCCCGCCCCCAGGGCGCATCCATCGCCAGCTGACGGATCTTCACCGCCAGGGCGGCGACGATCGGCGCTGGATCCGCGCCGGTGGCGATGGCGTGACGCAGAGCGGTGATGGCCTTGGCGACGTTGCGCGCCGCCGCCGCATCCGCTACGGTGCCAAAGCCGGTGGCCTCGAAATCGCGCGCGTAGTGAGGTGTTGACCGCCTGAGCGGGCTGGTTGCCTCGTCGTCGTCGCGACGAGCTGGATCGACGGCCGGGCACAGCTCGCGCAACGGAGCCGGGGGCGTCGATGCCAGCGCGCCGACGGCACTCGGGCTCAGACGACGGCGGCCCATGCAGCGCTTGCGGCGTCAGAGCTTCACGAGCGCGGCCTTTGTCCTCGGGAGACTTGACGCCTCGATGGTCACCACCGGGTAGCGACTTGGCCAGGGCGTTGAGGAGCTTTCTGCCGCGCCATCGCCGCCGTTGGCGGCGCAGCGGGACGAGACGACGCCGGAGCGGAGATGTAGGCCATGCAGTCCGTCAACAGCAGCGTCGTCCATCCGCTCCAGGGCGGGTGCACAGCACGAGCTTCGGGCCCGCCGAAGCAGGGGACGCGAGCGGTGTCGAGCTGAGTGAGGGCATACGCAGGCGGCCTCGATCGTGCTGATCTCGGTGGAGGTCCTGCTGACGCGCTTGGAGCCAGAAGCCTGCTCACCGCGCGGTCCGGCGAGGATCTCCTCGCCCGCGGATAAGAACGACAAGTGCAGGTCGGTTCCGGTCCCAGGCGGGTCCCGGTGCGCGGGAGCCCTGGAGGAGCGTTTAATCGGTGCCATGTGCGTGCTTCCTTCACGCAGCGTGCTGAGATACCCGTCGAGGCGAACACGGGCCGATCACAGGCGTCGTTTGTCGAGCCTCACAGGATCCAAAAGCTCTTACAGGCAGTCAGCAGACCCGCGCGCCCCCGCCGTGTGAGGCGACCGGCCCCGGCGGCCCGAGCTGCCAGGAGCGAGGGGCGCCGCCGCGCCCCGCCGGGCCACCTCCAGGCTCGCCGCCGGCAGGTCGGCGAAGAATCCGGGCGACAACCACCAACCAGGAGCAGCAGGCGGCGGCGGGCAGGACCACAGCACCGGTGAGCGCGGACCACCACGGTGCCACGAGGGCTGCGGAGCGTTCGGCCACGGTCGCCACGGCACGACCGGTGCCGCCAAGACGTTGTCGGCACGCCCACGCGCTCACCTGGGCTGATGAGTTACGAGGACCGAGCAGGCGGGCCTGGGCGGTCAACGGCATGGTGCCACATTAGGCCCTTGCCGCCCATCAGCAGCCTCTGGACAGCGCGCTGCCTGCGCGGGTTGCGCACCCAGCAGGATCCCGCCAATGCCACAAACGAGAGGGCGAAGTCAGCGAGCGCGCCTGCTGTACCCGATGAGCAGCAGAACGATGATTTAAAGCCCAGTGCCGGTGGCAGGATGCTGAGTGCCTATCTGGAGGCCGCGCGCCCAGAGCAGAACTCGCCCATGGCTGCCGCCCGCTGCAGAACAGAGCCGCTGGCCGTACCAGGACGAATTGTGCTGCCAGCACCAAAAGCGCCGACGAGAGCCCGCCACCGCCTGGGAAGCATGAGGCCGCCCAAGACCAGGCCTGTGACAATGGGCAACATGCTCTCACTGCTGTGATGTCATTGATACGGTGCGCATGTCCGTGCGGACATCGGCGGGCAGGAGCATGGTCGCCTCAGCCACCTCCCGGAGACGAGCCGGACGCCCAGCCGGCCAGCGCCACGACCCGGCACCGCGTGCGGACGCTGCACAGCATCGAAGCGAGCCCGCCTGCAGAGCCGACCACGGCCAGTTGGGGAGCACCTGCCGGCGGCGTGACGAGTCGAACAGCAGCGCCAGATCTACAACGGCAGCGCTTCCCCGGATCATCAGTTCGGGCACTGCGCGTCGCGCACGGTGGCGCCCATGGCACAAGTCAAATTCACCCTGGCCGCCCAGAACCAGGGCGCTCAGGCGGGAGCTGCCCGCTTGTCGACAGTGGTGATGGCGAGCCCGTCACTACGGGTGGTGGCCGGCTGGCCTGGGCACTGCACGCGGCTCGGCCTTCACGGTGCCGATGAGCGTGACGGTGCCCGTCGGCAACCGCCCGGCCTAAGGTCAGCGCGGCCCGACCTGATGGTGCCGGCGGCGGCTACGTGAGTACCGTTACTGGCGGCGGCCGTGCTCGCGAAGGCCGGCGCACACCGATCCAACAGCAGGTCCTTTCAGGCTCTGGCGCTGGACGTGATCGTTGTTGCGAGGCCGGAAACGATGAGTGCAGATCCTCAGGAGGGCGAGGACCATTGTGACGAGGGCTGCCATCAGTGACTCGGGCCCACGCCCGTCACTGGGAAGGCCGATGGCCCAGGAGCATTCTTCGCCCAGGCGGCCAGGGCCGGCAGGAGCAGACGCACATCCAGTGCGGCGGGAGCAGATCTGGCGCACCTCGGTGAGGATGCCTGTTACCGAACGCCTGAACTGCTCAATTTTGACGTACTAAACCCCGCCGGAGCCCATGTTCCGACCCGGTGCCCGACCCAGGGCTGACCGATGCTGAGCGTTCCTGCTTCCGGTCAGGCGGCCCTGAGAGGAAGGTTCCACAGGGCGGGGCCTCATACGGTCGCCTCCGTCTTGAGGCCCGAGCTTCATTTCCTCCCAATGCCGGGCACGTCCGTCAGATCGTTTAAGCGCTGTTATCTGTCGATGGCTGATGATCCGCTCAGCCAGGCGTACCGATCCTGCAGTTTCTCGAGATCGTCGGCGGAGGTGGTGGTTGATGTTCACCAGACCTGAGCTATCTGTCGCGCCAGCGTGGGCGGCTGAGCCCGAACCGCAGAAGGCCGCTTCGAGCGCCCCGTCCGCTACCGGACGCGCACCCTGTTCGCCGTCAGCCGCTGGGCCCGGCGAGGTTGAGCTGATCGGTTCCATGTCCGCGCACGCCCGGCCGGCCGCATCAATGGCGTCACGACGCGGCGAGCCCGCGGGAGTTCGACAACACCCGGCGTGTGAACGGCGCCGATGACGTGCACGAGAAGCTCGCCGGTTCCATGCGGCTCGGCACTGGTCGCTCCCGGAAGTGCGCCCGTTCCCGCCGAACTATTATCACGGAGCGCCTGCCCACCGGCGTCTCGTCGGCTCGATGTCGTGGTCGCCGGATGGCCTGACCGGGAACCAGATGAGGTCAGCACTGTGCGCAGCGTAAAGGAGGAGCGCAGGCGAGGAGGGCGGCGCCTGTGATCATATACCGTGGAGCCACGGCGGCGTTGACGGCCTGCGAACTGGCTCCCGGGTCGGTGGATATACAGCCGCACAAGACCTTGAGGCTCTGAAGGACCGCTCAGTCTTCGTCGCAATGCCCCTGTCGACTACCCAGATTTATCGACGAAACCGCGGTGATCGGGGCGCTCACCGCCCGTGGACAGCAGCGTGAGGTGCACGAGACCCGCTTTGGCCGTGCAGGTCCGGTGCGCGCTTCCGGTGCTGGGCTGGATCGGCAGACGGTGTGGTGACCCTCAGGCTCGCGCGGTTCCGTGACGGTCACCTCCGCGTGCCCCAGCCATGGGCGTGATGGCGATGCCCAGCGCCCGGCCCAGGTGGACGCGGCGGGCGGCGTCCACCGGCGAGCGCATGATGGACTCCACGACCGCCCCGGCCTGAGCCAGCATCACCCCGGGCCAGGTCGTCTCGAGCCCTGCCCTGGGCAGGATCCTCCCCAATGGACGCGCGCACGGGCTCGACCGGCGGCCCCGGCCCGCTCATGCGCGCCGCCCGCGGCACGAACGGCCCATGATCAAAATGGCGCCGCGCCCTTGCCGAACCGCGCGCACGGTCCGGCGACGGCAACGCCCGCCGCTGGATACATGGTGAGCACGGGCCGGATCCCGGAGAGCGCCGCCCATCAGACCGGTCGTGTGGCCCACGCCTGCCGCGCCGCAGGCCAGACAGATCCTCGGACCAGAAGAGCGTGGAGCGACGCGACCCCGGCCCGGGCGGCAGCCGCGGCGCGCATCACCGTCTCGCCCGCCGCCAGCGGCCAGGCCCAGCGCCCGCCGGAGATGCCGGTCCAGGACGAGGATCGAGCACTGGCGGCGAGCTCTGGGCGGCGAGAGGGCGTTGTCCACCGTGCCCGACAGCACTGAGCTGATGTGTGGATGCAGAGGACCCTCATCGGCGCGCTCCAGGGCGGAGGCGTAGGCGGCCGCGAGTTCAGCGACACTTGGTCACCGCGCGGCGGACGGAGTCTCACCATCCTCGATCGCATGAGCGGCATCGACCAATGCCGCAGCGGTCCGCGAGCGCCGGCGGCAGACAAGCCGGGCGGAATCGGTGACGACGGCGAGCGGCTCGTGGCTTTAGGCAATGGTGGTGTGGGGAAGATTCTGCGGTCTGCGCGGCCTGCGGTCTGCGCCCCGTGCTTCCAAGTGTCATGTTTCTGCGCGCCCACTGAGGCCCGGTCGATATCGGCAGGTGCTCCCATCTGCGCACTCGGCCGCTCGCCTGAGGATCCTCATATGACCCGGGCGATTCTGCATGCGCCGGTTCCTCCAGGCCCACGATCTGTCTGGAAGATGTCGCGGTGAACCGGCGTCATCGCAGTCATGCGGATGGTGCCTGGCGCGCAGTTCGGCGAGCTGGTACATCCCGGTTCGGGCCAGGGCCGACAGGACGCCCCGCGCGTAGCGCTCGGCGAGTCGGCGTCGCGCTCAGCCGGCCCCCGCTCCCGCGTCACAGGCAGCGACGCGACGGCCAGCGCGGCAGGCGGCGGTCCGCGCTGACCGGGCCCATGCGGCAGCTGCACCCGCTCGTTAGCCGCCGCCGACGCAGGCCCGCTCGACTGGCTCCGGCGCGCGACCGTCGACCGTCCCGCGCCCGGGACCTCGTCCGCAAAGCGGGCGGCGCCGCCGCCGGGTTGGCCTCGAGCGCGGCGGTGCACCGGGCACGGCGAACGCGCGCGCACTCAGTAGCGTCACGCGGCACGCGCCCCGTGCCGCGACCACGGCAGCATCTGCACCATCGACCGCCAGCGCACTGCGCTCGAGCCGCCACCGGGCATTGCGACCGGGAGGGCAGCGCGGGCGCAGAGACCTCGCATGACGAGCGCGTGCGGCTGCTCCCCAGGCCCGCATCGTCGCCCTGCCGCGCCTGGCTCGGCGGCGCGCACCGCCCCACGACCTCGGAGCTCAGGCGGCCCCGGTAGCCATCCGCCAGGCGCCGGGCGTACTTGCTGCCGCGGCGCAGCGCCGGGTCGCGGATGCCGGCGATATCGGGCGCCGCGTGAGCGCAGGCCGCGCACCACGTCCTCGGCGGTCTCCAGGCGCGAGGCCGGCCAGGCAGGTGCGCACGACGAACTCAGCCGAACAGCGGCGCGCCGCTCCAGCGAGCCGAGATCATCATGCTCGCGCCAGGCGCCAGGGTCGCGGGGTCGCAGCCCGTGCGGGCTCGACCGCCACGCCGGCTGGTCTGCGCGCAGACGCGCTGGTCCTCCCCGTGAGCGCGCAGGCCGCCTTCTGCCCGGCGGCAGCGTCGCCAGTCGAAAGGTGCGAAAGACGACCTCTGCCGCGCGCGCTATCGGTCCCCGGCAGACGCCGGCGGGAGGGATCGGCGGCGTCGAGCAGGCGGCACGATGCGCACGTGGTCCGCGCCGAGGCCGTAGCCGCAGGTGGCCACGGCAGTGGTCACCCGGACAGTTGCGGCGGCCGTGACGTAATTCGGTGTAGCCCTCGACCACGACGACGCGGTGCCCGCGCGGCGATGTCCGCTTGCCAGAGTCCAGGCCGTGAAGGCACCTGGCCCTGTGGTAGATCGCGGTCTGCGGGGTGTTGAGTGCGACGGAGGGCGTCCTCCTCGGACAGGCGCTGCCGCGCCAGAAAAGCCGGACGGTGGCCCGGTCACGTCGCCGGATAGGCCACATGATGACGGTCCCGGAAGCGGTCGTAGAACGCGCCGCCCGCCCGGCGCCACCTCGACGCACACGGCCCGAGGCGACCAGCTCGCGCGGTGAAGCCCCTGGGACGCAGCACGTTGGCCAGGCTGTCCCAGCCGGCGGAGGGCGTGCGTCGACCCGAAACTCAGCGGCCTCAGTCGACCGAACCGCGCCCGCACTACGCGAAGCAGCCGCCCCGGCTGCGCCAGCCGGGTTGGTGCGCGACAGCTGCGCGCGGAACCAGTCACCCAGCGCGCGCATTGCCTCCAGGCGCGGCGACGTGCCGGCTCGACGCCGTGGCGCACCGCGCCGCCGCCCCTCCTCGTAAGCGCAGCGACCGCCGACCACGCCCGGCCAGGTACTCCACGGCCTCCGCGAAAGGACAAGTGGTCCGATCGACTCTCCACAGCAGATGACATCACCGCCCATCGCCGCAGCCGAAGCAGTGCCACAGGCCCAGCTGCGGACGCTGACCGAGGGGTGCGCTCGTCGTGGAAAGGGCGCAGGCCCTTCAGCATGGGCCCACGCCCGCTCTTGAGGGTCACGTATCGCCGACGACGTCCTCGATCCTCGACGCGCCTCGCGCACCGCGCGTCGATGTCCTCGCGCTTGATGAGTCCCGCCATGCGCCAGGCGAGAGCGGCGCTTGCAGAGTCCTCAGACCCCGGAGAGTTAGCGGCCGCAGAGCCTGCGCGTGCCAGGCGCGCGCCGAGGTAAGTCGGTCAGGGAGGCGATCTGGTCCACGACGCACGCACGCACGGCGTCCGTATCGTCGGCCCGGCGCCACGCGGAGGCGAAACAGGGCTCAGGTACTCGCCGCGGAACAGCAGGGCATCGGCCGGGTGGTCGAACAGCGCTGCGTGCTGGCGCAGGTAGACCGGCCTCGTGCTCGCGCGGGGCCATGACGTATCGCACAGCGGCGCCCTTGAGGATGCGAGAGATCTCGCGGCGGTCTCATCGGGGACGATCGGTCGGCGTCATAGCGGGTCAGTGGGCCGCTCCCGAAGGCATCGCGGGTGGCTCGAGGCGACGGCGGACACGAAGCGTCCGATGAGCTGGCTGGTGAGGTTCTTGAGCCTGGGCGGCGTCGGCGGGCGCCCCACTGCTAGGACGCGATCCAGCTGGGGCAGGCCGCCAGTCGCCCCTATGGCGCCGCCGAGCGCGGTCGGTCGAGATCGGCCCGGCACCAGGCGCAGTGTCCTCTGACGACGAAAGTCGACCCTCGCGGTCCTCGCGCAGTCGGGACGGTCCATGCGCAGCAGGGCGATGGCGTCCTCAACGTCGTGGACCGAGTAGCCGACGTCGTCGCAGAAGTCCATGAGCTGGGCCTCGAGGCAGCGGCGCGCCCACCGGTGCAGCGGCACGCATCCAGAGAAGATCTGCGGTCGTCGTCGTAGCAGCAGTGCTGCGCGCGCTGTTGCCCTCGGGCCGCCCGGGCCCCGCCCCCTGGCCAGGGGTGCGCCGACGGCGTCGAGGCTGCGCTGAGCGTGATTGAGCCACCGAGCGTCCGAGGCGTCCACGTCTTGGGCTCCAGGCGGGTCAGGATGCGCAGCGGTCTGGGCGTTGCCCTCGAATCCGCCGATGGACCCGGCCACGACATCGAAGACGCTTCTCCTGTGTGCCCGTGAGGCGGGTGGCCCAGGTCGTGGGACAGGCAGGCGGCGTCGACGACGTCGGGGATCGCAGCCCAGCGCTTGTCCGAGGCGCGCGCAGCCTGGGCGACCTCCAGGAGTGCGTCAGACGAGTGCGCACGAAGTCGTCGCTGGAGGGTCCCAGAACTCTGAGTGCTGATGCCGGGCGGCGCAGTGCGGAGGAGTGGAGCACGCGCGCCCGGCCCGCGCTCGAAGGGTGTGCGCGTCGTACGACTCGGGCTGCGCACGAAGCGGGCGATGTCGCTCGTCCCGTAACCGGCGAGTTCGCCCCGCTCCTCACCGATGGACCTGCATGATCGTGGTGGTGGATGAGACGTGGGACGGTGTCCCGTGGGTGGACGCCAGCTGCATCTCGGCAGCGGGCTGGCTATGCGAGATGACACCTGTGTAATTATCTGCGTGCACATGAAGCCGTGGGCGACGGGCGCGCGGACTCGATCGACCGGCCGGGCAGGACCCGGAGGAAAGGGAGCCGCTGTTAGACGACCACCGACGCTCGCCATTCATCGCGTTCATAACGGGCCACTGAGCGGGTGGCGATGAGCTTGTCTACAGATCGGCTCTGATAGTCGGCGCCGATCTCGAGGCGGCTCACGGCGTTCTGGACCATGTCGCCCTCACTCGGCTTCAATGTCGTCCTCGTACGTCCCTCCGGCGCCCATTGATGGAGATCTGCTCCTTCCGCCCTTCGCAGGCCGGGCTCATGAGCTCGCCTGCGGGTCATCCAGATCCCCAGCGCTGGGGCCGGTCACCGGGGCGCACGCCCACGACGCGGGCCCGATCTTCACCGGTCAGGAGCGCGGTCGAGCGGGCTCATGGAGCGCGCGGCCGCGTTCTCGCCGAGGTGCCGACGCAGTCGACCTGGGCACGATCGCCGCCGCACATCGCTGCCGAGACCGACCTGGGCCTGTCTCAGCGGCGCGCGATCCTTCAGGTCTGGTCGCCGACACGTCGATGACGGCCCTCATCGAGCCGACGTCCCGCCGACTACCCGGACGCTGCGCCATCACCCTGCAGGACGACTGGTTGCGTACCACCTGCGTGACGACGCGCTCTGGCGCTCACCCGCTGAACGCGGGAGTCCTGACCCGGCACATCACGCATCTCTCGACGAGTACGACCGTTTCGGAGCCCTGCCCGCGTGGCGCTACCTGCCCAGCTACCGACCGTCGAGTCAACCGACCCCGGCGACGGGCGCCGCTGGTCTCGAGACCGGCGACGAGGAACGCGACGCCGCTCGCTGGCGCTGCAGGCGCTCGTTCCCTGTCTGCCGCTGGATCGGTCCTCATGCTGCCAGGGCGACGAGATCAGCCTCGTCCGGACAAGGACAAGCCGACCAGTGCACCCAGGAAGCTCGCCGAGCTGATCGATGAGCGCCTCCGGGCGAGGCAGGGCGTCCAGCCCGCTCTGGCCACGGTGCGTCACGCCACCCACGTGCGGCGGAGCACGCCTGGCGACAGGGTCTCTTCTCACGTCGTCGGGCCTGACTCAGCCTGACGGATGTCCTGACGCCTGAGCCGTGACATCCTGGTGCTGGTCGCACCTCCGAGCAGGGCGTGAGCGCCGCCCGAGCGGAGAGCCGCCGGTGTATCTCGCCGCCCAGGGCGCTGCTTCAGGAAGTGACAGGCACAGGTGAGCGCCGCCCCACGACGCGGCCCGCCCGGCCTCGACTCAAAGCAGCCTGAGCTCGCGCCTGAGCGCCTCACACTTCCGCCCAGAACTGAGCCGCCCCGGCTCACTGGGTTCAGCCTGGGTTCAGTCAGTCACTGTAATTCACTTGAACTCGCTGAATCTACCAGCGCTTCTTCCTCTGCCGTCTTCTGCTCCCGCCACTCCTGCTCACGCCCCACCACGACCATCGCAGCCGCGTTCCGAACACCCGGAGGATGGTGGGATCTCCTGCGTCGTTCACGCACGCCCGCAACAGCGCTTCCATCGCGTTCTTCGCATCGCCGCCTGAACCGCCCGCAAGTCTGCGGCAGATCGCAGACGACGACAGCGTCACCAGGCCAGCGCCTCGCCGCCCCTCCCCGGTCGACCGGGCGGTAGGCGGCGGATGCCGGACTAGACTGCAAGGCCCATGCAAACGAGCACGGTCATGTTTCGGGCCTCCATTGCGAGGTCTGTCTGGCTGGAGGTCTCTCGATAGGTGCGCGCCTGCGTCGTGGACGCCGCGGTATGAAACTCATGAAACCGCTGCACGAGCCGGAAGCCGAGGAGTCCAGATTCCGATCACCGTCCCATTCAGTCCATGCTGGAGCCGGACGCGCCGCTGCGCATACGCCCGGATCGGCACTCCCAGGAGATGACCACTGTGCAGCCAGCGCCTCACTCGCTGACATCGCAGAGCAGGCGGGGTTTCACCGCCACGGTCCCCACGTCCTCAACGGGAAGTCGAACGTAGCGGAGGGTGACCCGGCGTTGCAGGTCCCGTCGCCTCGACCTGCTCGGCTGCAGCGCCCTGAAACACTGCGCGCAGAGCTCACGGGGCTGATCGTCGTCACCGGAGTTGGAGGAACCGATCTTCCCGGCTTTCGCCCAAGAGATCGAGCAACTGCTGGCAGCCAGCGGGCGCTCCTGCTGTGCACGCAGACACCGGGGGAATGAGCGAGGACGAGTACATCGAGATGCTCCGTCGATCGGGGAGTCTCCGGCATCGTCTTCGTTCCGGTCGGCATTTTCGACACCAGCAGCGATGTGACCCGCTACCAGCGGCTGCGC